>ERZ724525.2644-NODE-2644-length-10245-cov-5.157998_pt1 | contig 10245 bp, 11 predicted proteins | sample MGYA00376058_ERZ724525 | MGnify/ENA primary metagenome ERZ724525 (study PRJEB28724, sample SAMN07190888) | wastewater metagenome | isolation source: influent of sewage treatment plant in Hong Hong | place: USA: Christiansburg, Virginia | collected 2016-03-01 ...
TAGCCGTAAAGTTCGGAGAGATTTTTTGCCGTCAAAATGGCGTCGACCGTACCAATCTCAGTTCGGCCATCGCCGTGAATCAGCAGGGCGCGGTCACAGAAACGGTGGGCCAGCGCCGGGTCGTGGAGGACCATGACGACCCCTGCGCGACAATCACGGGCGGCGCCGGCGAAGAGTTCGAGAACGGCGATCTGGTGATTGAGGTCGAGGTGGGAAAGCGGCTCGTCGAGCAGGTAAAGCGGTGCGGCCTGAGTCAATAAAGTGGCGATGGCCAGTCGCTGGCGCTCGCCGCCGGACAGCGTGTGAATCTGGCGCTGTTCCATGCCCTCCAGACCGACGGCTTTGAGTGCACTGCGGGCGATGTCGGCATCACGTGTGCTTTCCCAGTCCCAGCGCCCAAGGTGAGGATGGCGGCCAGTGAGCGCGGTTTCCAGAACGCTGGAGCCAAAGGGGTCGGACTGGAACTGCCCGAGCCAGGCGCGCCGCGTGGCAGCAATGCGTGGGTTGATCAATTGACTGTCTTCGCCGCTAAGCAGCACGCAGCCGGCAGCGGGTTCGCGTAAGCCGGCCAACGTTGAGAGAAGGGTTGATTTGCCGGCACCGTTGCGACCGAGAATGGCCAGTCGTTCGCCTTCGTTCAAGGTCAAATTCATCGGATTGACGACACGGCGTCCGCCGATATCGACCGCTAATTGCCGGGTTTCGAGCAGCGCCGGGTTCATTTGGGCTGCCTCGACAGCAGGAACAAAAAGACCGGCACACCGATCAGTGCGGTCAGCACACCAACCGGCAACTGCTGCGGGGCAATCAGGGTGCGAGCCAGCGTGTCGGCCAGTACCAACAGCGAACCGCCAGCCAGTACCGAGGCCGGCAACAGCAGGCGTTGGTCATTGCCCGTTGCGAGGCGAACCAGATGCGGCACGATCAGCCCGACAAAACCGATAGAACCCGCTGTTGTCACTGAGGAGGCGGTGGCCAGCGAAGCGAGCAAAAAAATTGCATAGCGCAGGCGGTTGACCGCAACACCCAAAGCCTGAGCCTGCATCATGCCCCGCGCCAACAGATTGAGTTCACGAGCGAAAGGCATGGCCAGCACGAGGGCGACGCCGAGGGCAATCAGCGGTGGCCACCATTGGGCGCTTTGCCCGAGATCACCCATCAGCCAGAAAAGCATGCCGCGCAACTTGGTTTCAGGTGCAATTGACAACATCAGGGCAACCAGCGCGCCGCAACCAGCGGCAACGATGACGCCAGTCAACAGCAAACGGGTTTGTGTCCAACTACCATCGCCATGTGCCAGACCGAAAACCAGAAACATCGCGCCGAGTGCGCCGATGAAGGCGAGACCATCAATGCCCAGTGTCGGCAGGCCGATCAGCATGGCGAACATGGCACCGACGCCTGCGCCACCGGAGATGCCCAGCACATAAGGGTCAGCCAGCGGATTACGCAGCAGTACCTGCATCAAGGCGCCGGCCAGCGCCAGCAAACCACCGCAGGCAAAACCGGCGATTGCACGTGGCAGCCGTAGCTGCAACACGACATCGCCGGCACTTCCTTCCTGACCCAAGAGCGCGGCCAGCACATCGGTCGGGGCGACCTTGAAACTGCCTACCATCAGCGCCAGCCCGAAACTCGCCATTGCCAGCAGGCAAAGGCTGGCGAGAATCAGGAAAGCGCGACGGCGGGAGGGCATGGCTTATTTCGGACTGTAACGCACGCCGATGAAGGCGTTGGTGCCGGGGGTTGCGTAATCAGCCGCTAGCTCGTAATTGCGGTCGAACAGGTTATTAACCCGGGCAAAAACCGACCAATCCTTCGCAAAGTTGTAGGCGCCGTAGAGGTTGGTTAGTGCATAACCGCTCAGTTTCCGCGTATTGGCATCGGTGTCATAACGGCGGTCGCTGGCTTGCAACTCGACACGCCATTCCCAGGCGCCCAGCTGTTGTCCCACTGCGGCAGACCCAAAGTTGGTGGCACGGCGTGCCAACTGGTGACCGGTGTCGGCATCGCGTGGGTCGAGGTAATTGTAGTTGGCGCCCAGCTTGAAACTGCCAATTTGCCCTTCGTAGGCCAAAGTGCTGCCTTCAAGACGCGCATTGCCGATGTTGTTTGGCGTGTAGGCAAAGGAGCCGGGTGGCGATTCGGTCCATGAAATCAGGTTGCTAACTTGATTTAGATACCAGGTCAGTGAGACGTGATGCATGCCAGTTTCGTAATGCAGCGCGGCCTCGCGGTTGCGTGAGGATTCTGGCAACAGGTTGGGATTACCCTGGCTACCAAAGGTCAGCGGGTAATACAGGTCGTTGAACGACGGCGCCTTGAAGGCCGTGCCGTAGCTCACATTGGCACGCCAGGCTTGGCTGATCTGGTAGCCGTAGGCAATCGAACCAGTGGTCTTGTCACCAAATTGCGAGTTTTCGTCATAGCGAAGGTTGGTCTGCAGCCGGTGCGACTCGTACTTGGTGCTCCAGCCGGCCAGAATCGAATCAATGGTGCGTTGATCGGTGCGGTAGTTGCCCGTGCCGCTGACGCGCTGATCGAGGCGCTCAACACCGAGCAGGAAACTGCCAATGCCTGTCTTGATGTCATTCTGCCAGGCGTATTGTTCCTGATCGGTACGGAACAGGCTGCTGGAGTTGCGGTTGGTCAGATTGTTCGAATCATCGGTGCCGTGACCGAAACGCAGGGTGCTCGTCCAGTTTTCCGTAAAAGCATTCTTAAGGAAAGTATTGAAGCTGGAGACGGCGAGCTGATTGCGGTAATCCTTGGCTGCAGTTGCTTTCGTGAAACCACTGTCGTATTTATTTTCGCCTTCGCTATAAAAAACGCTGGCCCCGGCTTCGTGGCCCTTGGCAAAAGTGTAGGCCAGATTCCCGCTGATACTGTTGTTGTAGAACCCGTCGCTGTCGCTGTTGTAAGCGCCATTTTTTGGGTTCTTGATACTGTTGAACCCGTTTGTCCGGTAAGTATTGGCATTCAGAGCATAACGCCAGGCATCCTGGCTGCCGGAGAACCCCCCGGTTGCTGAATAGGTGTCATAAGAACCGGCGCCGATTTCTCCATTGGCGTGAAATGGGCCGTTGCCCTGTCGGGTGAAAATCTGAATGACGCCACCAATTGCATCGCTACCATAAAGCGAAGAGGCTGGGCCACGCAGAATCTCGATGCGCTCGATCTGGCTGGCGGGAATCCGCGACCAGGAAGACATCTGGCCGAGCGTTGCCGAACTAACCCGCATACCATCGATAAGTACCAACGTATGGCCGCTGTTGGTGCCACGCATGAAAACGCTACCGGTCGCTCCGTTGCTGCCCTGACTGTAAAACTCGATACCTGGCTGGCGCGCAAGAACGTCGCCGAGTTGCGATTGGCCAGCTTGCTCAAGTTCTTCGTGGTCAACCACAGTGACATCGGAAAGTAACTCGGAGCTGCGCATTGCCTGCCGTGTTGCAGTGACTAGAATCGGATCAAGGGCTGCTAGTTGCAGGGTCTCTGCTGAAACCGAATAAATGGGCAGAAGGGACAGCAAAGCCGCCAAAGGTTTAAAACGTGGATACATGATTTCCCCTTCCCGGCGTGCGTCCCCGCGTGCCGGAATGACATTGAAAAGGAAATGCAGGGGAGAGAGGCAGGTTGCTAGAACCAGCGCCACACCCCCGTGGCACTTCCGCATTTTGTCTTAGGCCGGTATCCGGGCTCGCAAGTCTTGACGTATCGCCTTCCCAGGTTTGCACCCAGTGGCCTTGTGATACGCCCGCACTTGCTTACCGTTGCGGGGGCAGCAGCGGAATGGTCTTTTGGAGACGCACCGCTTTCCCGTTTAACTGCGCTTGGAGAAACCTTGCGCAGCACCTAACACGGTGCGCATTCTACAATGCTTCGTGCTGCACCGCATCAGAATTGTGTGTTTGCTTTTCTACAAACCACTTTGAGAATAAAGGCTTAGTCCTTGACCATGCGGCATTTTTCCCACTATAGTACGCGCCATGAATAGCGAACTTGAAGCGCTCGAAGCCAAGATTGAACAGGTCGTTGCCCTGGTCCACCAATTGCGTGCCGAGAACGATGTACTGAAAAATCAGATGACAGCGGCAGAGTCCGAACGACTGCACCTGCGCCAGACGATGACCGCTGCCCGCGAGCGACTTGAAGGCCTGGTCGACAAACTTCCCGAGGATGCATGAGATGAGCGGCGAGCCAAACTTTCTCGACGTCAAGATCATGGGCCGTGAATATCGGGTCGCCTGTGCGCCGGAAGAGCGTGACGGCTTGCTTGCTGCGGTTGATCTGGTCGATAACAAAATGCGTGAAATCGCCCAGCGCACCAAGAACACCATTGCCGAGCGCGTCGCCGTCATGGCCGCCCTGAACATTGCACACGAGCACCTTTCCGGTGCTTCTGGCGGGGCCGCAAAAAATCTCGCAGAAGGTGTTGATACTTCTGACGCGAAGCGTATGATCAATCGCATGGGAGCACGGATTGATACCGTGCTGGCGCCCCAGCAGCAACTGGACATTTGAATCCTTTCGTTGTTGTAGCGCTATCCGCCGATCGTCCCCTGCGGTGTTTGTTTAGACCATATATTCCTTGAACCAATGCTAATTGGCATCGGTTGCTGACCAGATAAACCGCTGTTGTGCGCACCCTTCGTCGGGCGTGCCTGATGCGGAAGGAAGGTAACCACTCTGGACCCAGGTTCAGGATGCCGGTCTGACGGCACTCGCGGGGGCTTTTTTTGCCCTGGAAGATGATGAAGTTTCTCTTCACACTCGCTTTGTTCCTGAGCCTCTCTGCTTGTTCATCGACACCCTCCATGCCAGACGAACCCTTGCTTGACCGCTATTGGCGCGCCATTGAGATCGAAGGCAAGCCGGTCGCCGTGCTCAACAACCGAGCTGAACCGCATCTCGTGCTGGCGGCCGAAAATCGCACGCATGGTTCAGATGGGTGCAATCGCTTTAATGGCAGTTACGAGACGACAGCGCAGACGCTGCGTTTTGGGCGTCTGGCGAGCACCATGATGGCTTGCATTCCGCCAGTTGACCTGATGTCGCGTGAATTCAATGCCGTACTTATCGCGACCAACGCTTACCGGATTCAAGGCAAGCAACTCACCTTGCTCGACGGCGAAGGGCGTGTCCGCATGCGTCTCGAAGCAACGGCCCTGAAGTAAGTGACACCATGCAGTTCTGGTTGATGAAGTCTGAGCCGGATGAGGTGTCGATCGATCATCTTGCTAATTTACCTGCTCAAACGGTGCCCTGGTTCGGGGTGAGGAATTATCAGGCACGCAATTTTATGTGCGATGCAATGCAGATTGGCGACCTCGCCTTTTTCTACCATTCCGGATGTGCAGAACCGGGGATTGCCGGGATTTGCGAGGTCTGTTCCGAACCCTACCCGGACGAAACCCAATTCATTGCGGTCAACCCGTATTTTGACCCGAAATCTTCGCCCGATAAGCCGCGCTGGTGGCTGCGCGATGTGCGTTTCGTCAGCAAGACTCGATTTGTCAGCTTGGCTGAAATGCGCGCCGCACCGGAACTTGCTAACATGCGCCTCCTTGCTCGCGGCAATCGGCTGTCGATTACGCCGGTTTCAGCCGAAGAGTGGCAGTTCATCACGCAACATTTGATGGGGCAGCAATGACGATCTGGTGGTTGGGGTATATCGCACTCGGTGCTTTTGCCGGTTTTTTTGCCGGTTTGCTGGGCATCGGTGGCGGCTCGGTGATGGTGCCGCTGCTCGTCATGATGTTTGCGGCGCAGGGTTTTCCAACTGGCGAGGTGATGCATCTGGCACTTGGCACCTCGATGGCGGCCATTTTTTTCACCTCGATTTCCAGTGTGCGGACGCATCATGCGCACGGTGCCGTGTTGTGGCCGATAGTCGCCCGCATCACGCCAGGTATTGTGCTTGGCACTTTGATCGGTACACATATTGCCAGTCTGGTGCCGACCAGGGTGCTGGCCTTGATCTTTACGGTTTTCATTTGTTACGTTTCCGTTCAGATGATTCTCAATGTGAAACCAAAACCACACCGCGAGATGCCGGGTGTGATCGGCACGTCACTGGTTGGTGCCTTTATTGGCGGGCTTTCCTGTCTGGTGGCGATTGGTGGCGGCGCTTTGTCGGTGCCCTTCATGACCTGGTGTAACGTCAAGGTTCAACATGCAATCGGTACGTCGGCGGCGATTGGTTTCCCGATTGCCCTGGGCGGTGCCTTGGGCTATATCTGGAATGGCTGGTCGGTTGCTGGTTTGCCTTCAGGCAGTTTGGGTTTCGTTTATTTGCCGGCAGTTGTTGGCGTGGCTTTCGTCAGCGTCCTGACAGCACCGATTGGCGCGCGCATGACCCACCAGTTGCCGGTGGCAACGCTGAAGCGGGTATTTGCTGCGATCCTGCTGATTCTTGCTGCCAAAATGCTCTGGGGCTTGTTCAGCACGCCTTGAACGCGGGTTTGCGTTTTTCCAGAAAGGCTGCGAGGCCTTCCTTGTAATCCTCGGTGTCGAGGAAGGCGAAGGACGCAGCTTTTTCTTCCTCGCTTAACGGTTTTCCATCGAGCAATCGGCTGATCCATTGTTTATGCCAGCCGGCAACCAGCGGTGCGCCGGCGCAGATGCGTTTGGCTGTGGCGTAGGCCTCGCTTTCGGTTTCGTCGTCAGCAACGACGCGTGTGACCAGTCCTTTTGCGTAAGCCTCGGTCGCGTTCAGGATGCGACCTTCGAGCAGAATTTCCTTCATCACTGCGGCGCCGGCCAGGCGTAATAAGCCTTCCATTTCGCCGGGATACATTGAAAAGCCCAGGCGATTGATTGGTGCGCCAAAGCGTGCGCTTTCGCCACAGATCCGGAAGTCACAAACGCCGGCAATTTCCAGTCCGCCACCAATGCAAGCACCTTGAATCAAGGCAACGGTTGGGTGTGGGCAGCTGTCAATTGCTTGCAGGGCAAGTGCGACTTGGCCGTGATAGTGCAGTGCTTGATCGAGTGTTGTACGGGCGGTGACAAATTCTTCCAGGTCGCCACCGGCAGCAAAGGCGTCATTGCCGGCACCACGTAGCACGACGCAGCGAATGTTACGGTCAACGCTGATTTCTGCCATATTTTTTGCAAGTTGCTGCCACATGCCGAGATTGATGGCATTCAGCTTGCCGGGGTTGCTAAGAGTGAGTGTGGCGATCTCGCCAGCACAAGAAAAATCAATGGTGCCCATGGGTTAGCTCAAGTGACCATAAATAATGTAGGGGATTTGGCGATGCGGATCAATTACATCGGGTCTTATATAAGATAGAATAACATCGCCACAGTTAGGGTAATTATTAATTATAAATAGGAGATTAAGCCATGAGCAGCGCTATGTATGAGCGGATGCGGGTCAATCCCAAGTTCCAGGAGCTGGTTGCAAAGCGGGGGCGCTTTGCCTGGACGTTGGCCTTTATCGTTTTAAGCATGTTTTACGGTTTCGTGATGGTGGTGGCGTTTAATCCCACCGCTCTCGGGCAACCGGTTTCTGAAGGATCGTTCGTCACGGTTGGTGTCGTTGTCGAACTCTTCATGTTTATCTTCTTCTGGTCGCTGACAGCCGTTTATGTCCGCCGTGCCAATACTGAATTTGATGCCTTGACGCAAGAAATCGTCAAGGAAGCCTGGAAGGAGAATAAATAATGCGTCGTCTGACTCAACTTACCGCTGCACTCGGCCTCTTCGCAATCGCAGCCACGGCTTATGCCGGTGGTCCGCTCGAGGGCGTCACCGAAAAGCAGGCGACCAACTGGCACGCCATCATCATGTTCTGCCTCTTTGTCTGCATGACGATGGGCATTACCTACTGGGCTTCCAGCCGTACCAAATCAACCGCTGATTTCTACACGGCTGGCGGCGGTATCACCGGCTTCCAGAACGGTCTGGCGATTGCCGGCGACTACATGTCTGCCGCGACGCTGCTCGGTCTGACCGCGATGGTCTATACGCAGGGCTACGATGGCTATATTTACATGCTGGCATTCTTCGCCGGCTGGCCAATCATCCTCTTCCTGATGGCTGAACGCCTGCGCAACCTCGGCAAATTCACCTTCTCCGACATTACTGCTTATCGCCTCGATCAGGGGAAAGTGCGCACGATGGCAGCGATTTCTTCGTTGGTCGTCGTCTGCTTCTACCTGATTGCGCAGATGGTTGGTGCTGGTCAGTTGATCAAGCTGCTTTTCGGTCTCGAATACAACGTCGCGATTTTCGCGGTTGGTATTCTGATGATGGTGTACGTCACCTTCGGCGGTATGGTTGCAACGACCTGGGTGCAGATCATCAAGGCCTGCATGCTGCTCGCCGGCGGTACGCTGGTCATGGTTCTGGCCTTCAGTCAGTTCAATTTCTCCTTCGCGACCCTGATCGAAAAAGCCTCTTCAGTGCACAAACTCGGTGCCAAGCTGATGTATCCAGGTAGCCTGCTGGCTGACCCGGTCACTGCTATTTCACTGGGTCTTGGCCTGATGTTTGGTACGGCTGGCCTGCCGCACATCCTGATGCGCTTCTTTACCGTAACCGATGCCAAGGAGGCTCGTAAATCCGTGCTTTACGCCTCCGGTTTCGTTGCCTACTTCTTCAACGTCATCTTTATCATGGGTCTGTGCGGCATCATCATCGTCGGCCAGAATCCTGAGTTTTTTGAAGCGGGCAAAGTCGGCGGCAAGATAATCGGTGGTGGCAACATGGTCGCCATGCACCTGTCCAAGGCAGTTGGCGGCGACATGCTGCTCGGCTTCCTGGCAGCCGTGGCCTTCGCAACGATTTTGGCGGTAGTTTCCGGGTTGGCGCTGGCTGGTGCATCGGCCATTTCGCATGACCTTTACGCTCGCGTAATCAAAAAGGGCACGGCTACGGAAGCTTCCGAAATCCGTGTTTCCAAGATCGCCACCATCTGTCTTGGTTTCGTTGCCATCATCCTCGGCATCCTGTTCGAGAAGCAGAACATCGCGTTCATGGTCGGCCTGGCCTTCGGCGTTGCTGCTGCTGCGAACTTCCCGGTGTTGATCCTTTCCATGTACTGGAAAGGTTTGACGACCCGTGGTGCACTGTTCGGCGGCTACGGTGGCTTGGTTTCCGCTGTGCTCTTCGTGCTCTTCTCGAAGTCGGTATGGGTCGACGTGCTGGGTAATCCGGCTGCGCTGTTCCCTTATACCCAGCCAGCCCTGTTCGCGATGCCAATTGCCTTCCTGCTTGCTTATATCTTCTCGAAGACGGATACCAGTGTTCGTGCCGGCAAGGAAATCGAAGCTTTTGAAGATCAGTATGTGCGCGCGCAAACTGGTTTCGGTGCTTCATCGGCCAGCAACCACTAAGCAAAACACCTGCAACAAAAAACCCTGGCCGGTTCGCCCGCCAGGGTTTTTTACGAACAAAAATTTAGGTCGATTTTGGCCGTTGACCGTAACGGCTTACTCAAAGCGAGCTCAGGCCGCTTTGCTGTTCTTGATATCCATTTTGACCAGCGCTTCGCGACCTGAGAGCAGATGGTCATGCATCAACTGCTCGGCCTTGACGGCATCGCCAGCCTCAAAGGCGGCCATGATCGCACGATGTTCGTCCAGCGATTGCTGCAGGCGACCTTCCAGTGATAGCGAGTGCAGGCGGGAAAGTTTGAGTACTTTGCGCAAATCCTGAATCACAGAAAGCAACCAGCGATTGTTTGCCAGTTCCTGAATTCGTTTGTGGAAGGCTTGGTTGGCCTCAAAAAATGCATCAATCCGCTCTTCGCGGGCAGCATGTTCAAGCGCTTCGTGGATCTTCTTCAGTTCGCGGATTTCAATGGGTTTGGCGCGGACCACTGCATCGGCAGCGCAGCGCCCTTCAAGCAAAGCGATGAGGGGAAAAATATCGTCTAGATCCTGGCGGGAGATTTCCGTCACGTAACAGCCGCGCCGTGGTTTCAGGTCAACCAGCCCCTCGGAGGCGAGTACTTTGAGTGCTTCGCGCAAGGGGGTTCGTGAAATACCGTACTGTTCAGCAAGTTTTTGCTCATCAATCCAGGTGCCGGGCGTCAGCTCATGCGCGAATATGCGCTGGCGCAAACGCTCGGCAACTTCCTGATAAAGCGCGGTGGGTGCGATACGGGTCATGGTTGTGGCTTTTTGGTGTGGTGCGAGTCGATGCTTGCCGACTTGCTTCCATAATTATGAATAGAGTATTATGCACGACTGGCGATGTCAACTTTGCTGTCGACGGCGTAGAATTTTGTATTCT
>ERZ724525.2646-NODE-2646-length-10243-cov-3.697095_pt1 | contig 10243 bp, 4 predicted proteins | sample MGYA00376058_ERZ724525 | MGnify/ENA primary metagenome ERZ724525 (study PRJEB28724, sample SAMN07190888) | wastewater metagenome | isolation source: influent of sewage treatment plant in Hong Hong | place: USA: Christiansburg, Virginia | collected 2016-03-01 ...
CGATAACGCGGGAAATTTGCGAGCCGTCCTCTTTGCATCCAGCAACATCGCGTGGTTTGATCGCCTGACGAAAAACCACCAACTACCAGACGGCTGGACATCCTTCCTGTTCTCGGCGGATGCGACGCCAGTTTCCCGCTATCCATATCCTGAGTTGTGGCGTGACAAGGCACTAAGTGAAGCCAGCCGTACCCAGCTACTTACTGCATTACGAGAACACAAGGACAGTGTCACCATGGTGGGGCTTGATGGCATCGAGCGGCTTTTTGCCTTGTCGCCAGTCAAAATTGCCAATGAGCAACTAATTATTGCCGTCGGAGCACCGCTTGAGGCAACGCTGGCGCCAGTCGAAAAAGAGTTTTGGACACGCTTGGCTCTACTTTTGGTGATTGCGCTGATCTCTGCCTTTCTGGCGCGGCTCTACCTTTACCGTCTGGTAGAAAAATGGATTGCAGACTTGAGTCGTGCCGCTGCAGATGTTGCCCAAGGCAACCTGATGGCAAGGGTTTCAACCCAGGGGGTTCCACGCGAACTCAATCTGCTGAATACCCACTTCAATGACATGGCGACAGCACTGCTCCAACATGACAGCGAACTTACGGCAAACAATAAGGCAATTCAGGGCCTAAACGAGCAATTGGCGAAACAACTCGCTGAACTGACAATCACCCAGCAAAACCTGCAACGTCTCTCAACCGCCGTTGAACAAAGCCCGGCCAGCATTGTGATTACCGACGTTGATGCCAATATTATTTTCGTCAATGATTCTTTCATCCGGGCCAGCGGCTATAGCGCTGCCGAGGCCATCGGCCAGAATCCACGAATCCTGCAGTCAGGAGAGACGAGCAGAACAACCTACGAGTCGCTCTGGCCAACGCTCGTCCAGGGCGACGTATGGCGCGGTGAATTTTTAAACAAGCGCAAGGATGGGTCGCGTTACCTGGAACTAGCCAGCATTTCCCCGGTGCGCAACCCGGAAGGTGAAATCACCCATTACGTTGCGGTCAAGGAAGACATTACCGAACGGCGGAAAATTGAAGCCGAAATTGTGAGCTATCGCCAGCATCTCGAAGAGCTCGTCGAACGACGCACTTACGAACTGGCGGTTGCCAAGGACGAGGCAGAGGCGGCCAATTGTGCCAAGTCAGAATTTCTGGCCAACATGAGCCACGAAATTCGTACCCCGATGAACGCCATTATCGGCCTCAATTACCTGCTCATGCAAAGCCAGTTGCAACCGGAGCAGCAACAAAAATTGATCAAGGTGTCAGCTGCGGCTGAGCATTTGCTGCAAATCATCAACGACATTCTTGATCTGTCGAAAATTGAAGCCGGCAAACTGCTTCTGGAACGCCAGGCTTTTTCGCCGCATCAAGTCATGTCCAGTGTCCTGAGCATGGTCCGTGATCAGGCGCTGGGTAAAGGACTGCGCATCGAGATAAACAGCGATGGCCTGCCGAGTGAGGTCTATGGCGACGCCACCCGCCTGCGCCAGATATTGCTTAACTTCACGAACAATGCCGTCAAATTCACCCAGTCCGGGTCGATTACCCTGGGTGGCGAATTGTTGAACCGCGACGCAAACGAGATTGTTTGCCGTTTTTCGGTGACGGATACTGGCATTGGCATCAAGCCAGTCGATAGTGACCGCCTGTTCACTGCCTTCGAGCAACTGGACAGCTCGACAACAAGACATTTCGGCGGCACCGGCCTGGGTCTTGCCATTGCCCGTCACTTGGCGCAGTTGATGGGGGGTGAGGTTGGCGTAGAAAGTACGCCGGGGGTTGGCAGCTGCTTCTGGATTACCGCCCGCCTCGGCGCCGTGAGTGGTGAAACCTTGCTCGCCCCCGCCCCTCTTGAAACCACAAAGTCTGACAAGAAACTGCAAGGCCGCGTTTTGCTGGTTGAGGATGAAGCAATCAATCGGGAGATTGGCGAAGAACTGCTCTCGGCCATCGGTTTGCAGGTGGAAACGGCGGAAAATGGAAATGTTGCGGTCGACCGCGTAAAACGCTCAAAATTTGACCTGATCCTGATGGATATCCAGATGCCTGAACTCGACGGCCTGGAGGCCACACGGCAAATTCGCCAGCTATCCGGCGGCACGACGATTCCCATTGTGGCCCTCACCGCCAACGCCTTTACCACCGACAAGGAACGCTGTTTTGCAGCCGGCATGACGGACTTTTTGTCAAAGCCGGTCGAGCCGGATGAACTTTATGTCGTACTTGGCAAATATTTAAGCGCTGGAAAAACTGCTTGTACTCTCGCGCCGCTAGCGGCAACCTTGAATGAGCCGATCGACCACGTTCAATTGATCGATGAGTTGTCGATTCTGGCTGAGTTGATGAGCACCGGCAGTATCGATGCGGTTCAATACTTCAATCAGATGGAAAGCCGCTTGAAGCAGCTATGCCCCATTCAGTTTGTCCAGTTGCAATACGCTATCAACAAATTCGAATTTGAGAAGGGACTCCTTCTGATCGATGAAATACAAACCCGTATCGCTGAATAATTTGTCGAGAATACTCGCCAAACCCTTGCCGCCAAGGGTTTGGCGGTAGAAACTAGCACGTAAAGCAAATGCCTGTAACTCATAAAAAATGCTCGGGAGGCTGACGCATGACGCATCAGGATAGAGACAGGCCAATGTCCGCCAAACCCATTGTTCTGGCAGTTGATGATGTAGCAGATAACCTGACTGCCCTCGCTGAAATGGTTCGGGCGCTGGGTGTGGATGTACGCGTGGCGAACAACGGCCCTACCGCGCTACGCTATGCCCAGCTTGAACCACGCCCGGATTTGATCCTCCTTGATGTGATGATGCCCGGCATGGATGGTCATGAGGTATTGGCCAAACTTGGCGCCAATCCGGAAACACACGACATTCCAGTGATTTTTGTCACTGCACTCGACAATCCGAGCGATGAAGAGGCTGGTCTCAATGAAGGGGCAGTCGACTACATCACCAAGCCGATCAAAGCAGCCGTTTTGCAAGCCCGTGTCCAGGCCCAGCTTGACCTGAAACAGGCCCGCGACCTGCTAAGAGGACAAAAAGCCTGGCTGGAACAGGAAGTCAGTCGCCGCGTTGCTGAAAACGTACAACTCGAAGCCCGCCTGCAGATTGCCTTGTCGGCCGCCGGTTTTGGAATATGGGAGCACGATTGCCTGAGCGGACGCAGCCTCTGGAACCCCTCCTTGTGTGAAATTTTTGGTCTGAGCGAGGGGCCGGCAACGATCGCTGAGTGCCTTGATCGGGTGCACCCGGAAGATCGCCTGAAATTTGAAGCCTGTCTCGCCAACTCCTTAGCCGAGAACAACGATCTACACGTTGAAGAATGCCGGATGCGGCACCATGATGGCCGCTGGATCTGGATCGAAGTCCGTGCTCGGGCGATACACTGTGACCCGCAAGGCAAGCCGGAACTCACGGTCGGCACCATGTCCGATGTGAGCCGCCGGATTGAGGCAGAAGCTGAACACCGCCTGACTTCCATCGTATTCGATGGTATTAGCGATGGCATTTGCATTACCAATCCCCAGGGCGAAATCCTGCTGACCAATGCGGCTTTTTCCAAAGTGACCGGCTATGCAGGGAGTGAAGCGCTCAATAAGACACCCCGCATACTCAAGTCGGGCATCCATAGCACCGCCTTTTACCAGAATATGTGGGACGCCATCAATCGCCAGGGCAACTGGCAAGGTGAAATCACCAATCGGCGCAAGGATGGCGAGCTGGTTACTGAATGGCTCAGCATTTCGGCGGTGCATGATGTCAACGGCCGTCTAAGCAATTATGTTGGCCTCTTCAGCGATCTTTCCGAGCGCCAGGAGGCCAACGAGCGGATCAACTATCTTTCAAGCTTTGATCCACTAACCGACCTGCCCAACCGCAATCTTTTCGCTGACCGCCTGAGGCAATCGCTGGCTAACGCCCGTCGCTTCAATCGCGAAACCGCCGTCATCCTCCTTGATCTTGACCGCTTTCGTTTTATCAACGACACCCTGGGCCCGCCGGTTGGCGATGAGCTTTTGATTGAAGTTTCCCGCCGCCTGAATTTACAGGTACGGGAAGGTGACACCATAGGTCGTCGCTCGGGCAACGAATTTGGCTTTGTCATGGCCAACCTCAGTCACGAGCGCGATGTCCTGGCGCTTGCCCAGCGCATGCTCGATGCCATCGCTGTGCCATTCACGATAGCCGGCCAGACCGTAGTAGTTACCGCCAGTATCGGCATCAGCGTCTCGCCGCGCAACGGTGAAGATGCCGACGCTATGCTCAAAACCGCTGATGCCGCCTTGCTGCGCGCCAAAAAAGGCGGACGCAATACGTTTCGTTTCTACTCACCGGAAATGGACGTTGACGCTGCCCGCCGCCTCGGTCTTGAAGCGGCACTGCGCGAAGCCCTGCAACGCAATGAACTAACGGTTTTTTATCAGCCGCAGGTCAGTCTTGATAGCGGCAACATGGTGGGCATGGAGGCGCTACTGCGCTGGAGAAATCCGCAATTTGGCGCTGTCTCGCCCGTCGAATTCATTCCGATTGCCGAAGAAACCGGACTGATTTTACCGATCGGCGAGTGGGTTTTGCGTACTGCCTGCCTGCAAACCCGTAAATGGCTTGATCTTGGACTCGCCAACCTGCGTGTTGCGGTCAACCTGTCGACACGCCAATTTTCTCAAGCCAATCTGGTCAACATCGTCCGTCATATCTTGCTTGAAACCGGTTTGCCTGCCGCCGCGCTGGAACTGGAGATCACCGAAAGTGCCTTCATCGACGATCTTGATCAGGCCATCACCCAATGCCATGCACTCAAAGGGCTTGGCACCAAGCTGTCACTCGATGATTTTGGCACGGGCTACTCCTCACTCTCCTATATCTCGCGTTTTCCCTTCGACAAGATCAAGATTGACCAAGGCTTCGTGCGCGACATCATCGAAAATCCGGTCAACGCGGCGATTGCCACCGCCGCCATTGTCATGGCTCGCAGCCTGAACGTTTCAGTACTGGCCGAAGGGGTCGAAACGGAAGCGCAGGCCAACTTCCTGCGCGGCAGACGCTGTGATGCGATGCAGGGCTACCTGTTCAGTCGTCCCATACCCGCCGAGGAATTCGAACTGCTATTGGCCGGCAACAAACGCATGATTGTGCCCGATACGCCACGTGACAGCGGCCAGACATTGTTGCTCGTCGACGATGAGCCGAACATTCTCGCCTCGCTATCACGCCTGCTCCGCCGCGAAGGTTTCCAGATTCTCACTGCGACCTCACCGGCAGAGGCATTTGAGCTTCTCGCCAAAAATAAGGTGCAAGTCATTCTTTCTGACCAGCGCATGCCGGAGATGTCAGGCACTGAGTTTTTTTCGCGCGTGCGCCAGTTGTATCCTGACACCATACGCATCCTCCTGACCGGCTACACGGATCTTGAATCGGTAACCGGCGCGATCAATCGCGGTGCGATCTACAAATTTTTGACCAAACCCTGGGATGACGACCAGTTGCGCGAGCAAATCCGTGAAGCCTTCCGCCTGTCCAAAGACATACAGTACCAAATGGCGCACCTGAAAAAGCATGATGAATAGTCCGCTACTTGCTTTTCTCTGGCTTTTCGTGCCGGCCACCCTGCTCATTCTGGCCGGTGCCTGGAATGAATGGGGCTTTGCTGCCTTGCTGCTGTTAATCGTTGGTTTTGGCAACTGGCGCCTGATACGCGGCAATCAGCTGCTACGTGACGCCGAGCAGCGATGTCGGGTGATTTTCGACTACGCCATGGTCGGCATGGCGACCACCTCACTGGAAAAGGGTTGGTTAACGGTCAACCCTGCCTTGTGTCGCATATTAGGTTATGAACACGAGGAGCTGACCCGGAAGACCTGGGCTGAGTTGACCCATCCGGATGATATCGCCGCCGATGTTGCCAATTTCGATGCGGCCATGCGCGGTGAATCTGACGGCTATTCAATGGAGAAGCGCTTCATTCGCAAGGATGGGACTATCGTCCATACCTTTATTGCCGCCCGGGCCATCCGCAAACCCGATGGAAAGATCGATTTCTTTGTCGCCATTATCGAAGATGTCAGCAACTGGGTGTTGGCTGAAAAGGAATGGGAAGCCTCGGTCAAAACCCTGCAGCGTTTCATCGACCACCTGCCCGGGATGGCCTATGTCAAGGATTCCGATTCCCGTATTCTGATGGCCAGCCGCGGATTTGAAACCGAGTTGGGGCTGGACCCGAAGATGATGCTGGGGCGCCTGAGCAGCGAGGTTTTTGATAACGAGTACGGACAAAAAATTGCTGAGGACGATGCCCGAATTCTGTCCACGGGCCATACGGAAATCATTGAAGAAGTCTTCAACGGTCGCCATTATGAGTCCACAAAATTCGTTATTCCAAGGGCTGACAGCCGGCCGGAACTAGGCGGAATAACGATTGACGTAACCCAGCGCCATCTGTTCGAAGCGCGGCAGGAAAAGCAGGCCCGGCGCTCGGCAGTGTTGCTTGAATTGCCGAAAATGGCGGAAGCCATGGCTGAAAAGGAATTCATGCAGGCCTCGCTGGAATGCGCCGAGGCGCTGACGCAAAGCCAGATCGGCTTCATTCACTTAGTAAACGACGATGGTTTGAGTATCGAACTCGTCGCCTGGTCACACAACACCCTGGAGAAATACTGTACGGCAGCCTTCGATTCGCACTACCCGATTGGCGAAGCGGGCATCTGGGCTGACGCCGCGCGGACGAAACAACCAGTCATCGTGAACGACTATGCACTGGCCACCAAAAAACGGGGGCTGCCCGAGGGCCATTCCCATCTCCAACGCTTCTTGAGCATCCCAGTCATTGAGGCTAGCGGGGTGAAAATGATGACTGGGGTTGGCAACAAGGCCAGTGATTACGATGATTTCGATGTCGAGACGGTACAACTGATTGGCAATGAAGCCTGGCGTATTGTTCGCCGACAGCGTGCCGAGCGTGCCTTGCGCTTGGCCATGCAGGTAGTCAATGCCAGCCCGGTAGTCTGCTTCCGCTGGGCAGCAAGCCAAGGCTGGCCGGTGATTTTTGTTTCGGAGAATGTGACGCAATGGGGCTATACGGTTGAAGAACTCCTCGCCAGTCGGCCGCCGTTTGGCGATCTGATTCATCCCGATGATCAGGGACGGATTGCCGATGAAGTGTTGCGCAAAACAGCGACCGGTGCGACGGGTTACGAACAGGAATATCGTCTTTTGACGGCAAAAAACAGGGTGGTTTGGGTAGTCGACCGCACCATTGTTCAGCGGAATGCTGAGGGCAAGGCAATTTTTTACGATGGTGTACTGACCGACATTACCGAACGCAAAACCCAGCAATTAGCCATAGTGGAAACGCTCAGCCAGCAGCAGAAGCTCAACAAACGCCTCGAAGAAGCCCACAACCAGTTGTTGCAATCGGAAAAAATGGCGTCAATCGGCCAGCTGGCTGCTGGCGTGGCCCATGAACTAAACAACCCGATCGGCTTTGTCCACTCCAACCTCGGCACGTTGGATGGTTACGTCCATGACTTGATGGCTATTATTGCGGCCTTTGAGGCATTGGCTGATCAACAGAATACCTGCACTCAACGTGATGGCGTGCATCGCCTGATGGAGGAGAGAGACTTTGCTTTCATCAAGGAGGACATCTTCAGTTTGCTGGCTGAATCGCGGGATGGCTTGGGCCGCGTGCGCAAGATCGTTCAGGATCTGAAGAGTTTTTCGCGGGTCGGTGAGCAGGAATGGAAGGAAGCCGACCTGCATCAAGGTATCGATTCGACACTGAATATTGTCTGGAATGAACTGAAATACAAGGTCAAGATCATCAAGGAGTACGGTGATCTCCCGCCCGTTTTTTGTCTTGTCTCGCAACTGAATCAAGTATTCATGAACTTTCTGGTCAACGCCGGTCATGCCATCGAAACCCAGGGGACGATCACCATTCGGACCCGACGCCACGGAGAAGATGGTGTCTGTATCGAGATCTGCGATACCGGCAAGGGTATTGCACCGGAACACATGAATCGCATCTTTGAGCCTTTTTTCACCACCAAGCCGGTTGGCAAGGGGACGGGGCTGGGACTGTCACTTTCCTACAGCATTATTGAACGTCACCAGGGGCATATCGAGGTGGATAGCCAGCCTGGCATCGGAAGCACTTTCCGCATCCTGCTGCCAATTCGTCCACAGCCTGCAGCAAACACTCAAAACACGGAGACCTCAACATGAGCGAGGCCATTAGCTCCCCTACCCTGCTTTTTGTCGATGACGAACCGGGCATACTTTCGTCCTTGCGTCGGCTATTTCGCCCGCAAGGGTACCGTATCTATATAGCCGAGAGTGGTGCTGCCGGCCTGGAGATTCTTGCGAAGGAAAGCATCGATCTGGTCATTTCCGACATGCGCATGCCGGAAATGGATGGTGCAACCTTTCTCAAGGAAGTGCGCAGCCGCTGGCCCAAAGTCATGCGCATTTTGCTGACCGGTTATGCCGACATTACGTCAACCGTGGCCGCCATCAACCATGGAGAGATCTATCGTTACATCGCCAAGCCCTGGGACGACAACGAGATCGTCACCATTGTGCGTGAGGCCTTGGAACGCATGCACCTGGAAAAAGAAAACCAGCGCTTGTCGGCCCTGACTCTGGCCCAGAACGATGAATTGAAAGCGCTGAATACCAGCCTTGAGCAAAAAGTTGCCGAGCGCACCGCTGAACTGCGCCAGGCGCTGGCTTTCGTCGAACAGTCGCACGGCGAACTGAAGAAGTCATTTTTGACTAGTGTCCAGGTTTTCGCCGGCGTCATTGAATTGCGCAGTGGTTCAGTTGGCAGCCAGATGTCAGGCCATGGCCGACGCGTGGCTGAACATGCACGTAGCGTTGCGCAGCGTATGGGCCTCAGCGATAACGAGGTACAGAACGTCATGCTTGCCGGTCTGCTGCACGACATTGGCAAGCTCGGCCTGCCGGATGAATTGCTGAGCAAGCCCTTCAATACATTGACTGGCGAACAGCGGGCACTGGTCATGAAGCACCCCTTGATCGGCCAGAACATACTGATGGGCATCGAAAAGTTCAAGGAAGCCGCCGTGCTGGTGCGCCACCACCATGAGTGTTACGACGGCAGCGGCTACCCCGACCACCTGACCGGTATTGCCATTCCACAAGGGAGCCGTATCCTGCAAGTGGTCAATGAGTATGATTCGCTGCAGATAGGCACCTTGGTTCAGCGTCCACTCAAGCCGGCAGAGGCGATGACGTTTCTAATCGAGAATCGCGGCAAGCGCTACGATCCTGTTGCGGTCGACGCTTTTTCGAAGCTGATTTCTGAAACCCAAAAGACCGGCATCAGCGAAGCACCACTACGCACCATGCATCTCAAACCGGGCATGGTCTTGACTCGTGACCAAGTCCATCGTGATGGTTACATGCTGCTCGCCAGGGGCAGCGTACTAACCAGCGAAATAATCGGGCAATTGATCAAGATGGAGCATGCCGAGCAACATACGCTGACGCTCTACATCCGCCAGGAGGAAAAATGAACCGTATCCTGATCGTTGATGATGAGGACTCCATCCTAAAGTCCTTGAAGCGCTTGCTGCGCATGGCTCCTTGCACTTATGGCAACAAGAGTTTTACGCTGGAAGTGCACGCTTTCACTTCACCCATAGCTGCCTTGGAGGCTGCCGGCAAAGAGGAGTTTGACCTGTTCATGAGCGACTATCGTATGCCGATGATGGATGGCATCGAATTCCTCATGGCCGCCAAGGCCCTGCAGCCAGATGCGGCGCGTTTGATTCTCTCCGGCTACGCAGACCTCAATGCGCTGGTACGGGCGGTGAACGAAGTAGGTATCGAGCGTTTTATCGGTAAACCGTGGAACGATTACGACTTGATGTCAGCTATTGGCCAGGCCCTGGCACATCGCGAACTGCTGCTGGAAAACCGCCAGCTGGCCAATCTGGTACGTCTGGAAATGGGGGATACCACGGAGGAAGCGCTGGAAGCCGAACGGCTGGAGCGTATCGAACCAGGCATCACCGAGGTCAATTGGGGACCGGACGGCTCAGTCGTCCTTGATCCGGAATTTCTGGCTCACAAGGAGTGAGCTGATCATGGATGCTTTCATCTGGAATGAGCGTTATTTGACCGGCGAAAGCATTGTCGATACCGAACACCAGGAGTTGGTGCGCATCATCAATCTGGTGGTGGAAAAGGTATCGAGCGAAACAC
>ERZ724525.2649-NODE-2649-length-10241-cov-5.385333_pt1 | contig 10241 bp, 8 predicted proteins | sample MGYA00376058_ERZ724525 | MGnify/ENA primary metagenome ERZ724525 (study PRJEB28724, sample SAMN07190888) | wastewater metagenome | isolation source: influent of sewage treatment plant in Hong Hong | place: USA: Christiansburg, Virginia | collected 2016-03-01 ...
CGCCGCCGCCTTCACGACGACCACCACCGTAGCCGCCGCCGCCAGCACCACCGCCGTAGCCGCCGCCACCACCACCGAAGCCGCCGCCGCTGCGCGGGGGACGGGGTTCCATCGGGCGGGCTTCATTGACCACCACACTGCGACCGCTCAAAGGCTGGCCGTTCATGCCGTTGATGGCGGCTTGCGCTTCAGCATCGCTGCCCATCTCGACAAAGCCAAAGCCCTTAGAACGGCCGGTATCACGCTCCATCATGACCTTGGCACTGGTCACCATGCCGAACTGACCGAATGCCTGCTCCAGATCGCCATCGCGCACCGAATAAGCCAAATTGCCAACGTAGAGTTTATTGCCCATGAATGGGACTCCTAAAAACACAAGAAAAAAGCGATGGGGCCTCGTAAACGCATTCAACTCACCTGAAATACACCGGAAGGAAGCGAAAGTGACTTGTTCACCGCAAACTGCACGCAGGGTATTTTTACCCACGCTCATAAATTATGCGTCAGATGTGCAGTGGCAATGCAAGTGTTTTTTGCAGTCACCCGCCCAAGCAGAGTAGCGCCCATGAAAAAAGGCCCCGAAGGGCCTTTCTGATTTGAAGAGTGTGGGGAGAACCACACTCTTCGGGCTTGCGCCTAGGGCTTAGTAGCCACCGCGGCTGCCGCCGCCGTAACCGCCGCCGCCGCCACCTTCGCGACGACCGCTGCCGTAGCCGCCGCCACCACCAGCGCCGCCACCGTAGCCACCACCACCGTTGCCGCCGCCGAAGCCGCCGCTACGGGGAGCACGCGGCTCCATCGGACGGGCTTCGTTGACCACCAGGTCACGACCACCCATGTTTTGGCCGTTCATGCCCTTGATAGCAGCTTGTGCTTCGGCATCGCTGCCCATTTCGACAAAGCCGAAACCCTTGGAGCGGCCGGTGTCACGTTCCATCATGACTTTGGCGCTGGAGACATTGCCGAACTGGCTGAAAGCCTGTTGCATGTCTTCGTCACGGAAAGAGTAGGGCAGGTTGCCCACGTAAAGTTTGTTGCCCATGAAGGACTCCTCAAAATACCAAAAAACGCGATGGAGTCCGAGCGCAATCAACAAACCAGTGAAGAATTCTCAAGACGCGAAACTGACCAAAACACCGCAACTTGTGCGGCTGGCAAAAGCGACACTCGCGCATTATGCGCCACAACCATCAGCTGCGGCAGGAATCTTTTCTGCCACAGCCAAGGGTTCGATAAGCCTTACCAGCTCGCCTCACGGTCAGGCGTGGCGCTGATCTTGTGAATGCTCAGGTCGGCTCCGTCAAATTCATCTTCTTGACTCAGGCGCAGGCCCATCGTGACTTTCAACGCGCCGTACACCAGCCAGCCGCCCGCGAACGCCCAGATCACACCCATTGCAGTGCCGATGAGCTGCGCACTCAAACTGACACCGCCGATGCCGCCCAGCGCCTGCGTGCCAAAAATCCCAGCCGCGATGCCACCCCAAGTGCCACACAAGCCATGCAGCGGCCAGACACCGAGCACGTCGTCAATCTTCCACTTGTTTTGCGTCAGGGTGAACATCACCACAAACAGCGCACCGGCCACACCGCCGACCACCAAAGCCCCCAGCGGATGCATCAGATCCGAACCAGCACACACCGCCACCAAGCCCGCCAGCGGGCCGTTGTGGACAAAGCCGGGGTCGTTCTTGCCCAGCACCAACGCCGCCAACGTGCCGCCCACCATCGCCATCAGCGAGTTAACAGCCACCAAGCCCGAGATCTTGTCCAGCGTTTGCGCGCTCATCACGTTAAAGCCGAACCAGCCGACGATCAAAATCCACGCGCCCAACGCCAAAAACGGAATGTTCGATGGCGGGTGCGCCGACATCGCCCCGTCTTTGCGGTAGCGGTTGCTGCGTGCGCCCAGCAGCAGCACGGCGGCCAGCGCGATCCAGCCCCCTACGGCGTGTACCACCACCGAACCCGCGAAATCATGGAACTCAGCTCCGGTCGTGGCTTTGATCCAAGCTTGAATGCCCCAATGCTGATTCCAAGCAATCCCCTCAAAAAAGGGATAGATGAAGCCCACGATCACCGCAGTGGCGATCAACTGCGGCCCAAAGCGCGCACGCTCAGCAATACCGCCCGAGATGATGGCGGGAATGGCCGCCGCAAACGTCAGCAAAAAGAAGAACTTCACCAGTTCGTAGCCGTTCTTGGCCGCCAGTTGCTCCGCTCCGACAAAGAAGCTGGTGCCGTAGGCCACGCCATAGCCCACCACGAAATAGACCACGGTAGACACCGAGAAGTCCGTCAAGATTTTGACCAAGGCATTGACCTGGTTCTTCTTGCGAACCGTGCCCAGCTCCAGAAATGCAAACCCGGCGTGCATGGCCAAAACCATGATGCCGCCCAGCAAAATGAACAAGGCATCATTGCCCTGCTTTAGTGCTTCCATAGTGTCCTCTTTGGATGAAATGAACTGTTTTAGTGCTTAACTGATTTATCTCTCGATAAAGCACCAAAATAAAGCAAGAATTGCGCCATAACAGTGCGCACCATAAGCGTGCTTTTTGAGGCGTAGGTTCATTCAGCGTAGGGATGGATGGGCAGACATCAGCGCCAACACAGACGAAGTCTTATACTTAGTTCACGCGCCGATTTGCTCCAGCTTGCGGGCGCAGGAACACAGGTTCCACACAAATGCAGCTAAAGAGGGAACCCGCAAGCACAACAGCACCCGGTTCCGCTTCTTTGGCGTTACCGGGTTTTTTTGTATGGTGAACATGGTCGTCACACCTCAGTCTGCGCAGTTTGCGGCTCCGCTGCCGCTACAAAGCGGTGCGTCAATCCGAGACTACAGCCTCGCGTTTGAAACCTACGGCACGCTCAATGCCGACAAATCCAATGCGGTGCTGATCTGCCACGCCCTCAACGCCTCGCACCACGTTGCAGGCGTTTACGCCGGGCAACCCAAGTCCGAAGGCTGGTGGGACAACATGATCGGCCCCGGCAAGCCGGTCGATACCAACCGCTTCTTCGTCATCGGCATCAACAACCTGGGCTCGTGCTTTGGCTCCACCGGCCCCATGCACCCGCACCCCGACACCGGCCAGATCTACGGCGCAGACTTCCCCGTGGTCACCGTCGAAGACTGGGTCAACGCCCAAGCCCGTCTGCTCGACCTGCTCGGCATCCAGCAACTGGCCGCCGTCATGGGTGGCAGCTTGGGCGGGATGCAAGCCCTGTCGTGGACGCTGCAACACCCCGAGCGCGTGCGCCACGCCGTCGTCATCGCCAGCGCGCCCAACCTGACGGCAGAAAACATCGCCTTCAACGAAGTCGCCCGCCGCGCCATCGTCACCGACCCCGACTTCCACGGCGGCCACTTCTACGCCCACGGCGTGATCCCCAAGCGCGGCCTGCGCATCGCGCGCATGGTCGGCCACATCACGTATTTAAGTGACGACGTGATGAACGAGAAGTTTGGACGCCAGTTGCGCGAAGCCGTCGTCGGCAGCGCCACCGGCTACAGATACTCGACGCAAGACGTGGAATTCCAGATCGAAAGCTATCTGCGCTACCAAGGCGACAAGTTCAGCGAGTACTTCGACGCCAACACCTATCTGCTCATCACCCGCGCGCTGGACTACTTCGACCCCGCCCGCCAGCACGGCGGCAACCTCAGCGCTGCGTTGGCCCGCGCCACCTGCAAATTTTTGCTGGTCAGCTTCACCACCGACTGGCGCTTTTCGCCAGCGCGCAGCCGCGAAATCGTCAAGGGCCTGCTCGACAACCGCCGCGACGTGAGCTACGCCGAAATCGACGCCCCGCACGGCCACGACGCCTTCCTGCTCGAAGACCCGCGCTACCTCGCCACCGTGCGCGCCTACTTCGACCGCATCGCCGGAACCCTAGCCGGAGCCACCGCATGAGCGACAGCTTGATCCAACGATCCAGCGCCCGCCTCGTGCCTCAAGGCGCGCGCGTCCTTGACCTGGGCTGCGGCGACGGCGCGCTGCTGGCGCTGCTGCAACGCGAACGCGGCTGCACCGGCTACGGCATCGAAATCAACGATGCCAACGTGCTGGCCTGCGTGCAACGCGGCGTCAACGTCATCCAGCTCAATCTGGACGAAGGCCTGTCCATGTTTGGCGACCAGTCGTTTGACGTGGTCTTGCAAATCGACACCCTGCAACACCTGCGCAACGCCGAAGTCATGCTGCGCGAAACCGCGCGCGTGGGCCGCTTGGGCATCGTCGCCTTCCCCAACTTTGCCCACTGGCCCAATCGGCTGTCGGTGCTGCAAGGGCGCATGCCCGTCACCAAGCGCCTGCCCTACCAGTGGTACGACACGCCCAACATCCGCGTCGGCACCTACGCCGACTTTGCCCAGCTCGCCGCCAAAAACCACCTGCGCGTGCTGGACTCGTTCGGCCTGCAAGCCGGGCAGGAAGTGCGCTGGCAGCCCAATTTGCTGGCCAGTACGGCGGTGTTCAAGTTGGAGCAAGCCTGAGCCGCATCGACTGGGTTAGCATCACGTTCATCGGGATTTCAGCCTCCCGGTTCTGCATGGAATAGACGGTGTCCCGTCCAAGCGCTGGCAACCTGAATGGACAAGGACTTCCATGGACACCGCACGCCCTCCCACACCCGTCACCCTCCTCCACGCCCTGCGCTTTTGGCTCTGGCTGGGTTGTCTCAGCTTTGGCGGCCCGGCGGGGCAGATTGCGCTGATGCACCGCGAGCTGGTCGAGCGGCGACGCTGGATCAGCGAAGCGCGCTTTTTGCACGCCCTCAACTACTGCATGTTGCTGCCCGGCCCCGAGGCGCAGCAGCTCGCCACCTACATCGGCTGGCTGCTGCACCGCACCTGGGGCGGCGTGGCGGCGGGGGCGCTGTTTGTGCTGCCGTCGCTGCTGCTGTTGATAGTCTTGAGCTGGGTCTACGTGGCCTGGGGTCAGGTCAGTTGGGTGGCGGGTTTGCTGGACGGCATCAAGCCCGCCGTCGCCGCGCTGGTGCTGCACGCGCTGCACCGCATGGGCCGCAAAACGCTGGGCGACCCGCGCCGCAACCCGTGGCTGTGGGCCATCGTCTTGGGCAGTTTGGGCGCGCTGGCGCCGCTGGATGTGCCGTTTCCGCTGGTGATCTTGGCGGCGGGCATCGCGGGCATTTACGGCGCACGCCATGCGCCGCTGCAATTCGCCCCGGCCCCCAGCCACGGTTTTGGCAGCACGCCCCACGCCCCGGCGCTGATTGACGACGACACGCCCACCCCGCCCCACGCCCAATTTCGCCCCGCGCGACTGGCCGCCGTGCTGGCCGTGGGCCTGCTGCTGTGGCTGGTCAGCATGGCGCTCTTGCTGGCCTGCAACGGCGGCTGGGCCGAGGCCGCGCGCGAGCAAAACACCCTGGCGCAGATGGGCTGGTTCTTCACCAAGGCCGCGCTGCTCACTTTTGGTGGCGCGTATGCCGTGCTGCCCTACGTCTACCAAGGCGCGGTCGAGCAGTTCCAGTGGCTGACTGGCCCGCAGATGATGGACGGCCTCGCCTTGGGCGAAAGCACACCCGGCCCGCTCATCATGGTGGTGGCCTACGTCGGCTTTTTGGGTGGCTGGGCGCGGCAGGTGCTGGGGCCGGATCAGTTGCTGCTGGGCGGCGCGCTGGCCGCCTGCGTGGTGACGTGGTTCACCTTTTTGCCCTCGTTCATCTTCATCTTGGCCGGAGGCCCGCTGGTCGAAGCCAGCCACGGCTTGCTGCGCTACACCGCACCGCTCAAAGCCATCACCGCCGCCGTGATTGGGGTGATGTGCTCTCTGGCGCTGTTCTTCTTGATCCACGTCCTGTTCCCCGGCACGCCGCTGGGCAGCGAGGGGCACTACAGCCTGAGCCACCTGAACGGGCCCGGTCTGCTGCTAACGCTAGCCGCCACCGTCGCGCTGGTGCGCTACCAAATCGGCGTGCCCACAGTGATTGCCGCTTGTGCGTTGGCGGGCTTGGGCTTGCGGCTGCTGGGCGCGTAAGAGCGCGCTTCAGTCACGCAACTGCGTCAGTAGTTCAACCAATGCGCCTATGGCCGTGTAAGGCTCAGGTGCATCGTGTGGAGAAAACTGGGTTGCCAAGGCTTTCGCCCGCTGAGTGGCAATCGTCAGATGCTGGCGGGTGGTGGCAAATGCCGAGCCCGCACCTTTTTCATAACGGGGAAAGTAGCGCTTCAACCTGTGCAGCACCTCGTGACGATGCAGTGGCACCCGGATGTCTTCATAGTGCAATAGCAGCCACAACTCAAAACTCGGCACCGAGGCGATAGCTCTGAACACCACGGTTTGCTTCGCATCATTCTTCAGCTTGCCATTCAATGACTCGGCCAGTTGTAATGCATTGAAGTAGCTGTCGTGATCGTCACGATCAAACACGGCGTAGACCTGCTCGAAAGCACGGGGCTGAATGCTTTTAAGTCGGTCTCCACGCTCAAACAAATCTCGGGCGTATTGCACCACCTGAATCGGTGCAGTGCCCCGTTCGCTGGGCTGCACTTCGACATTAGCGGTGTGCAAACGGTAAGCGGCCCGAATCTCACGAAAGTAGTTCGGCTCGGTCTTACTACCTTCCGAAACGATCAAAATGCGGTCATAGCTGGCGCGCCTGTTTTGCTTGCGTTCCAGTTGCTGGCGCTGGCGTTCTTGGGGTGCGTGGTCGCGCGCCATCACTGAATCCCGAGGGCATGATGCAAGAACGGCACGCCACCGTAGCGCCCCAGCAGGTAGCCGCGCTCCAGTGCCTCATTTTTGCGTGGACTGAACTCGACCAACGCCACCAGCGCCGATGCTTGATCTCGGTCTTTCTCTACCAGCCACACTTGATCTCGTCGGAACAAATCCGGCGCATCCAGCAGCGAGGTGTCGTGTGTCGTGAAGATCAGTTGCGCCCCACCCGTGTTGGCTTGGGGGCTGTGGAATAACCGCACCAACTCGCGCACCAGCAGGGTGTGCAAGCTGGTATCGAGTTCGTCAATCACCAGCGTCAGGCCCTTGTGCAAGATATCCAGCACCGGCCCGGCCAGAAACAACAGATTGCGCGTGCCACTGGACTCATCCATCAAATCAAACACCGCCTTCCCCTGTTCGGTGACGTGAGAAAAGCGCAGCTGATGCACTTCCATGGCGTCAGGGCGCACTTCCGTGGTCTCGGCAGCCAGATCAAGTTGCACCATTTGCCCCGGAACTTTGCGGGTAAGCACTTCGATGTCCGCAATGCTGATGTCTGCCGCACTCAGAAAATCACAAATTTGCTTGCGCCCTTCAACCTGCTTGAGCATTTGAATCGACACCTGCGGGCTGAGTTGCACTTGCTCATTGAAAATCACCAGCCCCTGCGCAAACCAGTCAAACACCGGGCGCAGCACCTCGCTGTTGAGCTGCACTGCCATCGACAAAAACAGCGCGTTAGGCCGAGTCGCCCCTTCCCAAAGATGCTTGGCTCCTTTGAGTCCAAGGCCAAAGTCGTACACATCCTTGCCCGTTTCTGTATCGAAATGACGTTCAAACCAGCGCTGCGGCTTGAATGCCTTGTACACCAGCAGGTGCTCGCGCACGATGCGCTGCGCTGTCATGGCCAGACCATATTGGTAACGCACGCCAGCCAAGATGAACGTCACCTCGAACTCACTGGGCTCCTGTGCCGACACAGCATCAAGCAAAAATGCTTGCACGCCGTAGCTCTGGCCGGGCTGAATCACCGAGGCCGACTCCAGCACCATTCCGCGCATGTATTGCAGCGCCTTGATGAGGTTGGACTTGCCGCTGGCGTTGGCGCCGTAGATCACGGCACTCTTGAGCAGGTTGGGCACCGCTTTGAGGCCCGTCGTGAGGGTATGGGTGCCCTGCAACGTCTGATCTTTGGAGGCCACCAGACTGAGCACCTGCTCGTCACGCAGGCTTCGGAAGTTCTTGACGCGAAACTCAACGAGCATTCATCGCACCTAAAGTTAAAAAATAAAGCCAAATTTTGCACCAAAAACGCAAAATTTTCTTTTAAAACTCTATCACACCATCAAAAAGAAACCGTACCCCCTCCAAATCCACGCCATCCCCGCACTGAAACCGCGCCCCTTCCGGCGTAAAGTGAGGGCATGAACGCCCCACACCACCCCACCACCCTCACACCTTTCGCCGCCACCGCCTTCGACGCCGAACGCGCCCTGTCCCAAGTCAGCGCCCAGTGGGATGCCGACATCCTGCCCCAGCTGCGCGACTACATCGCCATCCCGGCCAAGTCGCCCGCGTTTGATGCCGACTGGGCCGCCAACGGCTACATCGCCACCGTGCTGCGCAACGCCGCCGACTGGGTACTCGCGCAAAAAGTGCCCGGCCTGACGCTGGAAATCATCCAACTGAACAACGCCGACGGCACGCCGCGCACCCCGGTGCTGTACTTCGAGATCGCCGCCACCCGCGCCGATGCCCAGCAAACCGTGCTGATGTACGGCCACTTAGACAAGCAGCCCGAATTCACCGGCTGGCGCAACGACCTCGGCCCCTGGACGCCCCACTACGAAGACGGCAAGCTCTACGGACGCGGCGGCGCGGACGACGGCTACGCCCTCTACGCCAGCATCGCCGCCGTGCAGGCGCTGAAGTCGCAGAACCAGCCGCACCCGCGCATCGTCGGCCTGATCGAGACGTGTGAAGAATCCGGCTCGTATGACCTGCTGCCCTACGTCGATGCCCTGCGCCCGCGCCTGGGTGACGTGGGCCTCGTCGTCTGTCTGGACTCCGGCGCAGGCAACTACAACCAACTCTGGCTCACCACCAGCCTGCGCGGTTTGGCGGGCGGCACGCTCAAAGTCGAAATCCTGACCGAAGGCATCCACTCCGGCGACGCCTCGGGCGTGGTGCCGTCGAGCTTTCGGATCATGCGGCAGGTGCTGGATCGGCTGGAAGACAGCGCCACGGGCCGCCTGCTGCCCGCCAGCTTCCACTGCGAAGTCCCGCCCGACCGGCTGGCGCAAGCGCAAACCACCGCCGCCATCTTGGGCGACGAGCTGTACAAGCGATTCCCGTGGGCGCACGCCGACTGCGGCGGCTCCAGCACCTTCGCCCTGCCCACCACCACCGACCCGCTGCAAGCCCTGCTGAACCGCACTTGGATCCCGACCCTGAGCGTGACCAGCGCCGACGGCTTTCCGGCCATGAAAGACGCGGGCAACGTGCTGCGCCCGTGGACAGCCTTCAAACTCAGCCTGCGCCTGCCCCCGCTGGTCGATGCCGCCAAAGCCGTGCAACAACTCAAAACCCTGCTCGAAGACAACGCCCCGTATCAAGCCAAAGTCACCTTCGACGGCCTGAACAGCGCCACCGGCTGGAACGCCCCGAGCAGCACCCCGTGGTTCGAGCGCGCCCTGAACGAGGCCAGCCTCGCCCACTTCGGCGCACCCTGCGGCTACATCGGCCAAGGCGGCACCATCCCCCTGATGAACATGCTCAGCGCCGGATTCCCCAAAGCCCAAATGATGGTCTGCGGCGTCCTCGGCCCCAAAAGCAACGCCCACGGGCCCAACGAGTTTCTGCATGTGCCGTATGCCAGAAGGTTGACGGCGGCGGTGGCGCAGGTGGTGGGGGCGTTGAGGGACAGCCTCCAAAGCGAAGCTCGATACACTTATCAAAATTCAAGAGACTAAACAACCAAGAATTTAAGGAAAAATATGAGCACACCAATTCAATTACTTTTATGCGGATCAGCAGCAGATGTGCCGACTGACGAGCGGGATGAAAGAACTAACGCCTTAGCTGGACTTGGAGAACTAATTAATTCTTACTTCGAATTCTCTATCGGTTTCAAGAAAGAGATTGGTTCAGCAAGGGCATCCTACTTTTTACCTATCGCACTACGAAGTCTAATGGAAACTGCAACCATTGCTTTACTTGCTAGAGTTGATCCGCTTAGAGTAATTCACTCCAGCAAATCACAGGACAGCGCGGACTACATAAAATCCAGACAACAAGCATCTGCATTAAAATGGAAGAACGACATCATTGGAGAAGAAAATACCAACCACTCAGAAACAGGGAATGATTCCAAATCACAAAAAAATCCTTGGGATCCAAATGTAAATCCTCAAAAAATACCGAGGGCACTACTCTCCGAGCAGTCTTGCGAAGCTCTATGGATTCCAGCCTTTAACAACTCAACTAAATGGCTGAGCAGCTCAAAGAGTGAGGTTTCATCAGAATGGAAAAATGAATTACTAAAATTAAA
>ERZ724525.2650-NODE-2650-length-10238-cov-12.056368_pt1 | contig 10238 bp, 10 predicted proteins | sample MGYA00376058_ERZ724525 | MGnify/ENA primary metagenome ERZ724525 (study PRJEB28724, sample SAMN07190888) | wastewater metagenome | isolation source: influent of sewage treatment plant in Hong Hong | place: USA: Christiansburg, Virginia | collected 2016-03-01 ...
CGGCCACTGCCACAGGTCGCGCCAGTAGCGCAGGCTGCGCCCCTGCACCACGGTGGAGTCAAGCTCGGTGCTGGCCTGGGCCCGCCCCACCGCCTCCCAGGGTGCCAACAAGCCCTGGCGCTGCGCCTGCAACGTGCCCGCTTCCAGCGGGTCCAGGCCGCTGGACGCCAGCAGCACCAGGCCCGCGAGCCGGGGCACCTCGGGCGCCAAGGTCGGCAGCAGCTCGCCTCCTTCTGAAATCCCCACCAGCCATTGCGGCACCTGGGGGCCGCCCGGGTGGCGGGCAGCATCGGCACGCAGGGCGGCACGCGCATGCGCGGCCCAGGTGCTCAGGGCATCGGCCTGGACGAAGTCGGGTGCGCAATCGCCCGGCGCGGTGCGTGCCCAAGGCGCCACGCCGGGTTTGTGCAGCACCAGCACCTGCGCGTGCAGCAAACCGGCAAAGTAGCGCTCGGCCACCGCCCCCATCCCCGCACAGCCCGAGCCAGGAATGACGATGACGCGGTAGCGCAGCGGTGCGGCGCGCTCGGCACGCTCCAGCACCTGCACCGTCTGCCCGTGGGCAGCGGGCCAGCGGTGCTCGGTAAACCCGCCCGGCAGCGCGTGCAACGGCGGAGCGGGCGGTGCTGTCATGGTGGTTGTCGGCGCCGTGCAAGCGCACAGCAGTGCCGCCAGCACGGCCCACGCTGCCCCCGCCCGCCCCCGGCGCCCGCGCGCAAAAAAGGCCAGCACAGGGCTGGCCTGGGGGTGGCCGGTGGTGCGGTGCATGCCCGTCACGGCGGCAGCGCCCTCAGCGCAGGATGAGCACCTGCTCCGGCTGCTGCTGCTGCGGCACGGGCTGGCCGCCATGCAGGGGCACCGGCACGGCCATGGGCGCGCGCACGCCGCGCGAGAGGTGGGGGTCGGTGTAGCCCAGCTGGTCGCTCAGTTGCTGGAAAACGCTCTGGGCCAGGCTTTGTGATGTCTCGCGCATGACCTTGGCGCGGTTGGGCGGGGCGATGTCGCCACGGTGGGACAGGATTTTGGTGTCGTTGCCCGCGCCCTGCGCCGAGAACGCGGCCTTGATCTCGTAGGTCTTGGTGTGGATCAGCGAAAAGTCGGCCAGCAAATCCAGGCCGTACTGGCGCGTAGCGCTGCTGGTGCCTTGCAGCGGCGACAGCGCATCGGAGAACTCGACGCTGGAGACCACGCCAAACAGCACGTAGTCGGCACCGTTGAATTCGCCCTTCTTGATGCGCGCAATGATGTCGTTCACCTCGGGCTGGCGCACCGGCTTGGCCATCTTGCCGCCCTGCACCTGGTTGAGCACCTGCTCGGCCTTGCTGGGCTGCGGGGCACCGGCGTCAAAGCCCTTGCCCTGCACCAGGCGAAACGCTGTGCCACGCAGCAGCGCGCCCTTGATGTCGTTGGTGAAGCCACCCAGTTCGCGCTGCTCGATGTAGCTGTAGCGCCCTGCCACATAGGTGCCGCTGGCCTGCTCGGAGGCCTGCACCGAGTGGCTGCCCGAGTGCGACCCCGAGCCGCTGTAGGGCCCGTGGCTGTAGCCGCCGCTGTGGCTGCCCTGGGCACTCATCTGGCTGCTTCTTTGGTAGGTGCCGGCCTCGAAGTATTCCGACACCCGCTGGGCGTAGGCCAGGTCGGTCACGGCGATCTTGGGCGCGTTTTGCGCGCTGGCCGCGCTGCCCCAGACCAGTGCCGTGGCGGCCAGCACGGACAGCGCCGCGGTCAAGGTGGTTCTGCGTTGCATGGCGAGTCCTTTCAGCGCTTGCTGGTCTTGCGGATTTCTTTTTCATCCTGCCATTCGATGGTGCCCTCTTGCACGTCAAACAGCTTGAGCGTGAACTTGTAGTACACGTCTTTGGTGGCAGCGCTTTGCTTGACGATGCTGGTCAGCTCGCCCTCCATCTGGTACTTGGCTGCCGTCATCTGGCCCACCTTGGCCGTGGTGCCCTGCTTGTACAGGCCGCTCTGGTTCTGGCGCTGCAACTCGTCCACGCCCTGCTGCATTTCGTTGATGGAGCGCACAAAGCGCACCTTGCCCGACTTGACCAGCGCCGTCTGGATAGAGCTCATCACGTTGGTGGTGTCGATGTACTCGCTGGTCTTGTTCTTGACGGTGGAAATGGTCACCGTGGGCCGGCCCTGGAAGATGCCGGTTTCCAGCAGGCCGCCGGTCATCTTTTCGGCAATCATCTGCAAGTCGGTGGAACCGAATTCGTTGGTCACCAGCTCGACGGCCTTGGCGTCGCCGTAATTGACCTGGCGGTCAAAGCGCACCACCGGGGATGACAGGTTCTGGCAGGCCGACAGGGCCAGGCTGCTGGCGGCCAACGCCAGGACGAGCGCGCTGCGCTGGATGGTGTGTTGCTTCACAGTGTTTACTCCTCACTCAATCTATCTATCTGGGTCGATGCCGCTGTCAGCGCGGCTCCACGTTCATTTCCAGGCGCAGGTCCACGGCAGCGCCGGTGGGCGCCACGCTTTTGACCGTCTGCTGGCCCAGGCCCAGCACGGTCATCTGCTTCCAGGACTCGCCATCGCCCACCTGGTTGCCCACGTTGTCCAGCCAGCGAAAACGGTAGAACACGGTGCGGTCGCTGCGGCCCATGTTGGCCATGTCAGCCTGCACCACCAGGATGTCGTTCTTGCGCACGAGGCGCATCTCGCGCACGGCAATGCCGTGGGCATCGCCACGCAAAGCCACTTTGGAGGCCACGGCCAGCGGTGTGGCGGGGTCGTGTTGCTGCGCCTGGGCGCAGCCGACCAGCGCCCAAAAGGCCACGCCGATGGCAGCCAGGGTGTGTCGGGGGGTCATGCGGGAAAAGCTCCTTCAAAGTCAGCGGGCGGCGGCCTGCGGTGCGGTGGCGGCGGGTTTGGCCGCAGGGCGCGGCGCACGCGCGGGGCGCTCACGCCGCGCAGGTTTGGTGGCAGCTGGTGCAGCCACCGGCTCTGCCGCTGCGGGCTTGTCGGCCACAGCCACCAGTTGGCCCACCGTGGCCACATCGCCCGTCAGCACGCTGCGGTGGTAAAAGCGCAGCGGCACCAGAGCGTACTGCCCATCGATCTTGACGGGCTGCTCCAGCTCACGGCCATTGATGGTGATGCGGTGCTCGCCGGGCGGCAGGTAGCCGCGCGCCACATACACGCGCCCGGGCAGCATGCGCCACAGGCGGTCATCGGCCTGCTCGGTGGCCACCGAGGCCACAGCGCCGATCAAGCCGCCAATCAGGCCGCCATTTTTTTGCAGCTGGTCTTGCACCACGCCTTTGGCCACGGCGCGCGTGACGCCGCGCAGCACCATGCCAGGCATTTCATCCTTGAGCGCACGGCGCGCCATGACGTTCACGTCCACCACTTTTTCCAGCTTGAAGTCGTAACCGGCCACCGACACCTGGCCCAGCGGCGGGTCGTTCGAGGGCTCGATCACGGGGTAGGCAATGCTGGCCGTCACCATGCCCCGCCCCGTGGGCACGGGCAGCGTGAAGGCGATGGATTTGCGCGCGGGGGCATCGCCCGCTTCCACGATGAACAGCACATCGGTCATGCGCTGGCGGCGCTTCCACGTGAAACTGGCGCGGCTGTCGAGGCCGCGCAGGCCCTCTTCCAGCACCCCGGTTTCGGGCTTGAGTTCGATGGCTTTGCGGTAGCCGGGTGCGGCCAGACCGGGCTCGTTCATGGCCTCGTACAAAAAGCCCGCCAGGTAGTGGCTGAGTGCGTTCTGGTAGCCATTCTTGAGGGCCAGCACTTCAGGGTCGTTGAGGGTTTCGACGGGATAGCCGTTGATTTCCTTGCTGCCGGAGGTAGCGCCCTTGGACTTGGCCTCTTCCTCGGCCGCCAGGGTTTCTTTGGCACGGAACTCGGCGATGACGGCCTCGCGCTCGTGCGTGCGCTTGATGTCCACGCGGGCATTCTCAAAATCGCCCAGAGCCACGCGGTTGAGTGCCAGGCGCGTGGTGAGCCAGACTTTTTCGTAGTCCTGGCCTTCATAGACCTTCAGCCGCTCGCTGACCAGTGCCGCCCCCACGGTGCCCATGAGCTTTTGCGGATCGGTCTTGGCGGCCTCTTCCCATTCTTTGACCTTGTTATCGGCCAGCATGAAGGCGTGGTTGCTGTCTTCGTAGCGGCGGTCCAGGCGCAGCAGCTCGCCGCGTTCCATGTTGTAGAGCAGTGCGGTTTTTTGCTCTTCGGTGGTGGCCGATGCGTCCAGGCGGGCCAGCGCTGCCGATATGCCCTGCGTCTGGCCAGCGCTGTGTACGTCGCTGGCCAGCTTGTCGTGGCTTTGCATGCTGGCGCAGCCGGTCAGGGCCACGCTCAGCGCCAAGGTGCCCCAAACGCGGTTGCGGGGCAGAAAACGGTGATTCATGAATTTCCTTGCATGTCCATGGATGTGGGCACCAGAAAACCCCGACCGGGCCACTGGCACAGCAGCCGCCGGGCCAGGAAAGCGGGGGCCTGCGCGCGCCCTCCCGCGCGCACCAGCAATGCAAGCCGTCCTTCCCTCTGGCTCTGGGTTTTTTGGTTTTTTTGTGTCGCAGCGCGCCGCGCTCTGGTCAGGGCGGCAAGGCCCTGGGGCCCCGGCCTGTCTAGCGCAACAGCTGCCGTCTCAGGATGCCCGATCCCGCTTACCAGAGCCTTGCGCAAGGGCCCCAGGCATGCGGTACACCCACACCCGGCGCTCGCCTGCCAGGGCGATGTGCGCGTGCGCCGTGGCCTCGGGCACCGCAAACTCCAGGCTCACCAGCCAGGTGCCCGGCGCCATCTCAGCGCAGGCCTTGGCCCAGGCGCGGGGCATGCTCTCGGGGCGCTGGAACAAATACACCAGCGCATAAGCGCCCCAGTCGGCCTGCCAGATGTCGCCGCGTTCCACGTGGGCCCAGGGGCAGCGCTGCGCGCACAGCCAGCGCAACGGGCGGCTCCACTCCAGGCCGTGCAGCACGGCCAGCGGGTAGGCCTGGCGCAGGGCCATCAGGCCATCGCCCAGACCGCAACCGGCATCCAGCACCGCCGCGCCCGGCTCCACAGGGGCCACACCGGGCAGGTCGTTGAGGGCGTCGGGCGGGGTGGGAAACAGCGGCGCGTCTTTCCACGATTGCAGCGGGTACAGCAGCAGCAGACAGGCCAGCGGCAGCAGCCAGGCCCACGCGGGAAACGCCTGGGCCTGCGTGAGCGCCAGCGACAGCGGAAACCCGCCCGCAATGAACAATTTGCGCCACAGCGTATCGCCCCACAGGCTGATGAGCGCGCCCCACAGGCTGGCCGCCAGCAGCGCCCACAGCGGCGTCCAGCCACCGCGCTGCAACAGCAAAAACAGCAGCCAGGAGCTTGACCAGCCCAGCACGGCGGGCAGGGGCCAGGGCAGGTGCGGCAGCATGGAGCGGGCCTGTCAGCGGCGCTTAATCGGGGCGGCCGCGCAGCCGCTCGATCAGGCCGTTGAGCGCGTCCAGCGAGCCAAACTGGATGGCCAGCTCACCCACGTCTTCGGTGCGCGCGCCGCGTTTGACGCGCTTTTTCACGCGCACTTCCACCTCGGCCATGAGCAAGTCCGACAGCTCCTCTTCCACGCGCTGGATGTCGCGCGACTTGGCTGGCGCGGATTGGGGCTGCGCGGGGCTGAAATCGGCGCCCATCTTTTTCACCAGCGCCTCGGTTTCGCGCACCGACAGTTTTTTGGCGGCAATCTGGTTGCCTGCGGTGATCTGCGTGGCCTTGTCCAGCGCGAGCAGCGCGCGCGCGTGGCCCATGTCGATGTCGCCCGCCATGAGCATGGTCTGCACCGGATCGGCCAGATTCAGCAGGCGCAGCAGGTTGCTGGCGGCGCTGCGCGAGCGGCCCACGGCCTGCGCGGCCTGCTCGTGCGTCAGGCCAAATTCTTTCACCAAACGCGACAGGCCCTGCGCCTCTTCCAGCGGGTTGAGGTCTTCGCGCTGGATGTTTTCGATCAGCGCCATGGCGGCGGCGGCCTCGTTGGGCACGTCGCGCACCAGCACGGGCACGCTGTCCAGGCCCGCCAGCTTGGCGGCGCGGTAGCGGCGCTCACCGGCAATGATTTCGTAGCGCCCCGCGCCGCCCTCGCCCGCCAGTGGCCGCACCAGAATGGGCTGCATGATGCCCTGGGCCTTGATGCTTTCGGCCAGCTCGTAGAGCGCGCCCTCGTCCATGCGCGTGCGCGGTTGGTACTGGCCGGGCACCAGATCGGCCAGGGCCAGGCTGCTGGGCAGGCCCGCTTCGGCGGCCAGGGCCTGTTCGGTTTTTTCTTCGACCTTGGGGCCGAGCAGCGCTTCGAGGCCGCGCCCCAGGCCCTTGGGTTTTTTGGTGACCATGTTCTTCAATCTTTCTTCAGGGATGCGAGCAGCGCATGGCCTGCGGGCCAGTCGCCCAGAGCGGCCGTAGCGTCAAAGTGGCCACAGGCGCCGCCATCGACCAAGCCCGCGCCCCAGGCGCTGGCCAGCGCCTGCGCGCGCTCAAAACGGCAGTGTGGGTCGTTGCGGCTGGCCACCAGCAGCGCGGCAAACGGCAGCGGCTGCTGCGCTATCGGTGCCCAGCCGGGCAGGCGCTGGCGGGCGTCTTCGGCCTCGGTGTCGGTGGGCGCCACCAGCAGCGCCGCCTGCACCCGGTGCGCCTGGCCCGAGTGCGCCGCCCACCATGCGGCCAGGATGCAGCCCAGGCCGTGCGCCACCAGCACCACCGGGCGCGGGCTGTCGATCACGGTCTCTTGCAGGCGCGCACTCCAGTCGCCGCGCAACGGGCGCTGCCAGTCGTGCTGCTCCAGGCGCTGTGGGCCGTGGAGCAGCTCCCAGCGGCTGAGCCAGTGGTCAGGGCCAGCGCCGTGCCAGTCGGGCAGGGTCAGAATCAGGGCAGATTTCACTATGTTTTTGATAGCTTATGGCGCAGGTGCATCGGGCGTTACAGGCTGTTTTGCCTGTTTTTTTGCCGCTGCGGGCCGGGGTTTGGCCGCGCCCACACGGGCCACCATCTCGCGGGCAAACTCGACAAACGCCTGGCTGCCCTTGGCCGACGGATCGAACACCACGCCGGGCAGGCCATAGCTGGGCGCCTCGGCCAGTCGCACATTGCGCGGGATGACGGTATCGAACACCTTGTCGCCAAAATGGCCCTTGAGCTGCTCGCTGACCTGCTGCTGCAAGGTGGTGCGCGGGTCGAACATCACGCGCAGCAGGCCGATGATTTCGAGGTCGGGGTTGAGGTTGGCGTGGACTTGCTTGATGGTGTGTACCAGATCGGTCACGCCCTCGAGCGCAAAGTATTCGCACTGCATGGGCACGACCACGCCGTGGGCCGCGCACAGCCCGTTGAGCGTGAGCATGGACAGCGAGGGCGGGCAATCGACCAGCACAAAGTCGTAATCGGCATCGACGGCGGCCAGGGCGGTTTTCAGGCGCTTTTCGCGCTGGGGCAGCGACACCAGTTCGATCTCGGCACCGGCCAGTTCGCGGTTGGCGCCCAGCACGTGGTAGCCGCAGGGCTCGGCCAGCACGGCGGCGTCGCGCACCGGCGTGGAGTCGATCAGCACGTCGTACACCGACAGGGCCAGTTGGCGCTTGTCCACGCCCGAGCCCATGGTGGCGTTGCCCTGGGGGTCCAAATCCACCAGCAGCACGCGCTGGCCGACCTGCGCCAGCCCGGCGGCAAGGTTGACGGCGGTGGTGGTTTTGCCCACGCCGCCCTTCTGGTTGGCAACACAAAATATCTTGGCCATGGTGGTGTTTACTTGGTAATAGCGAGCTTGATGCCAAAGGCAATGAGGAACACCCCGGCGGTTTTTTCCAGCACGCGGGCGATGAGGGGGTTGGCGCGCATGCGCTCGGCCAGGTGGTGCGTGAGCAGCACCACGATCAGGCCATACACCAGCGTCAGGGTGGCAATGGTGATGGCCATGACGGCAAAAGTGAACAGACCCTGGTGGCGCTGAGTATCGACAAACAGCGGAAAAAACGCCATGTAAAACACGATGGCTTTGGGGTTGAGCAGCGTAATCAGCGCGCCCTGGCGGAAGTAATGGCGCGGTGCAATGTTCAGCACCGGCTTGGCGCCGGGCGCTGCCGTGAGCATTTTCCAGCCCAGCCAGGCCAGGTAAGCGGCGCCCAGCCACTGCACCGCATGGAACGCTGCCGGGTAGGTGGCCAGCAGCGCGGCCACACCGGCCACGGCCAGCCACATCAGCACCTGGTCGGCGGCCATCACGCCCAGCGTGGCGGCCACACCGGCGCGCACGCCGCCCTTGCCGGTGGAGGTGATCAAGGCCAGATTGCCCGGCCCCGGAATGGCCAGAAACAACACGATGGCTGCGACGAAAGCGCCGTAATCTGCAATGCCAAACATGGTGGTTCCCTCTGGACTGGAGCTGCCGAGTTTACGCGACGCACCTGCGCGCGCAGCGCATCACGCCGTGGGCCGCAGCCAGACGATGCAGCGCTCGGCGTCCAGGCCCGGCACCTGCAACGGTTCCACGTGAAACACCTGCACCGCTGCGGGCAGCGCAGCGATCTCGTCCGCCGGGTGCTTGCCCTTCATGGCCAGCCAGACGGCGCCGTTGCCCAGCGCCGAGTGCGACCAGCGGGTGAAGTCGGCCAGCGCGGCAAAAGCGCGGCAGCTAACCACATCGAATGGCCCGGCCAAAGACTCGACCCGGGCGTGGATGCCGTGCAGATTCGGCAGGCGCAGCGTGACGGCCGCCTGCTGGATGAACGCGGCTTTTTTGGCCACGGTATCGACACAGCTCACGTCCAGCTGCGGGCAGCAAATGGCAAACACCACGCCGGGCAGGCCACCGCCCGAGCCCACATCCAGCAGGCGCTGCGCGGGCGCACCGGCTTGCGCGGCCTGCGCCAGATGGCGGCGCAGCGGCCCCACCGCTGCCAGGCTGTCGAGCAGGTGGTGGGTGAGCATCTCGGCGGGGTCGCGCACCGCCGTCAGGTTATAGACCTTGTTCCACTTTTGCAGCAGCGCCATGAAGTCCAGCAGCTGCGTGATTTGCGCGTCGCTCAAGTCCAGCGCCAGGGCCTGGGCGCCGCTGCGCAGGGTTGCTTCCATGGTGCTCATGCCGCCTCTCCGTTCTGGGCGGCAGCGCCCGGTGCCGGTGTGGCAAAACCCTTGAAGCCGCCTTTTTTCAGGTGCACCATCAGCAGCGAGATGGCCGCCGGGGTAATGCCGGTGATGCGCGAGGCTTGGCCCAGCGTTTCAGGCCGGTGGCGGGTCAGCACCTGGCGCGCCTCAATGCTCAGCGCCGTGACCTGCATATAGTCCAGGTCGGGCGGCAAGCGCAGTTTTTCGTAATGGGCAGCGCGCCCTACTTCGTCGCGCTGGCGGTCGATGTAACCCGCGTACTTGGCGGCAATCTCTACCTGCTCCACCACCGGCTCACTCAGGGCGCCCAGCGTTTCACGTGAAACATCGCTGCTGGCGTACTTTCCGCCGTCCATGTCCATCAGCGCGCCATAGGCCACATCGGGGCGGCGCAGCAGCTCGAACAGGTTGTATTCGTGCTCAATGCGCTTGCCCAGCACGCGCGCCGATTCTTCGGCAGGCAGGTTGCGCGGGTTCACCCAGGTGGATTTGAGGCGCTCGGTTTCACGTGAAACCGCATCGCGCTTGCGGCTGAAAGACTCCCAGCGGGCGTTGTCGATCAGCCCCAGCTGGCGGCCCACTTCGGTCAGGCGCATGTCGGCGTTGTCCTCGCGCAGTTGCAGGCGGAACTCGGCGCGGCTGGTAAACATGCGGTAGGGCTCGGTCACGCCCTTGGTGATCAGGTCGTCCACCAGCACGCCCAGGTAGGCCTGGTCACGGCCCGGCAACCAGCGCTCGCCCGTGTAGCTGATGGCGCCTGCGGCACTGGCTGCGGCATTGCCGCCGCCCAAAGCGCGCACTTGCAGCGCCGCATTCAGGCCCGCAAACAGGCCCTGGGCCGCAGCCTCTTCGTAGCCGGTGGTGCCGTTGATCTGGCCCGCAAAAAACAGGCCCTGAATCTGCCGCGTCTCAAAATTGCTTTGCAGCGAGCGCGGGTCAAAGTAGTCGTACTCGATGGCGTAGCCGGGGCGCAGGATGTGCGCGTGCTCCAGCCCCGGCATGCTGCGCACCAGGGCCAGCTGGATGTCAAAGGGCAAGCTGGTGCTGATGCCGTTGGGGTAGAACTCGTGGGTGGTCAGGCCCTCGGGCTCCAGAAAAATCTGGTGGCTGTCCTTGTCGGCAAAGCGGTTGATTTTGTCTTCCACGCTGGGGCA
>ERZ724525.2653-NODE-2653-length-10225-cov-10.752901_pt1 | contig 10225 bp, 8 predicted proteins | sample MGYA00376058_ERZ724525 | MGnify/ENA primary metagenome ERZ724525 (study PRJEB28724, sample SAMN07190888) | wastewater metagenome | isolation source: influent of sewage treatment plant in Hong Hong | place: USA: Christiansburg, Virginia | collected 2016-03-01 ...
CCAAAACAAGATGTATCTATCAGTACATAGGGATAGCACCGAGATGATGCCGTTTAGGCAAACCTAAAATTTTGCGGATGACCTTGTTTTTCGATCGTGCTGCCCCCGTCGCATCTGCCGTACCAGGGGCTGCCCCAGCGCCCAAGCTGTTGGATCGTATGCGCGACCATTTGCGCACGCGCCACTACAGCATTCGCACCGAGACGGCTTATGTCGATTGGGTGCGGCGCTTTATCCTCTTTCACGGCAAGCGGCATCCGCAAGAGATGGGCGCGGCGGAGGTAGAGGCTTTTCTGACACATTTGGCGGTTCAACGGCAAGTTTCTGCATCGACCCAGAATCAGGCCAAGGCCGCGATTTTGTATTTGTACAAACAGGTGTTGGGCGTGGATTTGCCTTGGCTGGACGATGTGGTACAGGCCAAAACGCCTAAGCGTTTACCTGTAGTGCTGACTGCTACCGAGGTGCGCGCTTTACTGCTGCATATGCAAGGCACGTCCGGGCTGATTGCGCAATTACTGTATGGCACGGGTATGCGTTTGCTGGAGGCGCTGCGTTTGCGCGTCAAGGATGTGGAGTTTGCCCGGCGCGAAATTGTGATTCGCGAAGGCAAGGGCAATAAAGACCGCATTACCGTGCTGCCCGAAAATCTGCTGCTGCCATTGCAGGCGCAGTTGCAGAAATCGCGTGTGCTGCATGAAAAAGACCTGGAGGCCGGCTTTGGCCGCGTGTATTTGCCGCACGCGCTCGCCGTGAAGTACGCCAATGCGGATCGCAGCTGGGCTTGGCAATGGGTGTTTCCGTCGCCGGTACGATCCGTGGATCCGCGCCCCGACGCTGTGACGGGCGCTTTGCTGGAGCGGCGCCACCATGTGTACCCCGAGTCGGTGCAGCGCGCGGTGCGCGAGGCGGCCAAGCTGGCGCAGATCGACAAGCCGGTGAGTCCGCATGTGTTGCGCCATTCATTCGCCACGCATTTGCTGCAAGCGGGCTACGACATTCGCACGGTGCAGGAGCTGCTGGGCCATGCCGATGTGGGCACCACCATGATTTACACGCATGTGCTCAACAAGGGTGGGCGTGGCGTGCTCAGCCCGCTCGATGCGCTGTAGCCCTTGGCTTGGCAAGGCCGCAGCACACTGGCTGCGCCCTCTGCCGTGCGGTGGGTGGGACAATCACTCCCTGTTTTGACCCTCTTTTTTTCTCACAGGTACATCCCCATGGCAGGTCTGAAAGCGGGGGCGCCTGCGCCCCAATCCATCACGGTGCATGAAAAGTCGCGCGTGCTGGAGGTTGTGTTTTCCGATGGTGCGGCGTTTCGCATTCCGTTCGAGCTGATGCGCGTGTATTCGCCGTCCGCCGAGGTGCAGGGCCACGGCCCGGGCCAGGAGGTGCTGCAAACCGGCAAGCGCGATGTCACGCTGGTGGACTTGGCCCCGGTGGGCAACTACGCCGTGCAGCCCACGTTTTCCGATGGGCACGACAGCGGCATTTTTTCGTGGGATTACCTCTACGAGCTGGGCCAGCGCGGCGATGCGCTGTGGCAAGACTATGTGCAGCGCCTGCAAGCGGCGGGCGTGGACCGCGATGCGCCCATGGCGCCCAAGGGCGCGGGCCACGGTGGCCACGGCTGTGCCAGCCACTGAGGCGGCGGCGTTGCCAATTGCTACAAAATGCGTAGCTGCTAGCGCACGTCCTGCTTGCCTTGCAGGCCGATTTGGCCTAAAAACAAAACCCCGGCGCCGATTCCCCGCACCCTGCGGGGTTGTCGCCACACCAGATAGCATCGTTTTTTATGAGCACCACCCATTTCGGATTCCAGTCGGTTGACGAGCAAGACAAGGCGCGGCGCGTGCGCGGCGTGTTCGATTCCGTCGCCACCAAGTACGACGTCATGAACGATCTGATGTCGGCGGGCCTGCACCGCGCCTGGAAGGCCTACACCGTGATGGTGGCCAATCTGCGCGAGGGCCACCAGGTGCTGGACATTGCCGGTGGCACGGGCGATTTGTCGCTGGCGTTTGCCAAGAAAGTGGGCGCCACCGGGCGCGTGGTGCACACCGATATCAACGAAGCCATGCTGCGCGTGGGCCGCAACCGCCTGCTGGATGCGGGCGTGGCCCTGCCCACGTTGGTGTGCGATGCCGAGCACCTGCCCTTCCCGGATGCGCACTTCGATGTAGTCAGTGTGGCCTTTGGCCTGCGCAACATGACGCACAAGGACGACGCCCTGGCTGAGATGTGCCGCGTGCTCAAGCCCGGCGGCAAGCTGCTGGTGCTGGAGTTTTCTCGGGTGGCCAAGCCGCTGGCCAAGGCCTACGACTGGTATTCGTTCAATGTGCTGCCGCGCCTGGGCAGCCTCATTGCGGGCGATGCCGACAGCTACCGCTATCTGGCCGAATCGATCCGCATGCACCCGGGCCAGGAAGAGCTGAAGGCGCTGATGCGCCAGGCCGGTTTTGGCCATGTTGATTACCACAACATGACGGGCGGCGTGGTCGCCCTGCATGTGGGCATCAAGTGCTGAACTGCCGATGCATCCTGTTTGTTATTGCAATCTGAAGGAGATGAAAGACATGAAGAAACTCTGGCCCGCCTTGCTGGTGGCGATCCTGATGGTGGTTCACCCCGAGGCCGACGCGCGGCGCATGGGTGGCGGCAAGTCCGTGGGCCAGCAGTCCAGCAACGTCACACAGCGCAATGCTGCCCCGCCCGCCAATACGCCGGGTGCCCCGGCCCAAACTGCCAACAGCAGCACAGCGGCCAAACCGGCTGCCGCGCCCGCAGCGGCGCCTGCTGCTGCGCCCAAGAAGCCGTGGGGCGCCATGCTGGGCGGTCTGGCGGCGGGCCTGGGGCTGGCGTGGCTGGCCCATTCGCTGGGCTTTGGTGAAGCCTTTGGCAATTTCCTGATGATGGCGCTGCTGGCGGTGGCCGTGTTTGCCGTGGTCATGCTGGTGCTGCGCATGCGCAAGGGCAGCAACACGGCTGCGGCCAGCACCTCGCCGTTTGCCTTCCAGGGCGCAGGTGCGGGCGGCGGCTCGGCATCGCCAGAGACGGCCACCGTGCCGCGCGACTACAGCCCCGACAAGGTGGGCAACGATGCGTCGGCGCGCCCCTGGGAGCGCTCCAGCATGGCCTTTGACACGGCGCGTCCGGCGCAAGAGGGTTCGCGCATTGGTTCTGCGCTGGCGGGTTCGGGCGGGCAAAACTGGGGCATCCCCGACGGCTTTGACGTGGCCGCTTTTGTCCAGGCTGCCAAGCGCAACTTCACCACCTTGCAGGCCGCCTGGGACCGCTCGGACGTGGCCACGCTGCGTTCCATGATGACCGACAGCATGCTCGATGAAATCCGCGCCCAGCTGGCCGAGCGCGAAACCCACCGTGGCGACCATCCCAACCAGACCGATGTGGTCATGCTGGAAGCCCAGCTGCTGGGCATCGAAGACCTGGGCGAGGCCTATATGGCCAGCGTCGAGTTCTCCGGCATGATCCGTGAAGAGCCTTCGGCAGGCCCCAGCCCGTTCCGCGAGGTCTGGAACATGACCAAGCCCAAGCACGGCAGCAGCGGCTGGCTGGTGGCGGGTGTGCAAGCCTTGCAGTAATCCAGCCCTGTGCGCTGGGCGCACGGTTCAGTGAATAATCGGGGACTATGGCAACACAGTCCCCTTTTTCTTTTCTTGGCGGCGTGTTCGCGCGCATCGTCCCCGGGCTTGTCCCGCCACCGTGGCTGGTACAAGAGGTGCAGCACCGAACCGTGCTCTTGCTCAACCACGTGTTGCAGCAAGAGAGCGCGGCCACCGAGCGCCTGGCGCGCCAGCGTGGGCGCATGGTGCATGTGCAGTGGCGGCACTTTTATATGTCTTTGCAGGTAACGCCCGCCGGGCTGTTTGACATCGCCCCCTACGGCGCCACACCCGATCTGCGCCTGGAAATCACCCAGGAGTCCCCCCTCGATCTGGCCCAGGTGGTGCTGCGCGGCGACCGCCCCGCCGTGCGCATCGACGGCGATGTGCAGTTTGCGGGCGACATCCAGTGGCTGGCCGACAACATCCGCTGGGACCTGGAAGACGATCTGGCGCGGGTGCTGGGCGATGTGCCCGCCCGGGTGCTGGCCGAGGGCGCACGCTGGTCGGCGCAGGCGCTGCGCCAGTTTGTGGGCAGCCGTGCCAACGCTGCGGCAGCGGCGTCCGCTGCGGCACCGTCGTGGTCTGAAGACCGGACGATTCCGTGAGGGGCTTTTTCCGTGGCGCCACCATCGTCTGGGTGGCGTTGCGCTACGGCCTCGATGGCCTGGTGCTGAGCAGCTTTCAAAAGCCCTGGATTCACCTGCTGGCGCGCGTGGTGTCCGTGGGCCGCAACCTGGACGCGCCGCGCGGCCAGCGCCTGCGCGAGGCGCTGGAGCGGCTGGGGCCGATCTTTGTCAAGTTTGGCCAGGTGCTGTCCACCCGGCGCGACCTGATGCCGCCCGACATTGCCAACGAGCTGGCGCTGCTGCAAGACCGCGTGCCACCGTTTGATGTGGAGGTGGCCATTGCCACCATCGAGCGCGCCTTTGGCCGCCCGGTGGGTGAGGTGTTCGAGTCCTTCGAGCGCGTGCCGGTGGCCAGCGCCTCCATCGCGCAGGTGCACTTTGCCACCTTGCGCGATCGCCAGGGCGCGCTCCATGAAGTGGCGGTGAAAGTGCTGCGCCCGGGCATGCTGCCGGTGATCGACAAAGACTTGAGCCTCATGCGCATGATGGCGGGCTGGGTGGAAGGGCTGTCTGCCGATGGCAAGCGCCTGAAACCGCGCGAGGTGGTGGCCGAGTTTGACAACTACCTGCACGACGAACTGGATTTGGTGCGCGAAGCCTCCAACGCCGCCCAGCTGCGGCGCAACATGGAAGGGCTGGACCTGGTGGAAATCCCGGCCATCTTCTGGGACTTTTGCCACCCTGAAGTGATGGTGATGCAGCGCATGAACGGCGTGCCCATCAGCCAGGTCGAGCGCCTGCGCGATGCGGGGGTGGACATCCCCAAACTGGCGCGCGACGGGGTGACGATTTTCTTCACCCAGGTGTTTCGCGATGGTTTTTTTCATGCCGACATGCACCCCGGCAACATCCAGGTCAGCCTGGCGCCCGAGACGCTGGGGCGCTACATCCTGCTGGACTTCGGCATCGTCGGCACCCTGACCGAGTTCGATAAAGAGTACCTGGCGCAGAACTTCACGGCCTTCTTCCGGCGCGATTACAAGCGCGTGGCCGAGCTGCACATCGAAAGCGGCTGGGTGCCGCCCGAGACGCGGGTGAACGATCTGGAAGCGGCCATCCGCACGGTGTGCGAGCCTTACTTTGACCGCCCGCTGAAAGAGATTTCGCTGGGCATGGTGCTGATGCGGTTGTTCCAGACCTCGCGGCGCTTTCAGGTTGAAATCCAGCCGCAGCTGGTGCTGTTGCAAAAGACGTTGCTCAACATCGAGGGGCTGGGCCGCCAGCTCGATCCCGATCTGGACTTGTGGAGCACGGCCAAGCCGTTTCTGGAGAAGTGGATGCTCGACCAGATGGGGCCGCAGCGCCTGTGGCACGAGCTGCGCGCCCAGGCGCCGCACTACGCCAAGCTGCTGCCCGCCCTGCCGCGCCTGTTGCACAGCCAGTTGCACCAGCGCCCCGGCGGCAACACGCAACAGCGTGAGCTGCTGGAGCTGTTGAGGGAGCAAAAACGCACCAACCGCCTGTTGCAGGCGCTGGTCTATGGCGGGCTGGGTTTTGTCCTGGGCCTGCTGGCCATGCAGCTGATCGTGCGCGTCCACGTGCTGTAAGCCGCTGTGCCGACCGCGCAGGGCGGGCGCGGCCATCTTGCGCAGATAATGCGCGGCGATTTGACTTCAACCCCCCCTGAATTGCGGAGCGGCACATGCTGGTGACCTTCATCGTTTTGTACCTGCTGGTGTCGATTGGCATCGGCCTGTTTGCGGCCACCCGTGTCCACAACACGGCCGATTACGCGGTGGCCGGGCGCAGCCTGCCGCTGGCCGTGGTGATTGCCACCACGTTTGCCACCTGGTTTGGCTCGGAGACGGTGCTGGGCGTGTCGGCGCGCTTTGTCGATGGCGGCCTGGGCGCGGTGGTGGAGGACCCGTTTGGCGCCTCCATGTGCCTGGTGCTGGTGGGCCTGTTTTTTGCCTACAAGCTGTACCAGAAAAACCTCATCACCCTGGGTGACTACTACCGCCAGCGCTATGGCCGCTCGGTGGAGGTGCTGTGCTCGCTCATCATCATCTTCAGCTACCTGGGCTGGGTGGCGGCGCAGATCACGGCGCTGGGCTTGGTGTTCAACCTGCTGACGCAGGGCGCGCTGTCCATCACGGCGGGCATGGTGCTGGGCACGGCGGTGGTGCTGATCTACACCTTGTACGGCGGCATGTGGTCGGTGGCACTGACCGATTTTGTGCAGATGATCGTGATTGCCGTGGGGCTGATCGCCATTGCCTGGTTTGCCGCTGACCTGGCCGGTGGCGCGGGCAAGGTGGTGGAGTTTGCCGCGCGCGAGGGCAAGTTCAACTTCTTTCCGCAGCAGGCGGGTTTCAAGGAGTGGACGTTCTTTTTTGCCGCCGCCATCACCATGATGCTGGGCTCGATTCCGCAGCAGGACGTGTTCCAGCGCGTCATGTCGTCCAACAGTGCCGAGACGGCGCGCATCGGGCCGGTGATTGGCGGGGTGCTCTACCTGCTGTTTGCTTTCATTCCCATGTTTGTGGTCACTTCGGCGGTGCTGATCATGCCCGAGACGGCGCAGGCGCTGCTCAAGGACGACCCGCAGAAAGTGCTGCCCACGCTGGTCATGGAGCGCATGCCGCTGGCACTGCAAATCGCTTTCTTTGGCGCTTTGCTGTCGGCCATCATGTCCACGGCGTCGGCCACGCTGCTGGCGCCATCCACCACGTTTGTCGAGAACATCTTGCGCAACCTGCGCCCGGGCATGAGCGATGCGCTCACCCTCAAAGCCATGCGTGTGGCCGTGCTGGTGTTCACGGGCTGTGTGCTGACCTATGCCATCACCATGCAGGGCACATCCATTTATGAAATGGTGTCGGGCGCCTACCAGGTGCCGCTGGTGGGGGCCTTTGTGCCGCTGGTGTTCGGTTTGTACTGGAGCCGCGCTACCACCCAGGGCGCCTTGCTGGCCGTGGCGTTGGGGCTGGGCACCTGGTTGTTGTTTTTGAGCAGCCCGGTGTTGTCCGGGGCGTTTCCGCAGCAACTGGCCGGGTTGCTGGCCGCCTTGGTGGGGATGCTGGCTGGCTCGCTGGTGCCGCAGTTTGTGCCCGACCACAAGGGCCATGTCCACCATTACGAGGGCAGCGTGGCGGCATAAGGGAAAACACTGGCACCTATAATCGAAAGCTTTGCACTTTCACTCCAGGCCCCAAAAATATGCCTATTTACGCCTACAAATGCGGCTCCTGCGGCCATGCCAAGGATGTGCTGCAAAAAATGTCCGATGCCCCCCTGACCCAATGCCCGGCCTGCGGCGCCGAAGCCTTTGCCAAACAGGTCACGGCTGCGGGTTTTCAGCTCAAGGGCTCGGGCTGGTACGTCACGGATTTCCGGGGTGGCAGCAGCACCAGCGCAGCCCCCGCTACCAGCGACAAAGCCAGCGCCCCCACTACCGAGGCCGCGCCTGCGGCGGCTAGTGCCGCCAGCACGGCTGCAGATGCTCCTAAAACAGTAGCTGCTAGCGCAGCGCCAGCAAGCGCTAGCGCCAGTTCTGCTGTTAACTCCTGAGTTGTTGATGTCCGCCTTGCGCAAATGGCTGTTCACCGGGCTGCTGGTGATCGTTCCTGGAGCGATCACCATCTCGGTGCTCAACTGGATCGTGGGTCTGCTCGACCAGACCCTGCTCATCCTGCCCGCAGCCTGGCACCCCGACAAACTGCTGGGTTTTCACATTCCCGGCTTTGGCGTGGTGCTCACCCTGCTGATCCTGCTGGCGGTGGGAGCCACGGCCAGCAACTTTGCCGGTCGCAAGCTGGTGCAGTGGGGCGACGCGCTGGTCAGCCGCATCCCGGTGGTGCGCTCCATTTACTCCAGCGTCAAGCAAGTCTCTGACACCCTGTTTTCTGAAAGCGGCAACGCCTTTCGCACCGCGGTGCTGGTGCAGTGGCCGCGCGAAGGCGTCTGGACGGTGGCTTTCGTCACTGGCGCGCCCAGCGGCGAGGTGGCTGCCTACCTGCGCGACGAGTTCGTCAGCGTGTACGTGCCCACCACGCCCAACCCCACCGGGGGTTATTTCGTGATGGTGCGCAAAAGCGATTGCGTCGAGCTTGAAATGAGCGTTGATGCCGCCTTGCGCTACATCGTTTCCATGGGCGTTGTGGCGCCCGCCGACCCCCTTCTCTCGACCCCCAAGTCAACCCCTTAACGCGCCCCTGACGGCGCCGGAAGTTCTGCCATGGCCATGCGTTCCCACTATTGCGGTCTTGTGACCGAAGCCCTGTTGGGCCAAACCGTCACCCTGGCGGGTTGGGTCAACCGCCGCCGCGACCACGGCGGTGTCATCTTTATCGACCTGCGCGACCGCGAAGGCTACGTGCAGGTGGTCTGCGACCCCGACCGCGCCGACATGTTCAAGACCGCCGAAGGCGTGCGCAATGAGTTCTGCGTGCAGGTCAAGGGCCTGGTGCGCGCGCGCCCCGAGGGCACGGCCAACGACGGCCTCAAGAGCGGCAAGATCGAGGTGCTGTGCCATGAGTTGAACGTGCTCAACCCCTCGGTCACGCCCCCGTTCCAGATCGACGAAGAAAACCTCTCCGAGACGACGCGCCTCACCCACCGCGTGCTCGACCTGCGCCGTCCGTACATGCAGAACAACCTGATGCTGCGCTACAAGGTGTCGATGGAAGTGCGCAAGTTCCTCGATGCCAACGGCTTCATCGACATCGAAACGCCCATGCTCACCAAGAGCACGCCCGAAGGCGCGCGCGACTACCTGGTGCCCAGCCGCGTACACGATGGCCACTTTTTTGCGCTGCCCCAGTCGCCCCAGCTGTTCAAGCAGCTGTTGATGGTGGCCGGTTTTGACCGCTACTACCAGATCACCAAGTGCTTCCGCGACGAAGACCTGCGCGCTGACCGCCAGCCCGAGTTCACGCAGATCGATATCGAAACCTCGTTCATGGAAGAGCAGGACATCCGCGACATGTTCCAGGGCATGATCAAGACGGTGTTCCAGAACACGCTGGGCGTGGACTTGGGCGAGTTCCCGGTCATGACCTACCAGGATGCGGCCTACCGCTTTGGCTCCGACAAGCCCGATCTGCGCGTCAAGCTCGAATTCACCGAACTGACCGACGTGATGAAGGACGTGGACTTCAAGGTGTTCTCGGGCGCCGCCAACATGAAGAATGGCCGTGTGGTGGCCCTGCGCGTGCCCGGCGGCGCGCGCGAAGCTGGCGGCCTGTCGCGCGGTGAAATCGACGGCTACACCGAATTCGTCAAGATTTACGGTGCCAAGGGATTGGCCTATATCAAGGTCAACGAGCTGGCCAAGGGCCGCGACGGCCTGCAATCGCCCATCGTCAAGAACATCCACGACGCAGCCATTGCTGAAATCCTCCAGCGCACTGGCGCGCAAGATGGCGACCTGTTGTTCTTCGGTGCGGACAAGGAAAAGGTGGTCAATGATGCCATCGGCGCGCTGCGCATCAAGATCGGTCACAGCGAGTTCGGCAAGAAAAACGGCCTGTTTGAAGACCGCTGGGCACCGCTGTGGGTGGTGGACTTCCCCATGTTCGAGCACGACGAAGAAAACGACCGCTGGGTGGCCGTGCACCACCCCTTCACCGCGCCCAAGGACGGCCACGAAGACTACATGGTCACGGCCCCCGAAAAGTGCATCTCCAAGGGCTATGACATGGTTCTGAACGGCTGGGAGATGGGTGGCGGCTCGGTGCGTATCCACCGCGCTGATGTGCAGCAAAAAGTGTTCGATGCCCTCAAGATCACGCCCGAAGAGGCACAGCAGAAGTTCGGCTTCTTGCTCGATGCGCTGCAATACGGCGCGCCCCCGCACGGCGGTCTGGCCTTTGGCCTGGACCGCATCGTCACGCTGATGACGGGCGCCGAGTCCATCCGCGACGTGATCGCCTTCCCCAAGACCCAGCGCGCCCAGTGCCTGCTGACGCAAGCGCCGTCGCCTGTCGATGAGAAGCAACTGCGCGAGCTGCACATCCGCCTGCGCAATGTGGA
>ERZ724525.2659-NODE-2659-length-10212-cov-4.351285_pt1 | contig 10212 bp, 5 predicted proteins | sample MGYA00376058_ERZ724525 | MGnify/ENA primary metagenome ERZ724525 (study PRJEB28724, sample SAMN07190888) | wastewater metagenome | isolation source: influent of sewage treatment plant in Hong Hong | place: USA: Christiansburg, Virginia | collected 2016-03-01 ...
AGCCGCTCGGACTTCAGCTCTCGGTGGCGAGCTTTGTTCGGCTGTACCAGACGCCTGATCCGACGCTGCCGCGTGATAGTTATCGGGCCGGGCTGCAAGCCACCGCGTTGTTTCCGCTCGACACCGCGACGATGCCATCCAGCCTTACCGCGCTCGCCGTCTTCGAGGCTGCCACCGACAGAGGCTTGCGCTTCCACCTCGGCATCGGCGCGCAGGCTGAGGGGCTTCACATCGGTGGTATTGCCCTTGCCCAGCTCTCCTATTCGTGGGGCCTGCGTTATCGCAACCGCGACGGTCGCGCCGGGATCGGTGGCATGCCCGACTGGTATCTCGACTACTTCATGGTCGATCCGATCCTCGAAGCCGACGGCTGCCTCTACACCGACCCGAGCAGCATCGGCAGGCTGAAGATCCTCTGCGTCGGAGAGCCCGACCCCATCGACAAGGACACCATCGTTCACCGCGACGGTCGCCGTTTCCCCGTCGGCCTGCATGTCTGGATCGACAAGACCGACGGCACGCTGATGACCGAGGACCGCCAGATCCTCGCCAAGCCCGACGAACAGACCGCGAAGCTCGCCATCGTCGTGCAGCAGATCGTCGAGGTGGTACGGCGCAGAGAGCAGAAGACGGGCAAGCCGTGCTTTCTGCGAGGCGGAATTCTGCACGCGGTCCGTGATGCGAGCTTGGCGTCGATGGTGGCGCACGACGAGCACGGAGGCGGAGCGGCGCTACTCGGCTATGAGCTGGCGCGGATGATCTTCTGTGACGCCGAGCCGCTGGCCGGGGGAGTGCCGTCTCCGCTGTCGCTCCTCGGCAAGGGACTTCGCGGTTCTCGAAGCCTGGCGGGTGACCAAGTCCGCGATGTCATCGAGCATGAAAAACCCGCAGCGCTCCCAGCCCCGAGCACCGTGACGAAGCCATCAACCGGAACGGCTGCGACCAAGGCCGAGGCCGCGAGTGAAGCCGCAAGTCTCCTCACCGACAAAGGCCGAGGTCACATCTTTCACGGTGAGGTAAATCCCAAGGATGGTGCTGCCCGAGGCTGGCACTATGAACCGAGCGGCGACAAAGCCAAAGGAACTCAGCTCATCGAAGCGACGCTGAGCCCACCCGACAAGCACGGTGTCTACGAAGGCAACGTGGTAATCGAAGGCGTCAAAAAAGGCGACCGCTCGACCTTTTTTCCAAAAAATTGGACGGCGAGGCAGGTCGAAGCGGCGATTGAAGAGGCGTACACAACACGGAAACCCGAACGAAGGTCGGGTGAATTTCGTGGAACCACATCAAGCGGAATGGACATCACCATGCGCCTCGATGGCAAAGGCAAGCTGGAGTCTGCTTACCCGATCTACGAAGGCCCGAAGTACCAAGGACCGAAGAAATGAAGATCCACTTAGAGGACATGGAAGGCTCGCGGCATCCGGTAATCGTAATCGACGACGTGCCCGATGAGCAGCGACGCAATCTGCTGTACGACTTCCTCTATGACAGCAAGGGTAACGAAGATTTAAGGCTGGCAGCTCTCGACCGGGCAGAAGCTGGAACGCCGGAGCCGAGTTGGGCCAACAACTACGCCAGCACGGCTATGTTTCCCGACGGGCGGGTCGTGATTACGCAGCTCGAGTACCTGCTCGAAGACGACCAGAAGGACCATCCACCGCAGACGGTGATTACCATTGCCGAGGCACGCAAGCTCATCCTCGATTGGATCGAGGCACGGGACAAGTGGTACGCGGAGCGGGAAGCGACGCAGTCGCACACCTCCGACGATCCGTCAAACGTCTCTCGTCGGTGATAGCGAGTTCAGCCGCATCAAGCGCGGCGTATCGCAACGACATTCCCCCGTTCCCACGCGATTCCTCGCAACAAAAAACCCCAGCCTTTGCGGGCAGTTGGCGGACTGGACTGGACCACGGTGAACTACACCGATTTCGTGGGCGGCTCGAACGGCCGATAGGAGGGGACCGAAGACTTGGACGATCTCCAGGGGCGAGAGCTGCCGCTTGTCGAGTCGGGAGCGCAGGCTCTGGCCTCGGATCATCTCCATGACGTAATAGAGGCTGCCGCTCTGGGTTCGTCCGAAGTCGTAGACCGCGACGATGTTGGGGTGGCCGATGCGCGTAACCAGCTCGGCTTCCATCTGGAAGCGGCTCGATAGATCGGTGCTGTCGCTCAGCTCTTTGCGAAGAACCTTGATGGCGACGGGACGACCCAGCTTTTCGTGAACCGCCGAGTAGACGACACCCATCGCGCCCTCGCCCAGTCGGGCAGATAGTCGATACTTGCCGAGTATCGAGCCAGGGCTGAGCTCATCCCCCGAGGAGTCAGCAGAAGCCTGCAACATTGCACCTTACATCTTATGCCAAGCCGTACCCTGGCTGAAAGGCTCGACTATCTCGACAACGCTACTGACACGGACAGATCGAGCGCCGACCACCGGAACCGCATACTGACCCTAGGCCATCCATGTTGGTACGGTGGTTCGCTGGACAGAGATTGTACGATGAGCAGAACAGCGGACCAGCCAGGCCATTCAGCGGCGAGCTGCCCGCATCTTCCATGCAGGCATAGGTATAGCTGCCCATGCTCACTGCTCCACCGAGCCCAAACGCGGTGCTAAGAGCTTGGCATTCCGCCATCGTGTCCTGCGCCGCAAACCAAGTGGCGTCATCAATGGTGAATGGCAAACCAAGGCTCGCGCACACAGCGTTACATGCTTCACCACATTTGTTCGGATTGAAACACCAACGAATACCAGCAACTACGCGACAGTTCGATGAGCAGACACCAGCCACACATAGCTCCGTGGCAGCACAGGTCTTGCCACACACACCACAGTTTTTTACATCGGTATTGGTGTTTATTTCGCAGCCGTTGGCATCCGCCATGTCACAGTTTGCGAACCCTGAATTACATGTCCCTAAACTACACACGCTGGCTGCACATTTCGCGGAAGCATTGGCGTAGTTGGGGCAGGCTTTGCCACAACCGCTACAGTGCGCAATGCTGGTCGTGATGTTGGTTTCGCAGCCGTTGGTGACGTTACCGTCGCAGTTGTCGAAGTTGGCATTGCAACTCCCAATCCCGCAGTTGCTGGCTGCGCAGCCGGGCGTACCGTTGGCAACCGCACCGCAGACCTTGCCGCACGTCCCACAGTTGCTCGCATTCACTGCTGTATCCGTCTCGCAACCATCCACAGGGCCCGCTTTGCAGGTTCGGAAGCTCCCGGTACACATCGTCGAAGTGCAGCTCCCAGCCGAGCACGCAGGCGTCGTCGCGCCAACCTTGGTGCAGACATTGCCGCAGTTTCCACAGTTGCCCAGGTCGCTCGCTCCGTTGGTTTCGCATCCGTCGCTGGCGTCTCCATTACAGTCTAGATAGAGGCCTTGGCAGCTTAGCTGGCACTTGCCCTGTACACAGACTCCCACCGCGTTGGCACCCGCCGAGCAGACCGTCCCGCAGCCTCCGCAGTTGCTCGCATCGCGAAACGTGTCGGTTTCGCAGCTATCGGTCGAGTTCCCATTGCAGTCTTTGTACCGAGCACCACAGGTCGTGACCCCGCACTGGCCATCGATGCACGTGGCCTCACCCACAGACGGCAGGGGGCATTTGTAGCCGCATGAGCCGCAGTTGTTGAGGTCACTCCCCGCGTTCACCTCGCAGCCATCGTCGGCATTGCGGTTGCAATCGAGGGTCTGACCGACGCACATCAGCGACTGGCAGCCATCGCCACTGACGCTGGTTGTGCCCGACAAGTCGGTGCCGCACAACGACGTCGACGCATCGCAGGAGGCAAGGCCAAGAATACCGATTAGTAACGCCGCGTAATAACTGATGAATCTCATGGGCTGGCCTCTCAATTAGGATTACTTGCATCAGAGGATGCCAAGTCTGACTCAATTTTTAATCATTATACGTTCTATCTAGCTATTGCTGAAGTCCATCCTGGCTGAAGTGCATGGTACTTCGATTTGGGCTACCGAACGAACCGTAGCGGGACATCATGCGTACCACGGCGTAGGGTACACATTTAGGATATCAAGAGTAGTGCCAGGGCCGCTCACTACGGACTACACACCGCAAACATGTAGGTATAGGAGTCTGGATGGCAACAGCTTGAGCCGTTGTAGCAGCTCGCATCGTTCATGTTGTACGAGACAAACACTTCGCGATGATAACCGGGCATACAACTACCGTTATTGATCCAAAGCGTACCTAGACCCAAGCTGGCTGGTGTAATCGGTGGTGCGTAAGCCATCCACTGGGTCAGGGTACACACTGTCCACGGAGCCGGGATGAGAGCCGGATTCCAAGAGCCCCAAGTTACAGCCGAATTACACACCTTGATGTTGGCGCTGACCGTGACCTTGGTTCCGCCGTAGTTGATGCACGGATCGCTGACGCAGGTGCCATTGCTACAGAACTGAACGCCTGGGCAGACTTTGCCGCAGACACCGCAGTTGTTCTTATCGGTGTTGGTGTTGATTTCGCAGCCGTCGGTGTCTTTCATGTTGCAGTCACCGAATCCAGCTTTGCAGGCCCCCATGCTGCACGCGCTGGCCACACACTGCGAGCCGGCATTGGCATAGGTGGGGCAGGCTTTGCCGCAAGCACTACAGTGCGCAATGCTCGTCGTGATGTTGGTTTCACAGCCGTTGGTGACGTTGCCGTCGCAGTTGTCAAAATTGACGTTGCAGCTTCCGATCCCGCAGTTGCTGGCTGCACAGCCGGGCGTGCCGTTGGCAACCGCCGCGCAAACCTTGCCGCACGTCCCACAGTTGCTCGCATTCGATGCTGTATCCGTCTCGCAACCATCCACAGGGCCCGCTTTGCAGGTTCGGAAGCTCCCGGTACACATCGTCGAAGTGCAGCTCCCAGCCGAGCACGCAGGCGTTGTGGCACCGACCTTGGTGCAGACGTTTCCGCAGTTTCCACAGTTGGCCAAATCGCTGGCACCGTTGGTTTCACAGCCATCGCTGGCATCTGCGTTACAGTCCAGGTACAGAGCCTGGCAACTGAGCTGGCACTTGCCCTGTACGCACACACCGACCGCATTCGCCCCGGCTGAGCAAACCGTGCCGCAGCCGCCGCAGTTGCTCGCATCACGGAAGGTGTCAGTTTCGCAGCTATCAGCGGGATTGCCGTTGCAGTCCTGGTAGCGAGAGCCACATGTGGTGACCCCACACTGGCCAGCGATGCACGTGGCTTCACCTACAGATGGAGCGGCGCACTTGTAGCCGCATGAGCCGCAGTTGTTGATGTCGCCAGCCACGTTGGTTTCGCAACCATCGGCGGCGTTGCTATTGCAGTCCAGATTATCGCCAGCACACACCAGCGACTGACAGCCCGAGCCATCTGTGGCGGAGTTGGCCGCACTAGGAGTGGCGCAATTGGATACCGAATCCTCACATGAAGACAAACAGAGCACAGCAACTGCCAACGCCACGCAATAACTGATGAATCTCATGGGGCCGCCTCTCAAATAGGATGATTCACATCCAAGGATGCGCTGTACGTTTTTATTTAAAAACATTCTATTTTCTACGAGGATATTAAGAAAGGCCATTCTTGCCTGCGAGATCACGCTGTGATTACCCACCGCAATCGCGTTCAGACGGCCCAGCCAACACCCGCTTACAGCCAAACAAATTGGTGCAGTACATGTTCATAACGACGCGAAAACTCACACGAAATTGTCTGGGGGCATGCCTCAGCGTACTCCTGCTCACGGGGAGCCAACCGGGCTGCGGTCCGACGGATCCGTTGTCCCCCCAGCTACTCCCGGTCGATGAACTGCATCAAGCCGAAGGGCTCGGCAAAGACGGTGATCTGACGATCAGCACCGCAGGTACCATCGTCAACCGCTACGCCGCACTGGCCACTGCCGCTCGACCGGGAGACAAGACCATCAAGCTGTCCTCGGTGGCCGGTCAAGGTGTTGACGCCCTGCTGCCGCTCGCTGTCGATGACCTGCTACTGATCATCCAGATGCAAGGTGCCGACATCGACACCGGTAACACCGTAAATTACGGCTCGATCGTCGATCTGCGCAGCGCCGGTCGCTACGAGTTCATCGGTGTCACGTCGGTAGATCAGGCAAACGGCACCATCTCGGTCTACTCCGGCTGCGGCGGGCTCAAAAATGGCTACGAGCCGTCCGGCCATGTTCAGGTGATCCGCGTTCCGCAGTACAAGAACCTTACCGTCTCAGCCGGTGCCGGCATCGTCGCGCCAGCGTGGAACGGCCAGATTGGCGGAGTCGTTGCGCTGCAGGTCCGCGACACCGTGACCTGAAGCTGACCCACCTTCCGTCGAGAAACGAAAACGGAACGGATTGGGGGAAAAGGCGTGAAAAACGGTAGGACCATCACGCAGCCATGTTTGGATGTCAATCTGTTCGATACTCCTTCTGCGCTACCGTCGGAAGTCAGACTAACAGTAGGGGATTCACCCCGTTGTCTAGTTCTGAGTGGGCGTGAAGGAATACAAGCGGTGCCATCCAAACCGACGATGTCAGGAAGCGATGTCGATTCGACGGGGATGGTGTTCTCACCAACTTGTGCATAGATAACCCCTGCGTGAATACTTGGGTTCAATTAGCGATTTGACCGTATGTCTTCTCGACTAGAAATTCCGAATAGATAAGATCGGTCGAGCGGTCTGTGCCGCGACGTTCCCTCCGTATTCTCATGCCCACGTCAGAAAGAACGTTGCATCACGGCAAGGCCCACCCGCTTGATGCACATTTGCTACCTTACCACGGGCGGCCTGCCGTCGAGCCCTTCGCCTGCATCGCTTCTTCTTTTTCAGGATTCCGTGCCGGAAGGAGTCGTAGTGTTGCGACCAGGGAGTGCTCCAGTCGTCATCGTAGAGGGATCCCGAAGCCAGCCCTGACCAACTCAATCATTCCCCAGCGTTGAAACAGCAACGGAGGGATGAGGAATGATTCGCTGAGCGTTCCGAGGCCCGGTACTTTCCATGTCGGACCAGCGCCCCGTCGAGAAGATAGTCTCATCCGTTCCGCAAAAACAGAATGCCCGTTTGAGCCTTGCGGAATGGTTGGCGAGGTAGGCCGAGATTCCAGACTACCCAATTCGGTGCATCAGCATGTCCGGTACCTTCCAAGATTCTAACCGTTCCTGTCATCAAATCCGTTCCGCATCTCGTCGAGAAGGTTACGTGACCACTGAGTCGATTGGAAGTCTCTTTGATCGATCGCCTCCCAATCGGCATACAATCACACATGGTCATTCCATCTCGCAGCAAGGCTCCAGGGCAGGCGGTTGGCGCGGACGGAGCGGACGCAAAAGCGGAATCGACAAGTATTCTGCATCCCAGCGACCTGCCCTTGGGAGACACTCACGACGCGGCACTGGCTGCAACGGACCCAGGTGCGGACATCAGCGCGAAGGCGGCGAGCCGAACCAGGACTCCTGCGTTTCCGGTAGCGGATTGGGACAAGTACGAGCTTCAGTCACTCCTTGGGAGCGGGGGAATGGGCGCGGTCTATAAAGCACGGGACAAGCAGCTTGGCCGAACGGCTGCGCTGAAGTTCATTCGGGGCGACAGTCCTTCCCTGGTGCAGCGGTTCTTGCAAGAGGCGCACGCCCAAGCACGTCTCGATCATCCCAACATCTGTCGGGTCTACGAGGTCGGTCAGGTCGACGGCAAGTCCTACATCGCGATGGAATACGTCGAGGGACTGTCTTTGTCAGAAGCTCGCCACAAGCTGACTCTGCACGACAAGGTACAGGTGATCCGCGACGCTGCACTGGCGCTTCACGAAGCCCACCGCCTCGGCATCATTCATCGGGACATCAAGTCCGCCAACATCATGGTCGAGAAAAGGACGGATGGGAGTTGGCGGGCGGTGGTGATGGACTTTGGATTGGCTCGGGATGCGAGCGAGAGTCGGGATCTGACGCAAACGGGCGCGGTGATGGGAACCCCTGCCTATATGCCTCCTGAACAAGCGCGCGGAAACGGTCGGCATCTGGATCGTCGCGCCGACGTATACAGCCTTGGAGCGACGCTCTATGAGTTGCTCACCGGTCGGCCTCCGTTTGCTGGCCCAGAAGTGGTCGATCTGATTCTGGCCGTTCTCAACGATGATCCGAAGTCGGTGCGATCGATTGCGCCTTCTGTGCCCGTGGATCTGGAAACGATCGTGCTCAAGTGCTTGGCCAAGGAACCGGGGCAACGCTACGACTCGATGCGGGCACTGGCCGATGACTTGCAGTGCTATATCGACGGAGAGCCGATTTCGGGACGACGCACTACGCTGCGCTATCGATTACGTCGCTATGTGCGGCGACACCAAGGTCTGGTCATTCTGGGGGCGATTGCGGCGGTGGTCACGATGACGTTGGGGGGTTTGGGAATCCGGACAGAGCTCCGCGCTCGACAGAGAGCCCAGCTTGCCCAGCAACTAGGGCAGGACATCCGTGACATGGAGCTGTTTATGCGGCTCGGATACGCTCTGCCGATTCACGACATCCGCCGAGAACAGGCAGTGGTACGGGCGAAGATGGACGGACTCTCTGCGCGGCTACGGACGGCGAATCGGGACTCTGCGGCGGCACTGCACTACGGACTGGGGCGCGGACATCTGGTGCTGCGCGAATACGCTGATGCACAACGAGAGTTACAAGCCGCCTTACAAGGTGGCTACCAAAGTCCCGAGCTGCGCACCGCTCTCGGACTCACGCTCGGGGAACGCTACCGACAAGAGCTTGAGCAGGCCAAACGGTTTGGAAACAAGAAGTGGATCGCGGAGCGCGACCGTGAGCTGACGACAACGCTTCTGACTCCCGCGCTGACCTATCTTCGGGATACTCCCCAAGGCGTGGAGAGTCCGTCCTATGTGCAAGGGCTCTTGGCGTACTACCAAAAGCAGTACGAATCAGCGGTGACGCTCGCAAAGCGCGCTCAAGCAGAGACCCCCTGGCTCGCCGAACCATGGGTTCTGGAAGGAGACGTGTACCAGGCCAAGGCGCGTCTGCATCTGATCGAAGGCAAGTACCGAGAAGCGCGTGAACTGCTTCTGGAGGCCATCGCCCGTCATCAAGCTGCTGCCGCAATCAGTCGCAGCGATGGATCGATCTATGAAGCCGTGGCCAACGATTGGATTCGCGTCATGGACGGCAATGCCAAAACAGGAGACCCTGTGCTGGAAGCATGGATGGGAGCCAGCGAAGCGGCAGACCAGATCATCCATACCAATCCGCATCAGGCAACTGGTGCTGTATTAAAGGCGTGGACGAACTGGCGATTTGGAAATACAAAACTGGCTCGTGGTGAAGATGCCAAGTTGGCTCTAGAAACAGCCATGAAATTCGCCCAAATGGCACTTGAACTAAGTCCCAAAGACTGGCAACCACACTATTTCTATTCACTTGTGCTATCGGCGCTGGCCGAACTTCCAAACACCTCCGAAAAGGATCAAGCCGCACTTAGAAGCCAGAGCATCGCCGCGCTGCGGCGAACGATTGAAATCCATCCCAACAACCTCTGGGCCTGGCACGACTTGGGAGACCGGCTTCAGTCCCAGTTGGAAGACAAGATCCTCCACGGAGAGTTTGACGAGAAGCAATTCGCTGAAGCCGAGGCGTGCTTTATCAAGGCCGGTCAGATCGAACAGAACTACTTCCCGGCCCCTATGGGTTTGCTTGGCATGTATTCAGACAGAGTCCTGTTTTTATACAACCATGGACAACCTATTGATAAATATTTGGCGCTTGCAATCAATGCTGAGCAGAGTGCATTGTCGATGAATATGAAAGAACCATTTATTCATGCTTTAGGATTCACCGTGCGGATGTATCACGCAGAGCTACTTTCTTGGTCTGCGGAAGTACCAAAGCAACTCATGGCGCAGCTTCTTCAAAAATTGTCCGCGCTGCAAGCGGCAGAAGCAGTGGCAGGGACGGATGACTTGTACTATCCGTACTTTTGTGTTCTGCGTGCATCAAATGAACTCCAAGCTGGACGAGATCCGAAACCCGCCATTGCAGAGGGCCTACAGGCCATCGCTGAGGGTCACAAGAAGGCCCCGAAGCTCGTCACTCTGTTTACGGCTGAAGCGACGCTGCATCTGCTGGCGAGCCGAGCGGCAGGACTGGCTACCGAATCAGAGGTTCACGCGCTGCGGGCAGTGACCGCGGCGCAAACAGCCGTGGAGCTTGGACCAAATGATGCCGATGCCCATGG
>ERZ724525.2661-NODE-2661-length-10208-cov-5.432385_pt1 | contig 10208 bp, 14 predicted proteins | sample MGYA00376058_ERZ724525 | MGnify/ENA primary metagenome ERZ724525 (study PRJEB28724, sample SAMN07190888) | wastewater metagenome | isolation source: influent of sewage treatment plant in Hong Hong | place: USA: Christiansburg, Virginia | collected 2016-03-01 ...
CAGTGTTAGTTTGCGGTAGCCATATACGCAGCCGCTCTCCAGCCAAGCATGCCTGAGAAGTCCCAGCAGACGCTGGTCATCGAGTGCACGCTGACTCTGTGGTCGTGCTTTCCAAGCGTAGTAGCCACTGGGGTGTAACTGCAACACCCGGCACATGCGCAGCACACTGTAAATCGACTGATGCTTGGCAATGAAGGCGTACTTCAGTCGCACTGACGAGCGAAGTACGCCGCCGCTTTTTTTAGAATGTCACGCTCCTCAGTCACTCGCTTGAACTCGGCTTTTACTCGCCGTAGCTCTTCGCTTTGACTGACTTGCTCCAGGCGCTGCGCAGCCGGGATTTGCTGCAAGCGAACCCATTTGTACAAGCTATGCGTGCTCACGCCTAAACGGCGTGAAACATCGGCCACGCTGTGGCCGTGTTCCAAGATTTGCTTAGCGGCCTCAATTCTGAATTCTTCTGGGTAGCGTTGTGCGTTCATATGGACTCCTATTAAAACGGAAATAGGAGGCTTTGAACTATCTACAAAACTCTGGTCGATTCAGACATCGCAAATGCAAGAAAAGACGCTAGCGAAAAAACCAGGGAAGCGGACTATAAGGCTGCTAAAAAGCGCTGCGATCCGCTGTCTGGTGATGCCAAAGACGCTTGTGTATCGGATGCAAAAAGACGATTTGGTCAATAAGCGAACGCTATAAAAGCGTAAAGGCGGAGCTCAATGCTCCGCCTTTTTATATTGCAGCGTTTGTAGTCAATGCATTTGAAGACTTGGCGATGGTTTAGTTTCCTCACCCAGTTGTCGTTTATTGCATTTGAATTGCTGCTGAACAAAATTTGAACTCTTGATGGGTTGCACCATCTGCAGCGGCCAGTAAAGACTTCGATACTGCTTGTTTAGCCAAGGGCGACAAGCATCGTGATGTGCACTGGTGGTGTGGTCATTCACTATTCGGCTTGCTGCTGCGTCTTCTGATCTTGCTGCTGCCCAGGCTGCTGCTGCTTTGGGACCTGTTGCTGTTGCTGCTTTTTTTGCTGATCTGCCGTGTTTTGGTCTTGTTGGTTCACGTTGTTCCGCTGGTTGTTTTGCTGTTGCATAACTCTATTCCTTCAGTGATGGTGAACAACAAGCGGTTGCTTGCTGTGCTTCAAGCATGAGCCTTCACAAAAAACCACTTTGTAGGAATTAAGAGATCAAACCTGTCTTTTGTAACGTTGATTGTCACCGAGCAAGGCCTCCCATTTACTTGTGTCGGCTGTGACAGTAAGGTCAGGAGGAAATCAAAGGAGACAGGTCATGAAAGTTTTGAATGCGACCGGCCCTGATGCACCAAATTTGCCTCCATTTGAGGATCCCAATCAGCCGCCAGGTGTTCCATCTAAGCCAAAGCCCATCGATCCGCCTCAGGAAGTGCCTCCGGTGAAGCTTCCCCCAGAACCGGTGCCACAGCCTTGAAGGAGGCGGTAGATGTCAGGAGGAGACCGGTCGAGCTACATAGATAAGCAAAAGCACCAAGCTGCGCATATCGAAGAGGGCAATGAAATGCGTGGAGTTAGCGAAAAAAGCCCAAGAGTTCTCTTGGGCCACGGTCAACAAAGAATCAGGGGTGAAAAAAATCTGATTCAGGCAGAGTCCAGTCCAAGTAATTGCAATGACCGCTCAGGTTAATGTTTCTTGACTAGACAAGCCGTCGCGCACTTGTTGCATTCAGAATTGGTTGAAATCAAGATGGACTCCTTTCAAATCATCGAAAAAAGACGCTCAGTGAGCCGTGATGAAATCAATCAGTGCACGGTTGAACTCCTGAGCATGCGAGAGATTGCAGCCGTGTGGACCATTCCTGATGACATGAATTTCGCTGCCTTGAACTGCATCATGGGTTCTCGCCCCGCTGACTTCTAAAGGAACAATGCGGTCGCTGTCACCATGAATGATGAGCGTGGGCACATCAATTTTTTTCAGGTCATCCCGAAAATCGGTGCGCGAGAAAGAGCTAATGCAGTCATGGGTCGCCTTCGGCGAAGCAAATGCAGCAATCGTCTTGGCATACTCGCGCTGTGCTTCGCTGACCAGCAAGGTTTCGTCCGAATTTGAGAAGAATTTATAAGTGAATTCGTCGAGGAAATTCAGTCGGTCTTTGAGGACTGCCTCTTCTTTCTTCGCAATGTCTTCTTCAGAGACCGCTCCTTGTTGATTTGATTCGCACTTGAGTAGAAACGGAGGTACAGCAGCGGCGAACACCGCACATCGGATAAAGGCTGTGCCATATGTGCCGATGTAACGAGCAACCTCACCGCCCCCCATAGAGAAGCCCACCAAGCAAGCGTTCTTGAGCTCAAGCTTTGTGATTAGCTCGTTAAGATCGCTGGCCAGAGAGTCGTAGTCATACCCATCCCACGGTTGAGAAGAGGCACCAAAGCCACGCCGGTCATAGGCGATAACTCTGAATCCGGCATTCACCAAATCGGTAACCTGAGGCTCCCAAGTACGGCCGCTGAGCGGCCAGCCATGAATTAGCACCACTGGTGGACCACTACCAAAGTCTTGATAGTGCAGCTGTACTGGCTTGGATTTGGACTGGGAAAGATCAATATATGGCATTGGGTTTCCTGTGTAGTTGCTGCGATAAAAACGCTAGAAGGATTAGGTCGCTCTTCGACTACCCAAGGGGCGTCCATCCTTGGCCCTTGCATCTGTATCGACCAGACCTTTCTTGAGGTCCTTGTGGGCTTGCTCTATCACTGGGTGAGTATTGACACTGGTTGAGTGCAATGACTGATCTCGCTCGTGTGGCAACTGGGACTCGTTGCCAGGTGCTGCCGCATCGCTCTTCTTTGCGAGATTCACTTTGGCCTCGTCGGGGCTGGCCACCGTCAAATGGTCTTTTGGCTTCATAAGCGCCTCCTTTCGAAGGCTCAGTCTGGTGTAAAGACAAAAAATACCGTGTAGTCCATACGGCAAGACATGTTCTAAGTTGTTAGTTCAGCGCCCAAATGTTCTTGGCTGGTTAACGAACTCGGGATTGATATGCACAGAGTCTCTTGCGGAACAACCCATCGGATATCCCCGCGGGGCGGGCACGCGCTGTAGCAACCTGTTCAAGAAAAGCGTTTTTCTCCCCAATTTGAGTGAGGAAGAGGTTGTTGCCTCAGGTCACATTTCAAATGCCCAAGCCGGAATCGGCCTACAGCAAACCGAACTTCCTGTACTTACTCTGAACCTCACATGTTCACGAAGGAGTTCACATGAGATTTCGAAAAGCAAATACCGCTGATCTCTCCAACGATATAAGTCAATTGCTAGATGACCTGAAAGAAGTCCTCGCGACCAAAGGCCAGGATGCTGATCCAGCTGCATCACTGCTATTTAACAAAGCAGCATCAACGCTGGATAAAGTAAGAACCGCCTCATCAAATGTTGTTTGCGAATCCAAGGCTGCTGTGGAGGCTGCAGACGACTACATACACGACTCACCTTGGAGTGCCGTTGGCGGTGCACTTGCGGTTGGTGCACTGATTGGATTTGTGCTCAGTCGGCGTTAACCAGTCGCAATTCTCATCAGCCATTGGGCCTCACTGTGAGAATTTCATCGAATTCCTAAGAGATTTCTGAGCTGTTGGGAATGGCGTTGTCGAGCTCTGCTGGAGGTATCTCTCTGAGTGTGCGGCCCGCTAGATGCTGATGCAAGAGCAACCCAGACAGAGTGCAGCCTTACTTTGACTTGTTCGTATTGCCTTGGCCCCCCCGCATCGGGAGGTCAGGGTGTCGCCGTCTGAAATGCCAACGACTAGGCAGAGGAGGGCTGCTGTGAGCCAGGGCTGAGTGTAGCCAAGCATGCCTGCGGATGCTGATTTTTGAGCTTGCGGGATAGCCATTTGTTATGGCGCTGACGGAGCAAAGCAGAAAAAAAGCCTGCGATTGCAGGCTTTTTTGTGTTCCTCTTCAGGGCGGCTTTATGTGGGAGCTGTTTGACGCTGCTTTTTTCGCAGCGCCCAATTAGCGCCCACTTTTTGCCTGAAACCCAATGAATTGGTAGTATTTTGGTGCCGGAGAGATGAATCGAACACCCGACCTTCTCATTACGAATTTTCTCCGGCTGGTGAATCAGAATTATACAGAAACAACAGCGACTGTAAGTCATTGTCGCCATTGAAGTTTCCGCACTCTGCGCTGAAGGTGGGTGCAACGCAACCTCCTGCAAAACGCTCCATGAGTGTGCCAGAGCTGTGCCGCGCGGATCAACGCGCTGTGCCAGCCAAGAGCCGTGGCCCGCCAGTGCCAGCGGCCACCCGCGATAAAGCACGACACAGCAGCTTTGCTTGCTTTGGTGCGGCTAAACGTGACATCGGGCTTATTTCCCCACGGCAGATTTTCAGTCGATCTGCCCATTGAAAGAGGCGTCTTCTCCAGCGAAGACGCCTCTTCTTTTTTGTCCGCTCGTCATCGCGCTGTGTCGCAGCTTATCGCCCCGTGACCCATTCAGCCGCCATCGACATTATTCACCCCGTTGGCCAACACAACACGCAATTCAACAGATCAAAGGAGCCTAAACATGGCACGACATCACAACCAATTTCCGTCCTTGAGCCCGTTCTCAGGACTGGCGTCACCTTACGGTGCCGTCACCATCAATCGCATCACGCCGATGCAAGGATTCCATCACACGCCGCAGCCTCAACCGGCCATGCAAATCGAAGCCGCCCCGGTGTCACGGTATTTGCCAATCAAGAAGATGGCACTGGCCTACAGCGACTTTGTCAGTGAAGGGGCACTGCGCCATTTGGTGTGGCAGGCGGAGGCATACGAAAAAGCGCCGAAATCGGGGCTCAAGTCCAACGGCTTCTTGGCGGTGATCGTTCGGCCACCGGGTCAGCGCAAGGTTTTGCTCGACCGCGTCGAATTTGAAAAGTGGTTGACCTCCGAACAACGCAACGCACGCTAAGGAGCACGAAATGGAATACGTCGTGGACGCTTGTGTGCGAGAAACCGAAGAGCTTTTTGAACTCGCTAAGTCATGGTTTCATCAGTGTCGTAGCAACCCCTTCTTGGCTCTTGAAATCCAGCGAGGATATTACTTTGAGATCGGCGTTTTTGATGGGAATGTGATGAACATCGCGCTGGATGAAAACGCCGAGGAAACACGCATCTTTGTTAGTGAAGATAACGAGGGCAGTGTTTTACTTACCCTGCCACAACAGCATCACTGGGAGAGCGATATCTCCGTGAAAAAGCCGCCGAAATGGGTACGCATGGCATTCAACAGGTTTTGCGGGCAGGGCGGCCTGGTACTTCATTGCCTTCCTTATTGGGACGGAAAGTTTTCCTTATCGGAAGTGGCAGCCTTTCTGAATCGACCTGTGGCAGAGGTCGCAAAGGATGTATTGGAGGCCGATGCGAATCGGCTTGATACGGGCCAGCAAGTCTTGGCGCTTTCCGTGGATATGACTGCAGAAAGCCCCGCCGATTGGATGGTCGATATCCGTGGCTTCTTGCTGGGCAGTTTGTATACCGAATACCCCCGAGAAATCTACGGCGGGATGGTCCGCCGCTGAACTCCTGCTATCTCTGACTCTGACCATATGTCCCCGGCCACGACCTCGTGGCCGCATTCAACCAAGGAATGACATGAACCAAGAAACACCTGAACCCAAGCGTGTCCGTGCCGTGCAACTCGGCCAGATGCTCAAGATGAAGTTCACACCCGATATTCAACTGCTGGGGCAGTTGATCTTTGCAAAAACCATCGGAATGATCGCAGGCCCGCGTGGCGGCGGCAAGTCGCTTCTGAGCATGCTGATGTCTTATGCAATCGCAGGCGGAAAACCGCTGGAACCCTGGGGTTCTGGCAGTGGCATGCCGGTAGCCTATCTCGATGGGGAGATGCGGGCGATTGGCTTTCAGAGTCGGCTGCGCTTGCTACATGCGCGGAATCAGGACCCTGAGTCGATTCGCAAAGTGCAGCAGAACCTCCACATCATCAGCCGCGACTTTGCGAAGGACGTGATCGGCTCGATTGACCAAGTGGAAGGTCAGCGCCGCATTGATGCCTTGATTCCTGATGAGGTGAAGTTGATCGTCATCGACAACCTCTCCGCATGGACCAGCGGCGGACGTGAGGACGGGGGCAACTGGGCAACCATCAAGTCCTGGCTGATTGAAAAGCGGCTTCAAGGCAAGTCGGTCCTTTTGGTGCACCACACGGGCAAGAACGGCAAGCAGCGTGGCTCCAGCGCCCATGAAGACTTGCTCGACTACTCGATTCTTCTCAGCCCGATGGCTAGTAACGGCGAAGAGCAAGACACCCGATTCACGGTGGAGCACACGAAGCTACGTGACCATCTGCCGCATCTGAAGCAGCGGTACGAATTCGCGATCTACACCAAGGACAACAAGCTGTTCTTCGATGTGGCACCGGCAGGTGTTCGCATTTCGGAGCATGCGCAAGAGATGCTTGAAATGCACACCAACAACATCCCGATGTCGGAGATCGCCGAGAAGTTCAAGGTCAACAAGTCAACCGTCAGCCGGACGATTCAGCGCCTCAAGGCCGCTACATCTGGTCAAGAGATCGAGGTCGCCGTTGCGTAGTTGCAATCCCTAGGCACACGCGCCCGTGCAACGCAACGTGCGGACAGAAATGACTTGCAACGCAACGGCAATGAAGGCCGTCTGCGGGGCACCAATAAAAGGAATGGAAATGAAAGAAAAGCCGAAAGCCCCACTGGCAGGGTTTAATACACGCACCACTAAGATTGTCAGCGCCCTGGCAGGGAAGCCGAAGCAGCAGCAAACCGCCGCCGCTCGTGCCATCAGTAATACCGTAAGTAATACAGCAAGCCAGCCAGACTTGATGGTGTATCAACAACTGGTTGAGAAGTGCATCAATATCGACACGGTGGGGGTGGTGCTGGACTACAGCGATGCCGATTTGCCGAAGACATTCGCCGTGGTGTCAGACAGCGATGACGTAGAACCCGATAGCCATCGAGGATGGGGCAGGGCCGAATCGGATTTCGGTGCCAAGACGATCCGTGTTGAATGTCGCAAGCGCAGGGCCAAGAAGGGTGAGCCTGTTACCGACAGGAAGAAGCTTCTCTACATCGAAGGAAGCCCGTCGTACCACTACCAAGGGCACAACGTCGCGTCGTCCGACGATCTGGTCATGCTCACCCATGATTTGGTCAAGGCTGTGCACCAAAGTCACCCGCTCAATATTCCACGGCCTTTGCGTGCGTTGCTGGCCCAAGGTCGGTACGGCGAAGTGACTCGGCTGGACGTGGCGATTTTGGTCCGCGTGCCGGACGGTGTGTCCAAGGCTGCGCTGATAAATGCTGTCGCCCTGGCGAACGTGATGGCGGGCGCGAATATGAGTCTGTTTGCCAACGAATCGACCTACGGTGACCCCAGCTCACAGTTGAGGGCGTGGAAGCTGTACGACAAGGAGCTGGAAATTCAGCGCAAGGGTAAACAGGCGCTGCCCGATACCGAAGCCGGGAAGGCGCTGGCCCACCTCTGCGAGCAGACCGTGCGCTTGGAGTTTGTGTTCCGCAAAAAGTACTTTGCCAACCACGCCTACTTCAAGGGCAAACCGGTCTACCCGATGCGGCTGACCCGCGAGACGATAGCGTGGATGGTTATTGAAGAATTGCACCGCTTGCAGCTCAAGGGCAAGGTGCACCGCCGCTACGGCTTGAATGAGCTGCTGATGATTTCCATGCCTTACAGGAGCACGCTGGCCCACTGGCAAAACAAGCTCAAGGTGCGGAATTTCTTGGAAAGTGACCAAGAGGCCAAAAGGCACTGGCGCTACCTGAAGAATCGGCTGGGAGTCGATGTCTTTGGTGAGCCGCCCGCTGAAATCGAATTGCCGATATCGCTTCTTGAGGTTTTGCACCCAAATAATTTTGTGCCAGTCCCTGCGTCCATCAAAGCTGACGCATCGGTCTTTCACCAGTCGGACATGAACGCGGCGCTCCAGCGCCAACTGTCCAAAATGGACCGCAAGGCGCGGGGTGTCGGTTTGGTGTGGGTTGACCCATACGGCGATCCGTTGGATGAAGCGGCGTGAGCGCCACCAAGGTATCAAGCTGGCTGGCATCAAAACCGGCCAGCTTCGTGTGCAGTTGGCCGCGCTTGGCAATTTGTAGCCGTTGTATATCAATGGAGCAAACCCGCTATGGCAACCGTTTCCGCCTGGGGCAACAGCCTCGGACTCAGACTTCCCAAATACGTGACGGAGCGTGCAGCCATCCGGGCGGGCGATCAAGTCTATGTGCGTTTGCTCGACTCGGGCGAAATCCTGGTACGAGTAGTCAAGGCGCGGGACATTCCCGCAGTCTTCAAGCCGCTGGTCGGAGACGGGGTTCCTACTGCTGCCAAGCCTCTCTCAGACGAAGAGGTCGCGGCGCAGTGGTGACCCCCCGTAAGGGCAATCCGCCCGCGCCACTTGACAGCAGGCATGACTTCATACATCATTACTGAAAACATGAAGCAACCCAAAAAGCAGGAAATCTACGCCCCGTCGGACGTGAAAATCCCCGGCCGACTGGGCGGAGGGACCTTGAAAGAGCGGGTGATTCGTGACCTGCCTTCAAAGAAGGTCGTCAGCTATGCGCTCGCGTACATCAATCCGCTGATTTTCAGTGGTGACAACGGCCGGGTGCTTGGGTATGACAACAGCCACGCCTACTCCCATCGGCACTACATGGGTTCCATCGTCGCTGACCCGTTCACCAGCTACGAAGAGTTGTATGAGCGGTTCGAGCAGGAGTGGCAAGCGATTGCCATCAAGTTCGTCAACGGAGAACAGATATGACGCAGCAAAAGATCACTTTGGCAGACTTTGCGAAAAGTCCTGCCCTGAAAGCGCACTCGATCAGGAGCAAAGCGGTTGCGCGTGCCTTGGATGAACAAGCCGAATCGTTGCCCTATTCAAAGGTTTTTACCAGCTTCGAGTTTGAAGACTTTCTGACTCAGCTCACCCCGAAGCGGTTTGAGCTGCTGCGCATTGCCAGCAAAGGGCGGCACTCTATTGCTGACCTCGCCGTGGCCTCACACCGCAACCCAAGCGCAGTGTCACGGGACGTGTCAAAGTTATCAGAGCTTGGCCTCGTCAAGGTGGAGTCTGTCAGCAATGAAGGGCATGGCCGCAAGAAGGTAGTGATGCCGGTGGCAAGCACGATCTCAATCAACGCCTCGATTGCTGCTGCATAGAGACAAGGACCCTCCTGAGGTGAAATCCGCCGTAGGGCTTGCACCTGGCCAAGTCACGGCATAACAGTGTCCTTTGGAAATTCCCGAGTGCAAAGAGAACTCCGCATTACCTTTTGATAAGTGATGCGGATTTCAAACTTCAAAAGCCTCGGCTCCGAAGGTAGCCCATGATTTTCACTGACCTGAACGAGGCTGCGATTTGCATGCAGTTCTGACCAGCAGCATCTGGCCGTAGTGGTTCTCCGCCATGTTGCATCATGAGGTCAAAAACCTCTGGCAGATCACTTTCTGCTGCCAGCATCAAGGGCGTACGCCCTGGAACCGGATAATGGTGTGGGGCGTTGGGGTTCGCCTTGGACTCCAGCAAAATAGCCGCAATCTCAGTCAACTTGCCGACGGTGTGCCGTTTGGTGTGAAGATTTACGAGTGATCTAGCAGTCGCCAAGGCCCATTCAGGGTTCGATCGCACGAGATCAGTGTCATTTCCGAATGTGCCCGAAAAGCCAACCCCAAACCGCCTCATCGTGTCCTGTTGTACGAGATCGGGCTCGGTGAGCAGCGCCAAGGTCAACTTTTCAAGCATCCTAATCGGATTGACCTTAAAAAATAGCTGGGATACAAGGTAATACAGTGGCGTCTGATTGTCTGTGAGCGCGTACTGGTTTTTTTCTGCCTTCATATTTATCATCGCTTTGACCACATCGGGTGCCCCCAAATCAATAGCGCACATGAGCGGAGTCAGGCGTTTTTTGTGCGTCATGGCATTGATGGTCGCCACTTGATGAGGGATGGCTAAGAGCAAATCCAACACATCGCGGTTTCCGGTGGCTTCCGCATATTGCAATGCGCAGAGCAGCGCCGAAGCACCGGAACTGTCCAGATCGTCAACCGGGGCACCGGCATCCAGCAAGGCTTTCACTTGAGATGCCCGACCGAATGAAGCAAAGAGCCTGAGTTGTGGCCAACGCCGCACCTCGCCGCTGGCAAACTGCACTG
>ERZ724525.2666-NODE-2666-length-10204-cov-8.800769_pt1 | contig 10204 bp, 11 predicted proteins | sample MGYA00376058_ERZ724525 | MGnify/ENA primary metagenome ERZ724525 (study PRJEB28724, sample SAMN07190888) | wastewater metagenome | isolation source: influent of sewage treatment plant in Hong Hong | place: USA: Christiansburg, Virginia | collected 2016-03-01 ...
GCGCCACGATGGCCAGCAGGGCGCGCGAGGCGGCTTCGTCCAGCGCCAATTCGTGCGGGTCGATCAGCGTGATGTGGTCGGTGCCCACCTGCCAGTGGCAGGGAGTGACAAAGGCCCAGGCGCTCGTGTCTGCGGTCTGCGCGGGTGGGTGCTCTGGCGGCGGCCCCTGCCGCTGCACCTGCCAGGCCGCCCAGGGCGTGTGTGCGCCATCACCGGGCAGGCCCAGGGCGCGGGCCAGTGCGCGTTCGTGCGGCATGGCGGGATGGTCTTCGTCGCCGCTGTCGCTGCCTTGGCGTTGCAGCTGGCGCAGCAGCCCGTCGAGGTGGGGCAGGGCCAGGGTTTGCAGCGTGTGCTGGCAGCCGGGGTGGTGGCTGGCGGCGTAGGGAACCAGCAGGTGGAGCGTGTCGGACATGGGGCGCTATTGTCCCGGATGGCCTAGATCGCTGCCCCCGCAATGTCGTGTGGCCCCTCGTCCAGCCGGGCCAGCGCGGCCAGCAGCTCGGCATCGGTGCGGTACAGGCGCAGCCAGTCGCCCGGGGGCAGGGCGCCTGCGCGGCGCAGGGGCGCCTCCACCGGCAGCTTGAGGCCGCTGATGTGCAGGGTGATGCCTTGCAAATGCAGCTGGGCGCACAGCTTGGCCATCACCTCGATCCCCGTGGCGTCGATGCGGTTGATGGGCTGGGCCAGCAGGCACACATGCTGCGTGCCCGGGTGTGTGGCCAGGTGTTCTACGATGGTGCGTTCAAAGCTGCTGGCGGCGGCAAAGTCCAGCGCGGCATCCATGCGCAGCGCGTACAGCCGCGGCGCCAGCGGCGGCAGTTGCCACAGGTGGCGGTCGCGCAGGCTGCCGTCGGGGTGCTGGCCCACTTCGATGATGCGCGGGTGCAGGCGCTGGTACAAAAAATGGCTCAGTGCCAGCAAAATGCCCGTCAGCACGCCCCAGTACAGGCGCGGCGCTGCCACCAGCGTGACGATAAAAGTGGTGCCCGCAATGGCCGCTTCCACCCGCGAGATGTGCCACAGCCGCACAAACTCGCGCGGCTTGAGCAGCCCGATCACGGCCACCAGCACAATTGCCGCCAGCACCGCGTGAGGCACTTGTTGCAGCACCGGCATGAACAGCAGCAGCGCCAGCAGCACCACCACCACCGAGACCACCGTGGCCCAGCCGGTCTGCGCCCCCGCGTACAAATTCAGCGCCGAGCGGGAAAACGACGAGCTGGTCGGAAACGCCCCGCTGAACGCCGCCGCCAGCTTGCCCAGGCCCTGGCCGATCAGGTCTTGGTTCTGGTTCCAGGGCTTGCCCGCGCGCTCGCTGTCCACTTTGGCGCTGGAGGCTGTTTCCAGAAAACTCACCAGCGTGATCACCAGCGTGGGCAGCACCAGCTGGCCCAGCGCCTCCCAGCCCGGCCAGTGCGGCAGAAACAGCCCGGGCAGCCCGTGCGGCAGCACCCCCACCACTTTGCCGCCCAGCGCTTCAAAGCCCATCGCCACCGACACCGCTGCGCTCAGCAGCACGATCACCAGCACCGAGGGAAACGCAGGCCGCCAGCGGCGCACCAGCACCAGCAAGGCCAGACTGACCAGACCGAAGCCCATGGCGTACACGTCGGGCCAGCCGCCATCCCACACGCGCAGTCCTGCCGACAGCCCCAGCAGCGCGGGCAGTTGCGAGGCCACGATCAACACCGCCGCCGCCTGGGTAAACGCCATCAGCACCGGGGCACTGACCAGGTTGAGCAGCCAGCCAAAGCGCAGCAGCCCCAGCGCCGTTTGCAGCAGGCCGCTGAGCAGCGCCAGCCACACCGCCAGGTTCACCCATTCCGCCCCGCCCGGCACCGCCAGGCCGTTGAGCGAGGCGCTGATCAGCAGGCAGCTCAGCGCCGTTGGCCCCACCGACAGCCGGGTCGACGCGCTGAACAGCACCGCGATCAGCGCGGGCAGCATGGAGGCGTAAATGCCTGTCTCCAGCGGCATGCCCGCCAGTGCGGCGTAGGCCACGCCCTGGGGCAAGACCATCAGGCCCACGGTCAGGCCCGCCAGCGCTTCGCTGCGCAGCAGCGCCGCATCGGGCCGGGGCCAGTGCAAAAAAGGAAGCAGATGTTTCATGGCGCCGAGACTGTAGCCGCGCGCGCCCGCAGGGGCACGCAGAGGGCTTTAGCGCTGGGGCATGTCTTTGACCGAATAGCCCAGCGACACGGTCGCATCTTCGGGGATGGCGGGCATGGTGGCGTTCCAGGCCTCCCAGGCGGCGCGCAGCTCGGCCAGGCGCGCGGGCTGGCGGCCACCCACGTTGGCGCGCTCGCGCTCGTCGGCAGGAATGTTGAACAGGTAATCGTGGCCATCCACGCGCAGGTATTTCCAGTCGCCATCGCGCAGCGCCCTCTGGCCCCGGTGGTTCATGCGGAAATGCACGGGCCGGGCAAACTCCTGCCCCGGCGCACGCAGCACTGGCAGCAGCGATACGCCGTCCAGCGGGTAGTCTGGGTGGGCGGCCACGCCAGCGGCGTCCAGCAGCGTGGCCGTCCAGTCCATGGTCAGGCACTGCTGGGTGCTTTCGCGGCCCGGGGCAATCACGGCGGGCCAGTGCGCAATCCAGGGCACGCGGATGCCGCCCTCGGTCAAGTCCATCTTGCCGCCCACCAGGGGCCAGTTGTCCGAGAAGCGTTCGCCGCCGTTGTCGCTGGTAAAGACGATCAGCGTGTTGTCCAGCTGGCCGTTGGCGCGCAGGGCTTCGACCAACCAGCCTATGCCCTCGTCCATGTGGTGGATCATGCGGCGGTACTGGTGGATGTTGCCGCCATGCAGGTGGAAGAGGTTGGATTTGACCTCTTCCGACAGCGCCTGGTCGTCGCGCGTCTCCCAGGGCCAGTGGGGGGCGGTGTAGTGCAGGCTCAGCAGAAAGGGTGCGTCTTGCGTGGCCATGCGGTTGACGTAGTCCACCGCGCGCTGCGAGAGCAGGTCGGTCAGGTAGCCCTCTTCGGTGTGGCTTTGCTCGCCCAGGTACAGGTCGTGGTGGCCAGCGCTGCTGTGGTGGCTGAAGTAATCCACCCCGCCCGACATGGGGCCAAAAAATTCCTCGTACCCCGATTGCAGCGGGCCGAAGGCGGGCGGGTAGCCCAGGTGCCATTTGCCGATCAACGCAGTGCGGTAGCCCGCACCCTGGAGCAACGAGGGCAGGGTGGGGTGCTCGGGCGGCAGGCCCAGCGTGGTGCTGCCCTTGCTGCGGCTGTTGATGGGTTCTTCCGCCGCACCGCGCAGCCGGTACTGGTAGCGCCCGGTGATCATGGCAAAGCGGGTGGGCGAGCACACCGGCGAGTTCGCATAGCCCTGCGTGAGCTTGAGCCCATGGGCGGCCAGGCGGTCGAGCACCGGCGATACCGGGCCAAAGGCGGCATCGCGCCCGCCGTAGCAGCCCAGGTCGGCAAAGCCCAGGTCATCGGCCACGATGAAGATCAGGTTGGGTTTTTGCATGGTGGGCGCTTTCAATCCACTTTCATATTGGTGGCCTTGGCGATGCGGCCATATTGGGCCGACAAATCCGCCAGGCGTTTGCTGGCTGCAGCGCCCACCGCGCCATCGACCTGCAAGTCCAGCGTGGTCAGGCGGGCCTGGATGTCGGGGCGGCGCAGGGCGTCGAGCATGCCGCGCTGCAAGATTTGCATCACCGGCTCGGGCGTGGCGGCGGGCACCATGGCCATGTACAGAATCTCCTGCACCAGCTGCGGGTAGCCAGCCTCCATCACGGTGGGCACGTCAGGCGCCGCCTTGGAGCGCTGGCGGCTGGTCACGGCCAGCGCAGTGATCTTGCCGACCTTGATGTGTTGCAGCATGGTGGGCGCCGCCAGTATCCCGCCATCGACCTCACCGGCCAGCACGGCGGTGGAGGCGGGCGTGTTGCCCTTGTAGGGGATGTGCTGGATTTTCATGCCCGTGGCGTCACCCAGTATCTCGGCGGCCAGGTGGCCGGGGCTGCCGCTGCCTGCCGAGCTGAAATTGACGCCCTTCGCTTTGCCCGCCGCCACCATATCCGACAGGCTTTTGAATCCGGTAGAGGGGTGCGCCACCACCATCATCCCCGAGCTGGCCAGCACCATCAGCGGCTTGAGGTCGCCCGGCTTGAAGGGCATGGTGGGGTAGATGTGCGGGTTGATGGTGAAGGTGGTGTCGATACCAAACATCACCGTGTAGCCATCGGCGGGGCTTTTGGCCACCATGTCGGCGCCAATGTTGCCGGCTGCGCCGGGCTTGTTTTCAGTGATGAAGGGCTGCTTGAGCTGCGTTTGCAGGGCATCGCCCAGCGAGCGGGCCAGCACATCGGCGGGGCCGCCCGGCGCCCAGGCGTTGATGAACCTTACCGGCTTGTTCGGGTAGTCGGTGCTTTGGGCGTGCAGCGGGGTGTGGGCCAGGGCGCAGGCGCTCAGGGCCAGCAAGGCCAGGCGGCGGGTGGGCAAAAGGGGGCGCATCGGGTTTGTCTCGCTCGAAAAAGTGAAGAAGCGGGGGCGACTGTAGGATGCGGGTTCATGATTGTTCTAATCAATCCATCCCCATGAAAACCCTCAACCCGCAGGGCATAGACGACATGCTGCTGTACCGCCTGGGCCGGGTGCTGGGCACGGCAGGCAGCCTGATCACGCGCATCTGCGAAGGCGAATTCGGCATCACCCGGCGCGAGTGGCGCGTGCTGGCCAATCTGGCCAAGAGCGATGGCCTGCTGTCGTCTGAACTGGCCGAGGTGGCCCAGCTCGACCGGGCACGCACTTCGCGCGCCGTGACAGCGCTGGTGGCCAAGCAGCTGGTGGTGCGCGTGCCCCGCCCACACGACCGCCGCCAGGTGGCCTTGCACCTGAGCGAGGCGGGCCGCGCGCTCTACCAGGCCGTGTTGCCGCGCGCCACGGCCATCCACCGCGAACTGGTGGCCCCGCTCAGCCCCGAGCAAGCCGCCCAGCTCGATGCCCTGCTGGCCCTGCTGCAACACCAGGCCGACACCATGCAGCGCGATGCCGATTTGCCCAAGGCCGACCGGCGCCGGGGCGGACGCAAGGTGGGGCACGATTACCGGCGTGGCACGCCAGCTGGCTCCGCTGGCGAAGAGGGCGGCTGAAGCCCCGCCACGGGGCTGGGCCGTACGGCTGGCCCCACCCCGGCCCCAGTCCCCATCCGGAAAAGCCACCCGGGCTACCATCCTGCGCCATGCAGTTGAACACCGATTTTTCGCAGCGCTGCGTGGTCAACACCCACGCGCTGCCCTGGCAAGCCTCCCCCTCGCCCTTGGTGGAGCGCCGACTGATAGAGCGCGACGGCGGCGAACAGGCCCGCGCCACCTCCATCGTGCGCTACGCCCCCGGTGCAGCGTTTCCGGCGCACCGACATGACCTGGGCGAAGAAATCCTGGTGCTGGAGGGCCTGTTCACAGACGAAACCGGCGACTACGGCCCCGGTACCTACCTGCGCAACCCGCCGGGATCGGCCCATGCGCCCTCATCGCAGCCGGGCTGCACTTTGTTTGTGAAGCTGCGCCATTTGTCGCCCGGCGATGGGCAGCAGCTGGCCATTGACACCCGCAGCAGCACCGACTGGCGCCCCGGCCTGGTGCCCGGCCTGCGCGTCTTGCCCTTGGCCGGTTACGGCAGCGAGCACACCGCCCTGGTGGATTGGGCGCCAGGCACCCGCTTCAGCCCCCACCGCCACGCTGGCGGCGAAGAAATCCTGGTGCTCGAAGGCGTGTTCTCGGACGAGCACGGCGACTACCCCGTCGGCACCTGGCTGCGCAGCCCCGATGGCAGCGCGCACCAACCCTACAGCGAAACCGGCTGTCTGATCTGGGTGAAGACGGGGCATTTGCCGAGCAGATGACCCTTCTGGGTTGCTGCTGTGTGGCACCTAGTCCGCCCACCGAGCCAGCGCAGTCAGTACTGATATATAGAAATAATTTCTATACAATTCAAGCATGACCACCAAACAGCGCTTTCGCGGCAACAAATGCCGGCTGGAAGTGCGCGAACGCGACCATGGCCCGGCGCATTGCCACCTGGTGGGCGGCGAGGTGGACGTCATCATTTACCTGGCAGACCTGCACACCGATGGCACTTGGCCGCGCGGGCTGCGCGCCGAGGTCATGGCGTGGGTGCAGGCCCATCTGACCGATTTGTGGAAGGAGTGGCACCAATGGCACGCATGAAACGCGCCCGCCTGGCGGGCATTGAGGTATTGAACAGTTTCAGGATGCGCCTGGATTTTGTCGGTGGCGAGGTCTATACGCTGGACTTTCAGCCGCTGCTGGACGAATCGCCCGGCCTGGCACGGCTGCGCGACCCGGTGGCGTTTGCTGGCGCCACCTTGGTTGATGGCGAGGGCTGGACGGTCGAATGGCCTGCGCTGGACATCCAAATCGGCGCCGACACCCTCTGGCTTGATGCGCAGGCACAGAACGCACCCGACGAGAACACGCGCATCTTTGCCCAATGGCGCGCGCGCCATGGCCTGAGCCTGTCGCAAGCCGCACAAGCGCTGGGCATGACGTCGCGCACCATCAGCGCCTATGGCACTGGCGCCCGCCCCGTGCCGCGCTACATCGCGCTGGCCTGCAAAGGCTGGGAGGCCGAGCACCGCCGCACGGCCTGAGCGGCTCCAGCCCCAGCCCGGTGCCACAATCGCGCTTCCATGCAAATCCCCTACGAACTCGCCCTGGGCTGGCGCTACACGCGCGCCGGGCGCGCCACGCGGCGCAACGGCTTTATCTCTTTCATCTCGGGCGTCTCCATGCTGGGCATTGCGCTGGGTGTGGCGGCGCTGATCATCGTGCTCTCGGTGATGAACGGTTTTCAGAAAGAAGTGCGCGACCGCATGCTCAGCGTGGTCTCGCACATCGAGATTTTTGCCCCCGGCGGCGCGGCGCTGCCCGACGTGGCGCTCACCCTGGCCGAGGCCCGCCAGCAGCCGCAGGTGGTGGGCGCCGCGCCCTTCGTGGCCGCGCAGGCCCTGCTGGCGCGCGGCGAGGACATGAAGGGCGCGCTGGTGCGCGGTATCGATCCCGACCACGAGGCCGAAGTGACCGATCTGGCCGCCGCCAACCCCGCTGTGCTGGCGCAGCTGGTGCCGGGTGCCTTTCGCGTGGTGCTGGGCGCCGAGCTGGCCCGCTCGCTGGGCGTGCGCGTGGGCGATGTGGTCACGCTGATTGCCCCCGCTGGCCAGGTCACGCCCGCCGGTGTGGTGCCGCGCCTCAAGCAGATGACGGTGGCGGGCACCTTTGATTCGGGCCACTACGAGTACGACTCCGCCCTGGTCATGCTGCACCACGAGGACGCGCAGCGCATCTTCCGCCTCGAAGGGCCGACCGGTATCCGCCTCAAGCTGGCGGACTTGCACCAGGCGCGCAGCGTGGCCATGGCGCTGGCGGGCAGCCTGAGCGGCGACCTGCTGATCCGCGACTGGTCGCAGCAAAACCGCACCTGGTTTGCGGCCGTGCAACTCGAAAAACGCATGATGTTCATCATCCTGACGCTGATCGTGGCCGTGGCCGCCTTCAACCTGGTCAGCACCCTGGTGATGACGGTGCAGGACAAGCGTGCCGACATCGCCATCTTGCGCACTTTGGGCGCCAGCCCGCAAAGCATTCTGGGCGTTTTTGTGGTGCAAGGCGCCATGGTGGGCGTGATCGGCACGCTGGCCGGGCTGCTGCTGGGCCTGGGCGTGGCGCTGAACATCGACGTGATCGTGCCTGCCATCGAGCGGCTGCTCAACGCCAGCTTTTTGCCCAAAGACATCTACCTCATCAGCAAAATGCCCAGCGACCCGCAGCCGTCGGACATCGTGCCCATTGGCGTGATCTCGCTGGTGCTGTCGTTTGTGGCCACGCTGTACCCCAGCTGGCGCGCCAGCCGCGTCAACCCTGCCGAGGCACTGCGCTATGAATAAGATAGCTGCTGGCGCAAGTCCTGTAAGCCTTGGAGGCCAAAAATACATGAAAAATGACGTGGTGCTGCAAGCCCAGGGCCTGACCAAGCGCTTTACCGAAGGGCGCCTGGACGTGACGGTGCTGCACGGCATCGATTTGCAGGTGCATGCGGGCCAGACCCTGGCCATCGTGGGTGCCTCGGGCTCGGGCAAAAGCACGCTCTTGCACCTGCTGGGTGGGCTGGACGCGCCCACCTCGGGCACCGTGCGGCTGCATGGGCAGGTGCTGTCGGATTTGTCGCCCGCGCAGCAAGGTCGCCTGCGCAACTTGCACCTGGGTTTTGTCTACCAGTTCCACCACCTGCTGCCCGAGTTCAGCGCGCTCGACAACGTGGCCATGCCGCTGCGCATCCGGCGCCTGCCGTATGCCCAGTGCAAACAGCAGGCTGCCGAGATGCTGGCCCATGTCGGCCTGGAGGGGCGCGTGCAGCACCGCCCGGCAGAGCTCTCGGGTGGCGAGCGCCAGCGCGTGGCCATTGCCCGCGCGCTGGTCACCCAACCGGCCTGCGTGCTGGCCGACGAGCCCACCGGCAACCTCGACCGCAGCACCGCCGAGGGCGTGTTCCAGCACATGCTGGCGCTGGCGCGCGGGCAGGGCACCGCCTTTGTGATGGTGACGCACGACGAATCCCTGGCCGCGCGCTGCGACCGGGTGGTGCGCATCGTGGCCGGGCGTCTGGAGGCCGACGGGGCGATGGGAGGGCACTGACCATGCAGGCTTACATGGCCCTGGGCCTGGCCATCGTGGCCGAAGTGATTGCCACCTCAGCGCTCAAGGCCAGCGAGGGTTTTACGCGGCCCGGGCCATCCGCCATCGTGGTGCTGGGTTATGGCCTGGCGTTTTATTGCCTGTCGCTGACCCTGAAAACCGTGCCCGTGGGCGTAGCCTACGCTGTCTGGTCGGGCCTGGGCATCGTGCTGATCACCGTGGCGGGCTACGTGCTGTACCGCCAGCGCATAGATGCCGCAGCACTCATCGGCATGGCGCTGATCGTGGCCGGTGTGGCGGTGATCCAGCTCTTCTCCAAAACCACCACCCACTGAATCGCCAGAGCACCACCATGACCATGCAGCCCCTCACCACCGAAACGCAGCTGCACGCCCGCATCGCTGCGGGGCCGCTGCTGGTGCTGTATGGCGGCGCGCACTGCGGCGTGTGCCAGGCCATCCGCCCGCGCCTGGAGGCGTTGGTAGCCCAGCACTTTGCCGCTGTGGCGCTGGCCTATGTCGATTGCGCGCAGGCACCGGCCTTGTGCGCCCAGCAGGGCGTGTTCAGCCTGCCGGTGCTGCGTTTTTATGTGCAGGGCCAGCTGGCGCTGGAGTGGGCGCGCAGCTTCAGCCTGCACGAGGTGGCCGCGCAGATGGAGCGGGTGCTGGCGCTGGCGGGTGACACCACGGCGCCAGCGCAGCAGTGAGCAGGACGGCGCACCTTGCCCCACCCGGCAGGCATGGCAGATTTTTCAGCCACTGAAAACATCAAAAATGAGAGCTGCTCGCGCAATCCAGACAAGCCCTGGAGCCGGAAAAGACCATCAATTGGCCAGCCCAGCCCCGGAACATGGCACCATCGCCCCCATGCCCGCCTGGATAGACACCCACTGCCACCTCGACGCCCCCGAGTTCGCGCCCGACGCCGATGCGGTGCGGGCAGCGGCGCGGGCGGCGGGCGTGCAGCACCTGGTGATTCCGGCGGTGGAGCTGGCCCACGCCCCGGCGGTGCAGGCGCTGGCGCAGCGCCACGGCGACAGCTACGCGCTGGGCATCCACCCGCTCTACACCGGGCGCGCAGGCGATAGCGATGTGGCCGCGCTGGCGCAGGTGCTGGAGCGTGCGCGCCACGACCCGCACCTGGTGGCCGTGGGCGAAATCGGCCTGGATTACTTTGTTCAGGGGCTGGATGCGGCGCGCCAGGAGCAGTTTTACCGCGCGCAATTGCAGCTGGCACGGCGCTTCGATCTGCCCGTGATCCTGCACGTGCGCCGCAGTGCCGACCGCCTGCTCAAGGGGCTGCGCGAGGTGCCGGTGCAGGGCGGCATCGCCCACGCCTTCAACGGCAGCTGGCAGCAGGCGCAGGCGTTTATCGCACTGGGATTCAAGCTGGGCTTTGGCGGCGCACTCACCTACGAGCGTGCGCTGCAACTGCGCCGCCTGGCCACCGCGCTGCCGCTGGAGGCGCTGGTGCTGGAAACCGATGCGCCCGACATGCCGCCGCACTGGCTCTACCGCACCGCCGCCGAGCGCGCCGCTG
>ERZ724525.2668-NODE-2668-length-10203-cov-12.313953_pt1 | contig 10203 bp, 5 predicted proteins | sample MGYA00376058_ERZ724525 | MGnify/ENA primary metagenome ERZ724525 (study PRJEB28724, sample SAMN07190888) | wastewater metagenome | isolation source: influent of sewage treatment plant in Hong Hong | place: USA: Christiansburg, Virginia | collected 2016-03-01 ...
CGGCCAGTGCGGTGTGCAGGCCACCGCCGATGCTGCCCAGCAGCGCCAGCCCGGCTATGGCCACCACCAGCTCTTTGGGGAAGGCCGTCAGGAGCCCGGTGACCACCGCGCCGAACAGCCCAATCAGCACATAGATGCCGCCGCACACCACGGCGGCGGTGTAGCGGCGGGCCTTGTCTTCGTGCGCCTCGGGGCCCATGCAGATGGCGGCGGTGATGGCGCTGAAGTTGAGCGCAAACGCACCGAACGGGGCCAGCACCAGCGTGGCCAGCCCGGTGAGGGTGATGAGTTTGGACACCGGCAGGTCGTAGCCGGTGGCGCGCATCACGGCCACGCCGGGCAGGTTCTGCGAGGCCATCGTCACCACAAACAGCGGCAACGCCAGGCTGATGGCGGCGCTCAGGCTGAACACGGGTGCGGTGAACGCGGGCACCGCCAGCTCGAACGTGACCGCGCCCCAGGCCATCTGCCCGTTCAGCGCCACCCACACCACGGCGGCCACCAGCGTGGCGGGCACGGCATAGCGCGGGGCCAGGCGCTTGCCGCCCAGGTAGGTGGCCAGCATCAGCAGCACCAGGGGCAATGCGGTCTGGGCAGCGGCAAAGGCTTGCAGGCCAAAGCGGGCCAGCACCCCGGCCAGCAGGGCCGATGCAATGGCCATGGGGATGCGGTTCATCAGCCGCTCGAACAGCCCGGTGAGGCCCGACAGCGTGATGAGCGCGGCGCACACCATGAAGGCACCCACGGCTTCGGCCATGGAGAACCCCGCGCCGCTGGCCGATGCGGCCACGCCCGCCGAAGCCAGCACCGCCGCACCGGGCGTGGACCAGGCCACCATCACCGGCTGGCGCAGCCACAGCGAAGGCAGGGCCGAGCACAGGCCCATGCCCAGGCCCAGCGCCCACATCCACGAGGTGATCTGGGCCGGGGTGGCCCCGAAGGCCTGCGCCGCCTGAAACACAATGGCCACCGAACTGGTGAAGCCCACCAGCACCGCCACAAACCCGGCAGTGGCAGCCGACAGGCTGAGGTCTCTGAAAAACTTCATAAAAGATAGCTGCCTGCGCTTTCCTAAAAAGCGCGAAGTGCCCGAAAAGCGTCAGATTTCGATCTTGGAGCCCAGCTCCACCACCGCGTTGCTGGGGATGTTGAGGAAGTCGGCTGCGCCGCTGGCATTGCGGTGCATTTGGGCAAACAGCTTTTCGCGCCAGAAGGCCATGCCGCCACCCAGCGTGGGGATGACGGTGTCGCGCGACAGGAAATAGCTGGTGGTCATGGCATCGAGGTGGCAGCCCTCGCCCTTCATCAGGGCCAGCGCCTTGGGCACGTTGGGGTCATTTTTAAAGCCATAGTTGATGATCACCTGCCAGCAGTCGTGGCCCAGGTCTTCCACCTCCAGGCGTTTTTGCATGGGTATCCACGGAGTTTCGTGATGGCACACGGTCACAAACAGGTTCTGGGCGTGCAGCACCTTGTTGTGCTTGAGGTTGTGCAGCAGGGCGTTGGGCACGGTGCCGGTTTCGGCGGTCAGAAACACGGCGGTGCCCTCCACGCGGGCAGGCGGGGCCACAAAAATGGCTTCCAGAAAGCTGGGCAAGTCCAGCGAGTCTTCGCGCAGCTTGTCGCTCAGCAGGTGGCGACCCTCTTTCCAGGTCAGCATCAGCAGGAACACCGCCCCGCCAATCGCCAGCGGAAACCAGCCACCCTCAAACAGCTTGAACATGTTGGAGGCCCAGAAGGCCAGATCCACCACGAAGAAAAAGCCCGTGGCCCCCAGGCACAGCCACAGCGGGTATTTCCAGCCGTGGCGGATGACGAAAAACGTCAGCACCGTGGTGATGAGCATGTCGGTACACACCGCAATGCCGTAGGCCGCCGCCAGATTGGAGCTGGAGCGGAAGAAGCCCACCGCCAGCACGATGGCCACGAACAGGCCCCAGTTGACAAAGGGAATGTAGATTTGCCCGGTGTCTTTCACGCTGGTGTGCAGCAGTTGCAGGCGGGGCAGGTAGCCCAGCTGCACCACCTGCTTGGTCACGCTGAACGCACCCGAAATGAGCGCCTGCGAGGCGATCACCGTGGCCATCGTGGCCAGCCCCACCAGCGGAATGAGCAGCCAGTCGGGGGCCATCAGGAAAAAGGGATTTTTGACGGCCTCGGGCTCTTGCAGCAGCAGCGCACCCTGGCCAAAGTAGTTGAGCGTGAGGCAGGGCATGACGATGGCAAACCAGGCCAGCCGGATGGGCTTTTTGCCGAAGTGGCCCATGTCGGCATACAGCGCCTCGCCGCCGGTCACGCACAGCACCACCGCACCCAGGATGACGAAGGTGGTGCCTGGCTGGGTCCAAATGAACATCAATGCATAGTGCGGGCTCATGGCCCACAGGATGGCGGGGTTGTCGATGATGTGCGAGATGCCCAGCAAGGCCACGGTCAGAAACCACACCACGGTGATGGGGCCGAAAAACTTGCCTATGCCCGCCGTGCCGCGTTTTTGCACGGCAAACAGGCAGAAAAGGATGATGATGGTCAGCGGTATCACGCCCTTCTTGAACGTGGGCGAGATGACCTCAAGCCCCTCCACCGCCGACAGCACCGAGATGGCCGGGGTGATGACCCCGTCGCCATAGAACAGGCAGGTGCCGAAGATGCCGACCACCAGCAGCCACTTGCGCAGCACCGGCTTGTCTTTGACCGACTGCGAGGCCAGCGCCAGCATGGCCACCAGGCCGCCTTCGCCGTGGTTGTCGGCCCGCAGCACCAGCGTGACGTACTTGAGCGAGACGATGACGGTGAGCGTCCAGAACACGATGGACAGCACGCCATGCACGTTGTCGGGCGTAAAGGGCACATGCCCCGATCCGAAAATTTCCTTGATGGCATACAGCACGCTGGTGCCGATGTCGCCGTAAACCACACCAATGGCACCCAGGGTGAGTGCGGCCAGTGAAGACTGGGAAGAGGATGAAGATGAGGACAAGTGAATCACCTGGAGCCGGGAGGCTGCCATTGTGCGCCTGCATCCCGGTGACCCATGCTGCGCAGGATGACAGCCTGCACAGCATTGTTGCAACGCAGCAACGGGACAGCGGCCCCTGCTTGACAAGCCCGCACCGTGGGCGCGGGCGAGTGGCTCAGTCCGTGTTGTCGGCTTCGGGATCGGTGGCTTCCAGCTCGTAGCTGGAGGCCAGCATGGCCAGGCGGCCCATCACGCCGTACATGTAAAAACGGTTGGGTGCGCTGACACCGGGCTTCATGCCGGGCTGGGGCAGGTGGGCGCTCTGCTCGAAGGCCAGGGGCAGGAAGCGGGCACCGGGGGCATTGAGGTTGTCTTCCTCGCCGCGCTCGGCATGCACGCGGTAGTAGCCGCCCACCACATAGCGGTCCATCATGTACACCACGGGCTCGGCCACGGCATCGTTGATGCGCTCGTGGGTCAGCACGCCTTCCTGCACCATGAGCGGGCCGCCGCCCTGCCCGGCCTCGGTGCGCGGAGCCACCTGGCGGATGCGGCTGGCCAGGTCGTCCAGCTCTTTGGCATCGCGCACAGCCCAGATACCGGCGGCGCTGGAGCCGTCGTCGGGCTTGATGACCACAAACGGTTTTTCCTGGATGCCGTATTCCTTGTACTTGCGCCGGATTTTGGTCAGCACCGCATCGGCCTGGGTCTTGAGCTCGTCCAGCCCGCCGCCGTCTGGCCCCACCCCGTTGCAAATGGCGTGGGCAGGGTTGATGAGCCAGTGATCCATGCCCAGCATCTTGGCAAACCGCTTGGCAATTTCTTCGTAGGCTTTGGCGTGGTTGCTTTTGCGCCGGGTGCGCCAGCTGGCGTGCAGCGGGGGCAGCAGGTATTGCTCGTGCAGCTCTTCCAGAATGCCGGGCACACCGGCTGCCAGGCCGTTGTTGAGCAGGATGGTGCAGGGGTCGAAGTCCTTCAGGCCCAGGCGGTACTGGCTGCGGATCAGCGGCTCCAGCGTGATGCTCTCGCCATCGGGCAGGCTGAGCGCCACCGGAGCCTTGACTTCGTTGCTCAGCGAGCCCAGGCGCACATTCAGGCCCGCCAGGTTGAAGATGCGGGCCAGGCGGGCCAGGTTGCTGAGGTAGAAGCTGTTGTGGATGTCGTTGTCGGGCACCAGCAGCAGGTTTTTGGCCTCGGGGCAGATTTTTTCGATGGCGGCCATCGCCGCCTGCACCGCCAGGGGCAGCATTTCGGGGCTGAGGTTGTTCCAGCCGTCGGGGTACAGGTTGGTGTCCACCGGGGCCAGCTTGAAACCGGCGTTGCGCACATCCACCGCGCAGTAGAACGCGGGTGTGTGCTCCATCCACTCCAGCCGGAACCAGCGTTCAATGGCCGACATGGACTCCAGGATGCGCTGCTCCAGTTCGTTGATGGGGCCGTTCAGGGCGGTAACGAGGTGTGGGACCATGGCAGTGAATGTGTCAGCGAAAGATAAAAATAACCCTTGCCTGCCCTGCTCAGCTCAAGACATGCATGGCGGGCAAGGGCGGTGGGCTGGATCAGTGTAATGGGGGTGCATGACGCACTTTGCAAGGGTTCACCCGTGGACATTCCGCATTCAGGCCGCAGCACGGCCTTTTGCCCCATGCCGCAGCACGGCCTTCTCCAGCTCCAGAATGACCAGCACCGCCACCCCGACCGCCACCACCGCCAGCAAAGTGCCCACATCCAGCGCACGGCTGTCGAACAGCGCGTGCATGAACGGTGCGTATGTAAACAGCAGCTGGGCCAGCACCACCACCGCCAGCGAGGCCAGCACCAGCGGCGTGCCTTGCACCCCCTGCCAGGTGAACGATGGCGACTGGAGGTAGCGCACGCTGAACAGGTAGAACACCTCCATCGCCACCAGCGTGTTGACGGCCACCGTCCGGGCCTGCGCTTCATCCATGCCCCGCCACATGGCCCAGCTGTACATGCCAAAAATGCCCGCCAGAAACAGCACCGACACCAGCCCCACGCGCCACACCACAAAGCCCGAGAGCATGGGCTCGGTGGGGCTGCGTGGCGGGCGGCGCATCACATCGGGCTCGGCGGGCTCGAAGGCCAGCACCAGCGCCAGCGCGATGGAGCTGACCATGTTGACCCACAGAATTTGCGCCGGGGCAATGGGCAGGGCCACGCCCAGCAGCACGGCCAGCAGCAGCGAGAGCGATTCGCCGCCGTTGATGGGTAGCAGGAAGGTGATGGTTTTTTTCAGGTTGTCGTAGACGGTGCGGCCCTCTTCCACCGCGTGGGCAATGGAGGCAAAGTTGTCATCGGCCAGCACAATGGCCCCGGCCTGCTTGGCGGCTTCGGTGCCTTTTTTGCCCATCGCCACGCCCACATCGGCCTGCTTGAGTGCGGGTGCGTCGTTCACGCCGTCGCCGGTCATGGCCACCACCTCGCCGTTGGCTTGCAGGGCGCGCACCAGGCGGATTTTGTGCTCGGGGCTGGCGCGGGCAAACACGCGGGTGGTGCGCACCGCCTCTTGCAAGGCAGCATCGTTCATGGCCTCGATTTCGGGGCCGGTGATGGCGGTGAGCGCAGCATCCGCCCCGGCGGGGCCGGACGCGGTGCCCATGCCAAGCTGGGCGGCGATGGCGCTGGCCGTCACGCCGTGGTCGCCAGTGATCATCACCACGCGGATGCCGGCCTGCTGGCACTCGGCCACGGCGCGGATGGCCTCGTCGCGCGGCGGGTCGATGATGGCCACCAGCCCCAGCAGCGTGAGGCCCTGGGCCACATCGGCATGCGTCAGGCGGGCATGGCCTGCGGGCAGGCTGCGCCGGGCCAGGGCCAGCACGCGCCGCCCCTGCCGGGCCTGGGCTTGCACCACCGCGTTCCAGTGGACGGCATCCAGCGGCACCTCTTGCCCGCTGGCAGCCAGCTGGCGGTGGCACATGGTCAGCACGCGCTCGGGCGCACCTTTGACAAACACCTCCAGCGCCGCCGGGCCGGGCTGCGCGGTGGCTACCTCACTGGCGGGGTGCAGCGTGGCCATGTAGCGGTGATCAGACTCAAACGGCACCACATCCAGCCGGGGCCGGGCCTGGTGGCACTGGTCGGGGTTGAGCCCGGCCTTCATGGCCAGGGTGAGCAACGCGCCTTCGGTGGGGTCGCCCGCCAGCACCCAGTCGCTTTTGCCCCTCTCCTGGGTGTGGGCCAGGTGCGCGTCGTTGCACAGCGCGGCGGCCTGGGCCAACGCCTTGAATGCCGCGTGCGCGGTGGCGGCGGTGTCTGTGGCGGTAGCTGAACCCGCCCCGGCTGGTGCGGCGGCGGGCACGATGCGGCCCTCGGGGGCATAGCCCACGCCTTCCACATTCAACAGCAGGCCGTCCAGCGCCACTTGCTGCACCGTCATCTCGTTGCGGGTGAGGGTGCCGGTTTTGTCGGAGCAGATCACGGTGACCGAGCCCAGAGTTTCCACCGCTGGCAGGCGGCGGATGACAGCATGCCGCCTGGCCATGCGCTGCACGCCGATGGCCAGCGCAATGGTCATGATGGCGGGCAGCCCCTCGGGAATGGCGGCCACCGCCAGGCCCACAGCGGCCATGAACATCTCGCCCGCTGGCATGCCCCGCACCCACACGCCAAAACCGAACAGCAAGGTGGCGGCCACCAGGATGACCCCGGTCAGGCTGCGGCCCACGCCCTCCATCTTGCGCAGCAGCGGGGTGGTGGCCTCCTCCACCTCGGACAGCATGTGGCCGATGCGGCCCATCTCGGTGTGCGCGCCCGTGGCCACCACCACGGCCCGCGCCTGCCCCTGCGTCACCAGCGTGCCCGCAAAGCCCATGCCCAGGCGGTCGCCCAGCGGGGCATCGGCGGCCACGGCCTGGGTGTGCTTGTCCACCGGCACCGATTCGCCGGTGAGGGCGGCTTCGTCCACCCGCAGGTTGTGGGCATCGAGCAGCCGCACATCGGCGGGCAGGCGGTCGCCCGAGGCCAGTTGCACCACATCGCCGGGCACCAGGTGGGCGGCATCCAGGTCGGTGGGGTGGCCATCGCGCAGCACCACCGCGTGCGGGCTGAGCAGGTGGCGGATGGCTTGCAGCGCCGCCTCGGCCTTGCCTTCCTGCACAAACCCGATCACCGCATTCAGCACCACCACGGCGGCAATCACGCCCGTGTCCACCCAGTGGCCCATGAAAGCGGTGACGGTGGCGGCCGCCATCAATACGTACAGCAGCAGGTTGTTGAACTGGCGCAGCAGGCGCATCAGCGCACTGGGAGCGGGCGGCGTGGGCAGGCTGTTGGGGCCGTGGGTCGCCAGGCGCTGCTCGGCTTCGGCCTGGGTCAGCCCCTGCGCCGTGGCGGCCAGCGCGGCCAGTGCGGCATCGGTGGATTGGGCGTGCCACACCGGGGCGGGATTGGTCGGCGGCGGGCGGGGGATGGAGGCTGAAGATTTCATGGCTGAGTGAGCGGGGAGTGTCGTGGTTGGTTCCGGCCTGTCGGTCATGCCAGGGCCGATTCTTGACCTGGGTCAACTTCTCCCGCACCACACTGGTTCGGCCACCCTGCGGGCACCGGGCACCGAACCTCAGCCGGGCTGGCTGAGCATTTCCACCTGCCGACTGTGCCAGTTGAGCACGGTTTTGCGCACCGTCATCAGCGGAGCGAGGTCGGGGAAGTCTTTGCGTATGGTTTCAGCGGCAAAGTCGGCCATGAAGTTGGACTTGAGCAAGGCACGCGACCGGTCCACGCCAATGTCCTCGTAGGGCACCGATGACATGACCAGGAACCCGTCGTTCGGAATGCGGCCTGCCCGCATGTTGGCGCGGATGATGCCCGCCGCCTTGCGGATGGGGTCGGCCAGGTCGGGGCTGTAGGGGCCGATGATGAGGGCGATGTTGGGCACATGCAGCCAGTCAAACCCGCGCCCCACGCACAGCATCCACTCGCGGTGCTCGATGTCCAGCGTGCGCACCATCTGGCGCAGGCGGGCAATGTGGCGCAGGTTGCCCGCAAGCAGGGGCAGCAGGTCGTGCCGCATCTGGGTGGGCATGTCGGGCAGCAGGGCCATCAGGCGCTGGGGCAGGCTGTCCAGATCGGCCTCGGACAGGTCGGCCATCGACAGCGTGGCACCCAGGTGGCCGTGAATGACCAGGGCTTCTTCATCGGTTTCAAAGCCGCACACCAGCGGATACACCGTGTGGTGCTGGGCACCGAACAGCACCCCCATCTCGGCCCGGATTTCAAAGGTGTGGGCCACGGCATCCTGGGTGCGGTAATGGAACCCGGCACAGCCACGCCGCTCGTCGCCTTTGGAATAGTGGTACGTGACCATGACCAGCGCCTGCCGCCCGGAGTTGATGACGGCAGCCATGTCATTCACCAGCGTCTCGCCCAGGTGGGGCCAGCCCAGGCGGAACATGCCGCCCAGGTTGCGAAACGGCTGGATGATGCCCTTGGGCGTTTGGGTGGCAATGGGGATGTTGATGCGCCCGTCCATGCACTTCATCACCCAGATGGCCGTGGGGTGGTTGGCCCGGTAACGCTTGCGATCCAGCCAGGCCTCGGCGCTGGCGTAGTCGGTGGCATGGCGCTGGGCCAGATCAAACAGCCAGGCGATGCGTTCGGCAATGGGCCGTTGGTGCGGAATCATGGGCGGCCCCCGGTTTGTTTCAGCCCCGCACTTCGCCCTCGCCCAGCACCACGTACTTGAGCGAGGTCAGACCTTCCACCCCCACGGGGCCACGGGCATGGAACTTGTCGGTGCTGATGCCGATTTCTGCGCCCAGGCCGTATTCAAAACCGTCGGCAAACCGGGTGCTGGTGTTGACCATCACGCTGGCCGAATCCACCTCGCGCAAAAACTGCTGGGCGTGCCGGTGGTCGTTGGTCAGGATGGCATCGGTGTGGTGGCTGGAATACTGGTTGATGTGGGCAATGGCCTCGTCCACCCCCTCCACCACCTTGACGCTGATGACGGGAGCCAGGTATTCCTCGCTCCAGTCGGCCTCGGTGGCGGTTTTCAGCAGCGAGGCCGGGGCCACGGTGGCCAGAATGCGCAGCGACTCGGGGCAGCCGCGCATTTCCACGCCCTTGGCCGCGAACACCGCGCCGATGCGGGGCAGAAAGTCACCCGCCACGCTGCGGGCCACCAGCAGGCTTTCGGTGGCGTTGCAGGGGCTGTATTTCTGGGTTTTGGCGTTGTCGGTCACCTTGACGGCCAGGGCCAGGTCGCACGGATCGTCCACATAGGTGTGGCAGTTGCCGTCCAGGTGTTTGATGACGGGCACCTTGGCCTCGGCGCTGATGCGCTCGATCAGGCCCTTGCCGCCGCGCGGAATGATCACATCCACAAACTGGGGCATGGCAATGAGCTGGCCCACGGCGGCACGGTCGGTGGTGGGCACCAGCTGCACCGCGTCCTGGGGCAGACCGGCCTCGGCCAGGGCCAGGCGCACCAGGCGGGCCAGGGCCTTGTTGGAGTCGATGGCCTCGGAACCGCCGCGCAGGATGCAGGCGTTGCCGCTCTTGATGGCCAGGCTGGCGGCTTCGATGGTGACGTTGGGGCGGCTCTCGAAAATCATGCCGAACACGCCGATGGGCACACGCATCTGCCCCACGCGGATGCCGCTGGGCACCTGCTTGAGCCCCGAAATTTCGCCAATGATGTCGGGCATGGCCGCCAGCTGCTCGCAGCCCTGGGCGCAGGTTTCAATCACTTTGGGCGTGAGCTTCAGGCGGTCCACCATCGGCTCGGCCAGCCCGGCGGCGCGGGCGCGGGTCAGGTCGAGCGCGTTGTCGGCCTGCAAAGGCTCGATGTGCTCGCGCAACAGGCGGGCCAGCGCCAGCAAAGCTTTGTTTTTGGTGGCCGCTGACGCTTTGGCAACAAGCGCAGAAGCCTGTTTGGCCTGCAAACCCAGGGTTTGCATGAGTTCAACGGTAGACAGGTCGGAGGCGGAAGCGGTGGCGGTGTTCATGGCAAGGTTCTAACCGATGGAATGGTGGGCGACCGTGGGCAGCACGGACAAGAAAAAATGCACACGGATGGCCCAAGCTTACTGTGCGCCAGAGACCCCGCCAACCCGCCCCCCCGAAACAGCAATTCTCATTTTGACCACGGCGGGAGCGATGCATCGGACATGACCGCGTGGAGAGCGGTCTGTCTATCTGTCGTTCTGTCCGGGTTGAGGTGGCGTGACTTCACTCTGCGCCCGTTCAAGGGGTGAGCCGTCCTCCGCACACTGCGAGCAGAG
>ERZ724525.2674-NODE-2674-length-10188-cov-3.786342_pt1 | contig 10188 bp, 9 predicted proteins | sample MGYA00376058_ERZ724525 | MGnify/ENA primary metagenome ERZ724525 (study PRJEB28724, sample SAMN07190888) | wastewater metagenome | isolation source: influent of sewage treatment plant in Hong Hong | place: USA: Christiansburg, Virginia | collected 2016-03-01 ...
GGGGGCAACGCCTTATCCAAGGCCGCGAGCTTTCCCGCGTCCACTCCGTCGCGGGGCCGCATGGCGGCGGCGTAGGAGCCCAGGGACCCTGCGAGCTGGTGCGAGCGCTCCTCGAGCCGGCGCCACGACGCCGAGTCGCCGGTGGCGGCCCACGCCTCAGCAGCCTCGACAGCCTCGGTGGCCTGGACGACGACCATGGGCCGGGCCTCGATCCAGAGCGTCCGGGCGAACTCGGCCATGTCGGTCACCAGCCCAGCACCGTCCCCAGCTCGTCGGGCAGCGTCATGGGGTCGAAGGGCTTGGCCATGACGCCGGAGACCGGCAGGGTTCGGAGTCGCTCGACCTCGTCCGGCACCAGGCTCGCGGTGAGGAAGACGACGGGGACTGCCGAGGTGGCCTCGTCTGCGCGGATGCGGTCGAGCACCTCGGTGCCGTCCATCCCCGGCATCTTGACGTCGAGCACGACAACGTCGGGCGTCCATCCGGAGAGCAGGTCGAGGCAGGCCTGCCCGGAGTCCGCGGTGCGCACCTCATGGCCGCCCACCTTCTCGAGGCTGATGCCTGCGAGCGTGCGGATGTCGGCGTTGTCGTCGACGAGGAGGATCCTTCGGCTCACGCTGGGCCTCCTCGTGCGGACGGGTGCGGCGGCGCCCACACCGGATGGGGTCGCGACCCGACCGGGATGAGCAGGGTCACCGCGATGGCGATGACCGCTCCGAGCAGCGTAGCGAATCCGCGCCACACGAGCGCCTCGCCGAGCGGAGCGCTGACCTGCGCGTACGCGAGCACGGCGACGGTGCTGATGCCGAGCACGGAGAGGGTGTAGCTGCGGCGGATGAAGGCGATGGTCACCACGATCCCCGGGGCGAGCACGAGCAGTCGCAGCGGCCCCGGCGGGACCAGCGCGTCGACGGCGGTGAGGACCACCATGGCGAGCGCCGTGCCTACCAGCCTCTGCAGGACCCGGTCGATCGTCAGCGGCAGTCCCGGAGGCACGAGGGCGATGAGCGTCATGAGCACCCAGACCGCTGTGTGGTCGCCCGTGGAGGCCACGATGGCTGCGCCGACGCCGAGGGCGATGGCCGAGCGGAGGGTCGTCCGGCGCAGCCGGTGCAGCTGCGGTTGGGGGAGCAGGGCGAACCGACCCGAGGGCAGCTCATGCGTGTGCGCCTCGTCCGTGGCGGCCACTCGGGCGGGCGCCCGGTGCCTGGGCACGAGGGCCACGATGCCGCGCAGCGCGACCGTGCAGACGGCCATGACGCCGAAGCCCAGCAGCAGGTAGCCGAGCGGCACTCCGGAGCCGGCGCCGAAGACGAACGGCACGAAGTAGATGTAGAGCAGCAGGCTGCCCAGCGTCGCCAGGGGCTCGCCGCGCCAGGCCAGCGCTCCCGCGAGGAGCGCCATGGCCGCCAGCGAGACCCCGGCGGCGACCGGCCACTGGCGGCAGGAGACGGCCAGGAGGGTCAGGGGCAGGGACACTGCCGAGAGGGCGGCGGCGCGGGTGAGTCCGCTGCGCACCGTTCCGCCGAGTGACCCGAGGAAGGCGAGCATGCCTCCGAACACGGCGGGGAGGACGGCGTGAGTGAGGCCATCGCCCGGGTGCCCGAACAGGACCAGGGCGGTCCGCACCAGCGCGTAGACGACCACGATGTCGATGAGGACGGCGATGCCGGCGCGCAGCAGCACGGGTGCCGGCTCGGGGGACAGGGCCGCGCCGATGCGATGGCCCAGGTTGGGGGTCGTGCCCGCCTGGTCCATGTGACCAGCGTGCCGCAGGGAGCACCGCGAAGAGCGCACGAGCGGTCGGGGAACGGTGAGCGGCCTGGAGGATCGTGCGCGGAGTGCGAGGGTGTCGAACGACGCGGCGGGTCAGGCGAGGTCGAGTGTTGCGCTGCGACGGCTCTCGCGCTCGAAGTAGGCAAGCATGAGCAGGCCCAGCGCCAGGTACGCAGAGCCGATCGCGACCTCGGTGACGATCAGCCCGGACACGTCGGCCGCGCTCGCTCCGGCGACGGTCGCTCGGGCTGCCTCGATGCCGTGCGTGAGGGGAAGCGAGTTGCCGATCGCGGCCATCCAGTCGGGCATCGCGGTGAGGGCGACGTTGACACCGCAGAAGACCAGCAGGACTCCCATGACGATGTTGGACAGCACCGCGACATCGCGTACGCGCAGACCCAGGGCCGCGATCGCCAGTCCCAGGCCGGTGCAGGAGAAGGCCGCAACGGTGACGGCCACGACCAGCATGGGTAGCGCGGATACCGGGATCGTGACCCGGAGGACGAGCGAGCCGAGGACGAGCGCGATCAGCGAGCACAGCAGGCCATTGACGATGACCGGCAGTGACCGACCGAGGAACAGGGGCACGCGCCGGGCCGGGCTCGCGAGCAGCAGGCTCAGGGTCTGCGAGTAGCGCTCGCCGCCGATGGTGTTGCCCATGGCGAAGAGGCAGGGGATGGAGGCGTACTGGATGGCGTTGCCGATGAGGAAGAACGTGTCGTCGCCGACTCCCGCCGTCCTTCCTACGAGCGCGAAGAACACGATCTGCAGGACGGGTCCGATGATGAACGTGGGAATGAGGATCCAGGGACTGAGCCAGCCGAACAGCGCCCGATAGCTGGTCCATCCGCCGAGGAAGAAGATGCGCAGTGACGTCATGCGGGGCCGCTCATCACGTGAGCGCCAGGGTGGCGTGGGTCCGGGCGGCGTTCACGAGGCGGCCGGCGAGCAGTGCGCCGATGACGCCGTAGACGGCGGAGAGTCCCAGGCAGATGGCGATGTTGACCCATGGCGTTCCGCCGAAGGCGGCGTCCTGGATCGCTGCGACGCCCCAGGTCGGAGGCAGGATCCAGGAGATCGGCTGGACCCACTCGGGCAGTGTGGCGACGGGGATGAGGAACCCGCACACGATCCAGATGGGGAACTCCAGCGCCGTGCCGAGGGCCCACGCCGCGCGGTAGCGCACGGCGGTGACGGCGAGGAGGAAGCCCATGAGGCTGATCCCCGCTGCCGTAGCGATCGCAGCGGCGGCGAACACCAGGGGCTGGTCGATGGAGATCGGGATCTGGAACACGATCCGGCCCCACAGCAGTGTCGCGACCAGGCTGTAGAGGCCGAGGGTCGCCATGGCGAGCGTCATCGGCACGACGAGCAGCGGGAAGGGCGCCGGCGCCGCGACGAGGAGCTCGAGGGTCCCCTGACGCCGCTCGTTCTGCAGGGAGCCGGCGGCCGACGTGGCGACGGCCGACCACACGCCCATGACGCTGGCGCCGACGGCCGCGGTGATCAGAGCGGACTCGTCGCCCCCCTCGCGGAACATCATGAACACGGTCGTCGCGAAGATCAGCGGGTAGATGATGTTGAGGATGCCGTCGAAGGGGTCGCGGCTGCGGGTCTTCATCTGCAGCCACCAGCCCATTCCGAGCAGCCTCAGGGTCGCGGTCACGTCACGTCCTGAGCGCCTACGAGCTCGACGTAGGCGTCCTCCAGGGTCGGCTCGCGCATGGCGACTCGTCCCAAGGGGATGCCGCTGAGGCACCCCAGCACGGGGGCCGTGACGTCGATGCCCGGTCCTGAGCGGACGACCAGGACCTGGGCCTGTCCGCGCTCCTCGACGAGTGCTGACGACACTCCGGTCAGCGCTCGCACGGCGTCGAGGGATCCCTCGGCGGAGCCGAAGACCTCGACCTCGACGACGTTGCCGTCCGCGACCCGGCCCTTCAGCTCGGCGGGAGTGCCATGCGCCACGATCTGCCCTCCGGCGATCACCGCGATGCGGTCGCACAGCGAGTCGGCTTCGAACATGTAGTGCGTGGTCAGCAGGACGGTCGTGCCCGTGGAGGCCAGGGCGGCCACGGTGTCCCGCAGTTCGCGGGCACCGACCGGGTCGATGCCGATGCTCGGCTCGTCGAGGAAGAGCACCTCGGGCCTGTGCAGGAGCCCGCGCGCGATGTGAAGGCGCTGGCGCATTCCGCGGGAGTACCCCTCGACGCGCTCGCGTTCACGCCCGGACAGTCCGACCATCTCGAGCAGCTCCCCGATGCGGGCCATCTGCTCGTGCGCCGGGACGCCGTACAGCTGGGCGAAGTACCGCAGGTTGTCGAGTCCCGAGAGCCGCTCGTACAGGCCGCGGTCACCGCCGAAGACGTAGCCGACCCGGCTGCGCACCTCCCGCGGCGTGGTGACCGCGTCGAACCCCAGGACCCGGATCGATCCACTGGTCGGCAACAGCAGGGTGATCAGCATCTTGATGGTGGTCGTCTTGCCCGCCCCGTTCGGGCCGAGGAGGCCGAAGAGCTCGCCTCGCTCGACCTCGAACGAGATGCCACGGACGGCCTCGACCTCGCGTGACGACCGCCGCCGGATGCCTGTCTTGGCGTGATACGTGCGTCGGAGATCCGCGACCTCGATCACTGGCATGGGTCGTCCTCTCCTCGTGTACGGGGAGGGTATCCAGACGCTGCGCCCAGGCAGGACCGGGTTGCGTCACTAGTGCCGATGGCGACCGATCCCGCTGAGGGGAGTGCGTGGGGTGAGTGACGGGACGTGAACGACGTCATCCCTCGTGGGAAAGAGGTTGCACGGGAATACGTTGGCTCGTGAAGGGGAGCGTTCCCGCGCGAAGACTGCATACGGGTGGACGCGGTTGCGCAGACTCCCAGGCGCAAGTCACGGCGCTTAATGGCTCACCTGCCGGCGGCCAGTCCGATCAGCCGGGAGTCGACTCCTCCGAAGGGCAGTCCCGGCGACGTCAGCCCGACGGCACGAAGACGACTCGAACGTTCGGCACGCCTGCGCCACCTGCCTCGTACGAGTAGGTGACGACCCCGACCGGACCGGTGAGCTCGGCGATCCATGCGCCGCCCCCCATGTCCGTCACGCCTGGGGAGGTGAAACCGCCGGAGGTCATCTGATCGATCAGCGACCTCAACTCGGATTCGTCGATTCCTTGGATCAGCAGGTCCCAGCCGCCACCGCGCGGCGTGGTCAGCAGCGTCTCGCCCGCCGGGACGAGCACTGCCTCCGGCCATCCGTCCGGCACGGTCGCCCCCGAGTTCGCTGCCCCAGCGTCGTCACTGCCCTCCTCTGCGGGCACTTCCGGCGATTGGTCTGCCGCCGACGCGCCATCGGATGCCACGGGCTGCGGGGCAGCGACGGTGCCATCACCTTCTGTGGACGTTCCACCGCTGCACCCGCTGACAAGCGCTGCCGCGAGGGCCAGTCCGGTCAGGGCGGCCACTACGGCCGGTCGACGGGTGCGGGCTGAAGTGCGTGTCATGTGGTCGTCTCCTTGGGTTGATGGTCCATAGGTGCTAGCAGAGTCCGGCAGCGGCAGCGAGGGTGCGGAGCTTCTTCGCCGATTGGTTCACCTCAAGTTGGTAGAGGAAGGTCCCGCCCAGGGTGTCGCCGCTGTAGACGAAGTAGCTCGTGACGTTCTTCCCCGTGTCCAGTAGCCCCGACGCGAGGCTGCATCCCCGCTCGTTCAGGATCCCCATGAATCCGGCGTCGGTTGCTGCGTCTGCGTTGGCGATGAAGAAGGGTTGTTCGATCACGACCATCGAGCCTGAGCCGCCGACGTAGTACTTGCATGCCTGGACCTTCTCCCCAGATACGAAGGGGTTCTTCATTCCGTCCCATTCGCCGTACTCGATCCGAGTGACCTTCACCTTCATGATCTGCTCAACGATGCGGTAGTCCATGCAGTCGATGAGGTTCTCGGGGCCAGGCGGCGCGGGCGGATCCGCGGGAGGCTGTGCGACAGGCGGCGACTCGACGTCGGCGGGATCCGGGTCCGGCGTCTCATCGGGAACCCAGTAGCCCACAGGAATCTGGAGGGTCGTCGAGTTGGGGTTTGCCGCCAGCTCCACCGCAGTAGCGATGGCTTCCAAGGTGCCGCCGAGAACGCTCTGGACGATTGCTGAGTCCTGCGCGCGGATCCAACTGGTGAGCTTCTTCACGTCGGCGCGTTCCACAGAGACGGTGATTGACGGAGTTGTATCAACCACGGGCAGGTGCTTCTTCGCATCGCTCACCTCGACACCGGACCCGACAGTCATGGACGCGGTGTTGTCGGCGCCGAGCCGGCTTGGCCCGCCATTCGCCGGCGGTGTGATCAAGGACGGGCTGACCCTGTCCACGAAACCGTCCCAGCTTCCCCAGGTGAGGTCCGATCCCTGCTGACTCGTCGGATCGACGATGCCGAGGAGACCCAAGCAACTCTGCACGCCCGCTGGGGGCGTAGCCGCCACTCCGTCGAGGGAAACGGTAACGGTCGATGTGGTTCCGACGGATGCTGCCTTGTCGAACGCGACAACTTGGCCCGTCGGCGGATCGATCGCGAGTGAAACCGTCCAGGGGGTGAGAAGTGACGCGGTGTTGAGGACGAGGTTCGCCACCGCGATGACGCGCTTGATCGCGCTGATCACTCCGCCGCTCGCCGCATCGAGAGCTCCGACCGCTTCGGTGATGGCGCCCTTCATCACAGACCCGAGCTCGCCCATCGAGTCAAGGAACTCGTTGACGTCGGCGATTGCGGAGGAGATCGAGTCGCATGGGTCCACGTCGGCCAGCGGGACTGCCACGTCCGTCCCCAGGGCGAGGATGCGCGTATCCCCATCTCCCATGGCAACAGATATCTGGCTGGGTTCGACAACTCGACCCGCGTCTGCCAGACCGTCAGCGACGAAGAGCGCGAGAACAGCGCTGGGGATCGTCCCCGTCGAGTCGCGAACCGGGGCTGGGACCATGTCGCGCGCGGCAGCGGCTCGGCTTGTATCCGTGGCTCGCCACCACGCCTGAATGACCGATGTCGGGGTCAGCGATTCCGCACCAGCGATCGGCGGAAGCGCAGCAGTGATGCCGTCAAGAGCTTCGGTGGCTACCCCAGACCATTGGCGGGCAACGTCCTCGCCTTCAGGTGCGGGAGGCGTCGCGGCGGCGATCGAGGACAGTTGCCAGTCTGTGAGGGTCAGGACGATCTCTCCGGTCACGTCGTAGAGCGGGTCTCCGCCCTCGAACGGAACCACCGCGATCCCGAGATCACCGAACTGCACGCCCATCTCAGCGGTCCGGTCCGCAGCCGAGGCCTCTATTGCGTCAGAGGGCGCATCGGATGAGCAACCGGCCAGTGACGCTGCCACGAAGGCGATGGCCGCGGCGAGACCGACGAGCCGGCGGGCGGTCGACGTGCCGATCGTGTACATGCCCAAGTACCCCTCAACGGAGCGTCTCGCCGACAGTGTGGTTGCGGCCTATTTCTCGGGGCATGCGTCGACCTCGATGCCCGCACCTCGCAGGATGAGCGCCACCCGGCTGCCCACCCGCCATCGGTGCATGGCGTCGTTCACATGCTTCTCCACCGTTCGCACTGAGATGCCCAGTCCTGAAGCGATGTCCGCATTCGACGCACCGGTCAACACGTGCTCGACGACAGCGGATTGGCGTGGTGTGAGCTCGCCCAAGGCCACGCCCGCGCGTGCGGCCGTGTTCGTGTCCTGCATGGACGCTGCCACGCGTGCAGCCAGCGTGGAGCGGGTCGTGGTTCCGTAGGCCGCCAGAACGCGAGAGACGTGCGACCGGGCCGTGTGGGGGGAGATGTGCAACTCCATGGCGATGTCGGAGTTCTCCTTGCCCTCCAGCATGAGAGTCAGCACCTCCCGCTCCCGTTCCGACAGGCCGGCCGCCTCGCTTCCCGGCAGCGGCCGCAATCGCCGACCCGTTCCCCTAAGGGTCCTGCCGGCCGCCCGACGGAAGGCTCGGTGACCGCTGGCGTCAGCTGCGGCTACTGGCAATTCGAGACCTCGTGCAGCAGCGCCGCCCCTGCCTGACGCCACCCGGGCCCGCGCGGCCACGATCCGGCCCTCGGCCGCCTCGATTGCCCGCCCTTCACCATCGGCACGATCGATGGCCCGTTCGGCTACGACTAGGGCATCATCCGGCGCGCCGGCCAGCAGCGCGACGCGCCCGCGCATCCGATCGAGCGTGCTCTTGGCGATGGGATCGTCCGCGTGCTCCTCAGCCGCGACGAGGGCCGCCTCGGCGGTCCACCGGTCGCCCGTGCGCTCTGCCGCAGCAACAACGAGCTCCAGGGCCAGGACCTTGTCGATGACCATCGCGCGGCTCATGTCGAATGTGCCGACGAGCGCTGCTGCGCGGGTGACGTCTCCGATGGCAACAAGCCCGTAGGCGCAGAGCATGACGCAGCCGAGTTCGAGGCGGTCGGCGAGGACACGACCCTCCGACTCGATCCGGGCAGCGAGGTCGCGGACAGCCATCGGTGCCGCGGCATTGCCATCGACGAGCGATCTCGTAGCCAGGACGAGTTGCTCAAGCCGTGGCGTGCCGGTCTCAGGCAATCCGTCGAGCAGTACCCGAGCGTCATCGATCCGGCCACCGAAGCTTGCGATGCGCGCTGCCAGGACCGTCATGACGGTTCCATATGGATGACCGGCAAGCAGCTCACCCGCCCCACCTGCATCGTCGATCTGGTCCGCCACGGCGACGCGCCCGCAAGCCAAGGCGGCCTCTGCAAGTACGTGACGTGCGAAGTCCGACCCGTCTGATGGATCGTCGATCTCCACAAGGTGCGGGATCGAGTCGATCAGCAGGTCTCCGGTCGGGCTCAACCCGACGCCTACCTCGCTCCACGTTCCCTTGAGGCCGGTGCCTGCCCCAGCAAGGACACGAGTCGCATACGCCAACACTGTCGCCTGCGGGTCGGCGCTGTGTGGATTCGGAAGCGCGCCTATTGCGCGATCGGCATAGTCCCTGGCCTCCACGTGGTTCAGCCACCAAGAGGCTGCGAAAGCCCGCAATGCCAGGGCCCAGGGGTCGTCGCCGTCTGGAATCGCCGCGTCGCCCGATTCCCCGGCGACGAGAACGTCGAGCGCTTGCCGGAGTTGCAGGACTCGATCGGACGGCATCGCCCGAACGTATCTCACGAGCGCCTACCCCTCGTCGGCGATGCGGAAGCCCGCGTCTCATCGAGGCGCGGCAAGTCCACGGTCCGTCAAAGAGGATCACCACGTGGAGCTCAGGGCTCCTGACGGACTCCCTGATTCACGGTCGCCTTCTCGGTGACCCAGCGCAGCCCCCGAGGAGGGGCGAGACGGCGTGAGGGGCTCAAGGGGTGGCAGGTGCGGTCGAAGTCGCCGCGACCCTCGATCGAAGGCTGGCGCATTCAAACGATCATGCGTGGGGTGAGTGACGGGACTTGAACCCGCGGCCACCTGGACCACAACCAGGTGCTCTACCAGCTGAGCTACACCCACCATGGCACGCATCGTGCGGCTTCGACGTTCCCGCCTGGGCCGCGCATGTCATCCCGCGCGAACGCGGGAGCCACACTCTACCCACCTGCCCCGCGCGCGGCCGAACCGGTCACCGCTAGAGCAGGGGGACGTCCTCCACGGCGTGCGCCTCGCCCAGGGCCTGCGCCGTCGACGAGTCCGGTCCCGGCTGCGGGACGAACACCGCGTCGCGGTAGTAGCGCAGCTCGGCGATGGAGTCGCGGATGTCGCCCAGGGCCCGGTGGTTGCCCTTCTTCTCCGGCGTCGAGTAGTACACGCGCGGGTACCAGCGGCGCACCATCTCCTTGACGCTGGAGACGTCGATGAGGCGGTAGTGGAGGTAGCCGTCGAGCTCGGGCATGTACTGGGCCAGGAAGCCGCGGTCGACGTAGACGCTCGATCCTGCCAGCGGTGCCTTGCGTGACTCGTCGACGTGGCTGCGCACGTAGGCGAGCACCTGGGCCTGGGCGTCCTCGAGCGTGGTGCCGAGCGGGATCTCGTCGATGAGCCCGGACTCGGTGTGCATCGCGACGACGATGTCGTCCATGGCGGCCAGAGGGGCGTCGTTGGGCTTGATGACGATGCTGACGCCGCCGTCGAGCTCGGTGAGGTCGCCCTCGGTGACGATGCACGCGATCTCGACCAGCTCGTCGGAGCGTGGGTCGAGTCCGGTCATCTCGCAGTCGATCCAGACAAGGCGATCAGAAGTGGCCATGCGGACAGCCTATGAGTGTGGCTGTGCGATTAGCTGACCAGCCACCGCACGATGTCGGACTCGGTGATGATGCCCACGAGCCGGCCCCGCTCGTCCAGCACCGGCACGGCCTCGACCGAGTTGTCCGTCATCGCCCGGGCCGCGGCGAGAGGCGACTGGCCGGGGGACACGGAGATCAGGGGAACCATG
>ERZ724525.2677-NODE-2677-length-10184-cov-5.277816_pt1 | contig 10184 bp, 14 predicted proteins | sample MGYA00376058_ERZ724525 | MGnify/ENA primary metagenome ERZ724525 (study PRJEB28724, sample SAMN07190888) | wastewater metagenome | isolation source: influent of sewage treatment plant in Hong Hong | place: USA: Christiansburg, Virginia | collected 2016-03-01 ...
TTGGAGTCCCTATGCTGACCGACAAGCACTGCAAAAACGCGATCTGCCCACCCGACAAGAAACGCGCTAGGTTCACTGACGCAGGCGGTCTGTATCTGGAGGTCAGTCCCGCTGGGTCTAAGCGATGGTTCTGGAAAACCTATTCAGACGGCAAAGAAGGCCGCGTAGCGTTAGGCAGCTATCCCACCATGGGCCTGGCTGAAGCCAGAAAGGCGCGTGACGCTGCCAAGCTGCACAAATCCGAAGGCCGCAACCCGGTGGAAGTGCGCCAGGCGCAAAAACGGCGGGCACTGCGCCCCGATGGCGACACCTTCAAGATGGTTGCACTGGAGTGGTACGGCAAACAAAAAGACCAATGGAGCCAAAGCCACGCAGACAGATCGCTGCGACAGTTAGAGCGCGATTTGTTCCCCTGGATTGGTGCCAGGCCAATTGCCGACATTCACGCCATGGAGTTACTGGCTGCGCTGCAAAAGGTCGAAGAGCGAGGGGCGATTGAAACCGCTGATCGCGGACTGATGCTTGCCAGGCAGATTTGGGACTACTGGTTGCCGACTGCCACCATTCAGCAGCGCAATATCACCGAAGGCCTGAAAGCCAGACTCATGCCCTACCGTGGCAAATCCTTTGCTGCCATCGTTGAACCTGCCCGGTTTGGCGATCTGTTGCGGGCTATCGTGACGTACAAGGGTGGCCCCATCGTTCGCACTGCGCTTCAACTTGCACCGCTGGTTTACCAGAGACCCGGCAACTTGCGCGACATGGAATGGTCAGAGCTTGACCTAGGTGCCGCGCTTTGGACGATCCCCAGTGCCAAGATGAAACGCACCAAGGCAGACAAAGAGCAGGGCGACCCACACGCCGTTCCACTGCCCACGCAGGCCGTGGAGCTGCTGCGGGGCTTGCAGCCACTCACGGGCCATGGCCGCTATGTCTTCCCCGGTGAGCGCAGCCACGACCGCCCTATTTCTGATAACTCGGTGCGCAGCGCCCTGTATGCGCTGGGCTTTGGCAAAGAACAGACCTGGCACGGTTTCAGGGCAAGCGCCCGGACGATGATGGTTGATCAACTGGACCTTAATCCCTTGGCCATTGAGGCGAACCTGGCACACGCCGTCAAGGATTCCAACGGGCGCAGCTACAACCGCACCCAGTACTTGGCACAGCGCTTCGCACAGATTCAGCAGTGGGCAGACTACCTGGACAAGCTGCGCAAGGGCGCTGACGTGATCGAACTTCGCCCTAAAACCGCTTAGAAACGGATTGAAAAATCGAAAACTTGTGCCGGAATACAAAAAAAGTGGTGACAGTGGTGACAAAACAGCGAAACCTAGCACTGGCGCGGCTTAGCGGGCAGTTTGGGACTGGTGACAAAGTGGTGACAAAGTGGTGACAGTGGTGACAAATAGAGAGAGTGAGAGAAATTCAATCAATCTCTATATCTAGCCCCTTCCCTCAGCATTTCCCCTGCCTACCTCCTACCCATCCACCCCCTGAACTGGGCTGTTTGGACGCGCACGGACATTCCCGGAATTGAGCGCAAGGCATATCCCCTGGAGTCATTCCATGGCGCATGTCGATTTACCCACCCCCAAGGATGCAGTGCAGACGTATCCACTCACTGAACAGCCGCAATGTTGTGCCGCTGTCAGTACCGGCGTTGACGTCAAATTTCTAGAGCGAATCCCGCCAAAATTCGACTTTAGGTTGCCGGGTGAATTGACTAGAAACTAGCATCCATGCGGGTTTCTAGCCCGGCAAGTGCCGGAGTTGTACGGCAAAACTGCCGCCCGCAAAGTACCTCCATCGCAGCAACAAATCACCACCGATTTGCCCGCGCATGAAGGGAATTTTTGGCAATGTCGGGTTTGGTGTCAGTGGAGCAATCGGCAAACGAGGCCATGGCAATGGCCGTTCGTTTCCGCTCTGGCAAACCCACCGCCAATGACCTTGATTGCATGGCCCGTGCAATGCAAGCATGGATGAGCGGAAAAGGCGATGTTTCCTTGGAGCGCTGCCTACGACTCCCCAATACCCCTGAAAGTTTTCGGTCAATGGAGCGAGACCACTGGTTATGCGAAGCCGCCAAGCACTTCAAAACCCTCGGTTCATGGCCTGCCAGCATCAAACTGGCTGATGAATGGGCGGCGTTCATTTCACATGGCCCATGGCGTCTATGGCGCGACGATTGCGATCCACCAGCAGACGCCAGCAGCCTTTCGCGCTGCCTGTTTTATGCCACCCGTTGCAATCGTGGCCGCAGCGTGGGAGAGCGCCAAGTAAACCGAATCATCCGACACACTTTCCCGCTTCAAATGTCGGTCGAATAGCGAGAACCTCTCAGTCATGGTGTGCATGTCGCTCGCCATCATTCAATTTGAAAGTGACTCAGATGTTCTTCGATTTTGCCGCCGTCAAAAAGTCAGTCCAAAGCCTCGCGGCCCGCCTGACAGCCCTTCGCACAGAGCTGGAAACCCTTCAGCGTCAGCGAGAGGCTATTCACTATGCGCCCGCCAGCAAAGATGACGTCAAGGCCCGCGTCTCCCACCTGATCAAACAGGCTGGCATTCCCTATTTCGAAAGCCTGGGCGCTGGAATTGCGCAGTTCGCCAGAAGTCCACAGACCCCACATATGGGGCCCGTGCAATCCCTGATCACCTTGAACGGCCTGGCTAACGCCAATGACCCCGCAGGCGATCCACAAGCCATGGGTCAGGCCCTCTGTGCCCTCATGGGCCCCTTACTGCAAGACGCCTTGCTCAAAAACATTGATGCCATGCCCTGGCCTGAAAACGCGCTGCCTTTGGCGGGCCGCAGCCAGCAAATAAACGAGCTCGACACCCGTATTGCCAAGCTGCAAACCGAAGAGCAAGAAATCATCACCAAAGCCCAAGACGTGGGCATCACCCTGGAGTAAACAGACCATGCCCACAGCACGCACAGACAGCAACTACCTGCAAACCCGCACGCAAGGCATGGCTGACGCCCTGCATCAACGCCTGAATCCACGGGCCCCCTTTGTGGGATGCAGCGGCGACTATCGCTCCATGAGCCTGTTGGAAATCGCCCGCGAATTCCTTGAAATGCACGGCGTGGAAACCCGTGGCCTTGGGCGCATGGAGCTGGCCGCCAGAGTTCTGACGACCCGCTCAAACTCCATGATGGGAACTGGTGACTTTTCCGCACTGATGGCCAACGTTGCCACCAAGCGCCTGTCTACCGCCTACATGGAGAACCCCGGCACCTATGACCTGTGGGCACGCCGGGCACCTGACGCGCCCGACTTCAAACCCATCAACGTGGTGCAGATATCAGGTGCCCCCAGCCTATTACGCACCAATGAACACGGTGAATTCACCTATGGCACCATGCTGGACAAAGGTGAAACGTACTCAGTGCTGACCTACGGCCGAATTGTTTCACTGAGTCGTCAGGCCATGGTGAACGACGACCTTCGCGCCTTCGACCGTATGGTGCTCGCCTTTGCCGTCGGAGCCCGCCGCCTAGAAAACCGCTTGGTTTACAGCCAGCTCACAGACAACAGCGCACTGTCAGACGGTAAAGCCCTGTTCCACACTGATCATGGCAACCTGGGCGCAGGCGCTGACACTGCGTTGTCGCTTTCCAGCTTAAGCACTGGTCGCGCAGCCATGCGCAAGCAAAAAGGGCTTCAAAACGAAGAGCTGAACATTGCCCCCGCTTACTTGATCGTGCCCACATCTCTGGAGACCACGGCCTATCAACTCACCAGCGCTCAGTACACCCCGGCCACCGTTGCAGCGATCAACGAATTCCGCTCAGGCGGGCGCACATCAGTGGCCCCAGTGGTCGAACCCTTGCTCGATGCCAGCAGCGCAACAGCCTGGTACTTGGCCGCGAACAACAGCCAGGTGGATACCGTGGAGTACTGCTACCTGGCCGGGTCAGACGGCCCCACGATCGATGTGAAGCCAGGCTTTGATACAGACGGCATTTCCATGCGTTGCAGGCTGGACTTTGCCACCAAAGCCATTGATCACCGTGGCTTGTACAAGGCCGCTGGGCAATAACCCAAATTCAACCAGGCGAGAAGCTGGCCATAGCCTGATGAACATCGGAGCTTCCTTTCTCCACCCATGGCCAGCACCTAGCAGGGCATCCAACAGGATCGCCCGCCAACGCGCAGCAAGGGGGCCACAGTTGCCCGTAGCTGCGCACCCCCTACAACCCCAGCCCTGAGCATGAAAAAGCGAACACGCCGCAAATTCTGGAACGCAGGAGCCAACCCGGTTGCCTTCGCATTGCTGGGAGCCGATCCAGTCCCCGATAAAGACTTTCAAACCCTGCGCCTGCGTGAGCTGCTGGCGTTGAACGCGTTTGAAGCTGGTAACGCAGGCCCGCAAGAGTGGCATGACCTGAACCACATGCAGAAAATGTCAACCAGCCTAGCTAAAGTAGGCATCGGCCCCGAAGCGTTGCCACTCTGTGATCAGGTGCGAAAAATCATGAAGCAGTGCGGCGATAGCACAGCGAACCAGGTGGGCCTGGATACCGCATCAATTCAGGCCATACGTGATTTGCTGAAACTTCATGAGGCGCAGCGTACCCAATGTAGTCAAGCGGACTATGAAAGGGCGTTGCATCGCTCCGTGTGATGCAATCCGATTGAAACTATGGCACGGAATTATGACCTTGTGCCAGGCGAGCCTTTACCCCGAGGGTATGATCTCGAGAAAATCGGCCCTAAACCGAACGACTGAAATGCTTCAAATATTGCCATGAAAATCTCGGCCTCACCGCGAGTGACCTATGCAAATAACCCATTGGCAGAGGTTATCTGCCAGGTTAGATGGGCGCGAATATCCGACTTTAATGATTCGGCGATTCCCGCCCTTCGGCCCATACTCAATAATTTGGAATATGTGTCTTTGCGTGAAGACATTAAATTTTCCATTGATATAAACCCTCAAAGTAATGAAGGTGCTTTGGCTCCGAAATTTGAAAGCTATAAAACCTTCAATTTCGTAACTTCAGATGACACATGGTGCGCAACCCTCTGTTCAGATTACTTGGCGTTAACCTGTACTAAATACACCAGTTGGGAGGATTTTCAAGCAAGGTTTCTTGCCTTGATTGATGCCATATTGCCAATCAAACGCGATTTCACGTTCGAAAGACTGAGTTTGTCCTACAAAGATGTCATTGAGCGTGAAGCTGTCGGCCTATCGGGTGCGCCCTGGAGTGACTTAGTCAGCCCATTCCTGCTTGGCCCACTGTCTCTTGGCTCTTTTGAAGATGGTGTTTCTGGCAGCGAGAATGATGTTTCAGAGTTCCTAACGAGCGCAACAATCAAACTTGACTCCTCAATGCTTTTGTTAAGAAGCTCTCTTTTGACTTCAATTGATGGCAGTAAAAAGGCTTTTCTCATTGATGCCGAGTTCTTTTATGACAAAAATTTAGAAATTGATCTGCTATCTAATCGCGATACTTTATTATCTCGATTGAAAACTCTGCATGAAAATGCGGGCGCATTGTTTAGAAGAAGTATTACGGAGAGATTGCATGATGCTTTACGACCTAGACCAGTCGATGCATAGCGCATCAGTCGTTACCCGTGGTGGTTCTGCATACGTTCAGTCGGTTGCTCAACTGTACAAGCCCATTCACGAAGTACGTGGTCGGCTCAGTCCCTCCAGGTATAGGGTTGTCTCAAATGATGGCCTTTTGCGCACAAAGCCAGTTGCGCAGGCAATGGCTCACAAAGTCTTGCCAGAGAAAAACTCTTGGCAAAAGTATGTTTTCGATCCCCACGCACCCACTGACGTTGATTCATTGACCGAGACCGTCGAAGCTGCGCTAGATCGGTTGGCCGCATATGGTCTTGATGGAATGAACTTTCATGGGATTGACCCTAACAATGTACAAGGTGAGCATCTAGCCGCAGTACTTCGTGCAACTTCGACGTGGAAAGAGTCTTTGCCTGGTTGGCGGAGTGCGCTGAAAGTTGCCGAATTGGCGCTGGTTCGTGAGGGTGTAGATCCCAAGGACGCTTTGTTCGGGATGATTTGACGCCTGCATGCCGTTAGCGAATCTTCACTCAGTCCCATTTGGGAAGGACCAAGTTTCCATCGCTGTATCTCATAGTGGTATGGGTTCCGGCCATTTGGGAATCGCCTTTCACACAGTTAAAGAGGGTCCCAAAGTATTACATCTTGCGTGGCACAAGGACCTCAGATTAGACTGCGTCTCGCCCGACCTGAAGCAATGCTGGGGGGCTGAGACTCTTAGTGTTCCCCCGGTGGCATCCAAGGCAGTTGTGGCAATTGTTAGAGGCGTTGCATCAAAATTTGCTAGCGTAAATTACGGTCTCAATTTCATAGCTGCAAAAGGCTCGTTTTCAGCGAATGGAGTCTATAAGGCGCCCAAAGGTAGTGATGGCCTTACATGCGCGTCGTACGTGGTCGAAGTGCTACGCGCTGCCAGTATCAACTTGCTTGCGCTTGATACCTGGGAAAAAACGGTCCAAAACGAAACTTGGGGCAACGAAGTGTGCGACCTACTTCAGCGAGACCCAAAAAATGCGGATCATGTTGAAGCGGTAAAAAAGAATATCAACGGACTGCGCGTCCGGCCTTTCGAAGTTGTCGCTGCCGCAAGGATTGGTAGAGAGCATTGGCCTTGCTCGTTTCCTATTGCATCGAATGAGGCCGAGGTTGTCAAAGCTGAACTCTTTGGCATCTGCCCTGTGCCTGTGCAGCCAAACTTGGTTCAAACGTAAATTTGATGGACTCAGCAAAAGTACGGAAATGCCCAAAGGTCTCCCCAGTACTGACGATCTGAATTCAAAGATCAAGGCCTTCACGCTCGACACATCCGTCATTGAGGCAACCGGCTTTAGGTTCAACGAAGGTGCGCTACGCAGCCTGGCGAGGCAGTTACCGCCGTGGCTTCAGCTGTGGATGACAGATATCGTCAGCCGGGAGGTAATGGGGCATCGAATCGAGCATGTGGAAAAGGCGATGGGCCAAATTCGAGGGGGCGCTCAAGAGCTGAAGAGGCACGTTGGCGATCAAGTCAGGGGTATTGACGTTGGGTGGTTGGATCGTGCAAAGAACGATGCCATTGACCTTTTTGACTCGCAATTTCGAGCTTTCATTGCTGCGCACCAAGGTGTCATTCTTGACCCAGACCATCCTGCATTGGCTCGGCGAGTATTCGATATGTATTTCGGCGGGCACCCACCTTTTGGCGGTGGCCGCGACAAAAAGCATGAATTCCCCGATGCATTCGCCCTGGCCACTTTGGAGCAAGAGGCTCAATCAAAAGACGGTTTGGTTATAGCTGTCTCCAAAGATGACGGATGGAAGGCTTATGCCGCCAGCTCACCTCGCATCTACTGCATTCAGTCCCTTTCAGACCTGACAGCCTTGTATCTTTCGGACAGTGTCGCTGCCAAAACAGTGCGCGATCGCATAGCTAAATACTTCGGCACACCAAGCCCTGAACTTACCAGTCAAATCAGGGAGATCGTCAATCGTGGTATTTCTCGCATACCCTGGCGCGTGGCTAAGTTTCGCGGCTATCACTTCGACATTGAAACCGATGTCTTAGATGTGGTTCTGGATAATTTTTCAGTGGTGCCCGATGCAGTTGGTGTTTGGATAACTTCTTCATCGAACACGGCATGCGTAGCAGAGATGATTGTTGAATTGGACCTCTCAATGAGGTTGAAAGCAACAGCTTATAAAGATGACTTCATCGAACATGACACGGTGTTGGCCGATGAGCAATTGATCATCAGCCATGCACATGAGGCCAAACTTTCAATTGAACTCAGTGGCTCGATTTTGAGCAATGCAATTGAAAGCACCTTTACCAAGCTGGAGCTGCGTGACGATGTGGTGGTTATATCGCTGAATAGGCGCGACCTTGGTGCAATGCTCGACAAGATTGGGTCCCCGTTGACGTATGACTTCGGTGATGACATACCTTTTTAGCTTGACACCCCCACTCAACCCCATGCCATAATCCCCTCAAGCCTAACGGCCCGGTGCGTAAGAACACCATTTACAAAGCGGCGCAACCTCCCCGACAGTGAGGTTTTGTCACGTCTGAACATTGCCAGTGCCCACGGTGTGGGTCATTGAAGGTTACGGGCGGGATGGCCAAAGCGGTAACGCCTGGCGCACGGCTTTGTACGTGTTCTTAACATCCCGTCCACCAGTTGCGCGTAAGAACGTGGCTGGTGGTTTCAAGTCTCACAAAGGAGCAAGAAGCCATGACCACGGGCACACCCCTGCACAGCCCCCGAGCTGCTGCGCCATCCCTCACCCAAGCCCTGGACGCGATCCAGTTACAAGCGCAAGCAGAAAACGCCCTGAGCATGGCGCTGCACTACCTGCGCCAGCCTGTCAGCAATGTGCCTGGCGCCAGTCGCAAGACCGTGCAGGCGCTTGCATCGTTGAACCTGCTAAAGGTGAGTGCTGCCCACGGGTGCGCCGCCAATGACAGCGGGAGGGCCTGAGCCATGGCCAAAGACATACCCGGAGATTTCAAAACCCTGTCGCCCTTCATGCTGGTCAGTCTGTTGGGGGACATTGCCGTTACGTCCCAGCAAATTGCCTGTCTGTCAGGTCAAGCCGAAGATGCGCTTCACGGTGATACGCACACGGTGGGCATGCTGTTGGCTGCCATTGTGTCACTTGCACAGCGTGCAGGATGGATCGCTGATACGGCCATCGCTGACTATGGCTCAAACATACCATTGGTAGGTGATGCAGTTGAATGGATGCTGCCTGGTTTGGCTGGCGCGATCAAGGGGAAGTCATGACTTCAACAGCGACACCAATCGACCAAGAAAAGGATGTGTACCTGCCCCCGGCCCGTGCTGCTCTTTGCCTGGAGGCCGCGTGGGAATTGGACGCGCTTGCACGCCTGTTGCCTAAGCTGGTAACGCCAAACGATGAGCAAGAACATCTCACTGTCCGTGGGGTTGCTGGACGCCTGCTGCGCTTATCGTCCGTGTTGATGTCCGTACTCAATGACGATGAAGATGTGAACGAAGACGAAATGGCGGGCATCGTCCGACTGGTAAGGCAGGGCTGACCCATGTGCAACAGAGCATCAAATCCAGCGCAAACCGCGCAACTGTTCATTGGCGATGCCTTGCAAGTTCGATCAGACGCCAAGATAGAAGATGTATCCAGTTGGGCGCTGTGCGAGCTGAGAAACCTCAGAACATGGCTCAATATATTGGCCTGTAGTGGTCAAAGTGATATTGCCTTCGAACCAAGCGAAATAGCCGTACCGATCCTGGAACGGCTGGATTCAATTCTGCTTGTGCTGGGTCAAATTGACCTGATGGACTGATTGAGACAGATTTCACCATGCCTAGCCTTCGGCTGATCCCCAAGGGCGAAAAGCGGTTTCCCTTCCCGCCTGGCATGGTGATCCGTGTAAGCGAAGTGACGCGCACACTAGGGGGTGCCAACATGCGCAAGAAATCAAGCAATCAACCGAATCAATGGGGGGCGACTGTTACGCCCATACGCCAAGCAGAACCGCAAATAGAACCTCCAGAAGGTGATTTCGAGCCAACATCAGCATTCGGGTTCATGGCCTTTAAAGAAGGCAATGAAGGCCGATTGGTGCGCCTGGCAGAAGTTCTGCGGTGGATAGAGCACTCCAAATCATTGCCCCGGCTGGCTGCACTCAATCTGCTTTGTGTTGGGCTGCAACCAGATGCCATGCAGTGGCTGTATTGGTTGCGTGATACGGACTACGCAACGCCAGTGCCAGCGGACTTTATGTTCGGGCTCAAGTCGCTTGCTCAGGTTGAAGAGGAGCGAGCCGAATATGCAGAAGTGAATTTGCGCGAACCTTGGAACCTATCGAAATACAGCAACCCACCACTTTCAGAAGCCATTGAACCGGGCGTGCCCGCACTGCTGAAGTTGCTTCAAACCTATTGGACAAGCAAGAAATTCAACGCTGTCGCAAAAGATGAAGTTCTTGATGACCCAAGGTTCAAACAGCTTACACCGCTGGCCATTCGCTTGGACAAGGCGTTCGAAATTTGGGGTTATGGGCGCGTCCTCAGTGCAACTGAGGGCGCGGAAAAAACGGCAAGTGCTGCAACCGATACAAGCGCTGAATGGACAGATCAGCGAATTTATAACAGGCGGACTGGACTGGGTAAAACGCCG
>ERZ724525.2679-NODE-2679-length-10177-cov-14.156491_pt1 | contig 10177 bp, 10 predicted proteins | sample MGYA00376058_ERZ724525 | MGnify/ENA primary metagenome ERZ724525 (study PRJEB28724, sample SAMN07190888) | wastewater metagenome | isolation source: influent of sewage treatment plant in Hong Hong | place: USA: Christiansburg, Virginia | collected 2016-03-01 ...
GCAATATGGCAACTGGTACTGTTAAGTGGTTCAACGACGCCAAGGGCTTCGGCTTTATTACGCCGGACGATGGTAGCGAAGATTTGTTCGCACACTTCTCCGCCATCACGATGGGCGGTTTCAAGTCGCTGAAGGAGGGGGAGAAGGTTCAGTTCGACATCACCCAGGGGCCGAAGGGCAAGCAGGCGTCGAACATTCAGCGCGCTTGATCCTTCCGGCTTGTCAGGCCTTCAAGTCCTGACGTCGTGATCCAGACCGCCGATGCGCGCAAGTGCATCGGCGGTTTTGCTTTTGCTTCGAGCGCACAGATTTTGCCGGGCGGCGGACAACAAAAAACCCGCTGGGAGCGGGTTTTCTGGGTGCAACAAGCGGTAATCGCGTGCCGGAAGCAATTACTTGAGCTTCACTTCCTTGTAGGCCACGTGCTTGCGGACAACGGGGTCATACTTGTTGAACTCAAGCTTGCCCGGGGTGGTGCGCTTGTTCTTGGAGGTGGTGTAAAAATGCCCAGTCCCGGCAGTGGACTCGAGCTTGATTTTTTCGCGGCCGCCTTTTGCCATCTTGATCTATCTCCTGGTGTAGAAAGGCTTAGATCTTGTCGCCGCGAGCGCGCAGCTCTGCGACGACAGCGTCGATGCCTTTTTTGTCAATGGTGCGCAGGGCAGCGTTGGATACGCGCAGGCGTACCCAGCGGTTCTCAGCCTCGCTCCAGAACTTGCGGTTCTGCAGGTTCGGCAGGAAGCGGCGCTTGGTCTTGTTGTTCGCGTGGGAAACGTTGTTTCCCACCATCGGTGCTTTTCCGGTCACTTGGCAAACGCGAGCCATTTGTTGCTCCAAACTGGTTTTGATTCGATAAGACTCTCGATTATAAGCGACGAAGTTTGCTCGAATCAATAGCTCGGTGAGATTGGCGTGATGAATAGCCGTTCCGGAGGCCTGAAACCTACAGCAGACCGCGCTCGGCGAAGGATACCGGCGGGCTGTTGCCAGCCACCACGAAATGGTCGAGAACCCTTACGTCCACAAGGGCGAGGGCCTTGCTGAGGGTTTGCGTGATGGCCTGATCGGCATGGCTGGGTTCGCCGACTCCCGACGGATGATTGTGCGCAAGAATAACTGCGGCGGCGTTGCGTTCGAGGACCAGTTTGACCACTTCACGGGGGTAAACCGAGGTTTGCGACAGGGTTCCGCGGAAAAGTTCTTCGCTGCCCATGACCCGGTTCTGGGCGTCGAGGAGCAGGATCAGGAAAACTTCGTGAGGTAGCTGACCGAGCTTGAGGCGCAGCCAGTCGCGTACTGCGGCTGGCGAATCGAAGACATCCCGTTTGGCCATCTCTTCACCGAGGGCACGGCGGGCGAGTTCGAGAACGGCCTGGAGTTGGGCGTATTTGGCAGGACCCATGCCGGGAATGGCGGAGAAGGCTGTTGCCGACGCCGAGCACAGGGCCGACAGGCCGCCGAAGTGGCCGAGGAGGTCGCGGGCCAGGTCGACGGCGCTTTTACCCCGGATGCCGACGCGCAGGAAGAGGGCGAGGAGTTCGGCGTCGGACAGGGCCGTTGCGCCATGGGCGAGCAGACGTTCTCGCGGGCGTTCGTCTGCAGGCCAGTCGGTGATTGCCATGGCGTGTACAATTCCAGCTTCTGAAGGTTACTGATAATACCATTGGCATGATCGAGCTGAAGGGCAGGAAACTGGTTTTGGGCGTAACCGGCGGGGTGGCGGCTTACAAGGCGGCGGAGTTGGTGCGCCTGCTTGGCAAGGCGGGCGCCGATGTGCATGTGGTGCTTACCGAAGGCGGGGCGCGCTTTGTTACCGCGGTAACCTTCCAGGCCTTGTCGGGTAACCGGGTATGGACGGATCTGTGGGATCCGCGCATGGATAACAACATGGCGCACATCGATCTCACCCGCGATGCCGACGCGATCCTGATTGCGCCAGCGACGGCTGACGTGATGGCCAAGCTGGCGCATGGCCAGGCCGATGATCTGCTGACGACCCTGTGCCTAGCGCGGGATTGTCCGTTGCTGGTGGCGCCGGCCATGAACCGCCAGATGTGGGAACACCCGGCCACCCGTCGGAATGCGGCGCAATTGGTGGCCGATGGCGTGACGCTTCTGGGGCCTGCGGCAGGTGAGCAGGCCTGTGGCGAAGTCGGCCTCGGCCGGATGCTGGAGCCCGAAGCGCTGTGCGAGGCGGTGATCGGCTTCTTCCAGCCCAGGCTGCTGGCCGGCCGGCGCATCGTGATGACCGCCGGGCCGACCTTTGAAGCCATCGATCCGGTGCGTGGCATTACCAATTCCAGTTCCGGAAAAATGGCTTACGGACTGGCCCGGGCCTGCGCTCAGGCGGGGGCCGAGGTCATACTGGTGAGCGGGCCGGTGGCCCTGTCGGTGCCGGAAGGCTGCCGCCGGGTGAATGTGAAAAGTGCGCTGGAGATGCGTGAGGCGGTGTTTGCGGCGCTGCCGGGAGCGGATGTGTTCATCGGCGTGGCGGCGGTGGCGGATTACCGGCCGGCGACCTCGGCCGAACACAAGATCAAGAAATCCGGCGCGGAGCTGACCATTACGCTGACGCCGAATCCGGACATTCTCGCCGACGTGGCGGGCTTGCCCAATCCGCCGTTCTGCGTGGGTTTTGCCGCCGAGAGCCGCAATCTGGATGAATACGCCGAGGGCAAGCGCAAGGCCAAGAAATTGCCGCTGATCGTCGGCAATCTGGTGCAGGACGGCCTGGGTGGTGACGACAACGAAGTGGTGCTGTTCGACGCAGCCGGACGACACCCTTTGCCCAAGGCGCCGAAGCCCGAGGTGGCGCGCGCCATCGTGGCCCATCTGGCCGCGCTTTTGCCGAAGATCTGACCCCATTCCATTACCTGGAGCAAATCACCATGCACAGTATTGATATCCGGATTCTCGACGAGCGTCTGAAGAATCAGCCGCCGGCCTACGCGACCAGCGGTTCTGCCGGTCTGGATCTGCGGGCTTGCCTGGAGGCGCCCATTGCCCTGGCGCCGGGCCACACTACGCTGGTGCCGACGGGCATCGCCCTGCATCTGGCCGATCCAGGGCTGGCGGCGATGATCCTGCCGCGCTCCGGCCTGGGCCACAAGCACGGCATCGTGCTGGGCAATCTGGTCGGTTTGATCGATTCGGACTACCAAGGGCAGATTTTTGTCTCGGTCTGGAATCGGGGGCATGAGAGCTTCACCATCCAGCCGATGGAGCGCATCGCCCAGTTGGTGGTGGTGCCGGTGCTGCAGGTGGCCTTCAATGTCGTCGACAGCTTCGACCAGAGCGCGCGCGGCGTGAGTGGCTTCGGTAGCACGGGCAAGCACTGATGCGGCATCCGGGCATCCCGACGGGTGTTCACGTGCTGCTCGAGCAGGATGGTTGTGTGCTGCTGATGCGTCGGGCGGGGACGGGGTTTTTCGATGGGCTCTACAGCCTGCCTGGCGGCCACGTCGAGGAGGGTGAAACCCTGCGCGCGACGGCGGTGCGTGAGATGCGTGAAGAGTTGGGTATTGATCTTGCCGAGGCGGGGCTGACGGTGCTGGGCGTCGTCCATCGGTGCTCCGACACCAACCGGATCGATTTTTTTCTGCGGGCGACCGAGTGGTCGGGCGAGCCGGTTATTGCCGAGCCTGACAAGTGCGATGCGCTTCTCTGGTGTCGGCGGGATGTCTTGCCGGAGGCTGTCGTGCCCTACATCCGTGATGCGCTCGAGGCTGGCCCAGGGCCGTGGATTCACGAGTCTGGCTGGGTCTGAAATGAAAAACCCGGCTCGCCAGGAGCCGGGTTGAAGCTGCAGGTTTCTCTTGGTGTTCAGTCGGGCACGCTGACCGTTCCGCTGCTGTAGGTGATGGCGTCGCCGTTGGCCGGGGTGCTGGCAATGGCCGGTACGTTGCTTGCCGAGATGGCGGATGCCGCACCCGCGGTGCCGCTGCGTGGCGTGGTCCGCACCACTTGGGAGGCGGGCAGGGCAGTGCCGTTCTTCAGGTGGGCGTACATCAGGTCCATGGCCTGGTTGAAGTACACGTGCAGGGGAACAAGTCGCGTGTCGTAGCCGGGTAGCGCGGCGTTGTCGATGAAGCTGTCGAAGTGCTGGGCGTTCGTTACCTCGTAGTAACGCAGCCGGCTCTTGCTGTCATCGGCTTTCTGGCTTGCACCGTAGTAGGCACGTGACGCGTGATTCACCGGGATCAGGGTGTCGGAGCGACCAGATACGATGATCGCCGGTTTGCCGTCGAGCGCACCCTTTACCTGTACTTCGGCGATGCCCTTTTGCACCCTTTCAGACTGGGCCAGCAAGGTGCCGGTCAGCTTGCTGCCGGTCACCGGATCGCTGCCGGTGACCAGAGAGCGGGCGCACAGGGCTCCGTCCAGTGCGCCGTCGGCAAGGCCGGTGGATGGCGACACCGCCAAAACATCCCGTTTGGCGCCACCGCTCGCATCGTTGTAGACCAAGTTGATTCCGCCGGTGGGCGGAACCCCGTTGCCGCTGGCAAAGATGCCGGCCTGCACCAGCGGGCTGGTGGCCGTGACATTGCCGAGCGTTGCACCGGCGGTGCCTACCGTGGTGGCAAAGCTGAAGCCGCACACGTTGTCGGTCACGCTGAAACGCCCGTAAGTGTTGAGGTAGGTGACGACGATCGACGGCGTGGCCAGGGCGTGGTGCGATGCGTGGAAGACATCGCTGGCGCTGGTCCAGCCGTAGGTGTGGAGCTTCTGCAGGGCTTCGTCGGCCTGGGCCTGGGTGGTGGTGCCGTTGAGCAGGCCCTTGGCCTTGAGGGCCGTGCAGCGGTTGGTGGCGTAGCCGGCGATGAAGGCCGCGCCAGGCGAGCCGGTGGCATCACTGGCTAGTGCGGCGCAGGGCTGGTAGAGGTTGGCGTAGGTGAAGTAGTCGAGCAGTGGCTTGCCGAGGGTGGCGACGGTGCCTGTACCCTGCTTGATGCTGACGCCGCTCATGTCTTTGGGCTGGATTTGCGGTTCGCTCACCGCCACGCCGTCGATCAGGCCGAGTTTGTCCTGTTCGGCTGCAATCAGGGCTGCGCCCGCGCCGTTCGATGCGGAAGAGGCGATCACCAGCGTATTGCCCGGGCGGATGATGCGTGGCTTCTTGCCGGAGGCATCGGCCGTGCCGTATTTTTCGTTGAGCACGTAGAAGGCGAAGCCGACGGCATCCAGGGTGTACTTGCCCCAGTCCTTTTCCGGGTTCTGGCGGGAGTGGGCGTGCTTGTAGGCGATCCGGTTCGGGAAGGTCAGGTTGAAAGCGTCGAGTTCGCTCTTCGATATGTCTGCCGCGAAGTGGGCTGTCGTGCCGGCGGCGCTGGCCGTGGCGACCGTGCCGTCGATCAGGTTGACGGTGTCGGCGGCCAGGTCGTGCATGCCGTTGCCGCTGCCCTTGTCGGAGTAGGCCACCGCGCAGCCGTGCTTGAGACCCCATTCGCCGGCCGTGCCGATGGCGCCGTAAACACCGCGGGAGCCGGACGAGGTGGCGGTGACGATGCACGGCTTGGTCTTGTCGAAGCTGTTGGGTACCTGAACCATCAGGGTAATCTTGCGCTTGCCACTGGCGTCGCTTGAATAGGCGATGGCTTCCGTGCCGGCGATCTTCCCTTCGCCGAGGGTGTCGTTGCCGCTGATGTCGATGTTCGGGCCGTACAGCGTGCCGTAGCCACCGGCCGCCTTGTTGGCGTCCACCAGGGCCCGGTAGTTGTTGTAGATGGCGTTGCGACGCAGTTCGCTGGCGGTGGGGGCGGCGGCGCTGGCGTAGGTCGGTGCTGTTGCGCTGCCGAGTCCGGTCTTGCCGAGCCCTGCAGTGAGCAGGTCGTCGCTGGTGCCGTCGTAGGTTTGTGTGGTGTAGCTGCTGGCCCAAATGCGCTCGGGCAGAACGTTGTAGGCGATGAAGGTGCCAGCCGACGGCCTGGCGTCCACCAGGCTCAGCAGGCGATCGATCTCGTCGCCATCGGTGTCAGGCGTGCCCGGGGTGAATGTTGCGCTGCGCAGGCTGGCGGGGCGTTTGCCGAGTTCGGTCTGCAGGGTGTCCAGCAGCTTGTTGTCGGCGCTGAGCAGGGTTGCGGCGCTGATGCCCATGAAGTTCGCTGAGCGGAAGGCCGCCTGCAGGTCGGCATCGGAATTTGCACCCAGGGCGAGGAGTGCGATGCTGTTGGTGGCGTTGTTGATATTGACTGGCTTGTCTGCGTCTTCCACCGTCACGAGGGCGTGCCAGATGCCCTTGTCGCCCGTCACCTGCAGCATGAGGGGGTAGGTCAGCCCGCTCACATTCAGTGCATAGTTGCCATTTGCATCCGTGGTGGCTGTCAGGGTTCTTCCGGAGGTGTCTTTGGCTGTGATGGTCTTGTTGGCTATCGCGAGCCCTTCGGCTGCGATGCCGCTGAGCTGGGAGTCATGCTTGCCATTGCCTCCGCAGGCGGTCAGGATCAGGGCGCTGCTGATGGCCAGGGTGAGGGCCCGCAGGCGAAACCGGTGTTCCATGTGTCTCCTCCTTTTATTGGTTGTGGAAGTGCTATCTGAGTAGCGGCTTCATCGCCAATATTGATCTTCGATAGCCGGAGGCGACACTGGGGTTTACGTGCATCAGGATGAAAAAACCGCCAGATGATCAGTCTGGGCTGGCGAAGGCGTTGCAGAAGCGCAATTCCTGCGGATAGGGGTAGAAGTCTTCCACGTAGCCCTTGCGGATTTTTTCCTGGGCGTCCTGCCAGAACCTGGGCTCCAGCAGGTTGCGGTGGTGCTTCAGGAAGGCCTTGCGGATCTTGGCCTGGCCGAGCAGGAAGGTGGCGAATTCTTCCGGGAAGACGTCCATCGGCCCGGCCGAATACCAGGGCTCGCTGGACATTTCAGCTTCTTCGTTGGGGGCCGGCGGAATCTTGCGAAAGTTGCAGTCGGTCATGTACTCGATCTCGTCGTAGTCGTAAAAAACCACGCGACCATAGCGGGTAACGCCGAAATTCTTCCACAGCATGTCGCCGGGGAAGATGTTGGCGATGGCCAGCTCGCCGATGGCCTGGCCGTATTCGCGTACGGCGTTGTCCACTTGTTCGTCGGTGGCTTTGTCGAGGTAGATGTTGAGCGGCGTCATGCGGCGCTCGATGTACACATGCTTGACCACCAGCGTGTCGCCGTCCTCCTCGATGACCGACGGGGCGAGTTGCTTGAGTTGGGCGATCAGGTCGGGGTGGAAGCGGCTGCGCGGCAGGGCGACGTTGGAGAATTCCAGCGTGTCGGCCATGCGCCCGACTCGGTCCACCTGGCGCACCAGCAGGTATTTGCGCTTGACGGTGGCCCGGTCCATGTTCTTGGAGCTGCCGAATACGTCCTTGATGATCTTGAATACGTAGGGGTAGGACGGCAGTGTAAACACCAGCATCACCAGGCCGCGAATGCCCGGCGCCTCGATAAACTGGTCGTTGGAGTGGCGCAGGTGGGCGATCAGGTCGCGGAAGAAGATGGTCTTGCCCTGTTTGCCGAGGCCCAGCATGGTGTACAGCTCGGAGCGCGGTTTGGTGGGCATGATGCTGCGCAGGAACTGCACGTAGCCGGAAGGCACTTCCATGTCCACCAGGAAGTAGGCGCGGGACAGGGAGAACAGCAGCGAGATGCGCCAGGTGTCGAGGAGGATGGTGTCCAGGTGCAGCATGCCCGATGCGCCATGTCGCACGGCGATCACGAAGGGCGTTTCCTGGTAGCCATTGACAGCCTTGCCGATGATGTAGGCCGTCTTGTTGCGGTAGAACGCCGAGTAAAGCACCTGGATCTGGCAGTTCACCTCCATCTTCGGCCACTCGCCCAGGTGCTTCTCGACGCTGAGCATCACGTAATCCACGTCCCGTTCCAGGTTCTCGAAGGGGCGTTGCCAGTCAAAGTCCTCGATGATCCGGCGGATGGTGGTGCGCAGGCCTTCGTCCCGGGGGTAGTAGCTGCTGTAGGTGGGCGGGAAGGACTCGATGTAGTCCGTCGAAATGGCCGGGCGGGTGAAGATGTAGGCGTTGTTGAAGTAGTCCCGGTGCAGGATCTTGGTGGTTACCGAGTTGAAGAAGGTCTCGGCCAGTTCGGGCTGCTTGTGGTTGATGAGCAGGCCGATGTAGTGCAGCTTGACGGCTTGCCAGGTGGCGTCGTCGATGGTCCCGGCGTTGAATTCCTCGTGCAGGCGCTGCACGGTTTCATTGACCCGGTCGTCGTAGAACTGCACCCGCTCGCGGACTGCTGCGAGTTGCCCCTGCCAGTCGGCCGCTTCGTAGCTTTCCTTGGCCCGTCGGGAGGTCTCGCGGAAGATCCGGTAGTGCTTGTTGAAGCCCTCGATCATGGCCTGGGCAATGGCCTGGATGACCGGATTCCCGTTGCTGTTGGCGTCCATCTTTCCCCCTTGAGCGGCTACGATCCCTGCAGTGCGGCGCTGTGGCAGGGTGCGCCTGTGGCGACGAAAAACGAAAGTCTAGCACCCGGCGAGAGACCGAAATGCATCGCCAGACGCGCAGCTTTTAGCGCGCCACTATTTCAGCCATAATCAAAAAAGCCTGTTCCTGGTCGGCGAACGTGTCGGGCAGGGTGGGCAGCGAGTCGGTTGCGGGGGAGAACTTCTCCGCGTGGCTTTCGCCACAGCCCGGCCGAAGCGCCCGTGCGATGCGAAACATATTCGAGGGAGTTGGAATGAGTGCTTCTCTGATCAAGGTGCCGGCTGGCGGTCAAAAAATCGTTCCTGGCCAGGCTATTCCTGACAACCCCATCATCCCCTTCATCGAGGGGGACGGTATTGGTGTTGATATCACTCCGGTGATGATCAAGGTCATCGATTCTGCAGTCGACAAGGCTTACGGCGGCAAGAAGAAAATCCACTGGATGGAAGTTTACGCCGGTGAGAAGTCCACCCAGTTGTATGGGCCGGACGAGTGGTTCCCGAAGGAAACCTTTGATGCCCTCCGGGAGTATTCCGTTTCTATCAAGGGTCCGATGACCACCCCGGTGGGCGGCGGCATCCGCTCCCTGAACGTGGCGCTGCGCCAGGAGCTGGATCTTTACCAGTGCGTGCGTCCGGTCCAGTACTTCAAGGGCGTGCCGTCCCCGCTCAAGCATCCGGAGCTGGTGAACATGGTGATCTTCCGCGAAAACACGGAAGACATTTACGCCGGCATCGAGTGGGCGGCCAATTCCGAAGGCGCGAAGAAAGTCGTCGAATTCCTGCAGAAGGAAATGGGCGTCAAGAAGATCCGTTTCCCGGAAACCTCCGGCATTGGCATCAAGCCGATCTCGGTGGAAGGGACGACGCGCCTGGTGCGTGCTGCGCTCAAGTACGTGATTGCCAACGACCGCAAGTCGCTGACCATCGTGCACAAGGGCAACATCATGAAGTTCACCGAAGGCCTGTTCCGTGATACCGCCTACAAGGTGGCGCAGGAAGAGTTTGGCGCCCAGCCGATCGATGGTGGCCCGTGGTGCAAGTTCACAAACCCGAATACCGGTCGTGAAGTGATCGTCAAGGATGCTATCGCCGATGCCTTCCTGCAGCAGATCCTGCTGCGCCCGGCCGAATACGACACCATTGCGACGACCAACCTGAACGGCGACTACATCTCCGACGCGCTGGCGGCACAGGTCGGCGGGATCGGCATCGCGCCGGGGGCCAACATCTCCGACGAGTACGCCTGTTTTGAGGCAACCCACGGTACCGCGCCGAAGTATGCGGGGCTGGACAAGGTGAATCCGGGTTCCCTGATCCTGTCGGCAGAAATGATGTTGCGCCACATGGGCTGGACCGAAGCGGCTGACCTGGTCATCAAGTCGATGGAAGCTGCCATTGGCGACAAGCAGGTCACCTATGACTTCGCCCGCCTGATGGAAGGTGCCAACGAGCTGTCGTGCTCGGACTTTGGCGATGCGATGATTGCCCGCATGTAAGAAGTGTTGGCGTGACGCCAAAACAAAAAGCCCGCGCTGCTGAGCAGTGCGGGCTTTTTTCAGCCAGTCAGGGCGATGCCGTTGGCACCGCCCGGCCAGTCAGGATGCCTTAGGCAGCCTTCTTGGAGGACTTGGCGGGAGCAGCAGCGGAGGCGCTGACAGCCTTCACGGTGGCGCTGGTGGCGGCGGCAACGTTGGCTTCGGCGATCTCGGCGACTTGCTTGGCAGCCTTGGTCACGCTGTCGTAGGCGGAGTTGGCGGC
>ERZ724525.2706-NODE-2706-length-10125-cov-6.263754_pt1 | contig 10125 bp, 9 predicted proteins | sample MGYA00376058_ERZ724525 | MGnify/ENA primary metagenome ERZ724525 (study PRJEB28724, sample SAMN07190888) | wastewater metagenome | isolation source: influent of sewage treatment plant in Hong Hong | place: USA: Christiansburg, Virginia | collected 2016-03-01 ...
GATGACCTCTTGCATGCCATGCAAGCGCTCTCCCAGCTGAGCTATACCCCCAAAATTCCTTCTCTTCACAACACAACCATTTAATTAGTTGCGTTGTGCTGAGCCTCGAATTATAGACAGGTTTTTAGCGATTTTTTAAACGTGCGATAACTTTTTCACGTCCAAGCAGTTCCAGCACTGCATCGACCGATGGAGTGTGGGCTGTTCCCACGGTCAAAACACGCACGGGCATAGCCAGCACAGGCATCTTCACACCTTGGGCTTTGAGCATTTCCTTGATGGCTGCAGCAATGGCTTCCTTGCCCCATTCCACGCCTTCAATAACAGCCACAAAAGCATCGAGCAAAGGATACGCTGCCTCTGTCACATGCTTTGCATAGTCTTCGGCATTGCGCTCTACGCTCTCTACATAGAAAACCTTGGCCCAGTTAGCCAGATCAACCAGCGTTTCGCAGCGATCCTTGAACAGCGCGGTAATGCGCACCAGACGGTCATCCGCATCGATCACGCTTTCAGCCACACCGGCCTTGATGACAAAAGGCTTGACCAGCTGAGCCAGCTCAGCGTCATCCATGGCCTTCATGTGCTGGGCATTCACCCAGCGCAGCTTGGCTTCATCAAACTGACCAGCGCTGCGACCCAGGTGATCCAGATTGAACCACTCCAGGAATTGTGCGCGGCTGAAAATTTCGTCGTCGCCGTGGCTCCAGCCCAGACGAGCCAGATAGTTCACCATGGCATCAGCCAGATAGCCTTCGTCACGGTAGGCAGTCACAGCCTTGGCACCGTTGCGCTTGCTCATCTTCTCGCCCAGCTCGTTGAGCACGGTGGGCAGGTGGGCAAACACAGGAACAGCAGCGCCCAAGGCTTCAAAGATGTGAATCTGGCGAGGCGTGTTGTTCACATGGTCATCGCCACGAATCACGTGGGTGATGTTCATGTCCATGTCATCGACACAAACGCAGAAGTTATAGGTAGGCGTGCCATCAGGGCGGGCAATCACCAGATCATCCAGCTCGGTGTTCTGGAATTCGATGCGGCCCTTGCACTTGTCTTCCCAGCCCACAACACCGGACTGAGGCGTCTTGAAGCGCAGCACAGGCTTCACGCCTTCAGGAATAGCGGGCAGTACCTTGCCGGGCTCAGGACGCCATGTACCGTCGTAACGTGGCTTTTCCTTGGCGGCCATCTGCTTTTCACGCAGGGCATCCAACTCTTCCATGCTCATATAGCAGGGGTAGACATAACCCTTTTCTTGCAGCGTAGCCAGAACGGCCTTGTAGCGATCCATGCGCTGCATTTGGTAGAACGGGCCTTCGTCATGGTCAAGTTTCAGCCACGCCATGCCTTCGATGATCACATCCACCGAAGCCTGTGTAGAGCGCTCCAGATCGGTATCTTCAATACGCAGCACAAATTCGCCGCCATTGGCGCGAGCAAAGGCCCAGGGGTACAGAGCCGAGCGGATGTTGCCCAAGTGGATAAAACCGGTAGGCGATGGAGCAAAGCGAGTGCGAATTTTGTTAGTAGTCATATCAAAAAATCCTTGTGCTGCAAATCAAATGTCGAGAGCGCATTAGCCGAATGGAGCATGCTATCAACCAGAGATGCCGAGCAATAGCCGCCTTGCGGCGAAGGCATCACCCCTCCCTACGCGAGAGGGGAGGCGCTAAGCGGCTCAGGGGGTTCACTTCAGAGTGTCTAGCCCACGGGAAAGGTCAGCCTTCAAGTCATCAAGGTGCTCCAGGCCCACGGAAATACGAATCAAGCCCTGACCCACGCCCGCAGCCTGACGCTGCGCTTCGGTCAAACGACCGTGCGAGGTGCTGGCAGGGTGAGTGATTGTGGTCTTCACATCACCCAGATTGGCCGTGATGGAACACAAACGGGTGCTGTCCACCACATGGAAAGCGTTGGCGCGCAGTTGCTCGGCGTTGTCACCAATCACATCAAAGGCAAACACCGCGCCGCCCATGCCGTTTTGCTGGCGCATGGCCAGCTCATGCTGTGGATGGCTCTTGAGACCGGGGTAGTACATGCGGGCAACCTTGGGGTGCCCCTCCAGCCAGGTTGCAAACTCCAGTGCCGAAGCGCTTTGCGCCTTGACGCGCAGAGCCAGAGTCTCCAGCCCCTTCATCACCGTCCATGCGTTGTAAGGGGCGATATTCAAACCGCCGCTGCGCAGAAAAGTGCCCATGACCTTGTCAACCAGCGCGATGGTGCCGCAGACAGCACCCGCCATGACACGGCCTTGACCATCCAGGAACTTGGTACCCGAATGCACGATGATGTCTGCACCAAACTTCACGGGCTGCTGCAGCACGGGCGTGGCAAAGCTGTTGTCCACGGCCAGCAAGGCGCCATTGGCATGAGCCACCTCGGCCAGTGCAGCAATGTCGCACAGGTCGGTCAGCGGGTTGGTCGGCGTCTCGGCAAACAGCATGCGCGTGTTGGGCTTGACGGCTGCTTTCCAGGCTTCGATATCGGTTTGCGACACAAAGGTGGTTTCCACACCGAAGCGGGCCATTTCCGTACCCAGCAGCTTGATGGTGGAGCCGAACATGGACTGCGAGCAAATCACATGATCGCCCGACTTGAGCGCCGTCAACGCGACCAGCAAAATGGCCGACATGCCAGTGGATGTGGCAACCGCGCACTCCGTACCCTCCATGGCCGCCAGTCGCTTTTCAAAGCTGGTGACGGTGGGATTGCCAGTGCGGCTATAGGTAAAACCGGGCTCTTCATTGGCAAAACGGCGTGCTGCGGTCGCTGCGTCAGGCTGCACAAAGCTACTGGTCATGTACAGGGCTTCGCAATGCTCGCCCCACTGGCTGCGCTCAACCGCTTCACGCACGGCCAAAGTCTCAGGATGCAAACCTTCAGGTAATGTCTTGTTATTCACAGTTGTCGAATCCAGATGGTTGGTACTGGTCACGAGCACCGCTGTGGGAGTCAATCACTCCTAAGCGTTTTACTCAACCAGATTGACCAGCGGCACTTGCCAGACCGGTCTTTGAATACGCCTTGCGCAGGCCTTCAGGTTTTGAGTCAAATTGCACTCAAGCCCTTTATTGAAAAGCGCAGAACGCTCACTTTACAAGAGCAGACTAAGCGCATGGCAAAGATATTGTCCTCCTGAATGAAAAGGGTTGCCTAAGCAACCCATTTCATTCAGTCATTCCGCGTACTGTTTCTGCAATTGCACGCTCAATTGTCTTGAGCGTTGGGCAGAGACAGGCGTGAGGTGTCTTCGCTTTCCTCTTCGCTGCCACGGTTACGGCCTTCATTCAGTGCCGTCACTTCTTCATCGGAGATATCTCCGGTGATGTAGATGCCGTCAAAGCAGGAGGCCTCAAAGCCGTCAACCTGAGCATTGATCTTGCCCACGGCCTGCTTCATGGCGTCCACATCCTGATAAATCAGTGCGTCGCAGCCGATGACTTGGCGAATTTCTTCAACGGTGCGGCCATGGGCCACCAGCTCGGAACGTGTGGGCATGTCGATGCCGTACACATTGGGGTGACGCACAGGTGGCGCAGCCGATGCCAGATACACCTTGTTGGCGCCAGCATCGCGTGCCATCTGCACAATTTCCTTGGAGGTGGTGCCACGCACAATGGAGTCATCCACCAGCAGCACATTGCGACCCTTGAACTCGCTGCCAATGGCATTGAGCTTCTGGCGTACCGACTTCTTGCGCGCACCCTGACCCGGCATGATGAAGGTACGGCCCACGTAGCGGTTCTTCACAAAACCTTCGCGGTATGGCTTGCCCAGCAACTGCGCCAGTTGCATCGCGCTGGGGCGGCTCGACTCAGGGATAGGAATCACTGCATCGATTTCATTGGGCGGAACCATCGAGACCACGCGTTTCGCCAAGGTCTCACCCATGTTCAGGCGGGCTTGGTAAACCGAGATGCCATCCATGGTGGAGTCTGGGCGCGCCAGATACACATACTCGAACACGCAAGGGTTCAGCTGGCTATTTTCAGCGCATTGCTGATTTTCAATGCGGCCATCGTTGTGCACAAAAATCGCTTCGCCGGGGGCGATGTCGCGCTCGAACACTTGCGAAGTGCCCTCCAGCGCTACGGATTCGCTGGCAAACATGATGGAGCCATCAGCACCGCGACCCATGCACAGAGGGCGAATACCGAATGGGTCACGGAAAGCAAGCAGGCCGTAACCAGCGATCAGAGCGATCACAGAGTACGAACCCTTGATGCGCTTGTGCACCGCACGAACCGCTTCAAAAATGTCTTTGCTTTCCAGTGGAGCACTGTTGGAGGCTCGACCAATTTCATGCGCCAGCACGTTGAGCAGCACTTCAGAGTCGCTCTCAGTATTGGTGTGACGGTGGTCGTTATCGGCCAGTTCACGGCGCAATTGCTTGGCATTGGTGAGATTGCCGTTATGCACCATGACGATACCGAAGGGCGCATTCACGTAGAAGGGCTGAGCCTCTTCTTCGCTGGATGCATTGCCCGCCGTAGGGTAGCGCACCTGACCCAGACCCACATTACCGGGCAGAGCGCGCATATTGCGGGTGCGGAACACATCCTTCACCATGCCCTTGGCCTTGTGCATGAAGAACTTGCGTTCTTGTTGGGTCACGATGCCGGCTGCATCTTGCCCGCGGTGCTGCAGCAGCAGCAAGGCGTCATAAATCAGCTGATTCACGGGTGCGGTGCTCACCACACCAACGATTCCACACATAGTTGCGTTCCATCTGTTCGCGAAGATTGCTCTTCGCCACACTCGCCTGCTTCGCCACCCATTGGCTAGCCTGCGCTTTGAAATCCGGCATGGCGGATCGCGCCAAAGCCAAATCAACGTCAGCGCTTACTGCGTTTTACAGCAAACACTTTAGCCACTCTTCACTCACGTAAATTGCGACAAAAAACTCTTCTTCAAGACACCGCACCAGGCAGATACTGCCCCCACTCCGGCGGCAAAGCCGGCAAAACCCAGCCCAGCGCCACAGACAGCCAAGGCGCCAAAGCGGAATCCAGCCACCACTGCGCCTTGTGCAGCGGGGTGTACTGAATGACCAAAACCAGCACCAGCAGCAGCAAGCCGCCACGCAAGACACCAAACAAGGCACCCAAAGTGCGGTCTACCGGCCTCAGTCCAACGGCTTCGATCAATTGCTTGGACAGCCAGGTGATCACACCCCATGCAAACATGGCACCCACCAGCAGCAAGACAAAGCCTGCCGCATAGCGCAGCTGCATATCCCAGCCATCCAACGGTAACCAGACTGCTACCTCTTGCGCCCAAGTACGCGCCACCATGAAAGCGACCACCCAGCCGACCAAGGACAGGACTTCATAGACCAGACCGCGCCAAGCACCCAACAGCATGGAGCCCAGCAATACAACGATAAAAATCCAGTCCAGCGTGGTCATCAGTCAAAAACGGTGCGCAAAAACTCAAATTAGCCCTTGAACACCGATGCTGGAAAACCCAGTCCCTTGGCTCTGGCTGCGGCCTTATCCGCCTCTTCACGACTCTTGAAAGGCCCCATGCGTACACGTGTGCGCATGCCGTCCTTGGTATCTACAGACTGCGTAAACGCACCGCTACCGAGCTTGCCCTTGATCTCATTGGCCTTACTAACTTCAGCAAAAGCGCCAATCTGCACGATAAAGCGCTCATTGCCTGCAGCGCTATCCTTGGCCACAGCCGCTTCTGGTGTGGAGCGACCTTCCAGCAAAGCGCGGGCGCGGGCAGCTTCATCGACCTTTTCAGGCTTGTGCTTTGGCTCGGACTTGGATTCAGGTTTGGGCTCAGGTTTCTTGACCTCGGGCTCAGGCTTTTTAACTTCAGCCTTAGGCTTTTCTGGCTTGGGTTCAGGTTTCGGCTCTGGCTTCGGCTCGGGTTTGCGCTCAGGCTTGACCTCGGGCTTGGGCTGCGGCTTAGGTTCAGGCTTGGTCTGAGAAGCAACAACCGCAGCCCCCCCAACCGCAGCCGCAGTAGCAACTGCGCCAGCCACGGGTACGGACGCCACAGATGGAGCCGGCGCAGCTGCTCTTGATGGAGCCAGAACTTCCTCGCCATCATCCAAAGAAGCATTGGCGGCAACGCGACCAGACGAAGTACCGGGCACCACCTCTGGGGCCGAGTTCGCCTGATCAGGAATTTCAATGGGAATATTGACAGGGATGGGACGCGGTTGCGTATCAAACAACAACGGAAAGCCCACCACACCAATCAGCACCAGCGCAGCAGCGCCGATGAGGCGATGACGTGCGCGGCGGCGCATGTCATCCACGCTTTCGCCTTGGGCCAGGCGGCTGGGGCGCTTGGCTCCAGCCACAGACTCGGCATCGTCTTTTTTGCCGGGCCAACGGAAATTGAAAAGTGCCATGAATTTGGACAGGTTGAGGTCAGTCTCCGGACACAAGCCCAGACGGCTGACCGCAGGCTCAATGAGCCAAGTGTTTGGCGTTCAGACGAGGTGTGCCGTGCTGCAGCACTCCGCCGACGGTGAAGAACGATCCAAAGACCACGATTCTATCAGCGGCATCGCTTGCCTCTACAGCGGCATCCAGTGCCTGCTGCGGATTGGTAAAGGTTTGCATGCTCACATCTTTGCGAATCACGCCTTTGGCCTGCAATTGCATCAGCTTGGCCTTGAGGGCTTCTGCTGAGTCTGCACGCGGTGTGGGCAGATCGGTGAAGTACCAGCGGTCAATCAGCGGCCCCACCTTGGTGAGCATGGGCTCCCAATCCTTGTCAGCCATGGCACCGAACACGACATGCGTGGTCGGAAAGTAGCCCATGGCATCCAGATTTGCCGTCAGCGCCGCCACCGAGTGCGGGTTGTGCGCCACATCCAGTACCAATGTGGGCTGACCCGGAATAATCTGGAAGCGACCGGGCAGCTCCACCATGGACAGACCTGTACGCACAGCCTGCGCAGTCACGGGCAGCTTGCTGCGAATGGCTTCATAAGCTGCCAGCACGCCAGAGGCGTTCATCAGCTGATTGGCACCGCGCAGCGCCGGGTAAGCCAGGCCCGCATAGCGGCGGCTGCGGCCAGCCCAGCCCCATTGCTGCTTGTCACCGTCGTAATTGAAGTCTTTGCCAAAGCGCCAGAGCTCGGCACCGATCTCGGCAGCATGGTCAATCACGCTTTGCGGCGGTACAGGGTCGCTGACGATGACAGGGCGACCTGCACGCATGATGCCCGCCTTCTCACGGCCGATACTTTCGCGGTCCGGGCCCAGCAGCTCCATGTGGTCGAGGTCGATGCTGGTGATGATGGCGCAGTCGGCATCCACAATGTTTGTGGCATCAAGGCGACCACCCAGACCGACCTCCAGAATCGCTACATCCAGCTTGGACTGGCTCATCAAATGCATGATGACCAGGGTAGTGAATTCAAAGTAAGTGAGCGCAACCTCTTCGCCACCCTTCACTCTGGCGTGCTCTACGGCTTCAAAGTGCGGCAGCAGCTCATCAGCCTTGACGATTTCACCGCCAATACGGCAACGCTCTTCAAAGTGAACTAGATGGGGAGAGGTATAGACACCGGGGCGGTAGCCGGACTGCAGGGCCACGGCTTCGAGCATGGCACAGGTTGAGCCCTTGCCATTGGTGCCAGCCACCGTGATGACTGGGCAATCGAATTTCAGGCCCATGCGCTGTGCGACTTCACGCACGCGATCCAGACCCAGGGCAATGTTCTGGGGATGCAGGCGCTCGCAATAAGCAAGCCATGCATCCAAGGTGGGAAATGTGGTGTGCATACTGGGCGCTATTGTCGCCGACAGCCAGAGGCCCTATGAGCTCTGGCACATGGCAAATACGTTACATCCAACTCCAACCGTTTCACTGAAGCTGATACCTCATGAGCAAGATCACCACTGTCTATGGCATCCCTAACTGCGACACTGTCAAGAAGGCACGCACCTGGCTTAGTGAGCAAGGCATCACTTACCAGTTTCACGATTTCAAAAAACAAGGTGTTCCCGCCGAGCGCCTGCCCGACTGGATGCAGGCCGTGGGCTGGGAAAAACTGCTTAACCGCCAAGGCACCACCTGGCGCAAGCTCGATGAAGACACCAAGGCCAGCGCAGTTGATGCAGCCAGTGCATCCGTCGTGATGCAGGAGCACGCCAGCACAATCAAACGCCCCGTGGTGGAATGGGCTGACGGGAAAATTACGGTCGGATTCAAGGCAGATGACTGGCAGGCCTTCATCAATCAATAAGCAATCGCTCACATTCACACATTGCTTTACCTAGTTTTACCCTGCAGAGTCATCGAATTCACGCAGATCCCATAAACTTTTTCGTGATCTGGCGCGTTATAGCTTCAGAGACAGGAGAGATGTTCATGAAAACTCTGGCAGTTTTGACTTTTACAGCCGCAGCAGCAACCGGTGCATTTGCACAGGAGCAAGGCCGCGTGCTGTCTTCCACCCCCATCACGCAGCAAGTTGCCGTGCCTCAGCAAGTGTGCAACGACCAGCAAGTGGCAGTCGCCCCTCGCCCAAGCGGCGCGGGCGCGGTGGTCGGAGCCATTGCCGGCGGTCTGCTGGGCAATGCCATTGGTGGCGGCGGCGGTCGCGCCGCAGCCACAGGTGCAGGCCTGATTGGTGGTGCCATGCTGGGCAATCAGGTCGAAGCGACCGGGCCGGCCCAGTACCAGACTGTGCGCCAGTGCAGCACGCAGACCTTCTACCAGAACCGTACCGTGGGCTACAACGTAACCTATGAGTACAACGGTCGCAGCTACACCACACAGACAACCGAGCCGCCCGGCAAATGGATTGCACTGAATGTGCAACCTGCCGCCAACAACAGCACTTACAGCAACAACGGTTACTACAGCAACCAGACTCCGGTGCAAGGCGCTTACTCGACCAGCTACCCGCAAAACACTCAGGGCAGCTACCAGACGGGCTACCCCGGCGATTACCAAAATGGTTATCAAGCCGGCTACCCAAGCAACTATTACGCCCCGCAGCCGGTAGCGCCCACGTATTCGGCCGGTTCCAGCTATTCGGCAACTGACTATGTCGGCCCCTTGCTGCTGGGCGCCGTCATCGGCGCCGGTGCCTACTACGCCACGCGCCCCAGCCACTATTACCGGGGTTACGGCGGTGGTTACCGCCCCAACCATGGACATGGTGGCGGTCACGGCTGGCGCCGCTGATCTGCACCCAATCGGTTGCAAAAAACTGAGCAAGAGCCCCACTACGGGGCTCTTGTTTTTCCTGCCTTTGCCAAGCATTCGCACAGGTACAAATCTCGTGGCCTAAAATCAGAGGTTTTGACCTTCGACCACGCTCAGCGTACTTCTTCCATGACCACCGAAACCATCGACCACGTCAGCCTCACCACCAAGGCCAATGTTTACTTTGACGGCAAGTGCGTCAGCCACAGCTTCACTCTGGCTGACGGCACCAAGAAGTCGGTTGGCGTGGTTCTGCCCGCGACCCTGACTTTTGGCACCGCTGCCGCAGAAATCATGGAATGCGTGGGCGGTGCCTGCGAGTACAAGCTCGACGGCAGCGATGAGTGGAAGAAGTCTGCAGCAGGCGAAAGCTTCCATATCCCCGCGAATTCCAAGTTTGACATTCGCGTGACCGAGGCCTATCACTACATCTGCCATTACGCTTAATCCGCGTTGGAGCAGTGCCTGATACAGGCATAGAAATTTCAAGCCTTTTCAGCCCCAAACGCTTATTCATCAAGCGCTTGCAGCTATCACTTTGAAGAGAAATCTCATGGAAACCATTCTGCAAAATGTTCCCGTCGGCCAGAAGGTCGGCATTGCCTTCTCCGGCGGCCTGGACACCTCCGCCGCTCTGCGCTGGATGAAGAACAAGGGCGCTGTGCCCTATGCTTACACCGCCAACCTGGGTCAGCCCGACGAAGCCGACTACGACGAGATCCCTCGCAAGGCGATGGAATACGGCGCTGAAAAGGCCCGCCTGATCGACTGCCGCCCTCAGCTGGCCAACGAAGGCATTGCCGCGATTCAGTCCGGTGCCTTCCACATTTCCACCGGTGGCATCACCTACTTCAACACCACCCCTCTGGGCCGCGCTGTGACCGGCACCATGCTGGTGGCCGCCATGAAGGAAGACGACGTCAACATCTGGGGTGATGG
>ERZ724525.2710-NODE-2710-length-10120-cov-4.583209_pt1 | contig 10120 bp, 8 predicted proteins | sample MGYA00376058_ERZ724525 | MGnify/ENA primary metagenome ERZ724525 (study PRJEB28724, sample SAMN07190888) | wastewater metagenome | isolation source: influent of sewage treatment plant in Hong Hong | place: USA: Christiansburg, Virginia | collected 2016-03-01 ...
AGGCAAATAAAGTACCAAAACTTGTCATGTCTGCTAATTTGTTAATAGGAGTGAAAGCAGCAACAACTGCGATAAAACCTCCTAAAATCATTAAGTTGTTTTTTGGTGTTCCAGATAATGGATTGATTTTAGAGAAAACAGAAGGAATTAATCCGTCTTTTGACATTCCTAAGAAAATTCTTGATTGTCCCATGATCATAACCATTAATACAGAGATTAAACCAACTGTAGCTGCGATAGTGATAATATAACCAGCCCAAGCTTGTCCTGCAATATCAAAAGCATAAGCTACAGGAGCTTTAATAGCTTCAGGATATTTTCCTAATGGATTAAAATCTTGGTAACTCATCATACCAGTTAATACTAATGAAACTAAAATATAAAGTACTGTACAAACTAATAACGATACAATAATAGCAAAAGGAACATCTTTTTTAGGATTGATAGCTTCACCAGCTTGAGTTGAAACAGCATCGAAACCTACATAAGCAAAGAAAATTGCAGCTGCTCCAGAAACAATACCACTTACACCATAAGCTTGATGTGTACCTACTTTGTCAACGATTTGAGTAACTTCTGGGATAAACGGTGTCCAGTTATCTATATTAATAAAGAATGCACCAGCAACAATTACGAAAATAACGGCAGAAACTTTTAAGATTACAATAAAGTTATTTGCGTTAGCAGCACTTTTAGTTCCTTTTATTAAGATAGAAATTACAAATAGTACAATTAAAAAGGCAGGCAAATTCATTGAAAATCCTTCACCAGTATAACTTGCTGGGTCAGTTGTTAACCAATCGGGTAGTTTTATGCCAAACATTTTGAGCAGTTTGTTAAAATATCCAGACCAAGAAACAGCTACTGTCATAGAACCCATGGCATATTCAAGAATTAATCCCCAACCTATAATCCATGCAAAAACTTCTCCAATAGTTCCGTAAGCATATGCATATGCAGAACCTTCTACAGGTAAAATTGAAGCAAATTCTGAATAACATAAAGCCGCAAATACACAAGCAATACCTGCAATAATAAATGAAATGGCTAATGCTGGTCCAGCGTGATAATAAGCACCAGTTCCCGTAAGTACAAAAATACCTCCACCAATAATGGCACCTATACCAATAGCTGTTAGGCTCCATTTACCTAAAACTCGCTTTAATTCACTTTTTTTCATATCCGCTTCAAAAGCAGATACTGGTTTAACTCTCCAAATAGACATAAAGTAATAATTTTTTGTTGCGCCAAATATATGATTTTTTCAATTAAATAACCAAATCAAAACATTTTATTAAAAAACGAAGCCTAAATTGAACCAAAAAGCAGAGAAGTGTGTTTCTGGAGACCAAGTGTATTTTATTTCAATTGGACCAATTAGAGTATCAAGTCCATAACCTAATCCAAATCCTGTAAATGAAGGTTTGTTTAACCAAGTTTTTGTTGCATTAAATATAAAATCACCAACAATTGAAGCGTTATAAGTGAAGTTTATATGGTTTTTTTTGTAGAATTCATAATCAATTGTTCCGGTTGCTTTTACGTAAGAATTTCCACTTAAATTTAAGAAATCATAACCGTAAAAAGGACGAATGTTGTTGGTTTCTTTGTATCCATAACCGCCTAAAACAAAATCAAAATAGGGCAATGAAGAATACCCTACTTTAAAACCACCTTCGTTTTGTAAAATAAGCGAGAACTTTTTAATTGGTGTAAAGGCTATCCCCATATCTGCTTTAGCGATTGAAAATTTATCAAACTGATTGGTATAATCAGACGAATGAAAGTAGTAGTTAAAATTACTTTTAAAATACCATCCTTTTTTTGGAAAAAACTTATTATCAAATGTATCATGATTTAAATACCCAAAAAACGATAAATAATTACTATTTTCAATCGTTTTATTGGATTGAACTAAATTATCGGATTTCAATTTTAAATGTTGAAATTCTAATCCTCCACCAATATTATATTTTCTTAAAAAAACTGTTTGAAGAAAAATTTTATTATTTATACTTGAATAATCTAAGTTTATTTTTTCAAAGTCATTATTTAAATAATTTTCAATACCGAATGCATTGTTAACATTTTTGTTAAACGTGTTTAAGCTTGAAGAAGCACCAAAACTAAAATAAAAACCATTATCAATTAAATAGTTAAAATCGTATCTGAAATTATCTCCTAAAATAATATCCAAAGAAACCATATCATTTTTAGATAATAATTTTTTATGAGTTAGGTTAATTAATGCACCGCTTTTGTATAATTCGTCATAATGTAAGGCGAATTTTAAAAACGTATTGACTCTGTTTTCTCTTAAATTAATAAAAACATCTTTGTCGTTAAACTGATATTTTACTGAACTAAAGTTTTGCGTGTTATTTAAATTTTGAATGCCATTTTGAAAGTCTTGAAAACTAATTTTAGTATTCGGTTTAAAACGTAATTTTCCTAAAACATAAGATCTAGTGTAGTTTTTCAATTCTGTAAAACCGATATTTCCTATAAAAACCGAATCTTTTACAGTAATTAATTCGGGTTTTTTGTAGTTGTTATTTTCAAAAACAGAAAGTTCTGTTAAAAATTTTTTGGCTTCATTTTCTCCATTTTCAATTATTTTTTTACCTTTTTCAAAAGATAATACATTGAAGCCTTTTATGTCAGGTTTGATATAAATATCTGTAAGTTTTCGCTTACTTTCCATTTGACCTTGTGTATTGAAATTTGAAATTTGCCCAAAAATAGTAGTAATACCTTGTAAATCTTTTCGAGTTTTTAATTCTTCTTGTACATCTACACCAATAATAAAATCGGCACCTAATTCACGTAGTTTTTCAACAGGATAATTATTGGTAACCCCGCCATCAATAAGTAATCTTCCTTCAATTTCAATCGGATAAAAAATACTTGGAATAGAGCTACTTGCCACTAAAGCTTGAGGGAAAATACCTTTGTCTAAAACTACTTGTTGACCAGTTTCAATATCGGTTGCCATGCAAAAAAATGGAATTGGCAGTTTTTTAAAATCACGAATATTTCTTACGTGATAACTAATTTTTGATAAAAAATTAAAATTATATAACCCTTTAGAAAGGGCGTTTGGCGTTTCTAATTTCAGATTTTTAAAAGGTAAAACTAACGCATAAATATCGTCATTTCTTTTATTGATAAGAATTTTTGATTTCCTTGGAATATTATCTTGAACTAAATCGTCAATAGTTAAGGTTTTGAAAATAGAATCGAGCTGTTTTCCGGTGTAACCCGAAGCATACATTCCGCCAATAATCGCACCCATACTGGTTCCGCCAATGTAATCGATTTTAATCCCTAAAGAATCAATAACTTTTAAAACACCAATATGTGCTAAACCTTTTGCGCCACCACCAGAAAGCACCAATCCAATTTTTTGTTTTTTTGGTGTTTCTTGTGCGTTTGTAGAAAAAGAACAAAGTAAAAAGAGCCAAGTAAAAAGTAAGACACAAGAAAATTTACCACGAAGGTGATTCACATGGTTCTTTTTACTTTTTACTTGATTCTTAAACATAGGTTATTCTTTTTTGTAAAAGTCGGTAATTTTTTTCGCTTTTGAAAGTCCAATTATGTCAGAAATTTCTTTTTCTGTAGCTTCTTTCAATCTTTTGACACTTTTGAAGTGAGAAATTAAGGTAACCATCGTTTTTTCACCAATTCCAGGAATGTTATCTATGGATGAAACTAACGATGCCTTGCTTCTTTTATCTCTATGATGTGTGATACCAAATCGGTGGGCTTCATTTCGTAATTGCTGAATAATTTTCAGTGTTTCACTTTTTTTATCTAAATATAACGGAATCGGATCATCTGGATAAAATAATTCTTCCAAACGTTTCGCAATTCCGATAATGGCAATTTTTCCTCGTAAACCTAAATCTTCTAAACTTTTTAAAGCCGAAGACAATTGTCCTTTTCCACCATCAATAATGATCAATTGCGGAAGTGGCTGATTTTCATCTAACATACGTTTGTATCGTCTGTAAACAACTTCTTCCATCGAAGCAAAATCATTCGGACCTTCAACTGTTTTGATATTAAAATGGCGATAATCTTTTTTGCTCGCTTTTCCATCTTTAAAAACCACACAAGCCGAAACGGGATTGGTTCCTTGAATGTTCGAATTATCAAAACATTCAATATGTCGCGGTTCTACAGAAAGGCGTAAATCTTTTTGCATTTGCGCCATAATTCTGTTGGTATGACGATCAGGATCTACAATTTTTATTTGTTTGAGTTGGTCTAATCGGTAATATTTAGCATTGCGTTCCGACAGATTTAAAATTTCTTTTTTATCGCCTAATTTTGGAACAGTCACTTTTATGTTTTCGCCTAAATCTATCTCAAAAGGTACGATAATTTCACGAGATGTTAAAAAGAAACGTTCTCGAATTTCAACAACAGCTAATTCTAATAATTCTTGATCGGTTTCGTCTAACTTTTTCTTTAATTCTAACGTATGTGAACGAATAATCGCCCCGTGAGAAATCTGTAAAAAATTCACATACGCCATCGTTTCATCCGAAATAATTGAAAACACATCAATATTGGTAATCTTCGGATTTAAAATCGTCGATTTCGCCTGATAATTTTCTAAAACTTCAATTTTATCTTTGATTTTTTGCGCTTCTTCAAACTTCATTTCGGAAGCTAAAACTTGCATGTGATTTTTGAAATCTTTTAAACTTTCTTTAAAATTTCCTTTCAAAATTTCTCGAATAGCCGTAATTTGAGTTTGATAATGTTCTTGTGTTTCATAGCCTTCGCAACCACCTTTGCAATTGCCAATATGATATTCTAAACACACTTTATATTTTCCAGATCTTATATTTCCTAAAGACAAATCGAAATTACAGGTTCGTAACGGATACAATTCTTTAATTAATTCTAATAAAGTATTTACAGTTTTGAAACTCGTGTAAGGGCCAAAATATTCCGAACCATCTTTCACCATTTTTCTGGTAGGAAAAACTCTCGGGAAAGCTTCTTTTTTGATACAAATCCAAGGATAGGTTTTGTCATCACGAAGTAAAACATTATATCTCGGTTGTAAAGTTTTAATCAGATTGTTTTCCAATAATAACGCATCAGTTTCCGTTGGAACGACAATGTGTTTAATCGTCACAATTTTTTTTACAAGTACTGAAGTTTTATAATTATCGTGATTTTTTGTAAAATACGATTGTACGCGTTTTTTTAAATTTTTTGCTTTTCCAACGTACAAAATCTTGTTGTCTTTGTCGTAATACTGATAGACACCAGGATTATCAGGTAAGGTTTGGATTTGTAGTTCGAGTGGTGTCATTTTGCAGTATGCAGTGTTCAGTTTTTAGTATTCAGTAATTTGACTTGAGAAAGAATTAAAAAAATAACAAAAAACAATTGATTATACGAGAAGTAATTTTTTATTACTTTAGCCAAAAAGTCAAATACGTTATGCATAAGTCCATTACCATTTTTAACGAAACTATTTTACCAGGCGAAAGTAAAACCATCAACATGCAAATTGGGAAATTGCATACGATGACCGATTTACATATTCCTATTATTGTAGAAAGAAGTAAAAAAGACGGTCCAGTTGTTTTGTTAAGCGCTGGTTTACATGGTGACGAAATTAACGGAACTGAAATTGTAAGAGAACTTATCGTACAAAAAATAAACAAGCCAAAATGCGGTACTATAATCTGTATTCCAGTAATTAATATTTTTGGATTTGTAAATCAAACACGAGAATTTCCTGATGGACGCGATTTGAATCGAATTTTTCCTGGAAGTAAAACAGGTTCTTTGGCAAGTCAGTTTGCTTATTATATTTTAAAAGAAATTGTACCGCATTTAGATTATGCAGTAGATTTTCATGCTGGTGGAGCGAGAAGGTTCAATGTGCCACAAATTCGAATAGTACCTCATAATCAAGAATTGAAAACCCTTTCTGATGTTTTTGGAGCGCCATTTACCTTGTATTCTAATAATATTGCGGGTTCGTTTAGAAGCTCATGTGACAGAATGGGAGTAAAAATGTTGTTGTTCGAAGGTGGAAAATCGGTTGATATTAATAACGATGTGACAAATGAAGGTGTGGAAGGTACCAAACGTTTTTTATCCCATTTGAAAATGCTACAACCCAAACATCAAGTTTCTGAACCACACAATACCATTTACATAGAAAAATCGGATTGGATTAGAGCCAATTTTTCAGGATTGTTTCATGGATTAAAAACCATTGGGAGTTTTGTAGAAAAAGGCGAATTAGTAGCTACCATATCTGATCCTTTTGGGAAAGTGAGTCATAAATTGAAAGCGCCACACGCCGGTTATTTAATTAATGTAAACGATGCGCCAGTGGTGTATCAAGGTGATGCTGTTTTTCATATTTCTACAAAATTAGAAGTATAAACTTCAAAACCCAAACCTAACAATTATCATATTTTATCCAAAACTTGTCACCTAGATTTGTCAAAAAAATTTAGGTATGCAGTATTGGAAGAAATTGACTCCGCAACAAAGACAAGATAGAATTGATGAAGCTTTAGTTCAAAATGTGAATTTTGCAATAGATACTTCATTAGGATTTCCTGCTTCACGATTAGATAGTAAAGTATTTTATGAAGAAGCTCCTTTTTTAAGAGACGCGCCAACAATTAGAGCGTATGTTGCAAATCCAAATAATATTGGTTGTCATACTTTCGGAACTTCTGAAAATGCGTTTTATGGTACACAAGAAATTGAACGTGAAGTTTTAAATGTTTTAGCGGTAGATGTTTTTAAATGTCAACCTAATGAATACGATGGCTACATTTCTCCAGGTGGAACCGAAGCGAACATTCAAGCCATTTGGGTTTTCCGAAATTATTTCTTCCATAAATTCGAAGCAAAAGTGCATGAAATTGCCATTTTAGCTAGTGAAGACACCCATTATTCTATACCAAAAGCTTCCAATTTATTACAAATTGATTGGATTTCTATTCCTGTGGATTTTAATTCGAGAGCTATTCAAAAAGATAAGCTTGAATCTTTAATCGTAGAAGCAAAAAATAAAGGGGTAAAGTACTTTATTGCTGTTTCAAATATGGGAACAACGATGTTTGGTTCTGTGGACAATCCGAATGATTATATTGAAGTTTTAGAAAAACACAATCTTGAATACAAATTACATATTGATGGTGCTTATGGAGGATTTGTCTATCCATTTAGTAATGAAAAATCGGATATCAATTTTAACAATCCCAAAATTAGTTCCATTACGATTGACGCGCATAAAATGTTGCAAGCACCTTATGGAACAGGCGTTTTTATTTGTCGAAAAGGTTTAATTGAAAATGTATTAACCAAAGAAGCCGAATACGTAGAAGGTATGGATTTGACTTTATGCGGAAGTCGTTCTGGCGCGAATGCAGTGGCAGTTTGGATGATTTTATTTACGTACGGACCTTATGCTTGGTACGAAAAAATCAGTATTTTAATGATGCGAACACAATTCCTAACCAAAGAATTAGACGCACTTGGAATTGAATATTACAATTGTCCGTTTATGAATATTGTGACGATTAAAGCAGAATTTGTTCCTGAAAATATCGCACATAAATTCGGTTTAGTGCCACAACAACACAATGAAAACAACAAATGGTACAAAATTGTATTGATGGATCATGTAGAAGTCGAACATTTAACTAACTTTATAGACGAAATGAAAGCGTCTAAAAATGGATAAAAAAGAACTAAGAAAAAAGTATAAAACACTAAGAAAAAATTTATCTGAAGATACCATTGAAGAATGGTCTTTAAAAATTGCCAATCAATTGATTCGTTTAGATATTTGGCAACATAGCTTTTATCATCTTTTTTTACCTATTGAAAGTCAGAAAGAAGTTAATACCGAATATATTTTACAAGTTTTAGCTGGAAAAGATAAAAATATTGTGCTTTCCAAAAGTGATTTTTCAACCAGAGAAATGACACATTTTTTACTAACTGATAACACTACCATAAAAAAAAACGCATACGATATTCCGGAACCGATTGATGGTTTGGAAGTACCTGTTTCCAAAATCGATGTGGTCTTTGTACCGCTTTTAGCTTTTGATGAAAAGGGAAATCGAGTAGGTTATGGAAAAGGTTTTTACGACAAATTTTTAGCCGAATGTAAGCCAGAAATCTTAAAAATTGGCTTATCTTTTTTTGAATCAGAAAAGGTGATTTCAGATGTATTAAACACTGATATTCAGTTAGATTTGTGTGTTACGCCAACAAAAGTTTACAATTTTTAATGATAAATTAAGGTTGGATTCCATATATTTTCTTACATTTGAAATTCTAACAAAAAATCTAAACTATGATTCAATCTATTCATTCTACGTTAGCTTATGCTGTTTTAGCGGTAGTTGCAATTGCTGCAATAAATGCTTTTCTAGGACTTTCATCTAAAAGAAATTTCACAAAAAACGACAGAAGTTTATCTTTAATCGCGTTAATTTTAAGTCACATTCAATTAGTAGTTGGTTTGATTTTATATTTTACAAATGATAAATTTGAACAATGGTCTTTATTAGGTATGAAAATAATGAAAAATTCAGAATTAAGATTAGTATTAGTTGAGCATCCATTAATAAATATTATTGCAATTGTATTAATTACAGTAGGTTGGAGCAAACATAAAAAAGAAGAAAGTAGTAATGGAAAATTCAAGAAAATTGGAATTTTTTACGCTTTAGGTTTACTATTAATCTTATCAAGAATTCCTTGGTCGAATTGGATGGCATAATTTTTGTCTAAGCAATAAAAAACATAAAAAGAAGTAAGTGAAAATTTACTTCTTTTTTAATCTTATATTACATGAAGATGAAGAAATTTATATACATTTTTCCGCTTTTGGTGGTTTTGTTTTTTCAGAAGGAGAACTTAAAAATGACACCTTCGCAAGAAAAGCCAAAATCAAAAATTACGGATACGATCAAGAAAAAAGATAGTATTGCAAAACCAATTGAAAAATTGGAAATGTATCATAAATCTGCACACGCTTCCTACTATGCAAACAAATTTAACGGCAGAAGAACCGCAAGCGGCGCTCGTTTTAACAATAACGATATGACTTGCGCACACCGAAAATTACCTTTCGGAACCAAACTAAAAGTTACAGGTGTACGAACCAAAAAAGTAGTTTATGTTACCGTAACTGACCGAGGACCTTTTCATAAAAACCGACATATTGATTTAACAAAAGCTGCTTTTGATAAAGTTAAACCTGTATCATACGGTGGACATATTGAAGTTGACATTGAAGTAGTAAAGAAATAAAAAAAAGCCTTTTACCAAGTAGTAAAAGGCTTTTTGCTTAAATACGCATTATAATATCTTTCATCACCCGTTACTTCTTCTGCTAGCCAATTTGGTTTTTCAAATGTTTCATTCGCATCTGACAGCTCAATTTCTGCAACGATTAAACCTTTATTTTCACCTTCAAAAACATCCACTTCAAAAGTGTGATTTCCTTTTGTGATTAAATATCTGGTTTTATCAATTACGCCCGTTTCGCATAATTCTAATAACGCTTCTGCTTCTTGCAAAACTATTTCTTTTTCCCATTCAAAACGTGTCGTTCCTGTTTCGTCACCTTTTCCTTTTATGGTAATAAATCCTTTTTGATCTTTGATTCTAATTCTGACCGTTCGTTCAGGAGCCGAGTTCAAATAACCTTGAGCAATTTTTTGCGCACGACTGACTTCCGTCATAAAATCTAACGAATGAACTAAAAATTTGCGTTCTATTTCTTGCATAATTTTCAAAATATTAAGAATCAAAATAACGAAAAAAATTAAAATAAATAAGTGTTTTGATTGATTAAAATTTCTGTAATTTGTACTACTTATGGAAACCTTACAACGAAAGATAATTCACATTGATATGGATGCCTTTTATGCATCTGTAGAGCAATTGGACCATCCTGATTTAAAAGGAAAACCAATTGCTGTGGGCGGAAATGAAATTCGTGGTGTAGTAAGTGCTGCAAGTTATGAAGCCAGAAAATTTGGTGTAAGAAGTGCGATGAGTGGTGCCCAAGCCGCTCGATTATGTGCTGATTTGATTTTTGTGA
>ERZ724525.2712-NODE-2712-length-10118-cov-4.601610_pt1 | contig 10118 bp, 8 predicted proteins | sample MGYA00376058_ERZ724525 | MGnify/ENA primary metagenome ERZ724525 (study PRJEB28724, sample SAMN07190888) | wastewater metagenome | isolation source: influent of sewage treatment plant in Hong Hong | place: USA: Christiansburg, Virginia | collected 2016-03-01 ...
GCATTGCGGAGCCCAGGTGAGCATCAGCGCAGACCCGGACGAAGTACGTCGCGCCCCGAAGATTCTCCTGCCGGGAGTCGGCGCCTTCGGCAACGGCATGCAGCGCCTGAGCGAGAAGGGCATCGACCTCGCCGTCAAGGAGGCGGTGTCCCGTGGCACGCCCCTGCTGGGCGTGTGTCTGGGCATGCAGCTTCTGCTCGACAGCAGCGACGAGTTCGGGCTGGGCCACGGGCTGGGACTGATTCCTGGCAAGGTCGTCGCCATTCCGGAGCAAAAGGCCGATGGCAGCAGACTGAAGATTCCGCACATCGGCTGGAATGGACTGATCCTGCCGAGCGGCCGGAAAAGCTGGCAGGGATCTCTTCTGGAGAGCACTCCGGTCGGCACACCGATGTACTTCGTGCACTCCTTCATGGCCTGTCCGGACGCTCCCGGCCACCGCCTGGCCGACTGTCTTTACGGCGACACCCGCGTTGCGGCAATGATCGGGCGGGACAATGTCTGGGGTGCCCAGTTTCATCCGGAAAAGAGCGGCGAAGCCGGTCTCACGGTATTGCGCCACTTCGTGGAGCGCTCTTGAGACTACTGGCCCTGATCCCGGCCCGCGGCGGCTCAAAACGCGTCCCGGGCAAGAACATCAAGGATCTGGGCGGCCTGCCGCTGATCGCGTGGACCCTCCGTGCCGCCCGCGAAAGCGTCGTGTGCGCTGCCGTGGTGGTGTCCACTGACGACGAAGCCATCGCCGCGGTAGCCCGCGAACACGGTGCCAACGTACCCGGCCTGCGCCCGGCCGAACTGGCTACCGACACGGCCGGCAGCGTCGAGGTCGCCCTCCAGGCCCTTGACGGCTACGAGGCAGAGCATGGCCCGGTGGACGGCTTGCTGCTGCTCCAGCCCACTTCGCCCTTTCGCACCGCCGACACCATCCGGCGCGGTGCGGCCCTGTTCGCCGAAAACCATGGCCGCCAGCCGGTGGTCAGCGTCAGCCCGGCAGAAAACCACCCGGCCTGGTGCTTCCGCACCACACCCGGCGGCATGGAGCCCTTCCTCGGCTGGGAAGCCATCGGGCGCCGCTCCCAGGACCTGGAGCCCGCCTGGGCCCTGAATGGCGCCTTCTATCTGATAGCCCCCGCCCGCCTGCGCGAGGACCGCCGCTTTCTGACCCCGGACACCCGGCCACTGGTGATGGACGATCCGCGCGAAGCCATCGACATCGACACCCCGGAAGACTGGGCCCTGGCGGAAACCCGCCTGACACGCGAGGCTGCATGATCGCCGGCCCTCTCCCGATCCGCCTCCTGGAATACTTCAGCCGGCTGGGCCTGTTCACCTTCGCCTTCGGCTACGTGGGCGGCCTGGCCCCGGCCAATGTGGGGCTGGGCATCCTGCTGGTGGTCTTCATCGGCAAATGTGCTTGCGGCGAACGCCAGATCCTGCAGGATCGCTTCGTGCGCCTGGCGATGCTGTGGCTGCTCGTCACCCTCGCCCTCGCGGCCTGGGGTGCCTGGCTTTTTCCGGCGGTCGCCAGATCGCAGTACTCCTCGCTCCCCGAAGTCTGGAGCTTCGCCTTCATTCCCCTCGTCGCCCTGGCCACCCGGGGCGACCACCGGCTGATCCTCCCGGCCCTGCTGGTCGCCCTTTTCGGGCTGATGTATCGCCTGGTGCGGGATGTCGTGCTGGGCGTCGGCCCCCCGGACCACTACGACAGTGTCGCGCTGGGCGTAGGACGCAACCTCGCCGTACTGTTCATCGACGTGGGCGCGGTCGGCTGCCTGGTCCTGCTGTTCGCCCTCCTCGAAAGCCGGACCTGGCGGGGGGCACGCCGCCTCGCGGCCAGCGCCCTGTGCCTGCTCATCCTTGCCGCCCTGCTTTATGCCTGGATCGCCGCAACCTCACGGACCTCACTGGTGGCCCTGCCGCTGGCTTTTGCTGCACTCATCGCCGGACGCCTGCTGAGGGCCGGGGGCAGGCGCGTTGCGGTCGTCGGACTGATGCTGGCCGCAGCCTTTGCTGCCCTCATCATGGCTTACGACGCGCGCATTCTCGGCGAACTGCAGAAGGACAGTGGCACCTGGGCCGCCATCGCCGCCGGCCACTGGGATGCCGTTCCCCAGGACACAGCCACCGGACTGCGTTTCCATATGTGGCACCTGGCCTGGGACAACTGGGTACAGCACCCGCTCACCGGCCTCGGGCCCAGCGTCACTCACCTGCTGCGCAGCGATCCGTCCCGCGCCTTCCTGAGCACATTCAACCAGTATCACAGCGGCTACGTGGAACTGCTGCTGCGCACCGGACTGATCGGTGTCGCCTTCTATCTCGCGGCAACGGTGCTGGTGTGGCAGGCAACCCTGCGCGCACGGGCCGCCGGGCTCCTGCCGCGCAGCCTGTTCGAGCTGCTGGTCGCCGGCTTCGCGATCTTTGTAGCGCTCAACTTCACCAACGCCATCCTGTTCTTCCAGCAGGGCTGGCAATTCATCGTCCTGTTCGGGGGGATCGCCTACGGCTACAGGTGGGCCGAGCACCGGCCGGGGAACGCGGACTCCAAGTCATGACCACCGCCCCCCGGCGCACCGTCGCCCTCTTCTTTGTTGCCTCGCCGCTGCACTACCTCGCAGCCCGGGTGGTGGCCCGCCACTTCGAGGCCGGCAGCCGCTGCGTCGTGGTGCCCTACCGGCCGGGTGCCCGCCAGTTCATCCCTGAAAATGACTGGGACGCCGTCGCCTACGCGCCGTGGCCCCGCTTCGACCCGCTGCCTGGCGCCTTCGGGCGCCATCGCCGCCTGCTCGCCAACCTCCGTGACGTAGCGGCCGTGGCCGGCCCCTGCGAAACCCTTCTGATTCACAGCCCGGTGTTCGACACCGAGGCCATCAACTACTTCCTGCGCGGCCTGCCGAAACTGTGTGGCGCCACAAGCGTGCATGCCCGGATTCTGCCGGACGGGCTGATGAACGTCGCCCGCCACCCGCTGAATGCAGCCAAACGCGCTGCCCAGTACCTGCGAAAGCTACGCCGGCTGGTCTCGCCGCAACTCGATTACTGGTGTTTCAGTGGCGACCGGATCGGCTCCGAAGCGCCCTTCGTGGACCGCATCTACACCCTGGCGGGCTTTCCCCACGACTACCCACCGGAAAAGGTGGTCAGCCTGCCACCGCTGGCCAGTGAAGAAAGCGGGGCCACCGGCGAGGCCGCACTGATCGTCGGCCAGCCCCTGGTCGGCATCGGCGCCCTGACCCAGGCCGACCACGACGCCATCTGCGCGCAGATCGCCGACTGGCTGAAGGCCCGTGGCATAGACCGGGTGATGTACAAGGCCCATCCCCGCGACCACGCCCACGAGATGCGGGTGCCCGGCGCCAATCTCCTCGAAATCACCGAACCCCTGGAAAGCCACATGGCGGCCCACCCCTACCGCGCGGTGATTGGAGTCAATTCGACGGCCCTCTACCTCGCCCGCCAGATCTACGGACCGGAGGTGCCGGTGGTGTCCTTCGGCAACGACAAAGTCCATTTCAAAAACCCGGAGCAGCGCGAAACGGCCATCCGCCTGATGGACAGCCTGGGCATCGAGCGGCTGTAAAACCCGGTCCGGAGGGGCGCCGGCGGCAGGCCCTGTTGCAAGCCCCTTTCCTCGCCCCCGTTTCTGACCGAAAATTCCGCCTTTACACGGCACACTGCCCGTCGCCCCATTTCCCGAGACCTGCTCATGCTCAACGACAAATCCATCCTCATCACCGGCGGGACAGGCTCCTTCGGCAACACTTTCGTGCCGATGACGCTTGAAAAATACAACCCCAGGCGCCTGATCATCTACTCCCGTGACGAGATGAAGCAGTGGGACATGGCCAAGAAGTTCCAGGGCGATCCGCGCGTGCGCTTCTTCATCGGCGACGTGCGCGACCGCGAACGCCTGTACCGCGCGCTGGATGGCGTGGATTACGTGGTCCATGCCGCCGCCACCAAGATCGTCCCGACCGCCGAATACAACCCCTTCGAGTGCGTCAAGACCAACATCAACGGCGCGATGAACCTCATCGACGCCTGTATCGACAAGGGCATCAAGCGCGTCGTGGCCCTGTCCACCGACAAGGCCAGCAGCCCGGTCAACCTCTACGGCGCCACCAAGCTCGCCTCCGACAAGCTCTTCGTCGCAGGCAACTCCTACGCCGGTGGCCACGAAACCCGCTTCGCGGTGGTGCGCTACGGCAACGTGATGGGCTCGCGCGGCTCGGTGATTCCCTTCTTCATGTCGATCCGTGACAAGGGCGTGCTGCCGGTAACCGACGATCGCATGACCCGCTTCATGATTTCGCTGGAACAGGGCGTCGAGCTGGTGTGGCACGCCTTCGACGACATGGAAGGCGGCGAAATCTACGTGAAGAAGATCCCGTCGATGAAGGTCACCGACCTGGCCGCCGCCGTGGCCCCGGAAGCCCGGATCGAAATCGTCGGCATCCGCCCGGGCGAAAAACTGCACGAGCAGATGATCAGCCCGGAAGACTCCTTCTATACCTACGAATACCCCGAGCACTACAAGATCCTGCCAGCCATCCACAACTGGGACGCCAGCGCCGAGCGCATCAAGGACGGCACCAAGGTCGCCGAAGGCTTCGATTACTCCAGCGACAACAACCCGGAGTGGATGAGCATCGCCGACCTGCAGGCCTGGATCGCCGCCAACCAGCACAAGATCGGAAACATCTGAGCATGATCCCCTACGGCCGCCAGGACATCACCCCCGAAGACATCGCCGCCATCGAAGCGGTCCTTCACTCCGACTTCCTCACCCAGGGCCCGGCCATCCCGGGCTTCGAGAAAGCGCTGGCGGCCTACTGCGGCGCGGCCCGCGGGGTGGCCGTGTGCAATGCCACGGCGGCCCTGCACATGGCCTGCCTGGCCCTCGGCCTCGGCCCCGGCGATCGCCTGTGGACCAGCCCCAACACCTTCGTGGCCTCGGCCAACTGCGGCCTTTACTGCGGCGCCGAAGTGGATTTCGTCGACACCGACCCGCTCACCTACAACATGTCGGTCGAGGCCCTGGAGGCCAAGCTCGTCCAGGCCGCCGCCAGCAACAGCCTGCCCAAGGTGGTGATCCCGGTGCATTTCGCCGGCCAGAGCTGCGAGATGCGCGAGATCCACGCCCTCGGCCAGAAATACGGCTTTCGCATCATCGAGGACGCCTCCCACGCCGTCGGCGGGCGCTACCTGGGCGAGGCGGTGGGCAACTGCCGCTACAGCGACATCACGATTTTCAGCTTCCACCCGGTCAAGATCATCACCACCGGCGAAGGCGGCATGGCGCTCACCAACGACCCCGCGCTGGCCGACCACATGGAACGCCTGCGCAGTCACGGCATCACCCGTGATCCGGCGCTGATGGAATCAGAAACCGAAGGCCCGTGGTACTACCAGCAGATCGAACTCGGCTACAACCTCCGCATCACCGACATGCAGGCCGCGCTGGGTCACTCGCAGCTCCAGCGCCTCGACGACTACGTGGCCCGCCGCCACGCCATCGCCGCCCGCTACGACGCAGCCCTCGCCGGCCTGCCGCTGACCACGCCCCACCAGCACCCGGATTCGCGCTCCGCGCTGCACCTCTACCCGATCCGCCTCTACGACGCCGGCCAGCGCCGGCAGGTCTTCGAGGGCCTGCGTGCCGCCGGCATCGGCGTGAACGTGCATTACATCCCGGTGCACACCCAGCCCCACTACCTCCGGCTCGGCTTCCGTGCCGGCGATTTCCCCGAGGCCGAAAACTACTACGCCGGCGCCATCTCGCTGCCGATGTTCCCGACCCTCACCCCCGTCCAGCAGGATGAAGTGATCGCCGTGCTCAAGAGGCTGCTCGGATGAAGGTCGCCATCATTCCCGCCCGGGGCGGCAGCAAGCGCATTCCGCGCAAGAATGTGCGCCTGTTCGCCGGCAAGCCGATCATCGCCCACTCCATCGGCGCGGCCCTCGACAGCGGCTGTTTCGACCGCGTGATCGTGTCCACCGACGATGCCGAGATTGCCGCCGTGGCCCGCGAATGGGGCGCCGAGACACCCTTCGTGCGCCCGCCCGAGCTCGCAGACGACCACACCGGCACCAACGCGGTGGTCAAGCACGCCATCAACTGGCTGGCTGAACAAGGCACGCCGGCCGACTACGCCTGCTGCATCTACGCCACCGCGCCCTTCGTCCAGGCCCGCTACCTGCAGGAAGGCCTCGCCCGGCTGCTGGAGCGCCGCCGTGGCTACGCCTTCAGCGTCACCAGCTTCCCCTTCCCGATCCAGCGCGCCATCCGCATCAACGCCGAAGGCGCCGTCGAGGCGATCTGGCCCGAGAACATCTTCCGCCGCTCGCAAGACCTGGAAGAAGCCTTCCACGACGCCGGCCAGTTCTACTGGGGCACCGTCGACGCCTATCTCACCGACGAAGTCGTGTTCTCCCCGGCCTCCATCCCCATCGTGCTGCCCCGCCACCTGGTGCAGGACATCGACACCTTCGAAGACTGGCGCCGCGCCGAACTGATGTTCCGTGTCATCCAGGAAGAAGCGGCCTCTCCGGTCGCCGCTGCATGAGCCACTCCACCTCCGCGCCGGTCGCCATTTCGGGTGTGCAGGCCTCCCTGGAGGCCTCAAGTCGCTACACCTTTCGCGTGGATGCCTCCACCGAAATGGGCATCGGCCACCTGATGCGCTGCCTGACTCTGGCCGAACGCCTGGCGCGGCGGGGTGGCGAGATACATTTCATCTGTCGTGACCTGCCGGACGTTTACCGCGGGCAGATCGTCGCCAACGGCTACCATTTTCATCCCCTGCCGCCGGCCATCCACCCCGTCGACAACAGCACCGGCCCAGCCCATGCCGCCTGGCTCGGGGCCAGCTGGCAGGAAGACGCCGAGCAGAGCGCCGCAGCCATCCATGCCTTCGGCGGCACCCGTGTGCTGGTCATCGACCACTACGCCATAGACAGCCGCTGGCAAGCCGTGCTGCGCCCGCAAGCAGCGCTGATCTGCGTCATCGACGACTTGGCCGACCGTCCCCACGATTGTGACGTGCTTTTCGACCAGAACTACTTCGCTGATCCGGCCGGGCGCTACCGGGGGCTCCTGTCTGCCAGCTGCCAGACACTTTTCGGTCCGAGCCATGCGCTCCTGCGTCCGGAGTTTGTCGCTGCCCGCCACCCGCTGCGGCAACGTAACGGCCAGATCCGCCGTTTACTTGTCTTCTACGGCGGCGCCGATCCGGACAACTTCACCGGTCGGACCCTGGATGCCCTTGCCCCCCACCTGGGGCCGCAACTGGAACTGGACATCGCCGTCGGCGCAATCAATCCCCACATCGACAGGCTGCGTGCCTGCTGCAGCGGGCTGCCCCACGTCCGCCTGCACGTGCAGTCAAACCGCATGGCAGAACTGATGGCCGCTGCCGATCTGGCCTTCGGCGCCTGCGGCACTGCCAGCTGGGAACGCTGCGCCCTCGGCCTTCCTGCCATCGTGGTGATTTTCGCCCTCAACCAGGAAGCGCCGACCCACGCACTGGTGGAGGCGGGTGCCGTCGTCAGCCTCGGAACGGCTGCCGATGTCAGCGCGGCCGATCTTGCCGCCGCCTTTCTGCGCCTGGCCGACGATCCGGAGCTGTGCTGCAGCCTGTCAGCCCACGCCCTGGCCCTCATGCATAGCACCGAGTCCCCTCTCGAGGATGTGCTCACCGCCGCTCAGCCCTTCGGTTTTGAAGGCCTGCAGTTGCGGACTGCAACCCTCGGCGATGCGGCCAAACTGCTGGCCTGGCGCAACCAGCCTGAGGTGCGTCAATTCTCCCGTAATAAGGGAAGCATCGATTTCGCTGCCCATGTCCGCTGGCTCGCCGGGGTTATCGACGATCCCAGGCGCCACCTGCTGATCGGGTGGCGGGAAGACAAACCCGTCGGCGTCCTGCGCCTGGATGAAAACGGCGCGACCGGCGAGGTGTCGATCTACCTGTGCCCCGGCGCCCATGGCAAGGGTAATGGCAGCGCCCTTCTGCGCGCCCTCGAAGCCTGGACACGCGCCCGCCGTCCGGCCGTCACCCGCCTGCTGGCGGAAGTTCTCGATGACAACGACACCTCGCACCGGCTGTTCCTGAAGAACGGTTACACCTGCCTTCCGACCCATTACGAGAAAAGGATCACCCGATGAACACCTCCATCACCATCGGCAACCGCCAGGTCGGCCAGGACCATCCCCCCTTCGTCATCGCCGAGATGTCCGGCAACCACAACCAGTCCCTCGACCGGGCGCTGGCCATCGTGGAAGCCGCAGCCAAGGCCGGCGCCCACGCGCTCAAGCTGCAAACCTACACCGCCGACACCATGACCCTCGACATCGACGAGGGCGAGTTCTACATCGAAGACCCCAACAGCCTGTGGAAGGGTGCCTCGCTGCACAAGCTCTACCAGCTCGCCTACACGCCCTGGGAATGGCACGCGCCGATCTTCAAGCGCGCCAACGAACTCGGCATGCTGGCCTTCAGCACCCCCTTCGACGAAAGCGCGGTGGATTTTCTCGAGAGCCTGGACGTTCCCTGCTACAAGATCGCCTCGTTTGAAAACACCGACCTGCCGCTGATCCGCAAGGTGGCCGCCACCGGCAAGCCGATGATCATCTCCACCGGCATGGCCTCGGTGGCCGAACTCGACGAAAGCGTGCGCACCGCCCGCGAAGCCGGCTGCAAGGATCTCATCCTGCTCAAGTGCACCAGCACCTACCCGGCCACCCCCGAAAACACCAACATCCGCACCATTCCGCACCTCCGGGATCTGTTCGGCACCGAAGTCGGCCTGTCCGATCACACCATGGGCACCGGCGTGTCGGTCGCCAGCGTGGCGCTGGGGGCAACGGTCATCGAAAAGCACTTCACCCTCAGCCGTGCCGAAGGCGGCGTCGATTCCGCGTTTTCGATGGAGCCGGCCGAAATGGCCTCGCTGGTGCTCGAATCCGAACGCGCCTGGCAGGCCCTTGGCCGCATCACCTATGGCGCGGCCTCGGCCCAGGAAGAAAAGTCCAAGGTTTACCGCCGCTCGCTGTACATCTCCCGCGACCTCAAGGCCGGTGAAATCCTCGACGCCACCTCGGTGCGCGCCATCCGCCCGGGCCTCGGCCTGGCGCCCAAGTTCATCGACATGGTGATGGGCAAGGCGGTCAAGCACGACGTGAAGCGCGGCACCCCGGTTTCCTGGGATCTGCTGCTCTGAGCCCCGCCGCAGGCCGCCCGTGAAACGCATCCTCATCGTCCGCACGTCCGCCATCGGCGACGTGGTGTTCTCGTCGGCCCTGCCGGCGGCGATCCGCCGCAGCCACCCGGATGCCCACATCGCCTGGCTGGTCGAGCCGGGCATCCACGAGCTGCTGCTGCCCGACCCGAACATCGACGAGGTCATCCCCTTCTCGAAGGCCGAGTGGGTCAAGCTGTGGAAGGGCGGCCACAAGCTCGAGCTGGCCCGCCGCGTGCTCCAGTTGCGCCGCGAACTCCACGCCCGCCACTTCGACACCGCCCTCGATCTGCAGGGCCTGATGAAGAGCGGCTTCCTCACCTGGCTCAGCGGCGCCCCGCGGCGCGTCGGCCTCGGCTCCAAGGAAGGCAGCCAGTGGCTGATGAGCGAGGTCATTCCCCGCGGCGGCCAAAAGGGGCGCATCGGCTCCGAATACCAGTTTCTCGCCCGGCAGCTCGGCCTCGACGCCGGCGATTTTCTGCCCACGCTCAGCGTCACCCCGGCGGCGCAGGAATCGGTGCTCGCCAAGCTGGCCGCCCACGGCCTCGCCCCCGGCCGTTATGCGGTTTTCGCGCCCTTCACCACGCGCCCGCAAAAGCACTGGTTCGAAGACGCCTGGCAGGCGCTGGCGCCCCGGCTCATCGACGCCACCGGGCTGATTCCGGTCATCCTCGGCGGCCCGGCCGATGCCGCAACCGCGGTCCGCATTGCCGCCGGCGATGCGCGCATCGTCAACCTCGCCGGGCAAACCCGGCTGCCCGAGGCCGTCGCCGCCATCGCCCACTCGGCGCTGCTCATCGGCGTCGACACCGGCCTCACCCACATGGGCACCGCGCTGGCGCGGCCCACCGTGGCCATCTTCGGCTCCACCTGCCCCTACA
>ERZ724525.2719-NODE-2719-length-10103-cov-4.274980_pt1 | contig 10103 bp, 13 predicted proteins | sample MGYA00376058_ERZ724525 | MGnify/ENA primary metagenome ERZ724525 (study PRJEB28724, sample SAMN07190888) | wastewater metagenome | isolation source: influent of sewage treatment plant in Hong Hong | place: USA: Christiansburg, Virginia | collected 2016-03-01 ...
TGGTCGCCAGCACGATGCGCCGCGTATTGCCGGATGGCTTGAAAATGCGATCCTGTTCGCCGGCCGAGAGGCGTGAGAACAGTGGCAGGATTTCCGGCGCATGGGCCGACGACATGCCGGGTCGGGCCAAGGCATGCTTGCGCAGGGCTTCGGCAGCTTCGCGGATTTCGCGCTCGCCGGGCAGAAATACGAGAATGTCGCCGCTGCCGAGGCGCGACAACTCATCGGCGGCATCAACAATGGCATCGTAGAGGTCGCGCTCGTCGTCCTTCTTGGTGACATCTTCGATCGGGCGGTAACGTACATCGACCGGGTAGAGCCGCCCGGAAACTTCGATGACTGGCGCTCCGCTGAAGTGCTCTGAAAAACGTTCGGCATCAATCGTCGCCGAGGTGATGATCACCTTGAGGTCGGGGCGCTTGGGCAGCAATTGCTTGAGGTAGCCGAGCAGGAAATCGATATTCAGGCTGCGCTCGTGCGCCTCGTCGATGATGATCGTGTCGTAGGCGCTGAGATAAGGGTCGGACTGCGATTCGGCAAGCAGGATGCCGTCAGTCATCAGCTTGATCCAGCTATCGGGTGAGCTGCGATCCTGAAAGCGGATTTTGACCCCGACGCCGGTACCGACCTGCGTTTTTAATTCCTGCGCCAATCGGGTGGCAACTGATCGTGCGGCAAGGCGACGTGGCTGGGTATGGCCAATCAATCCAGCGCTGCCGCGCCCAAGTTCAAGACAAATTTTTGGGAGCTGAGTAGTTTTACCCGAACCGGTTTCGCCGCAGACAATGACGACCTGGTGTTGGCAAATCAGCGCGGCAATTTCAGCTCGCCGCTCATTAACCGGCAGGTCGACCTGAAACTCAGGCTTGGGCAGCGCAGCCTGGCGCCGTTCAAGCCCGGCGCGTGACCTGGCTAGCAGCTCGGCGAACTCTGACTGCAATTTTTCGCGCTTTTCGCCGGTTGACCGTAACAGATTGCGTTGCATGCCGCGCAGGCGGCCGTAGTCAGCGGATAGGCAAAGCAAGCGCTCGCCAGCATCCGGGCGCTGTCCGTTTTTCTCGTTGGTTTTTGACATTATTCCGAATACGCACTTGGCCTGGGCTACTGCGTCTTAATTTGGTCGCCCTGTTTTTTTGCCGTAGGTTTTAAACACGGCTTTGGCGTCGCGACCCGCACGTTCGAGGGTGCAGATTTTCGGATCATCATCGTGGCCGCTGAAAAAGTCATTTTCCTGGGCACGCATCACCATGCCAATCGCCTGTTCGTCGTTGACGCCATAACGTTCGGTGATTTGTGTGGTGACTTCGTCGAGATGCTCTTCGTAAGTAAAGTGTGCGGCCATTAAATAAAATCCTTTAGCCGGCAGCCTTCTCGTTGGCCAGAGCTTTTTCGGTGATCTCGCGATATAGCGAAGCCACTTTGCTGGCCAGTGGTTCGTATTCCGGGTGACGGGCGAGCAGGGGCATGACTTGCGTCGAGTCGGCAAAGACTTCCTGTAAAAAAGCCATGTCAAACTCGTTCAGGCATTCGCCTTGGTCTACCTTCTCTTTAAGTGCCAGGGCGCGTGGCAGGCGCTGGTTCTCAAAACGCTCCATCAAAGCTGCTATTACGCCTTTGTCCTGTTCCGGGATGGTCATGAAAATCTCCTTGATGTTCGTGTGGCACTAAGTTTATCACCCGCTGGCGAATTGCTTGTTTCCTGAACCCATCAGGCGCAAGCTTGTCTGAAAGGGCTAAAACAAAAAGGCTGCTTATGTATTACGGAGAACGATTCAATGCCTGGACGCATCTGCTGGGCGCACTGCTGGCGCTGAGCGGGGCGATCTGGTTGCTGGTGCTTGCCGTACCCGGTGGTGACGGCTGGAAAATATTCAGCGTAGCGATTTATGGCGCAAGCTTGGTCATGCTTTACAGCATATCCACTGTCTACCACAGCGTGCGCGGCCGCCTGAAGCGGATTTTGCGCAAGATGGATCACTTGTCGATTTATTTGCTGATCGCCGGTAGTTACACCCCGTTCTGTCTGATCAGCCTGCGTGGCGCGTGGGGCTGGTCGCTCTTCGGGATCGTCTGGTCGCTGGCGCTGGTCGGCATGTTGCAGGAGATCAAACCACGTTCCGAGGCGCGAGTTTTGTCGCTGGTGATTTATGCGGTGATGGGCTGGATCGTTCTGGTCGCCATCAATCCCTTAATTGAAAACCTGGGGATGCCCGGCTTCATTTGGCTGGCGGCAGGTGGCGTGTTCTACACCGGTGGCATTATCTTCTATGTTTTTGACGAGCGTTTCCGTCATTGGCACGGCATCTGGCATTTGTTTGTGATCGCTGGCAGTCTGGCGCACTTCATTGCCATCCTGTTTTACGTCGTCTGAGCCTCAGGACCAGATACGCGTTGCGCCGACGGTGAGCAGGCCGAGGTAGGTTGCGCTCAGCGAACCGGCCAGATGAATCGTCGCCAGACCGATTGCCAACATCGGTTGTCCGGCAAGCAAACGCTCGACAACTTCGGCTGAAAAAGTCGAAAAAGTGGTCAGGCCACCGAGAAAACCGGTGATCGCAAACAGTTTCCAGGCCAGCGGGAAATGCGTGTTGATGTGAAAGATGCCAACGGCGATGCCGATCAGATAGCCGCCAATGACATTGGCCGCCAGGGTACCAAGCGGCAGGGCAATAAACAGCGGGTTGAGGGCCAAACCAAGCAGCCAGCGTGACCAGGCACCCAAGGCAGCACCCGCACCAACGGCAAGAAAATTGAGGGCTGTGAGATTGTGCAGGGCAGACATGGGGTGAATTGTAGCGGTTTGGGGGCCTCTGCCGGTTAAAATGGCGGGATTGAAATCAGAGGTTTTACCGTGAGCAGCCCGAACAAGCCAGAAATCGCCCCCGCCGCCAATTTCATTCGCAATATCGTCGAAGCTGATCTTGCTGCCGGCAAGCACGCCCAGCGTCATTGGGCCGGCCAGCCCGGCACGGCGGCAGACCACGCTGCCGGCCCGCTTGATCCGGCCAAATTGCGTACCCGCTTTCCGCCGGAGCCTAATGGCTACCTGCATTTTGGCCACGCTAAATCCATCCTCCTGAATTTCGGTTTGGCCGAGCAGTTCGGCGGCCGTTGTCATTTGCGTTTTGATGACACCAATCCCGAGAAGGAAGAGCAGGAGTACGTTGATTCCATTATTGATTCAGTCAAATGGCTAGGCTGTTCGTGGAATGACAACCTCTATCAAGCATCCAATTATTTCGACTGGATGGCGCAATTTGCCGAATACCTGATTTCAGCCGGCCATGCTTACGTCGACAGCCAGAGCGCCGACGAAATGCGCGCCAATCGCGGCACGCTGACCCAGCCGGGCAAGGATTCGCCCTTCCGCAACCGCTCGGTCGCCGAGAACACGGATCTGTTCAAACGCATGCAGGCCGGCGAGTTTGCCGATGGCACGCACATCCTGCGCGCCAAGATCGACATGAGCGCGCCGAACATCAATCTGCGCGACCCGGCCATCTACCGCATCCGCCATGCTACCCACCACAACACCGGTGATAAATGGTGCGTCTACCCGATGTACACCTTTGCACACCCGATTGAGGATGCGCTGGAAAACATCACCCACTCGATCTGCACGCTGGAATTCGAAGATCAGCGCCCGTTCTACGACTGGCTGCTTGAGCGTCTGGCCGAAGGTGGCTTGCTGCAACGTCCACTGCCGCAGCAGATCGAATTCTCGCGCCTGAATTTGACTTACGTGGTGTTGAGCAAACGCAAGCTGATTCAGCTGGTTGAAGAAAAGCATGTTGCAGGTTGGGATGATCCGCGCATGCCGACTTTGGTTGGTGCGCGCCGTCGTGGTTACAGCGCTGATGGCTTCCGCCTGTTTGCCGACCGGATTGGCGTTTCCAAAAACGATTCGCTGATCGACTACGTATTGTTCGAGGAAGCGCAGCGTGAAGTGATGAATCTCTCCGATGAGCGTCGCATTGCCGTGCTCGACCCGCTCAAGCTGATTATCGACAACTACCCGGAAGGCCAGGTCGAGGAGTGCTTTGCACCGAATCACCCGCTAAAACCGGAACTTGGTCAGCGGCCCGTACCGTTCAGCCGTGAGCTGTGGATTGAAGCCGAAGACTTCATGGAGGTGCCGAGCAAAGGCTACCGTCGCCTGTTCCCAGGCAACATGGCGCGTTTGCGCTACGGTTATGTCGTCGAGTGTACCGGTTGCGACAAAGATGAAAATGGCAAGGTTGTTGCGGTCCACTGCAATTATTTGCCGGAAACCAAGTCCGGTACGCCGGGCGCCGACAGCGTCAAGGTCAAGGGTAATCTGCACTGGGTTTCCGTCGCTCAGGCCTACGCCGCCGAAATCCGCCTCTATGATCGCCTGTTCAAAGTACCGGCCCCCGGCGCGCGGCGCGAGGGTGATGCGCCGGAGCTGGAGCGCAACTTCCTTGACGATCTGAATCTGGAATCCAGACAGAGCATCATCGCCCAGCTTGAAGCGTCGCTCAAGGACGCCAAGCCGGAAGAGCGTTTCCAGTTTGAGCGCCACGGTTATTTTGTGGCTGATCGCGTCGATTCGAAGCTGGGAACGCCGGTTTTCAATCGGGCGGTGACCTTGAAAGATTCCTGGGGCAAGGCGAGCTAAGACGATGGCTGGTGGATGGGGCTGCCCGCACGAGGTCAATGATCGTTGTCTCAAGATCAATAATCTGCCGTGCGATCCCGGCATGAAAGGTTGCGAGCTTTATGGGCGTTTCCGTTTTGCCGACGAGAGCAAAAACACGCGTTATTGGGAAAAAAAGGGGCGGGTGACGCCGACAGAAGCTGTCTCGGCTCCTGCTGCCAAAGATGCTCAATCGGACTGATTCATGACGCGCAACATCGCTCAACTCGGCCAGGTTTTCACACCACCCAAGGTCGTGAATTTCATGCTCGATCTTTGTACGAACAAGGGGCGAGTGCTGGAGCCTTCCGCCGGTAATGGCGCATTTTTCAGTGCCTTGCGTGAACGGCAGGCCGATTGTGTCGGGATCGAAATTGATCCGGCGGTCGTGTCAGAGGGCGTGCAGCTTGGCGATTTTTTCGATTACCCGCTGACTGAACAGTTCGATACCATCATCGGCAATCCGCCTTACGTCCGTTTTCAGGATGTTGCGGTTGACACCAAAAAACGCCTGAAATCTGACCTCTTTGATGGGCGCAGCAACCTGTTTCTGTTCTTTATCGAGAAATGTGTTCGCCACCTGAAACCGGGTGGTGAACTGGTTTTCATTGTCCCGCGTGAGCTGATCAAGCTGACGGCCGCCAAGAAGCTGAACACCTGGCTCTATGAGCAGGGCAGCATCACGCATTTTTACGAAACCGGTGATGCCAAGGTGTTTGATGAGCACACGCCGAATTGCGCCATCTTCCGTTTTGAAAAGGGCCGCATGGATCGCCAGATGGCGGATGGCCGACGTTTTGCCGAGGCCGACGGCCAGTTGATGTTTCTACGCGAACACTACGGTGTCCGCTTTTCTGATGTTTTTTCGGTCAAGGTGGGTGCGGTTTCGGGGGCGGATGCGATTTTTACGCATCCCAAGGGCAATATGGAATTTGTCTGCTCGAAGACAGCGGAAACTGGTGAGACGCGCCGTATGCTCTACGGCATCAAGCATCCGCATCTGGAAAAGCACAAAGCTGAATTACTCGCCCGCCGCGTCACGACGTTTGATGAAAGCAACTGGTGGCAATGGGGGCGCGCCTTTCCGATCAATCTGCACCCACGGATTTACGTCAATGGCCGAACCCGCCGACCAGAACCTTTCTTCCTGCATGACTGTAATAGTTTCGACGGTTCGGTGCTGGCCTTGTTTACCAAAAACCAGCGCATGCCGCGCCGTGATTTGATTCAGTGCATGATCATGTTGAACAAGGAAGTGAATTGGCAAGAGCTCGGTTTTGTCTGCGATGGCCGCTTTCTATTTACCCAGCGCAGCCTGCAAACCAGCGTTTTGCCGGATAGTTTCTTGCGATTTTTGCCCAAGGATGTTGTATGACTTTTACCCAAATGCTGGCTGCCGCCTGGCAAAAGAATAATTCCCTGCTTTGCGTCGGTCTTGACCCTGATCCGGCCAAATTCCCCGCCCAGCTCAAGGGGCGTGACGATGCAATTTTCGAGTTTTGCGCCGCCATCGTTGATGCGACGGCTGACCTCGTCTGTTCGTTCAAGCCGCAAATCGCCTACTTCGCCGCCCGCCGTGCCGAAGACCAACTTGAGGCCCTGATCGCCCACATTCACGAAAAGCACCCCGGCATTCCGGTCATTCTTGACTCCAAGCGCGGCGATATTGGCTCAACCGCCGAGCAATACGCGATCGAAGCCTTTGAACGCTACAAAGCGGACGCGGTTACGGTCAACCCCTATATGGGCCGCGATTCTGTCGATCCCTATCTCGCCTATCCGGACAAGGGCGTTATCCTGCTTTGCCGTACTTCTAATCCGGGTGGTTCCGACCTGCAGTTTCTCGAAACAAATGGTGAAAAATTGTACGAGCGAGTCGCCCGTTTGGCCTCTCAAGAATGGAATACTTCTGGCCAGATCAGCCTCGTCGTCGGCGCCACCTTTCCGGCTGAAATCGCCCGCGTGCGCGAGATTGTTGGCGATGTGCCGCTGCTCGTTCCCGGTATCGGTGCGCAAGGCGGCGACATCGAAGCGACAGTCAAGGCCGGCTGTACTCAAAATGCCACCGGCTTGATGATCAACTCATCCCGTGCCATTCTCTATGCCGGCAAGGATGAAGGGTTTGCCGCTGCTGCCCGCAAGGTGGCGCAGGAAACCCGCGACGCCATCAACCAGTACCGCTAAGGATAACCGCCATGCGCATGGACAACGAACGCGAAAGTGACAACCTCGAAGACCGGCGCGGCAGCGGTGGCGGGGGCGGTGGTTTGCGCCTCGGCGGTGGCCGGATGGGCATCGGTACCATCGCCATTGCACTGGTCGCCAGCTACTTTCTCGGTATCAATCCGATGACGGTACTTAGCATGCTGAGTGGCGGCGGCGGTATGCCGGCCATTGAGCAGAGTGCTCCGGCCGCGCACAAGCCACCGGCCGACGACCAAATGGCGCGTTTCGTCTCCAAGGTGCTGGCCTCGACCGAAGATACCTGGAACGAAGTGTTCCGCGCCAATGGTCGTCAATATAAGGAACCCAAACTGGTACTGTTTACCGGCGTTACGCCAACTGCCTGCGGTACCGGGCAATCTGCGATGGGGCCGTTTTACTGCCCGGGTGACCAGAAGGTATACATTGACCTCGCCTTCTACCGCGAACTGAAGGAGCGTTTCAAGGCACCCGGCGAGTTTGCCCAGGCCTATGTGATTGCGCACGAAGTCGGCCACCATGTGCAGAATTTGCTGGGCATAGCCGACAAGGTACACAGCGCGCAGCAGCGCGCCAGCAAAACCGAAGCCAATGCACTTTCCGTGCGCATGGAGCTGCAGGCCGACTGTCTGGCTGGTGTCTGGGGCAAGCGTACCGACACCATGAAGGGCGTGTTGGAGCCGGGCGATCTGGAGGCCGCACTAACCGCCGCTTCGGCAATTGGTGATGATCGCCTGCAACAACAGTCGCAAGGTCGTATCGTGCCGGAAAGCTTCACACACGGCAGTTCTGCCCAACGGATGCGCTGGTTCAAAGCGGGTTTTGAAACTGGTGATATGAACCAGTGCAATACCTTCAAGGCAGCACAGCTCTGAACACAGCACTGGCTCGCTGCGTCGCTGCCTTGGTGCTGAGCTTGATTGCCCCACTCGCCGGCGCACTACCAAAAAATTCGCCGGTGCCGGGTGGCGTTGCCGTACTTGATCTCGGTCTGGCACAGTCGGCTCCGACTGCCCGTTGGGGTGAGCAGCCGCTGGCCGTGGTGCGCGATAACGGGCGCTGGTTTGCACTGTTTGGCATTCCGCTTGATACCTTGCCGGGTGAGATGGAAATCAGCGTAAAAAGCGGGTCGACAGTAACACTTCGCCAAGTCACAGTCGGCATCAAGAATTACCCGGAGCAACGCTTGACGATCAAGGATAAGCGCAAGGTCGAGCCAAATCCGGACGATCTGGCACGCATCGCCAAGGAAAAGGAAACCACGGAAGCGGTCAAACGCAATTTTGCCGCGAATATGCCGGAAACGGATTTCCTGTTGCCAGCGACCGGCCCGCTTTCCTCCCGCTTCGGCCTGCGCCGTATCTTCAACGGTCTGCCGCGCAATCCACATGCCGGGTTGGATGTGGCGGTTGGCTCCGGTGCGCCGATCAAGGCGCCAGCCGATGGCGTCGTTGCCAATACCGGCGACTATTTCTTCAACGGCAATACGGTTTTCATCGACCATGGGCAAGGCCTGATCAGCGCTTACATGCACATGTCGCGTATTGATGTGCGTTACGGTCAACCGGTAAAAAAGGGTGAAATTTTAGGTGCTGTCGGTGCCACTGGACGAGTCACCGGGCCGCATTTGCACTGGGCGGTGATTCTTAATAACACGCCGGTCGATCCAGAGCTTTTACTTGCACGGCCGTAAAAGTTAAAAAGGCAGCCGAAGCTGCCTTTCACTATGCATACAGTGCACTTAGACCTTTGGCTTGCTAGGCGTGCTTATCTGTTTTTCATCTTTCGCCTTGTCGCCGCAAGCAATGGCAGAAACGCTGCCAATCGCGAATACGGCAACAAGCAGGGCAGAAATCAGTCTTTTCATCGGTCGCTCCTTTGGGTTGTGACAGGCGTTGGATTAATTTAGCCGGACAAGGTTCATTTCGCAACATGAACGAAAAAGTAATTCATCTTCACCATGCAGCGCCGGCCAAACCGGATGAAGGCCAGCCCTGTAATGGTTGCGGTGTCTGTTGCGCGCTGGAAACCTGCCCGGTAGCCCGCTTGCGCTTTCTGCAAAAAATTGGTCCCTGTCCCGCCCTTGAATGGTCGTCCGGGCAGAGCCGCTATCAGTGTGGTCTGCTTGTCCGGCCTGGAAACTACCTTGGCTGGCTACCGCAGGCCGGGGAAAGCATCGCTCGCCGACTGTTTGCCCGCTGGATTGCTGCTGGTAAAGGCTGTGATTGTTCGGTCAGCGTCGATCTATTGTGAATTGCGTGGTGCTTGGTGGATACGGTATTCGCTTAATGTTCGCCAAGCATGTGCCAGTGTATCGCCATCAAGAAGGGTAATTACCTTGCGCTGCATGATATGCCCGGCATGATAGAGCGGCCCCTGCTCGATTTCGGGCGGCAACATTTTTTTGTAAGCGGCTACCACCGCCTGCTGTGACGGAGGGTTTTCAACCTCGAGGTATAGAGTGCTATCTTCACGTGTCAGCTTACGTGTCGATCGAACCATCTCAAGTGCGTGAACACGGTTCATTTCCTCCAGTGTTCCGCTGAAAGTCTGACCAGTGATGCCATAAACGGTAAACATGAGATGTCAGCCTTGCCAAGAAATTAAAGAATATCCGGGTGCTTTCCTTTGACGCAGATCACCGGAACGTTAGCCATGCACAAAACCTCGGTTGTTACCGAACCCAGAAGCATTCCTTTCATAGCATTCAGACCACGAGTGCCCAAGATGATGTGATCACAACCGAGTTCATCGGCCATTGCAGCTAAAACTCTGGCGGCCACACCATGCCTTTTATGAATTTGGCAAGGTATCTGTTCTTCATGCAGCAACCCGGTATGTGTCTCGACCGCAAGGTGAGCTTCGATGGCCTCCTGTACCTCGTCGTGAGGCAGCCAGGGCAAGGGGGCGGGTTGAACATTGACTACGTGTACCGTGAGTGGTCCGTATGTTTTAATAAATTTGATGACGTAGAGCGTTGCTTCGAAAGAGGACGGCGATTGATTTACGGCTAAAAGAACAGTTCGCATTGTTATCTCCTTGTTTCTACCCTGATTTGCCCGAGGTGTCGGGAATCATTGGTTTGCTTGTTACCAAGCCGGTGAGAAACTTGCGCCCCTCATCCAGGAGGAGTACCGAGGATGCAACTCCGATGGCCAGCAGCCAGTCGTCTGGTTGCAGATCTACGGTATCGAAAATGGCCTGTGCCGGCCCCCAATGAACCGCCACTATTTGCATCCCCAGG
>ERZ724525.2720-NODE-2720-length-10102-cov-12.397631_pt1 | contig 10102 bp, 9 predicted proteins | sample MGYA00376058_ERZ724525 | MGnify/ENA primary metagenome ERZ724525 (study PRJEB28724, sample SAMN07190888) | wastewater metagenome | isolation source: influent of sewage treatment plant in Hong Hong | place: USA: Christiansburg, Virginia | collected 2016-03-01 ...
AAATGAATAGCATGAAAAATTTTGATATCAACGAAGACCCACATAGACGTTTTAATCCCTTAATCAACGAATGGGTTTTAGTTTCGCCCCACCGTTCCAAAAGACCTTGGCAAGGTCAAAAAGAAAGCATTTCAGGTGCGCAATTGCCAGAGTACGACCCTGAATGTTACTTATGTCCAGGGAATGTGCGTGCCAATGGCGAAGTGAATCCTGCTTATGATTCTTGTTATGTTTTCGAAAATGATTTTGCTGCGCTAAAACAAGAACCTATTGCTTTTGAAGAAAACAATATGCCTACTTTTTTTAAAGCAAAACCAGAACGAGGCATTTCTAGAGTGGTTTGTTTTTCACCAAGACACGATTTGACCTTACCTCAAATGGAGGTCGAGAATATCGAGAATATTGTAGCGACTTGGCAAAAAGAATACACCACTTTGGGCGCTATAGATTACATTAACCACGTTCAAATTTTTGAAAACAAAGGCAGTGTGATGGGCTGTAGTAATCCGCATCCGCACGGTCAAATTTGGGCACAATCGTCTTTGCCTACGCAGGTAGAAAAAACACATAATAGCTTGAAGCAGTATTATGAACAACAAGGCCGAACCTTATTGCAAGATTATGTTCAAGAAGAATTGAAAGCACAAGAGCGCATCGTTATCGAGAATGAGCATTTTGTAGCCTTGGTGCCTTTTTGGGCGATTTGGCCTTATGAGACTATGATTGTAAGCAAACGCAATGTGTCCAAAATCACTGACTTTAGTTCAGCTGAGGTTACTGCTTTTGCGATTATTTTAAAACAATTAACCACCAAATACGATAACCTTTTTGAGACTTCCTTTCCGTATTCTTCGGGAATTCATCAAGCGCCAACAGATGGTCAAGAACATCCAGAATGGCATTTTCATATGCATTTTTATCCGCCGTTGTTGCGCTCAGCTTCGGTAAAGAAATTTATGGTAGGTTATGAAATGATGGGCGAGTCACAGCGTGATATTACTCCAGAGAAAAGTGCTGAGGTTTTGAGAGGATTGTCAGTAGTTCATTATAAAAACAAATAAGATGCAAATAGTTGTCACAGGAGGTTTAGGATTTATAGGTTCGCATACGGTTGTTGAATTACAAAATGTTGGTTATGAGGTAATCGTGATTGATAATTTATCGAATTCGTCTATTGATGTTTTGGGTGGAATTGAAAGAATCACAGGAAAGCAGCCTATTTTTGAACAAATTGATTTAAGAGAAAAAGCGGCAGTACAAGCTTTTTTTGCCAAATATACTGAGGTTACAGGAGTAATTCATTTCGCTGCCTCCAAGGCGGTGGGCGAAAGTGTTCAAAATCCTTTATTGTATTACGAGAACAACATTGCTTCTTTGGTTTATCTTTTGCAAGAATTGCAAAAAAAGCCAGAAGCTCATTTCATTTTTAGTTCCTCTTGCACGGTTTATGGTCAAGCCGAAATGATGCCAATTGCAGAAACTACGCCTATTCAAGCTGCGATGTCTCCTTATGGAAACACCAAACAAATAGGAGAAGAAATCATTGCCGATGTGACTAAAGTAAGTGGACTCAATGCTATTTTGCTGCGTTATTTTAACCCAATTGGCGCACATCCTTCTACCGAAATTGGAGAGTTACCTATCGGAGTTCCTCAAAATTTAGTCCCTTTTATTACACAAACCGGAATGGGCTTGCGCAAAGAGCTGTCCGTCTATGGCAATGATTATCCTACGGTTGATGGGACTTGTGTTCGTGATTACATCCACGTAGTAGATTTGGCCAAGGCGCATGTAGTGGCTTTGCAACGTTTGTTGGATAAGAAAAATGAAACGACATTAGAGGTCTTCAATTTAGGAACAGGCAAAGGAAGTTCTGTACTCGAAGTGATTACGGCTTTTGAAAAAGTGAGTGGGCAAAAGCTACCGTATACTATCGTACCAAGACGAGAAGGCGATGTAACCGAAGCCTATGCCAATACCGAAAAAGCCAATACTGTACTAGGCTGGAAAACAGCAGCAACCCTTGAAGAAGCCATTGATAGTGCTTGGAAATGGGAACAAAAGGTTAGAAGATAAGTCCAACGGAATACCACAATAAAAAAAGTAATAACCAAATAATTATGAACCAATGAACACATTGCAAATTTATGACTACCTCGTTTTTTTAATTTATTTTTTGATTGTTGCTGGCTACGGTTACTATGTTTATAGACGTAAACAGGTTCAGTCAGTATCAGCATCACACGATTATTTTTTAGCAGAAGGCTCTCTTACATGGTGGGCAATTGGCACCTCTTTGATTGCTTCTAATATTTCTTCGGAACAATTCATTGCGATGTCAGGTAATGGATTCAAAATGGGTTTGGCTATCGCTACCTATGAATGGATGGCTGCTTTGACCTTGATTATTGTTGCAGTTTTCTTTATTCCTGTGTATCTCAAGAATAAAATTTATACGATGCCTCAATTTTTGAGTCAACGTTATAATGGTAATGTGGCCATGATTATGGCTGTTTTTTGGTTGTTGTTGTATGTAATTGTGAATTTAACTTCTATTTTATATCTAGGAGCTTTGGCCATTAATGGAATCTCAGGTATTCAATTGGATTTGTGTATGTATGGTTTGGCTTTTTTCGCAATCGTTATTGCTTTAGGAGGAATGAAAGTTATTGGATATACCGATGTAATTCAAGTAGTTTTTTTGATTTTTGGAGGATTAGTAACTACTTATTTAGCTTTGAATAAAGTTGCAGAACTCAATGGACAAACTGGTATGGTCGAAGGTTTCAATTATATGTTCGACCAATCTGGAGACCATTTTCATATGATTTTGGACCGTAGTAACTCAAATTATCCAAGTTTGCCAGGTCTAACCGTACTTTTGGGTGGCATGTGGATTGTGAATTTGAATTATTGGGGTTGTAACCAATATATTACCCAACGTGCTTTGGGAGCAGATTTGCAAACCGCTCGAAGCGGAATTTTATTTGCGGGTTTTTTAAAATTATTGATGCCTATTATTGTAGTGCTTCCTGGTATAGCAGCTTATGTTATTCATATGAAAGGGGGATTACAAACGGAGATGCTCGATGCTGACGGCATTTTGAATCCAGACAAATCATATCCTGTATTGTTGAATTTGTTGCCTGTAGGCCTTAAGGGATTGTCCTTTGCGGCTTTGACTGCTGCTGTGGTTGCTTCATTGGCAGGAAAAGTAAATAGTATTTCTACCATTTTTACCTTAGATATTTTTAAGAAAAAAATAAACACTGAGGCTTCTGAAAAGCAATTGGTTCGTGTGGGGAAAATCACGGTTGTTGTAGCGATGCTTGTAGCCGCAGTAATCGCTCCCTTTTTAGGTATTGATAAAAAAGGAGGCTTTGAGTTTATTCAAGAATACACCGGTTTTGTGAGTCCAGGTATTTTTGCCATGTTTATCTTAGGTTTCTTTTGGAAAAAAACAAGTTCTAATGCCGCTTTGTTTGCGACGATAGGCGGTTTTGTATTGTCAGTGATTTTTAAGTTTTTGCCTCAATTGATGAATTTAGAATTTCTATCCCAATACGGATTTGCAACTTTAGTAGAACAAAAAGACAAAACGATGGCATTTGAAATTCCTTTTCTAGATAGAATGGGATTTGTATTTGTACTATGCGTTTTGATGATGGTAGTAATTAGTTTGTGGGATGAGAAACGAGGTATAGTGAGTAAAGGGTTAGAAGTTGACACTAAAATGTTTAAAGTCTCCAATGGTTTTGCAGTTGGTACGCTTATAATTGTTGGTTTATTAGTGGCGCTGTATTCTATTTTCTGGTAAAAATAAAGATTAGTTAGTTTAAAAAAGGTGAGGCCAAATGTATGGTTTCACCTTTTTTATTTGATAACGGGTTCAAATAGGAGTTTTCAGAAAAAGGGTTTTGTGAAAGTAGCTTATACTTTTTTAATCACATAAGTTACCATTCCCCAAATGATTAATTGGTTTTCTTCGGTAACTAAAATGGGTTTGTAACTTGGATTTTCGGGGAGTAAATACATACAATCTTTCTCGACTTGAATGCGTTTTACGGTAAATTCGCCGTCAATGCAACAAATTGCAATTTTATTGTTTTTGGGTTCCAAACTTCGGTCAACGACCAATACATCTTTGTCATTGATACCAGCATCAATCATAGAATTGCCTTTGACTTTAATGTAAAATGTAGCCAATGGATTTTCGCTCAATTCTTTGTTCAAATCAATGTTGGTTTCCATAAAATCTGCCGCCGGCGAAGGAAATCCTGCCGAAACGCCCTCATTGATATACGGTATTCGAAGTTCACTTTCGAAGTCTGGACGGAAGAAAGTGAGCTTTTGTTCTTTGTTTACAGACATTGTATTTCGAGTATTTCTTTAAACTTTGTGGTGTATTTTGGTGACAAATGATTTTGATTCATGTTCCAAGTCAGACTTAGATTTTGGGTAGCCAATTTGACTTTGGTCATTCCAATTTTACGATTCAGTTGGTCGATGGTTTGCATCAAAGCCAAATGTTTTGGGTTCTCTTCTTCGAACAAATGCAGTTGTTTTTTGTTCTCGTCAATCAGTTCGGTCACAATTACTCCTGCTTTTTTGAACTTAATGCCTTCGTTGCCTTGGAGCAATTCTTTCAGTAAAGCGATGGCAGCGTTTGAAATTGTTAAGGTCGAATTGCTTGCGTAGGGTAATGTTATGGCTTTGTTGAAATAGTATTTTGAGGCGTTGACCGAGTGTTTGTCAATGACTAGCATCACAATAATGGTATGGCAACAGGATTGTTGTTTGCGTAATTTTTCGGCACAAACTGCGGCAAAAGTTGCGATGCGTTCTCTAAGTAAATCAAATTCAGCGATTTGTTTTGGAAAGCTTCTTGTAGTGGCAATACTCTTTTTTTGAAGCACAATAGGTTCTAAATCTAGTACTGATTTGCCTTCTAATTCTTGTTTTAATCTAAGGCCAATAACGCCCATTTCTTTCTTAATCCAAGCTTCGTGTTGGGGTTGTATAAAATCCAGTGCGGTTTGTATGTTACGCAGTTTGGCTTTTTTGGTCGTGCGATAGCCTATGCCCCAAACGTCTTCAATCTTGGTCCATTTTAGGGCTTTGATGCGTTTTTCTTCGGAGTCAATAACATAGACGCCTTGGGTGCGATCTTGAAATTTTTTAGCAATTTTATTGGCAACTTTAGAGAGCGCTTTGGTTTCGGCAAAGCCAATGCAAACCGGAATTCCCACCCATTTTTGCACTCGGGTTTTCATCTGAAGTCCGTAGCTGTGGTAGTCCTCAATCGAGAGGCCATCAAAATTCAGGAAGGCTTCGTCTATACTGTAAATTTCTATATTCGGTGTGAACTGATTCAATATGTTCATCACTCGATTACTCAAATCGCCGTACAAAGGATAATTGGAAGAAAAGACAGCGACTTCTTTTTCTTTAATGAGGTCTTTGATTTGAAAGGCAGGTGCACCCATAGGAATGCCAACCGCTTTGGCTTCATTACTTCTAGAAATTACGCAACCATCGTTGTTGGATAATATCGCAACCGGTTTTCCGTTGAATTTCGGCTGAAAAACACGTTCGCAAGAAGCATAGAAATTATTACAATCGACTAAAGCATACATAGCACAAATTTACAGCATTCGAACTACTGTAAGTAGCTAACGATAGTTAATTTTTTGTAGCTGTTGATAAGTTAACACAGTATTAAATTATATGGCTGTTTGCTATGTGTACGAGCAATTCAACTATGGAACACGGATGACACGGATGGTGCAGATTTTCGCTGATTTGTATATCAAAATTCCGTTTAAATCTGCGTCATCCGCGTGCCATTTTTATTATTAGTGCAAGTAACGGATTGTCATTTAAATTATCTTATTAATACCGAATAAAAATTATATTTAATCGTAAAATAAAATTGGTATTTACTTAATCCAGTGTTGGTTAGGGTTTTGATAGGTTGATAGCGCCGCATAAATATGTACAACCTTGGTTTGTGTATTGATGCTAAAATGTATCATATACTTAAAGGTTTTAAGAGGTACACAATGTACTTGTTTGTATCGTATTTCAAAGAAGGGATTGTGTTGTAAACTTTTTAAAAAACTACGATATTCATTTAAAAATTTTTTGCCGTATCCTTTTCTTCTTGAGTTCAAAAAATCTCGAGCTTCTATTAAATCGTCTGCTACTCTTGGATCAGCAGTAATGGTATATTTCGTCATTTAAACGTCTAGGTTGTCTAGCATTTCAAATGCGTCAACTGGCTTTTTATTGTCTTCAATACGTTTGGAGACAATTTCTTTATGCCATTGCGGAATTTCTAGAGCGCTTTGAGCGTGTTTGTAAGCTAGAAAGTCAATAAAGTTTTCTACTTCTTCTAAAACAGAATCGGGAAGATTCTTAAGTTTGGTATTGACTTGTTCAAAGGTGGTTGTAGCCATAGTTGAAATATGATTTGTAGCGTTTTACAACGGCTTTATGTTCTTATTTAAAAGAGAAAGTTAAGCAAATTTAAGTGATTTTAGATGAATTTGTTACGCAGTAATTTCTTTTAACATAAAAAGAAGGATTCAGCTTTTCTCTGTGTTGAAAGTAAAATAGTGTGGAATTTTACTAAATAAAAGATAACCACCAATTATTTTAGGCGTGGAAATTATCCAACCAATTGGGGTCGCTCATTTGTTTTTGAATCCTTTCAATGTCGCCAAACGTAGTCACCAAAGCGTCGTTGTTGTTGCTGTCGACCAAATCTTTTTGAAAAGCGCCGCCTTTTTGGATGATGTATTCGGCCATTTGTTGACCTATGACTTGCATCAAATCAAAGCGATTAATATCAGCCATATCAATTGAGTTCAAGATGGAATAATCTACATCGTGCAACCATTTTGAAGGATATTTTTTGGGGTCTAATCCGTCGGTATTCGGTATTTTTTTGATAGAGAGAGGGTCTAATGAAATTTGGAATCGGCGAAAATCGATGATTTTATTAATTATTGGAGAGCGCAAGGTGTTTACTTGCATAGCGCTAGAATCTTGTCCCATTTGTGTCATCAGCCACTCCAACCAAAACTTAATATCCAGTCCTTTGATTTTGAGAGTAGCGTCGGGTTGTAAAAATTGTCTGGAGATTCCGGTCCCGAAACTGAAAATGCATAATTTGGTGATATCATAAGCAGAATCTTCTTCCTTGCCTTTGGGAAAGCTATAGGAAATGGCTTCCATAAATCCAGCAAGAACAGGATTGTTGTAGGTAGTCGTTCCACCATCTACAAAACGTTCAAGTGGATTGAAATAAGTAGGAGCACTCATCGTGGCTTCGAGTACGGCACGGAGTAATACGTCTTTGTAGGTGCCATAAAAACTACCGTCTTTTTGTTTGAAACAACTAAAAAAAGTCTCTTCAGAAGCAGTCATATCGTGCGCCGTAATCATCAAATCAATATCGGTTTTGGCACAACTTTCGGCTAGGGTAGTGTTTTGAATTTCTTCGAAAAGTAACTTTCGGTAATTGCCTTTTAGGTATTTTGGCGGATTTACAAAACGGTCTCCCAAAGGTTTTTTGTCAAATACTTCTTCGATTAGTGTACTGTATTTCTCTTCTATCGCTGCTGCGGTATAGCCAGAAGCTATGAGTCCCGCGATGATGCCTCCAGTAGAAGTTCCTGAAACCATATCAAACAATTCAAAACAAGGAATCCCAGCGGTTTCTTCTAATTTTTTGAGCAGTTGAAGGGTTAAAATTCCTCTCATCCCGCCACCATCTAAGCATAAAATGACTCTTTTGTTGTGATTGATGTTGAGTTTTTCAAAAGCCTTTTTTCTTGAGGCTGGCATTTTTGATCCGTTTACTTTTGCCATTGTGGTTGGTTTGGTTAATAGATAGGATTAGAGTGATATAAAAATACTCAATACCAATGTTTTATCAAAAGACAACGGTATTGAGTATAAATGTATGTATTTGAATTATGATTTAGAACTCAAAATTGAATCCTTTTTTAGTTAATTTGTCATAAATAGCTGGGTCAAATTTGTACAATTTTGCAGCCCTATGCGATACATCTTGTTGCTTTTCGTCTAGTGCCACGAGCAATTTCATGTGCAATATTTTGCGTCTAAAGTTGGATTTATCCATTTCTACCCCAAGAATTTCTTCATATAGATGCATAAGTTGGAGCAAGGTAAATTTTTCGGGTAGGAGGTTGAAACCTATTGGAGCTTGTCGTACTCGGTTACGCAAATGAGTTAAGCTATAGTTTAGAATCTCGTTGTGGTCGTAAATTAAATTTGGGATTTCGTTAATTCGGTACCATTTGGCGTCCGATGCTGTAAAACCGGCTTTAATGTTGTAATCTTCTTTTTTGATTAAGGCATAATAGCCAATGGTGATAACCCTTCTTAATGGAAAACGATTGGGTTCTCCAAACGCTTTTAGCTGTTCTAGGTAAATATTATCCAGTCCTGTGAGATCGGCTAGCAAACGGTGAGCCGCGTCATCAATGCTCTCTTTCTTTTTTATCCACCCTCCAGGCAACGCCCATTTTCCTTTACTAATCCCTTCGGCGTGTTCTACCAAAAGTACTTCGAGTATACCATTGTCAAAACCAAAGATAACACAGTCAATGGTAATGGCATTCATAGCGGCGTGTTCTGTTTTGGCTAATGCTTCTTCTCTTAATTATGGTCGTTATTTACTCATTAGTAGTTCGAGAACTCTAGGGGTTCCTGCTAATTTACAAGGCTTATGGAATCCTTACTTAAATCCACCTTGGAGCAGTAATTACACGATGAACATCAATCTTGAAGAGAATTATTGGTTGGTCGAAAATTGCAATTTATCTGAAATGCATTTGCCTCTATTGAGTTTTATCAAGAATCTTTCGGTAACTGGAAAGTTACTGCCAAGACTTTTTACGGTATCAATGAAGGTTGGGCAGCAGCTCACAATTCCGATATTTGGGCGATGTCAAATCCAGTTGGTCAATTCGGAAAAGAAGACCCAATGTGGGCTTGTTGGCCTTTGGCAGGTGCTTGGCTAAGTACTCATATTTGGGAACATTTTGTGTTTACACAAGACAAAGAGTATTTAAAAAAGGAGGGATATCCGTTGATGAAAGGTGCAGCACAGTTTTGTAAAGCGTGGTTGGTTTCAGATAAAAACGATATTTTAATTACTTCGCCTGCTACTTCGCCTGAAAATCAATACAAGCTTGAAAATGGTTTTGAGGGAGCAACGCTTTATGGCGGAACTGCCGATTTGGCGATGATTCGAGAATGTTTTGATAAAACAATAAAAGCTTCAAAAGTCCTCAATATTGATGCTGATTTTAGAGCTCAGCTCGAAAGAGATATTGCGAGATTGCATCCTTATCAAATTGGCAAAAAGGGAAATTTACAAGAATGGTATTTTGATTGGGATGATAAAGATACTAAACATCGTCATCAATCGCATTTATTCGGATTGTTTCCTGGCAATCATATTACACCTTCCAAAACACCAGAATTGGCTTTAGCTTGTAAAAATACTTTAGAGATGAAAGGCGATGAAACTACTGGTTGGTCTAAAGGATGGAGGATTAATCTTTGGGCGCGACTCTGGGATGGGAATCGTGCTTACAAGATGTTTAGAGAACTGCTTCGATATGTAGACCCAGATGGAAAGAAAACCGAAAAACCAAGGAGAGGAGGTGGAACCTATCCAAATTTATTTGATGCCCATCCACCATTCCAAATAGATGGTAATTTTGGTGGTACTGCGGCGATAGTAGAAATGTTGGTGCAATCTAATGAAAATGAAATAAGACTACTGCCCGCTTTACCCGATGCTTGGGATTCTGGAACTATCAAAGGAATCTATGCCAGAGGAGGCTTCGAACTCGAATTGTATTGGAACAATAAAAGGCTTGATAAGCTGATTATTTCAAGTAAATTGGGAGGAAAGTCTACTCTTATTTATGGGAACCAAACCAAAGTGATACAGCTAAAGAAGGGTGAAATTCAAGACATTTTATGGTAAAAAAAGAGACAACTGTCGCTTTTTTTATAATTCATTTCCAATAATTTGATCCATAACCCAGTTGGTATGAGT
>ERZ724525.2721-NODE-2721-length-10101-cov-5.200179_pt1 | contig 10101 bp, 10 predicted proteins | sample MGYA00376058_ERZ724525 | MGnify/ENA primary metagenome ERZ724525 (study PRJEB28724, sample SAMN07190888) | wastewater metagenome | isolation source: influent of sewage treatment plant in Hong Hong | place: USA: Christiansburg, Virginia | collected 2016-03-01 ...
CGGTGCAGGTATCCTATCCCCGCCGGGCGCACAACCCCATCCTCAGAGGCGTCCCCTGGCATCGTCTGCCGCAGTCTCTCTCCTGGCTCGGAGGCCTTAAACTGAACCTCGATTTCCAATGATGCCAGATTCAAAACCTTATACCAAAATGACGGTTAAACCGTCTGCGAAAATCGGTGATAAAAAAACCATCTTGCGCTTACACGTATAGAGATGGATATCTTTTACTCGGTTCATGAACTCCTGATTGACGATACTTTTAAAATGACACAGCACAACCGCTTATTATAAATAGTCTTCCCTTATCGGGTAAAAGACATCGAGAATATAGCAATCCGTGATTGAGGTGCCCCAATGTTTTGCATGAGGTGGGATGACCACAACGGAACCCGGTTCGACGGTTTTCGTCTCACCGTCCACGGAAATTTCAAAAGTACCCCGAATGATCGTTGTCACCTGTTCATGGGGATGACAGTGTTCCGGTAACGAATAGCCAGCTTTCGTGTTCCAGAAAGAAAAAGTCATAAATTTCGTGTGCACGAAGCGACCGGAAAACCCAGGCATCATATCTCTTTCCGTAATGTTTGACAGTTGAACAAAAGGCATGGGGACTGTCCTCCTTTCTTTTTAAAAATAGAAGGCTAAAGGTCGTGTAAAGGAGATTGAAAAGCAACCCTTAAACCTTCTATTTTAAATAGCTTGACTGTGCCTGGCAAGAACGACCTTTTGTAAAACCATTTGATACGCAGTTATTGCAGGCGTGCGCATCCAAGCGATACGTACATAACCATGTTTATATCATCTTTATAATTAACTTGATGACTCCTCACGTTCAAACGGGGCGATTCCCCTGCTTTCTTTTTGGCCTGGGAATGACGCGCTCTTTTATGGATCGACCTAAATGCATGGATTTTACGATCATCTCCCTTGTTTTTCTGGGATCAATGATATCATCAAAGAAATCCCACCTGAGGTTCGCAGCTGTCTTGATCGGGTCCACGTACTCGTCAAAATATTCCTTTTTTTTCGCCTCCGCAAAAGCAAGTCTCTCTTCAGTGGACGACAGCTCTCTTATTTTCCTGTCGTATATGATAGCGACGGCGCCGTCGGCCCCCATCGGCGCATATTCTCCGGTCGGCCATACGTATACAAAATCCGCCGCATGAGGCTTAGAGCAAAATATGGGAAGCGTGCCGCCGTATGCTTTTCGAACAAGAATACAAACACGCGGCACCGTTGCGCAATTTGTTGTATGTAACAGTTTCGTTGCATGCCGGATCACTCCCTTCATTTCCCAATCGTCGCCGACGGTAATGGCGGGCGTGTCCACCAGATATACCAGAGGAATATTGAAGCAATCGCAATATGTAATAAATCTTGTCACCTTATCACAGGCATCGGGTTCGAGGCACCCAGCAAGATAGGCCGGATTTCCCGCATAGATTCCGCAGGGGTGTCCGTCAAAACGGCAGAAACCTACAATCGCACTTTTGGCATATCCTTCCATGATTTCGAGAAATTCGCCGTCGTCAACGATCAGGTTGATGATATCGTGCATGTCATAGGTCCGTCGCGGATCGGACGGCAGGATATCCAGTAGTTTTTCTTCCCGGCGGTATGGATCATCCTTCGGAGTCGTATATGGCGGCACTTCCTCCCACGAAGAGGGACAGTAACTCAGGATCTTCTTTGCTACCTCGACGGCTTCTTTGTCGTCTTCCGCGACGTAGTGGCAACTTCCGCTGTATTTCATGTGATATTCCGCGCCTCCGATTTCCGTTATGTCTTCCTGCGTGAGAGCAGCGGTTGCCCTGGGACCACCCAGCCACATATTGGTCCCTTTTGTTTTCGTCATGATGACAAAGTCCGTCAGCAGCGGGGAATAGGCCTGGCCCGCAGCACAGCCGCCACATATAATGGTAATCTGGGGGATCACGCCTGAGTAGTTGCACTGAAGCCAAAACGTATCATAATACCCCTTCAGGCACGGGGCGGCTTCATGCAGTCTGGCCCCCGAAGAATCAATAAACCCCACAATAGGCACTTTAGCGGCGGCAGCCAGTTTGGTGATGTCGGCAACCTTGATCTGATGACCTTCACCGCTGGATCCGGCAAGAACGGAATAATCCGTGGCGTAGGCACAGACCTTCCTACCGCCAACAAGGCCAAATCCGCAGATCACGCCATCTGCCGGCGTGCCGTATTCTCCCATTCCCATCCCTCTAATCTGGCTCTCGCCGAATATCCCATGCTCAAAGAAAGTTCCTTCGTCAAAAAAAATCTCAATTCGTTCTCTGGCGGTAAGCTTTCCTCTTTCCCGCTGTTTGGCCAGTAATTTCTTGTCTCCCATTTCCAAGATTTTTTTTCGCTTTTCCTCCACCTTTGCCAAGCGAGTCCGGAGATCTTCCACATAGGGTCTAAATGATACTCCCCTACTCTTCTTGCCTTTGGCCATCTCCTTTTTTGCCTGCATGACTTCTTTCGTAGTATCGATAGACCATTTTTCCTGGCTGCTATCATTCTTCTCCTCATTTGACATCGATCTTCTCCCTTTCTAAGAAAATAGTCCCACCGATTGCCATGATCCGATCATGACGCTCTCATGAATTTATTCCATTAAAACCGTTGATATAATTGGTATTAAAATGACCCGCTACAAAATTCCCATCCCTCAGAACCCTTTCATGAAACGGAATGGTCATCTTAACGCCTTCGATTTTGAATTCCCTAAGGGCCCGTTGCATTCTACAGACAGCCATTTCACGATTTCGTCCCCACACAATTATTTTTCCAATCAGGGAGTCATAAAATGGGCTGATCTCCCATGAATCATAAATATGTGTGTCCACTCTTATGCCGGGTCCTCCGGGTAAAATCAATCCCTCCACCACCCCGGGAGAAGGCGCAAAATTATCCTCCGGATCCTCGGCGTTAATTCGACATTCCATAGACCATCCGTTTTGTCTGATCTCATCCTGAGTCATCTCCAACTGCTCACCGGATGCTATGAGGATTTGCTCGCGTATGATGTCAACACCTGTAACCATTTCTGTCACGGGATGCTCTACCTGAATGCGCGAATTCACTTCCATGAAATAGAAATTTCTCTTGTCATCCACCAGGAATTCAATCGTCCCTGCACTTTTATACTGGATGGCTCGTGCAATACGCAGGGCTGCCTCGCACATTTTCTCCCTCAATTCCTTATCAACGAAAGGTGAAGGCGATTCCTCAATTAACTTTTGGTGACGCTTCTGAATGCTGCACTCTCGTTCTCCAAGATGCACATAATGATTATGCTGATCCGCTAAAATCTGGATTTCGATATGCCGCGGGTTATGAATATAGCTTTCGATATAAAGATCCGGGTTTCCAAAGGCCACCCTTGATTCGCCTCAAGCAACTTTAAGCCCGTGGAGAAGTTCCTCTTCATTGTTAGCTATTCTCATTCCTCGCCCACCGCCGCCGCCCGCTGCCTTGATAATAACAGGATAGCCTAACTTATTGACAAGACTGACGGCTTCTTCCGGTGAACGAATCACATCGGCGCTTCCCGGAATGACCGGAATGCCGAGTCCACCGATGGTTTTTCGTGCTTCCGATTTGTTTCCCGCCAAAGCGATCGTTTCCGGAGAAGGCCCTATGAAGATGAAATGGTTCTCCTGGCAGACCCGCGCAAACTTTTCATTTTCCGAGAGAAAACCGTAGCCTGGATGAATGGCTTCGGCACCTTTTTCTTTGGCCGCGGTAATGATTTTATCCGCATTTAAGTAACTTTTTCTGCTCTGCGAAGGACCGATATGAACTGCTTCGTCAGCATAACGAACATGCAAGGAGTTGACATCAGCGTCAGAATATACTGCTACAGTCGCGATGCCCATTTCTCTGCATGTTCTTATGATTCTGAGGGCTATTTCACCCCGGTTGGCTATAAGGATTTTTCTTAACATAAATTCTCATCTCCATGTTTCAAAATCAGGTCATTTCTATCTCAATCAAGACCTGTTCCTTCTTCACTGAGTCTTCATCCTCAACCAAAACATTGACGACGGTCCCCCCTCGTTCAGCCCTGATCTCTGTGAACACCTTCATTGATTCAACGATGCATAAGACATCACCCGTCTTGACCTTCTGCCCGACTTCAACAAAGGGCGCATCTTCTGGTGAAGGAGCTTCATAGAATGTGCCTGCTAAGGGAGCTGTCACTTTATAAACTTTACCACTCATCGATCCTTTCCTCCTGTCATCTATTTATACTGACTATGTCGTCCATCTGGGCTTTCTTTTTTCCATGAATGCCTTTGTTCCTTCCATCGAGTCAGGTGAATTCGTGAGAATGGATGCCGTGTCCCTCAAGAATGCCATGGATTTCTCATACTCCATATCCATGGCGGTATAATAGGCTTCAAGGCCGAGTCTGAATATAGCGCCACTCTTGTTCCTCAGCTTCTCGGCAAGTTTCTCAACATAGTCATCCAGTTCCTGACCTTCCACCGCTTTAGTGATCATGCCCATTTTTTCCGCCTCATGGGCATCTATGATTTCTCCAAGACATATTAATTCCCACGCTTTTTTCCTGCCCACCGTCCTGAATAGGGTTGCAGTAACCATCATGGGCCACATGCCCACATTGATTTCCGGGAGACCAAACTTGGCGTCATCGGAAGCAACACTAAAAGTCGGAAGCATGGCCAAACCGCACCCACCAGCTACAGCTAAGCCCCTTATCTTTGCAATGGATGGTTTCCTGAGCCTGTGAAAAGCAAGGCACATACCGGCATATAAATTAAGATTCTCCCGACTTTTAAAGGCTGAATCATGGGCAATGGCTGACAAGTCAGCCCCCGCACAGAAAGCTTTTTCTCCGGCACCTGATATGATAACGACTTTGACTGAGTCGTCTTTGTCTGCATTCTCTATTGCCTGAATCACTTCCTTGAGGACCCTGTTGCTGAGCCGGTTCATCTTCTCAGCCTGGTTAATAGTTATCCGAACTATTCCATCCTTGACATCATGTAGAATGGTTTCGTAAGTCATTGGTCAACTCCCGTATTTTTTCTGAATTTCTTCATCTCTTTTTCTTGCTTCCTTGACCAGGCTTTCATCGACTTCCATTTCCATCCTCAGCATCGCCATGCACATCGATTTTCCGGTTTGGTCGAACCGGAGCGTGCAGGTGGCGCCACCCCCTAACGATTGTCGAAGGACGACTTCGATGCATTCAATGTTGGGCATCGGATAAATCTCCACGGCTCCCTTAATCATCCCCTTATAATGCTTCTTGATTTTTTCGGGGGTAAGCGATCTTGCAAGAAATTCATATATATTTTTACTTTTCGCCATAATACCCACATTGCAGACATCCCCTTTGTCACCGGACCTCGCAAAAGCAATCTCCTTCATTAGTACTTTTTCCATGTCTACACCTCCATCAACTGACTTTCGATTTTTACGGCATCTCTCGGTACGAGGGTCGGCCAAAGAGCAACCACCGGACGGACCGACATAGGAACTCCAAAACTTACACCCACGGGTCCCATTGTCCATAGATGAGTCGCCTCGCGACGTATGGCATCTGCTTCATCATATGTTTTTGTCTTTCCGACAATACGAATGCCGACTTCGTTGTAATCCTTGTCTTCCATTGGGGCAGCCTCCCCGTGCAGCATATTGACTCCCATATAATCTATACGAAAGTCATCGAACTTTACGCCGAGACGATTAAACCTTTCTCTGACCCACTTGTCAGCCCATTTCGCCTTTTCCAATGCGTCCGGCCATGGGAAAAATGCCAGCCCTTCACCGATAAAGCCGTCCCGATAACCGATGCACACTTTGAGTGTTTCTGGCCTTCCCTTGCCCCGCATTCCCGTCACTTTGACTCTGTCGGGGCCTTCTTCCTTAAGTTTGAGAGAGGTGAAGTCGGCTATCCCATCCGGCATCATGTAATTAGAAGGATCCATTACTTCGTAAATCAGGTGCTCCTTAACCGTCCATTCATTAACGATCCCTCCCGAATTCGGTGTTTTTGTGATCACGGCGTCACCGTTTTCAAATACTTCTGCAATAGGAAATCCGATCTCCCACGGGCGCTTCGACACTTTCCACATATTTGACATTCCGCCAGTCACACAGGCTGAACATTCAATTATATGACCAACTGTTACAGCTGCACCCACTCGGTCAATATACTTATCGGAAAAATCCCATCCGAATTCGTGCATCAATGGTCCCACGTAAAGTGCGTTATCAGAGGCCCTTCCCGTGATCACGACATCCGCTCCGTTTCTCAGTTCCTTGGTGATTAGGTCTGCGCCGATGTATGCATTCGCTGCGATAATGTCTTTGCGAATGCGGTTGATATCTTCTTCGCCTGTGTCAAGATTTTTAAATATCCATCCATTCTGCCTTATACTATCCAGATCGGACAGAATATCGTCCCCATAAACCACGCCAATCTTCATACCTTTATATTTCAAACCTTTGGCGATTTTCACGACCTCACGGGCCGCCTGAATGGGATTAGCCCCCCCCGCATCTGTAATCATCTTTATGCCTTTCGGCATCGTCACCGGCAGCAGCGTCTTCATCCATGGTATGATGTCAGGAATGTAGCCGGCTTCCGGGTTCTTCGATTTCATTCGATTCAGCAGCGCCATCGTCAGCTCCGCCAAGTGATCAAACCCGATATACTGAACATCGCTTCGTTGTGCCATCTCCAATGCCGGTTCGAAGATATCACCCCAAAAGGCAGACCCTGAACCAATTTTTACACTTTTCATTTCACCTTCTCCTTTTTTTAAATATTTTCTATCCTTAACGATTTTAACCTATCTTGCCGAATGCTATGCAAAAAAGTCGGGTTTAAACCGCTTGATAAAACTCATTGCCGTTCCTGACAGTATATTTTCCTTTGCCGCGTCGGACATGGACAGCGACAGTACATGACGATATATTTTTTCCGGATCATTCATGGCTACAGGATAATCCGAACCAAAGAGTATTCTATGACTGTACCTCTCCATTTTATCCCGAAAAAGCATGCAGTCAATCCGGTACCGCCCTTCCTTCCCCTCTTTTTCAAGTTTTCCTTCAAATATATTTTCCCCGGACTCAGGTTCCTGATAATCGGAAAGAAGATTCGTCGCATCCAGAAAGACATTTTCGTACTTCTCTAGGAGGTGAAAGGCACGATCGATCCTGGGATAAAACATGTGGGCAATGACAACAATCAAATCGGGATATCGGAGGAGTATCGTCTCCACATCCTCCGCACCAATCTTCGCTTTATAGAACCGATCGAAACCAGTATGGAGGACAAGGGGTCGACCCATTTTCTCTAAAGCTCGATATACTTCATCCAGATGATCGTCCAGAACCGAAAACCCCTGCACAAAGGGATGAAACTTTATCCCGATTAGACCGAAATCGATCAACGCTTCCTCAAGAATTTCCATTCTGTTTCTGTTTTCCGGATGAAGAGAACCGAAGCAGACGGCGTTTTTTACTCGTTTTGAAAGCTGGTGGTTATATTCGTTCAGCGGCTGTGATTCTTCCGGCCTGAGCGGGTAAATGTAGTTAAAAAAATGTGAAACGCCGGAATCCTTTAGCATCCTCAGAATCTCAGTTTCATTGACCATCTCGCTGACCTGCAAACCGGGAATGTATCTCTTCAGCCACCGGACAGCTTTCACGCTGCGGTATGGAGGAAAGATGTGGATATGTGCATCAATCATAATTTCTACTCCCCTTTTCCCCTCTGTGGTCACGCGGATTGCAGGGATCTAGTAGCCCCTTGGCAGGCCCATTTCCATAGCGATGAAACTTTTGGCCATTTCGTTGGTGATCGGCGCATGCAGAAACAATTCAGCATCACGGAAGAAGCGTTGCATATCGTATTCCATCATGTAGCCGTATCCCGCCATGATTCTCATCCCCTTCACCGCAGCTTGAAATCCGATCTCCGAGGCTGCCAATTTGGCCATGGCCGATTCCTTTGCAGACCGGATGCCCTTGGATTGCAGCCAGGCCGCTTTGTAAGTCAAAAGTCGCGCCATTTCAATGTCCGTCGCCATTTCCGCCAAATAATTCTGAATGGATTGAAACGCTCCGATGGGCCTTGAGAAGGCCACTCTCACCTTTGCATATTCGAGGGCGATCTCAAGGGCTGCTTGTCCCACGCCGACGGATAAAGCTGCCAGACCGACTCGTTCGTTATTCAGCGTATTGACCACCTGGGACCAGCCTCTATGCTCCACCCCCATGAGGCTGTCGGCCGGCACCACCACATCGGTGAAGAATATCTCGTTTGTGCCCGTCGCTCTAATGCCTAGTTTATGAAGTCGCCTCATGGATATACCGGGACTCTTGGCGTCCACAAGGAACGTTGAAAGTCCGCCTGATTTTTTTTCGGTATCCTTCCCCGTTTTCACTACGGTGACAAGATAATCCGCCACGTGAGCACCCGTGATAAATGTTTTTTGACCGTTGATAACATACCGATCGCCGTCTTTGACAGCTGTCGTTTTCATGCTTCCTAGAATGTCGGTTCCTCCGCCCGGTTCGGTCAGGGCAAGAGCAAACAGCATCTCTCCAGAAAACAGTTTCGGTAAAAAAAACTGCTTCTGCTCATCCGTGCCGAAATATTCAATCGATTTTCCGCCGAAACAGGTTGATAGGAAGTAGGTCAGCCCAATGGCGGCCGATGCTTTGCTTAAATACTCGATAATCAAGACCTCGTCGATAATATTGCCGTTCATCCCGCCATATTTATCCGAAAACGGCAGGGCCATGAAACCCAGATCGGCCATTTTGTGGTATAATTCATGAGGAAATTCCTCGCTTTCATCAATGGCCCTTGCAAATTCAGGTGAACATTCCTTTTGAATGAACTTTTCCAGTGTTGCGATCATCATTTTTCGATCTTCGTTAAACTCAAAATCCATTTGGGGCTCCTTTCTCAGTTTCAGGATTATAGAGAGAAATAGGATTTTTATGCGTGGAGGAGAGAGTGTTACGCTGAGGGGTATTTGTCCAGCGTAACACTCAACCTCGTAATTTGTTCCTTCTCATCTAAGTTCAGGTAACATGACAAATGTCTATTTTTCACCTTTGAACAGGTCTTTGTATTTTTCACGAAGTTCGAACTTCTTGATCTTCGTACCCACGGAGATGGGCAATTGATCGACGAAGACGACTTTCTTGGGTGTTTCAAAGCCTGCCAGCTTTTTCCGACAATGATCGAGAATTTCCTTTTCAGATACGACCTCACCTTTCCTTTGGACGACTGCCGCTACGACGCTTTCTCCCCACCGCTCATGGGGCACGCCGAAAACAGCGGCCATTTCAACTTTAGGATGGGTCACGATCGTATTTTCAACTCTCATGCTCGAGACATTTTCACCTCCGGACTTTATGACGTCCTTGAAGCGGTCCACCAAAATCATCAGGCCGTTCTCATCATACTGACACGCATCTCCACCGTGGAACCATCCATATTGAAAGACCTTTTTCGTCTCTTCTTCATTCTGGTAATATCCGGCCATCATTCCAGGCGACTGCATAACCTTTTCGCCTGGAACGCCTGTCGGACAGGCGTCTCCTTTGTTGTCCATGATTCTCGTTGCAAAAAAGGCATGGGATACACCCAGATAATTCAGGGCGGGTGAATTTTTCTCATAGGTTTCATAAAACTTATGGTGCCACCCACGAGTATCAAAGACGCATTCCGTTTGTCCGTCGTAGCTAAGAATAATCAAATCCTGACCGAAAATTTTTCTGAGCCTCTTATCGACAGAAGGGGGGATGGGACCCCATCCACATGGGCATACCCTCAGAGTACTTGCATCATATTTCCCTGGGTTTTGCTCATAAAGATCGGCGATACGACTGTAGTCAATCGGCCCGCCGAAGACCGCCGTCAATTTCTCTCTGGTAATCGACTCGCATATCACCTTTGCATCCGGCATGCGTGATATCAAGGACGTTCCTCCTATCATCAAGGAGGACCAAATCATACCTTGGCTGGCGATGTGAAAAAAAGGATAGTAATTTCCATGCCTGTAATCGAGTTCCGTCAAGACACCTGCACCACGGGACATG
>ERZ724525.2722-NODE-2722-length-10101-cov-4.642644_pt1 | contig 10101 bp, 8 predicted proteins | sample MGYA00376058_ERZ724525 | MGnify/ENA primary metagenome ERZ724525 (study PRJEB28724, sample SAMN07190888) | wastewater metagenome | isolation source: influent of sewage treatment plant in Hong Hong | place: USA: Christiansburg, Virginia | collected 2016-03-01 ...
GGCTTCGGACGCGCCACCGGGGCGGCGCTGCGGGAACCCGGCGCTGGCGAACAGCGCGTTGCACAGGCACAGCCGGCCCTCGGTGTTCATCTCACGCCCGCCCTTGCGGACGTACTGCGCGAGCGGCTCGGCCGGGCAGCGGTAGTCGACCTCGCCGTCGGCCTTCAAGTAGGCCGAGCGCAGGACGCCGAGGTCACACACCGGCTTGCGGGCGGCCCGGACGGTGACGTCGGTGAGCGTGCCGGGGATGTCGGCGACGCGGAACGGGAAGCCCGTCGGCGACACCCGCCAGTCGGCCCGAACCTGCAACTCGCCAGCGACGGCCTTCTCGCGCATCTGGGCCTTGACGTCGGCGTCGAAGCCCGACTCGTCGCTGTAGGCGAACAGGGTGCCGACCTGGACCCCGGCGGCGCCGAGCGCGAGGGCTTCGGCGACCTTGTCGGGGGTGCCGTAGCCACCGGCCAGCCACACCGGCAGTCCGAGGGAGAGGATGTCGGCGACATCGACGACGTCGCGCTCGTCGTAGACCGGCTGCCCGATCTCATCGACGCGCCGCGGCCCGCGGGGCGGGGCGTTGTGTCCACCGGCGGCCGCGCCCTCGACGACGAAACCGTCGGGGCGGGTCTCGGGGTTCTCGGCCAGGCCGCGGGCCAGGTCGGTGGAGGCGACGATGGCGAGCACGCGGGGCATCGGCAAGGTGGCTGGACGCTGAGGCAGCGCAACGGCGGGGTCGAAGACCAAGTCGCCGACGTTGTCGGTCGAGCGAGCGCCCATGACCTTCACGCTGACGGTGACCGGCTGGTGGCTGGCCAGGTGGCGCACCGTGCCGGGGATGTCGGCCGGGCTGCCTGCGCCGACGAGGACGAAGTCGACCCCGGCGAGCAGCGCACCGTAGAGCGTTGCGGGCAGCGGGAGTTCGATCTTGCGCAGGAAGTTGATTCCGACGAGCCCGTCGTGTCCCTCCTTGGCGAGGAACACCTCCGCGAAGCCTGCGGCGACCGTCAGCTCCTGCAGGCGGACCGAGGAGGACAAGGTATGCCGCGGCACCTGGGCGAAGCGCCCCTCGGCACCGATGCCGCCCTCGACGAAGTAGGAATCGAGGATCCAGCGGGACACCTCGGGCCGGGGGAAGGCCGCCAGGGCTCGGCGCACGTGGCCGCCCGGGTCACCACTTTGCAAGCGGCGGGTCAGCAGGACGTCCAGCGCGGTCCCAGAGACAACGCCGAGCTGGCCGGTCACGGACACGGCACGAGCGAGCCGCCAGTCCGACACCGCGACACCCATCCCTCCCTGGATGACGACGGGCTGACGGAGGGCGGTTGCGGTGGCCATGACAGGGCCTCTCGGAGTCTCGAACTTACGAGGACGTAACTTACGTTACCGTAACCTACGGTGCCGTAACAACGACACGCCGGTGTCAATTGCGCAAACGTGTCGCACGGCATACCGACAGCGCTCCCCCTGGCTTTGACAGCGCGCCCCTGCCCGTGGGAACGTCACGTCACCGAGACCCGTCCACGGGGGAAGCCGGTGCAAAACCGGCGCTGTCCCGCAACCGTGACCTCTCGCCCGACTTCGGCCGGTGCGCAGGGGAAGTCGGAACGCCTGTGGCGGTGTCGGCTCCAACACATCGTCCGTCGTGGAAAGCGGACCGGAGCGAAGCGTCGGGCGACAAGCCCGGGGCCTCCCACCGGCCCCGAGGAGGTCCCCACCCATGCTGTCTGTCACCCCATCCATCGCTGCTCGTCGCTCCGCGTCGCGGCGCGCATTCGCCGTCCTGGCCGCCGTCATGGTCGCCTTCGCCACCCTGGTCAGCACTGCCCCCCAGGCCTCGGCCGCCAACTACCTCTACTGGAGCTACTGGCAGCAGACCGCCGGGAAGTGGGCCTTCAGCTCGGTTGGTGCCGACAAGGCCACTCCGAGCGACGGTGCCGTCGAGGGCTGGCGTTGGGCGATCGACGACGGCAGTGGCAGCCGCCCCCCGCGCGTGCTGCCGACCTTCGAGCAGCTTTGCGCCAGCACCCCGGCCGAGGCGGGCAAGAAGCGGGTCGGCCTCGTCGTCGACTTCGGCCGCGACGTCGACGGTGACGGCAAGGTCACTCCCCCGTCGTTGGTCGCGACCTGCGCCCTCGTTCCCACGGCAGCCACCGGCGCCGACCTGCTGGCCAAGGCTGGCGGCGTCCGCGCCGACAAGGGCATGATTTGCGCGATCGGCGGCTACCCCGCCACCGGCTGCGCCGCCCAGTTGGAGACGCTCACCGAGGCCCAGAAGGCACCCGACACGGCCCTGGCCCTTCCGACGGCCGCGCCGACGACGGCACCGACGGCCACCACCCCGGTAGCGACGACGACCACCGCCGCCACGCCCCCGGCGACCGCCACCGCAGCAGTCGTCGCGACGAGCACCACGGCCGCGGCGAGTGGGACCTCGCCGCTGCTGTGGGTCCTGTTGTTCGTGGTCGCCGCCGGCATCGCGTATGCCGTCGCCCGCCGGCGTCGTCCCAGCGGAGTCTGACCGGAGCGACACCACATGGCCCGCCCCACACCCGCCGCCACCCCCCGGATGCTGCATCCGGTGGCGTGGTGGGTGTGGGGCGTCGGCCTGGCGACCGCAGCCGCCCACACGACCAACCCCTGGCTGCTCCTGCTCGTCATCGCGGTCGCCGGTTGGGTCGTCCTGGAACGCCGTGAAGTCGGCGCGCTGGACTCGTTCCGGCCCTTCCTCATCATCGGCCTGTTTGCCATCGGGCTGCGGGTCGCCCTGACGATCCTGCTGGGCAACGGCGTCCCCGGCCAGGTCGTCCTTGTCGAACTCCCCCAGGTCCGGCTCCCGGACTGGTTCGCCGGGCTGCGCCTCGGCGGCCCCGTGACCCTCGAGTCCGTTGTCGCGGCAGGGATCGACGGGCTGCGGCTGGCCACGACGCTGGCCTGCCTGGGGGCGGCCAATGCGCTGGCCAGCCCACGACGGTTGCTGCGCTACGCACCCGCCACCCTCTATGACATCGGCACCGCCATCGTCGTTGCGCTCACCTTCGCGCCCGCGCTCGTCGACCTGGCCGGACGGGTGCGTTCGGCCCGACGCCTTCGGGGCCACAGTGGAACCGGTGTCCGAGAGTTGGCCCGGCTGGGCGTCCCCGTCCTCGAAGGGGCTCTGGACCGGTCCCTGGACCTCGCAGCATCGATGGAGTCACGCGGCTACGGCCGCACCGCCGTGCGTGGTCGACGCGAACGGATCGTTGGCAGCGCACTCGCCCTCAGTGGCGCATGCGGTTCGGTCGCCGGGCTCTTCGGCGTGATGTCCGCGTCGTCCGGGGGATGGTTTGGCCTGCCGATGCTCGTCAGCGGGCTCGCCCTGCTGGCCACCTCGCTCGTCCTGGGCTCCCGCAGAGACGCGCGGACGGCATACCGACGCGACCCATGGCGCGCGCCCGAATGGGCGACCTGCGCGCTCGGTCTGCTTCCGGCCGTGCTCCTCGTGCACGCCGAGGCCGACGCCTGGCCGGGGATCACCATCTCCCAGGTCCCCCTCGACTGGCCGCCCCTGCCCGCGCTCCCGACCCTCGCGATCCTCGCGGCGGTGCTGGTGGCGTGGGTGACTCCTGTCCCTCCCCGGCTGGCTCGAGCGCGAGCCACCACCCTTCCCGCCCGGCTGGAGACCGCATGATCGAGCTTCGCGGCGTCGGCGTCACGTATGCCGGTGCGTCCCGTCCCAGCCTGCGTGACGTGGATCTGCGCATCGAGGAGGGCGAACTCGTCCTCATCGTCGGGCCGACCGGCTCGGGCAAGTCGACCCTGTTGCGGACCCTCAACGGGCTGGTCCCCCACTTCTCCGGCGGAACCCTCACCGGATCGGTCGTCGTCGGCGGACGGGACACCCGGGCGCACCGACCGCGAGATCTGGCCGACCTGGTCGGCTTCGTCGTGCAGGACCCGACCTCCGCCTTCGTCACCGACACGGTCGAGGACGAGATCGCCTACGGAATGGAGACGCTCGGCGTCGAGCCGACCGCGATGCGCCGGCGGCTCGAGGAGACCCTCGACATCATGGGCCTGGCCGAGTTGCGCGATCGCAGCCTGCGGGAGCTGTCCGGAGGGCAGCAGCAACGCGTCTCCATCGCCGCCGTGCTGGCCGCCGGCCCACGGGTGCTGGTGCTCGACGAGCCGACGTCGGCTCTGGACCCCGTGGCTGCCGAAGAGGTCCTGTCGGCGCTGCACCGGCTCGTCCACGACCTGGGTTACACCGTCGTCCTCGCCGAGCACCGGCTGGAACGGGTCGTGCAGCACGCCGACCGGATCGTCCTGGTCCGCGACGGCGTCGTCTCCGCGCCACTCGACCCGGCCGAGGCGATGGCTCTCTCCCCCGTGCATCCGCCGATCGTCGAGTTGGGTCGACGGATGGGGTGGTCACCGCTGCCGCTGACGATCCGCGACGCCCGGCGTCGGGCCGGCTCGCTGCGCGCCCGGCTGGCGGCTTTGGACGGCACGCCTGCGGCCTCCGCACCCGTCAAGGACGCCGCCTCGCGATCGCTGGTGTCGGTCAACCGGCTCGTCGTGCGCCGCGGAACCGTCGAGGCCCTCTCCAAGGTCACCCTCGGCGTGAGCGCCGGGTCGGTCACGGCCGTTATGGGCCGCAACGGTGCCGGCAAGTCGACCCTCCTGGCCGCGATGGCCGGTCAGCTCGCCGCGACCTCGGGCGAGGTCTCCGTGGCCGGCTCGTCACCCCGGCGCCTCGCCCCGCACGATCGGGTCCGCGTCGTCGGTCTGGTCCCCCAGGACTCCAACCTGCTCTTGTATGCCGATTCCGTGGCCGCCGAGTGCCGGGCCGCAGACCGGGACTTCGCCGCGGCGGACGGGACGACGCGCGCGTTGCTCGCGCGGATCGCGGGCGAGGTCGACGGTGCTCAGCACCCCCGTGACCTGTCCGAAGGCCAGCGACTTGCTCTGGCGCTCGCCATCATCCTCGCCGGACGCCCCCAGGTCGTCCTGCTCGACGAACCGACGCGGGGCCTTGACTACCCGGCCAAACGCCGGCTCGTCGGGATCCTGCGCGACCTCGCCGCCGAGGGCCATGCCGTCATCGTGGCAACCCACGATGTCGAGTTGGTCGCCGAGGTCGCCCAGCGGGTCATCGTCCTGGCCGAGGGTGAGGTCGTCGTCGACGGGCCGATCCATGAGGTGCTCACCGGCTCCCCCGCGTTCGCTCCCCAGGTCGCCAAGATCCTGCACCCGCTGCCGCTGCTGACCGTCGACGACGTCAGTGCCGCCCTGGTCCCCGCGTCGTGAGGTTTCGCCCCGCCGCTGCCGCAGCGCTGGCCCTCACCACCGTCGTCGGGCTCGCGGCATACCTCTGGCCGTTCTTCGCCGCCCCGGGTTTCTCGACGAGCTACGGCCAGGACGCGCCATGGCTGTTCGCGGCCCTGCTGGGGTTGATGGCCTTCGTCGTCCTCGCCGAGGTCACCGCGAACGGCCTGGACGCCAAGACCGTCGCGGTGCTCGGGGTGCTTGCCGCCGCGGGAGGAGCCCTGCGTGTCCTGTCGGCCGGCACCGCCGGGCTGGAGCCGATCTTCGTCATCTTCGTCCTCGGCGGCCGGGTCCTCGGTCGCTCGATGGGTTTCCTCATGGGGTCGCTGGCGATGCTCGCCGGGGCCTTCCTCACCGCCGGGGTCGGCCCGTGGCTGCCGTTCCAGATGCTCGGGGCCGGATGGGTCGCGCTCGGTGCGGCGATGCTCCCGCGGGCCACGGGGCGAGTGGAGCTCGCGATGCTCGCCGGGTACGGCGCTTTCGCCGGGCTCGCCTACGGCGTGCTGCTCAACCTGTGGTTCTGGCCGTTCCTGGCTCCCGCATCCGCGCCCACCGGTGCCGGTTTCGTGCCCGGCGACTCGGCGGCGGCGAACTTCGCCCACTACGCCGTCTTCTACGTCGCCACCTCGCTCGGCTGGGACGTCCCTCGGGCGGTGCTCACCGCCGTGTTGATCCTCGTTGCCGGACGCTCGATCCTCGCGACCCTGCGCCGAGCGGTCCGACGGGCCGCCTTCGGCGAGGTCGTCCGCTTCGACTAGTCCTCGCGAGTCTGCACCTGGACGAACGGCGGGTTCATCACCGTGGCCTCCACCCCGCGACCGCGCACGTCGATGAGGACCTCGGCGTCCAACGGCACCGAACGATCCAGCAACGCGAGGGCGATCCCCTGCTTGCGGGTCGGCGAGAACGTCCCCGACGTCACCTCCCCGATCACCTCACCATCGAGCGTGACCGGGCAGTGCGCCCGAGGTATGCCGCGTCCGGTCACCAGGAGACCGCGCGAGATCCGCGACGTGGGCGCAGCCTTCTCGGCCAGCAGCGCCTCCCGACCCCAAAAGGCCGGCTTGGCCCAGCCCACCGCCCAACCCGACCGGGCCATGACAGGGGTGATGTCCAACGACAGGTCCTGACCGTGAAGCGGATAACCCATCTCGGTCCGCAGGGTGTCGCGTGCCCCGAGGCCGCACGGCATACCTCCCCAGGGGACCATCGCCTCGATGATCGCGTCCCACAGGTCGGCTGCGTCGTCCCACCGCGGGACCAACTCGTAGCCGCGTTCGCCGGTGTAGCCGGTGCGACAGACGATCACGGGACGACCCTGCCAGTCGGCCTCACGGAACTGCATGTAGTCGTGTCCGGTCGGCAAGCCGAGCGCATCGAGCACCTCGTCCGATCGGGGCCCCTGAACGGCGATCACGGCATAGTCCCGGTGCCTGTCGACCACCTCGATGCCCTCGGGAGCCGCGGCCTGCAGCCGACGGCATACCTCTGCGGTGTTCGCGGCGTTGGGGATGAGGAAGACGTCGTCGTCGGCCCGCAGGTATTGGATGAGGTCGTCGACGACCCCGCCCGTGGCGTCGCAGCACAGCGTGTACTGCGCCTGACCCGGACCGACCCGGCGCAGGTCGTTGGTGAAGCACGCGTTGACGAAGTCGGCCGCACCCGGCCCGGACACCGTGGCTTTGCCCAGGTGGCTCACGTCGAAGACCCCGACCCGCTCGCGAACCGCGGTGTGTTCGGCGACCACTCCGCCGCCGGGGTATTCGATGGGCATCTCCCACCCACCGAAGTCGGCCAGTTTGGCCCCCAGAGCAACGTGACGGTCGTGCAGCGGTGAGTGCGCGAGATCGGCCATGGCCAACGAGCCTAACGGGCCGGACCCGGGGCCGTCATGGCCCTGGCCGCTCGCGTGCATCAAGAGGTTGGCCTAGCCGCCAGACTTGCGCCGGAACATGCGCTGCGCCGCGGCCGGGCCGTGAGCGTCGTGGACCTTGCCTTCGCCCTCGCCCGCACTCTCGCGGCCGGCATGGGCCTGCTTGCGCTCGAGGGCCTCGCGGAACTTGGCCTTCATCTCGTCCGAGGGGCCGGCGGCCTTGGGGGCCTTACCGGACTTGGCGTTCTTGCTCATGCTCGTTCGTCCTTCCGTCAGTCGTCCGACCGGGAACCCGGTCGGGTGTCGCCGCGCTTGTCTCGGCGCTGGCGTGAACTCCATTCGCGCATCCGGCTGGGATAGCCGGTGAGGAGGACGTCGTAAATCGGGATCCCCAGAGCGGCCGCCATCTCATAGGCCGCCGCACGCGACCCGACGGCCCGCCGAGTCCACTCCCCGTCGGTCGCAACGAGCACCACGCTTTGGGTGCTGACGTTGGTGGCCGGCTCGAGAAATGCCTCGACCCCGCGTCGGGTTTGGACGAATTGGGCGAAGTGCCCGCGCACGGTCGCCAGATCGACGCGCATCGCCGGCCCGTCGGATCGACCCAGGTCAGGCAGCGACGACCGACGCCATCGGTCGAACAGTCCCATAGTCCGAACCTTATGCTGTCCGCGTGAGCACTCGGGGCACCTCCACAGGGCGATGGGCGGGTGTCGGCGTCGCTGGAGTCATCATCCTCAGCCTGGCCAGCATCGGGGCGCATGCCCTTCTCATTCCTGGCTTCATCCAGGCAGCAGACGCGTCCTCACGCTCGACCGGCGCACTGTCCACCCCGACGACTGTCCCGTCCGGGCAGGGCGGCACGGGGTCCCCCAGCTCGACCAGTTCGCCCGCCGCGACCGATCTGGCGCCGACGGCGGTGCCGGCCATGCCGGCATACGACCGGGCCTGCCTGCGCCGCGACAACCCCGCCACGGGAGCGAAGATCCCCGCGAACGATCCGTTCGGGGACGACATCGCCGACCTGGGCGACAAGGCCGAGTTGCAGCGCCTGTATGCCGTGCAGAGCGGAGCGCTCGTCCCGCTCGACGGCCTCGGGGCGCCACGACCGTGCGACGAGCAGTTGTGGTCGCTCGTCAAGGCCACCGCCCCCACCCTGCTCGGCTACATCGACGAGTTGCTCGTCTTCGATGCCGACCCCGATCCGGCGACGGGCGAGTTCATCATCGAGGGCGAGTCGGCCCCCAAGGAGACGGCGCCCGACACGTTCGACGACGACCACTGGCGCGTGTCGTTCGCACCCAACGGGTTGGACCGCGGCGAGCTCGCCTGGCTGGTTGCGCACGAGCTCGCCCATGTCGCCAGCCTCAACAAGGACCAGATGCTCAGCGGCGTCGGTGCCGACGTCTGCGCCACCTGGTACACCGGCACCGGCTGCCTGCTGGCGGACTCGTTCCTGCGGCGTTACCTCAGCAACACATGGGACGACGCCCTCTGGGATGACTGGGATAAGGCCGACGGCAAGTCCACCGAAAAGGCGCGGCGCGCGGCATACCAGGACTTCTATGACTCCCACAGCGATTCCTTCATCACCGAGTACGCCGCCTGGCACCCCCTGGAGGACTTCGCGGAGTCCTTCGCCATGTGGTGCACCTACGACGAGGACGAGCCGGACCGGGCTAACCTGCCGACCGCAGAACGGACCGACAGCGGAAACAAGGTTGCCTGGTTCGATGCCGCACGGCGCGATCTCCTGCCCGCCTTCGGGCCCGGCTGCACGATGCTGCGACAGTTCGCCGTCAGCTGATCGCCACGGCGCGTCCACCCGACACAGTTGTGACACGGCATCACGCGAAGTGACAAGATGCGGGTGGACCTTCGCACACGGACAGGAGCCCAGATGACGGACGAGGCGCCCGATATCTACGACGTCCTCGTCCTCGGCGGCGGTAGCGGCGGATATGCCTGTGCGTTGCGCTCCGCCCAACTGGGATTGCGGGTTGCCCTTATCGAGCGCGACAAGCTCGGCGGCACCTGCCTGCACCGCGGGTGCATCCCCACCAAAGCCCTGCTGCACGCCGCTGAAGTGGCCGACACGGCCCGCGAAGGCGCCCGGTTCGGGGTCAACTCCAGCGTTGAGTCGATCGACATGTCGGCCGTCCTGCGCTATCAGCAGGGAGTCGTATCCCGCCTGCACAAGGGTCTGCAGGGGCTGGTCTCAGCGGCGACCATCGACTACGTCGACGGGTTCGGCGAGGTCACCTCGCCCACGACGGTCCGTGTCGGCGACCGCACCCTCACGGGCCGGCGCCTCGTGCTGGCCACGGGGTCGCGAGCCCGCTCGTTGCCTGGGCTGGAGATCGGCGGCCGGGTGCTCACCAGCGACCAGGCCCTCGGCCTCACGCAGGTGCCGACCTCGGTCATTGTCCTCGGGGGCGGCGTGATCGGAGTCGAGTTCGCCTCCGTTTTCCGCTCCTTCGGCGCGAGCGTGACGATCATCGAGGCCCTGCCGCGGCTGGTGCCGGCTGAGGAGGAAAGCATCTCCAAGGCCCTCGAACGGGCCTTCCGCAAGCGCGGCATCGTCAGCCGCACGAATGCACGATTCGCCTCCGTGGCCCAGGACGACGCCAGCGTCACGGTCAGCCTCGAGGACGGCTCCACCCTGTCGGCAGACCTGCTGCTCGTCGCCGTGGGCCGCGAACCGGTCTCCGACGGCATGGGTTTCCAGGAGGCGGGAGTCCACACCGACCGGGGTTTCGTTCCGACCGACGAGCGCCTGCGCACCAATATCCCCGGGGTGTATGCCGTGGGCGACCTCGTCCCCGGTCTGCAGTTGGCGCATCGCGGCTTCGCCCACGGAGTGTTCGTCGCCGAGGACATTGCCAGCTTGAACCCCGCCCCCGTGCTGGACCGCAACATCCCCAAGG
>ERZ724525.2731-NODE-2731-length-10069-cov-4.833433_pt1 | contig 10069 bp, 7 predicted proteins | sample MGYA00376058_ERZ724525 | MGnify/ENA primary metagenome ERZ724525 (study PRJEB28724, sample SAMN07190888) | wastewater metagenome | isolation source: influent of sewage treatment plant in Hong Hong | place: USA: Christiansburg, Virginia | collected 2016-03-01 ...
TCTGGACGTCAGCCCCAGCGGGTACTTCAGCTGGGAAGCGTCTGGGCGACGTCCCGAGCAGGGGCCACGGCGCAGCCAGAGCGACGAGGCGCTGCTGGCGCACATCCGAGCCATCCACGAGCAACTTCGCGGCGAGTACGGCTGGCCGCGGATGCACAAGGAGTTGCTGGCCCGAGGGGTTCGTGTGGGCAAGGAGCGGGTACGCAAGTTGATGCAGCGCCATGGCATCCGGGCCAAGGGCAAGAAGAAGTTCGTCGTGACCACCGACAGCAAGCACCATTTGCCGGTGGCGCCGGACCTGGTGCAGCGCCGCTTCACACCTGCCGAGCCCAACCTCGTGTGGAGCGGCGACATCACCTACCTGCCCACCGATGAGGGCTGGCTGTACCTGGCCGCGGTGTTGGACCTTCACAGCCGTCAGGTGGTGGGCTGGAGCCTGCAGCCCCACATGCAGACCGCGCTGGTCAAGGACGCCTTGTTGCTGGCTTGCTTCCGACGCAAACCGCAGGCCGGTCTGATCTTCCACAGCGACCGCGGCAGCCAATACTGCAGTCTGGAGTTCCAGGATACCCTCAAGGCCTGGGGCATCCGCAGTTCGATGTCGCGCAAGGGCAATTGCTGGGACAACGCCCCGACCGAGAGCCTGTGGGGCCGGCTGAAGACGGCCTGCGTTCACGGCAACCGGTTCGCCACACATGAGCAGGCGCGGCAGGCAGTCATGGACTGGATCGCGTTCTACAACCATTCGAGACTACATTCCGCGCTGGGCTATCTCAGCCCGATGCAGTTCGAGCAACGCTGGTTGGCGGCGCAGCACAAAACTGCCGCTTGATGATCGGGCTATGCACTCCGATTCTCAGGGGCAACCTCAGTCTCGGCTAAAGCTTGCAGCGCTCGCGTTCTGCGTCGTGGGTGGTCTCGCGGCCGCTTCCGTCTCGGAGCGCACCGGCTTCGTGATCGCATTCTTCTGGCTCATGTTTGGTGGCATCGCCGCCGCCGTGGTGCTGGTAGCGGCGCCGCGCGCGGAAGTGGAAACTCCAAAGCATGACGTTTCGAATCCCTTCACTGACGAGCTAGGGGTGCAGCGCTATCCCGGCGACGTTCTTGACCTAGAAAATCATCCGCGCCCGGGAGCGAACGGTCGCTTCTAGGGCGAGCGTGCCGGCGGCGCTATTGGCGACGCCCTCCCTTTGGCAGCATGGTTGGTACTTCTTTGGTCGCCTCGATAGCTCGAGCCCTCTCAGTACCGGTTTGGCGCTCCCTGGCCTCAGCGGCTGCCTGCAACGCTGAATCAGCCCCACCATCTAGCAGCGCCTTCGCATTCTCAGCAAGCGCGGCTGCATCACCGCGAAGCTGCCGAGCGTTCCCAAGGACTTGGGACTTTCGCGTTGAGATGGTGCCGTCCTGGTTGCGGACGATCTGATTGCGCTCATCAAAAGTGGACGCCTGCGTTGGCCGAACGTTTCCGTCCCCTACCTGCCGTGAAACATCGTCGCGGACTTGCGAGAGAGGGCCGGATGCCACTGGTGCTCTTAGGTCAGAGGTTGCGATCCTCGACCCAACGGATCGATCATTGGCACTGTCGGCCACCTGAATCCGAGCCTTCGCAAAGATCGGATCCGCGCTGTTGGTGCGGTTGATATCTCGGACATCCGAGAAGGTGGATGGAAGCGCCGAGCCTGACATGGTTCTCGTGGGGGGCAGCGCTCGTGAAGCCAGCTCGCTCGCCATCGCTGCTTGAAGGGCAAGACTGTCTGAGCCGTATTCAGCAGCGAGGCGGTTGTAGCGGTTGATGAAGTCGGAGTTGGCGGGAAGTTGGGCAAGATCGATGGACAGTACTTCGCCGGTCTCGTATGCCTTTGAGAGACGCTCGGCGACAGCTGACCTCTCTGCCAGCGTAGATTGAGCGGTCTCGGTGCGACCAATTGCGGTCGCCAGCCGTGAAGCCAGTTCCGTACCCTCGCGTTGATCGCTGCCAAGCGCCCGCACATATGACTGGTCACGAGTGGCCCGCTCTGCAAACGACTTGAAGTCTCTGAGCTGATCTGCAGATAGCTCGTTCGCCACCTTTGTCTCAGCGTCATTCAGGGTGCTGGTGTAGGTCTTGCCTGCACTTCCACCTGCGCTTGCCTTGAGCGGACTAATCCCTGGAGTTCCAACGCCGCCCGACAGTTGGAACGCGATGTTCGCGACTTGCTGTGCGCTCAGGCCGGTAGTCCTGGCGACGGCCTCGCTCGTTACGCGTAGGCGATCTGCCGTCGCACCCAATTCACTGCTTGAGCTTATTGCCTCGCCGTCGTTGCGAGAGGTGGACCTGAAGCGACTGGAGCCCCTAGACATGGTGTCTACAAGCACAGAAGAAAGATCGCTCGAGGCAGATATCGCGTCACTACGTGCCGCCTCAACGGATTTCGAGGCCTCTTGAACTGAGGACTGGGTCACTCGAGACGACACAACGCGTGAGGTCGCACTTTCATTACGCAGATAGGAAGTGGCCTGCGCGCCGCTGGCAGTTGTCGTCACCCAGTTGCCGTCCAGGTCTTGCTGGCGGCTCACCCATGGGTTTGAGGTGGATGGGCTGATGGTCCGCTGATCCATAGAGACATTGCCCATGCTGGTGTTGCCGGTTGCAGCGGCTGCCGATGCGTTGCCGGACATCGAAGCAGCCTGAAGGCCCTACAAGCCGCCCATCACGGCGGATCCGAAGTTGACCATTCGGTTGGCGAGTGACCAGGCGAGCATTGGTATGCCAATGATCAGATACGACACGACCGCCTGTGCGGAGATCGAGTTCGAGTAGATAGGTGAGGCCGTTTGTAGCGAGAGCGCCTTCACTCCTCCCCCGACCTCGGCAGCTGCAGCCTGGTCGATCTGACCATACAGCGTCGCCATGTAGTTGAGGATCGCGAAGAGTGGCGGCCAAAGCTGGATCGACACCAAAGCGATCGCATAGCCGGAGAGGATCATGATCGTCGTCCGCCCGCTCGATACGAAGAGCAGCAGGACAACAAGGGGAAAGACCGCGTAGCACATGGCCTCCGCGACATTGCGGACAACGGGAAGGGCTTGAGACGAGATCTTGGCGCCGTTGATCCAGGATGCGTTCTGGGCGGCAACAGCCTGTGCGCGTCCGGTGGCGAGCATCATGCAGGCCGGGTCGTTGATCCGCTGGCAGCCCATCTCGCCGGCATCGTTGATTGCGTTGACGATAGCGTTCTGGCGGATCAGGTCAGCGGCTGTGGCGGCAGCGCCTGCGATCTGGGAGCGGATGTATGCCTGTGGGATCTGATTGAGAACCGCTGCCTGCGCTGCTGCCGCAGGGAGGTCGGGGTTCAACTTTTGCCCAAGACGCGCCGTCAACGCGTTGACCTGTGCGGGCAGGCGGCCCGAGATGGATGTATAGGCTGCGTCGCAGGTGGTCGTGGTCACCCCGGCGCCGGCCGTGATGACGGTGAAGCGAGCTGGATTGGTGGCCGCCATCGCAGCCCACAAGTTGTCCGACGTTGAGAATGCGTTGGCTGAGATCGTGCCGTCGGCGATGTCGTATGCGGTGCAGTTGTTGGCGAAGTTGATGATGTCGTTCAGAACTCCGGGATCCGGGATCGAGACGCTCCGCGTCTCCTGAATGAGTCGACTCCCGAACATCAGGCCGTTCTGCTGGTAGGACAGTTCCCCTGGTAGTGCCGCGGGCCCGGGAAGTGTCTGAAAGGCAGTCTCGAAGAGCTCTGTGATTGCATTGCCAATGGTGCTTGTCAGGCCCCCGAGAGCCGCCATGCCGAACGGTACGTTCGCGATGATCCGGTTGGGGGTGCCGCCAGTCTTGTCCACCACGGCGACCCTGACGCGGGGGACGGAGAGCACGCCGTAAATCAGCACGACCGATACGAGCCACTTCCAACCCACGAGCTTCTCGGGCTGGAACATGTAGGCCACCATGGCGGCGACGAAGCCACAGAATCCCACTGCCGCTATGGCGCTCAGGTAGGTGCCAGAGGCCATGATCGCCGCGATGGCGTTGAAGATGCCCTCCAACGCTTCGCTGTTGTGATAGGCGAAGATCTCCCACATGTCTGGCCCCCGGGTTCGAGTGCAGTCCTACTTCGCGCTGCGGCTGGAGTAGCCCAGCATGTCCAGGGCGTGCAGCGACATACTTGAGCGAAGGTTGCGCTCTAGCCGTTCCATGTCCGTGGCAACGGTGGAGACCGCAGTCACCTTGCGATACAGGGTTGCCTGCTCCTGCTGAAGCAGGTTCATGAACTTCTGGACGTCCTCACGCTGCTGGTGAGCGAGGCTGCGCTGCCGCTCGTTTAGACGATGCTGCTTGGTAAGGGCAGAGATCGCGACGTTCGCGAACTGGTTGAGGAAGGTGAATGCGTAGTCGGCAGCGATGACCTCGCGGTAGTTGCCGATCATCATGTCCGCGAGGCCGGAGCCCGGGATGGTGTTCCCGATCGACAACATGCGCCAGACGGGGATGCTGGTGCTGTTGACGAAGCCGACGGCTGCGGAGTTGTTCGGAATTGCGGTGCGGGTGCGGATGTTGTCCGAGATCAACTGCATGATGTCGGACACCTTCTTGGTGAGCGGCTGGTGCACGTAGGTGTTGTCGCGAGTCACCGTGTCGCAATCGGTGTAGTTGTTGCAACGGAGCAGTTGGAGGTTGATGTTTCCGCCGGCGGCGTCCGACTGGCCGTAGAGCAACTGCGCCACGGTCGTGATGCTCGGGCCGATGTACTCGGGATCTCGGTTGGCTGTCTCGGGCGGGAAGATCACCGCGCCCACGATGCTCATCACGAGCTCGCGTGCGGGATCGTCCAGGGTGTCGATCGACTTGAGCGCGCGCCAGGTGAAGTTCCCAACGAAGGGCGCTTGAGCGGCAATGTTCGGATCGGCGCTCGAGCGGGCGGAGCCGAGGATCGAGGGGCTGTCTGTTGCGCAGCGGCGCATGGCGGCGTCGATGTCGGTCTCCATGCCCATCTGGAGCGCCAGCTTCGCACAGGCACGCTGCGAGTCGTAGCCGACCGCTTCGGCCGCGGAGGACACAAGCGCGGTCGCGGTCTCGCAGGAGTTGATCCGCGCATTGTTGATCCAGGTCTCCAGTCCCTTGGCCCACTTGGTCAGGCCGCCGAGCAGGGGAGACACCGCTTCGAGCGCGAGCTGAAATGCGATCCCGGGCAGGGCCGCCGTGATGTTCCTCAGCATGTTGCGGAACTCGGTGGCGGAGATGTGGGAGAACGAACCGCCAAAGAGGTCGATGCCGCCACATCCGCCCTTGGCCGTCGGGAACTGGATGGCGGCCAGTTGATAGGTCTTGTTGGGGGAGCGGAGGTAGAGGTTGCCGCCGGTGTAGGTGTTGAAGGTCTGGCCTTTGAACGCCCCCGGAGCGGTGTAGTTGCCGATGGCACCGAGGTTGTTGAACATGGTGTTCACCTCGGCATTGAGGTCACCGGCGTAGCTCAAGGGCGCAGCAAGGGCCACGGCGTAGGCCACGATCATCGCGAACAGTTTGCGGAATAGGATGCGTGTAGGCATGTCGTCTCCCTACTGCAGGTTGACCCGCTTGGTGATGGACGGTGCATAGGCGTCGGCGCCAGGGGCTGCGACGGTCGCGATGCGTTCGATGAGCTGCGACTCGGACAGCACGCCGAAGCCGATCGGCGTGATCTTTCCGGTGTATGGCTCCGCCAGGTAGATTGCGGGCACCTGAGTGACCTGCAGAGTTCGTGCGATGCCGTTGTCGCGGCGGAAAGTCGGGAAGTTGGGCAACCCTTTGCCGTCCACGCTGATGGGGACGACCTGGATACCGAAGCGCGCGTTGAATGCCTCCAGCGTTGGCGCAAAGGCATGGCAGTACGGGCAGTCAGAGCGGAAGAAGAAGAACAGAACGTGCGTGCGAGCCAGATCGGTCAGGGACTGGGCACGGCTGGTGGCCTGCTCGCGATCGAAGACCTCGATTGCGCGTGAGTTCACGGGACGTCCCTGCAGCGTCATGTCCAGGTCCGGCGTCGCCCAGGCCACGCGCTGGGCCACGTCCGAGAAGTAGCTGGCCTGGCGCACCACCTGCGCTTCGAGCTGCATGTAGCGACGGACGTTTTCCTCGCTCGGTCGGATGATGGCGATGTTGCGGTAATCCTCGAGTCGCTTCTGAAGCTGTTCGAACTCGATGAGTTCCGGTGCGCGTGTGTCTCGGCGCTTGGCCTCGGGCCTTGGCGGCATCGGCTTCGCCGGTGGCGGGGGAAGAGCCTCAGGCTCCGGCTCCTCGTAGAAGTGCCAGCCACGACGAAAGTCGTCCCAGAAGAGTGACCGGGGAGGAGTGGAGCTCTGCGCAGGCGTGACAGCGGCTGCAGTCTGCGCTTGCGCGCGAGCCAGGGCGGGTTGAATCACGATCAGGGCCGCGGCGAGCGTGGCGATGCTTCGAGTGGGCGTCACGTGCAGCTCCTCAGGTGAGGGACTTGGGCGGCTGGCCGTCGCGGCAGTAGTTGATGCCGAAGTCGACGGTGTTTCTGCGAGGTGCGGCCTGTCCAGGCAGTTGGACTCCGTCCTGTGCGAACGACACCTTGAGCCTCGCGCATCCCGCCTGGGCATAGCGCTTCACCGTTGAGACGTCGATCTGGATCGGCCCGGTCGCCTTGAAGTGGCGGGTAATGCTCTCGGCATCCTTGCTGGTGAGGACGCCGTGCGCAGTGCCCGTGGGTGAATCGATGGCAGCAATCATCAGTACTCGCACGTCGGTGACCGGCAGGCGGCCGCCTTCGGAGGGCTGGGCGATGGCGACCGAGGCGTAGACCAAGGAAAGGAGGGTTGAGAGCAGTAGGTGCTTCATGGTTCAGCACTTCCCTTGGCCGAAGTAGCAGCTCGGAACCCGTGCCCCGTTGTTGGTCTGGATCGCTGAGAGGTTGGGGCTCTTCGCGACGAGCGAGGCATAGAACTCGCTGAGGTCCATGCGGGCGAAGTCAAGGGACTGGAGCTGCGCGATGCTGAACCCGGAACAGTCGGGATTTCGCGCGTCCCCCCAGCCCTTGCCGATCTGGCCGCGGCCCTGTTCATTCACGATGCGCGCGAGCATCGAGTTGAAGCAGCACTTCCCGGTCGTGTGCTCGATGCAAGAGACGCAGGAACCGAGGATCCGAATGCAGGACGAGCAGTAGCTGCCGATGCTGTGGCACAGCCCCGCGCCCTCCTTGAGCGCCAGGACGGCCTCGTTCTCGTTGCAGGAGGTCAGGGAAAGGACGATGTAGATGACCGCTGCGATGACCAGCGTCCACGGGTCGAACGCGATGACGAAGCCTTCGCCAGCGACCGCACTGGACGAGTACAGCACGGTGGAGCCGGCGGGAAGTGCCGTGCCGTTGACTGCGATCGTCACCCCGTAGGTGGTGAACGAGCCGCTGAAGCCAGCGCCTGTGAGCAAGGCGCTGAGACCCTGGTAGACAAACTGCCGGTTCTCGGAGTTCATCAGGATGTCGTAGACCAGGCGAGACCCTGCACCGAAGACGCTCTGGTTCGTCATGCCGCGGCCAGATGCGTCGGAGTTGCAGCAGTTGGTGAGAAGGCGATCGCGGCAGCTGTTGGCTTCCCCCTTGAAAACCTGCATGCGGTCGCTGTCGAGGTAGACCCCCGCCTCACGCCCGGCTTCGAGCATCGACATCGTTCGGGCGAAGTCGGCGTCGTTGGTGTAGGCCGTGTTGAAGCAGCTGGTACCCAGGCAGAAGACGTTGGTCGGGCAGTTCGTCGCCTGTGTGACCGTCTCGTTCGGTACCGTGCAGGTGTACTGGTCCTGATACGCCTCACAGACACCCGTCACAGGATTGGTGCGCGAGCAGGTTGACGACAGCGGGGTGCATCCAGCCGCGATCAGGGGCGCGCATTGATCGGCCGTGTAGGTACCGCCGCAGCTCATCGTGCTCTGGTACTGCCAGCAGTCTCGGGTGATAGATACGCCGTCGATCACCTTCGTTGCAGGGCCATCCACGCACACAGGTGCGCTTGCCACCGAGCACCGGCTGTCGGCGGCGAGGCTGGGGCATTGGTTGTTCCAGGTGTCTGCGGCGGTGTACGTCGTCGCGGGCTTGGTGTACGAGAGCCGCATCTGCGGGATCGGACCGTATGCCGGATTCGGTGCCCAGCCGACCACGGCTCGGGTTGAGCTGGCGCGCCAGTAGGGGGACGAGAAGGTGCCGGTGATGTCGCTTGCCTGGATGTCACCCGGCGAGCCGCTGGGGCTGTAGCAAGTGGTGGTACTGAGCGGTGAGCTGGTGCACTCCATCCCGTCACCACCGTACGAGCAGGTGGTGACGAGAAGGTTGTTGCCGCTCTGGGTTCCAGCGGGACAGGCGGCGTAGACGTCGATGAAAGGATGGATGGTCGTGCAGGTCATCGACTCCCAGCCGCCCGTACACGACTCGACGGGGTCGTCGGCGATCATGGCGGTGAGACTGCAGGTGGTGCCGGAACACGACTTGTCTGCGACGTAGACACCTCGTTCAGAGGGGGTGAAGCTCGGCCAGTTGTAGGAGGTGCCGATCACCGCCACCCGCTGCGGGGTGATCACCGACGTCGTCATGTCGACGTCGAAGAACGCCAGCGGCGTGCCGGAACTGGTGACCCGAAAGTGCTGACTGGAGTCCGGTCGATCCGGCAGGCACTGCGTGGCGACTGCAGTTGAGCCAGAGGACGCCTGCGCGAACCAGTCGCCGGGGGCGCAGGTGGTCGTGCGATCGACCGCGACATTGAGCGAGTTCGAGCAGGTGTAGCTGCCCGCGGTCACATAGCGAGCGCAGGCACGAGTCTCCGTGTGGGTTGCGATGGTGGCATCGGTGGTCGTGCAGCCGCTGTAGTAGGAGGCAAGGCTCCCCAGATCCAGTGAGGGGTTGCGCGCGATGCGTGACGCTGCGGCAACTGAGGGATCATTCGGTGAGATCGTGGGGCGAGGGGTGTTCGCAGACGTGATGGCCGTCCGCAGCGCCTGGCAACTGGGGTCGTTCGGCGTCGCCGCACATGCGGCCAGCTTGGCGCTCACATCGGGCCCGAGGGCTGGGCGTCCGGCCAAAGCGGCCTCGGGAGGCGTGGTGGTGTACCCGGGCACGACACCTGTCGCAGAGGGTTGGTTCACCATGCCCCTGATGGTGGTGTTGGCCGCTCGCCCCGCGGCGACGCCCTGGTCATGCGAGGTCTGTGCGATCGCAGCGGTCTGAGCGAGGATCAGAGCCTGGGTCATGACCCAGACGATCAGGCGCTTGAACATCACGGTTCAACCTCCTTTCATCTTGGCCAGAAAGACCTGTGCTTCGCGCGAGTACTTCGGCGCGGTCCGCTGGATGAATCGCAGCGCGTAGTCGATGCTCACGTCGCCGGCGGCCAGGGCAAAGCTGTCTGCCGAGAAACACGCCCCTGCCGCGCAGGGGGTTGGCACTGACCGGTCCTTGATCAGCACGAAGGAGGGTGTGGCGGCGATCGCGAAGCGGTCGAAAGCCTGTGGGTCGATCTGGAAGCCGACCTTGCGCTGGCCGATCACGCGCTGCACACGGGCGACGGTCTTCTGCATCGAGTCCTCGACCAGGCCCCGCAGCACCAGGGTTGCTCCAGTGCGTGCAGCTTGGTCGACCAGGCGCTCCAGCGCCGGCTCGGGCATCGAGAAGCTCACGAACACCAGGAGTGTTGGGCCCACGGGCATGCCAGCCTTGGCAGGGTCTGGGGAGCCCATTGCATCGAAGCCGCCGGCGATGGCGCCAAGGTCGATCTTTCCCTGGGTCTGCGGCTGCGGCAGGGCGTCGATGCGCGGCGCAGAGGGAACGGGCACCCGTGCAAGTTCTTCGTCGGTGGGCATGCGGTGCTTGCGTCGCGCCGCGTCGATCTCCTTGTCGGTGATGACCGGCTGATTGCGCGCCGCGCGTGCGACATCTGCATCGGTCACCGGGCTCTTCGGTGACTGAGCGAAAACCGAGGCAGCCTGCAAGGCCAGCAGCAACGCTGCGGCTTCCAAGACGCGGCGGGCTTGGAGAAGTTCAGTAGCCAACACAGCAGTTCCTCTTGCGGAAGAGCATGAAGGCGAAGTCCTCGCCCAGGACCG
>ERZ724525.2751-NODE-2751-length-10019-cov-7.857186_pt1 | contig 10019 bp, 7 predicted proteins | sample MGYA00376058_ERZ724525 | MGnify/ENA primary metagenome ERZ724525 (study PRJEB28724, sample SAMN07190888) | wastewater metagenome | isolation source: influent of sewage treatment plant in Hong Hong | place: USA: Christiansburg, Virginia | collected 2016-03-01 ...
TGCTGGGCGACCGCAACATGCGCCAGTCGGGCGGCGTGAGCCTGCGCGGCATGGACTCGGCACCGCTGCAACCCACCATGGGCGCAGCGCACCACGCCCACGCCGTCTGAGGGCCTTGCGCACGCCCGGCGCGGTAGCGGCTCAATGGGGAAACCCGTAGGGCGTGAAGCGGCTCTGGTTTTCATCGACCTCCAGCGTGCGCCCGACATACGGAAAGGCACGCTGCGGGCAACGGTCGCGCTCGCACACCTTGCAGCCCATGCCAATGGGGGTGGCGGCCTCGGGGGTCTGCAAATCCAGCCCCTGGGCATAGACCAGGCGCCCCGCGTGGCGCACGTCACAGCCCAGGCCAATCGAGAACGTGCGGCGCGGCGAGCCATAACCGCCCTGGCTGCGCGCAATGGAGCGGGCCACCCACAGGTAGCGCCGCCCGTCCGGCATGTTGGCCAACTGCGCCAGGATGCGGCCCGGTTGGCCAAAGGCTTCGTACACGTTCCACAAAGGGCAGGTGCCGCCCGTGCGGCTGAAGTGAAAGTGCGTGGCCGACTGGCGCTTGGAGATGTTGCCCGCCCGGTCCACGCGCACAAAGAAAAACGGCACCCCCGGCGCACCCGGGCGCTGTAGCGTGCTCAGGCGGTGGCACACGGTTTCAAAGCCCACGCCAAAGCGCTGCTCCAGCAGTTCGATGTCATAGCGCAGCGACTCGGCTGCCGCCAGAAATGGCCCATACGGCAACAGCAAGGCCCCCGCAAAGTAGTTGGCCAGGCCCATGCGGGCCAGCTTGCGGGCCGCCGTGTCGTGGGCCAGCTGCGGCACGCGGATCAGCGCGTCAATGGTGTCGGCGTGCTCCAGCAGTGCCCATTGCGTGCCCAGCTGGAATGCCTGCTGCGCGCCGTTGAGTTCGGCGGCCAGCTGCAAGGTGCGCCGCTCAGGGGCAAAGCTGCGTTTGCCATGCGCCGCATCCTCGGTGCGCTCCATGCGCACACCGTGGCGCAGTTCCAGGCGCTGCGCCAACCAGTGCGCCAGCGGATCGCCCTGCGTTTGGGCTTGGGCGGCCAGGGCTTCGGCAGCGCGGTCGAGCACGTCGAAATGGTTCTGGTGGGCAAAGAAAAAGTCCCGCACCACCTCAAAGGGCATGGCCGTGGGCGCGGCGGCATCGGAGCGGCCATCGCCCAGGCGCAGGGACATCATCTCGATGCGCTCCATGGCCTCCAGGTGCCGGCGGTGCAGCGCCAGCACGGCCTGGCCCAGGGCGGGCATCTGCGCGGCCACCTCTTGCAGCTCGGGCAGCGCCACGGGCTGGGCGGCATCGGCAAATACCTCTTTCAGCCCGGCAATCAAGCGCGCCTCGTCGTCCTCGGAAAACTCCTGGATATCGACGCCCAGGGTGCGGTTGAGCTTGAGCAGCACCGACACCGTGAGGGGCCGCTGGTTCTGCTCGATCTGGTTCAGGTAGCTGGGCGAGAGGCCCAGGGCATGGGCCAGGGCGATTTGCGACATGCCCCGCTCCGCACGCAGTTTGCGCAGCTTGACGCCCATGAAAGTCTTTTTCACAGCACCCCCGAGAGCAGCGATAAATTTGCAAAATTTGCAATTTTATGGATGGTGTTTCGCAAGATTTCGCCTTTTTAGCTCTGTTGGGAACCGGGTATTTTGCGTAAATTGCGAAGAATGACAACCCCCGGAGACCACCCCATGACCACCCCGACCGCAGACAGCGCTGCCCCTGCCAGCGCCAGCTTCAAGCCCAAGAAATCCGTCGCCCTCTCGGGCGTGACCGCAGGCAACACCGCGCTGTGTACGGTGGGCAAAACGGGCAACGACCTGCACTACCGGGGCTACGACATCCTGGACATGGCCCAGGTGTGCGAGTTCGAGGAAGTGGCCCACCTGCTGGTACACGGCAAGCTGCCCACGCGCGCTGAACTCCAAGCCTACAAAGCCAAGCTGCGCGCCCTGCGCGGCCTGCCCGGCAGCGTGAAGGTGGCGCTGGAGCAATTGCCCGCCGCCAGCCACCCCATGGACGTGATGCGCACCGGCGTCTCGGCCCTGGGCTGCGCCCTGCCCGAAAAAGACGACCACCACCTGCCAGGCAGCCGCGACATTGCCGACCGCCTGATGGCCAGCCTGGGCAGCATGCTGCTGTACTGGTACCACTTCAGCAACTCGGGCCGGCGCATTGAGGTGCAAACCGATGACGACTCCATCGGCGCGCATTTTCTGCACCTGCTGCACGGCGCCAAGCCCTGCGATGCCTGGGTGCGGGCCATGCACACCTCGCTGAACCTGTACGCCGAGCACGAGTTCAACGCCAGCACCTTCACCGCGCGCGTGATTGCGGGCACGGGCAGCGACATGTATTCGAGCATTGCCGGGGCCATTGGCGCGCTGCGCGGCCCCAAGCACGGCGGCGCCAACGAGGTGGCGTTCGAGATCCAGAAACGCTACGACAACCCCGACGAGGCAGAACACGACATCCGCCGCCGCGTGGCCAACAAAGAGGTGGTGATCGGCTTTGGCCACCCGGTCTATACCGTGAGCGACCCGCGCAATGTCGTCATCAAGGAGGTGGCGCGCCAGCTCTCGCTGCAAGCGGGCAGCAGCAAGATGTACGACATTGCCGAGCGCCTGGAGCGCGTGATGTGGAAAGAGAAAAACATGTTCCCCAACCTCGACTGGTTCAGCGCCGTGAGCTACCACATGATGCAGGTGCCCACCGCCATGTTCACGCCGCTGTTCGTCATGGCGCGCACCAGCGGCTGGGCCGCGCACGTGATTGAGCAGCGCCTGGACAACAAGATCATCCGCCCCAGCGCCCACTACACCGGGCCGGACGACCAGCGGTTTGTGCCCATCGAAGAACGCCATTGAAGCAAAAACCATAGCTGCCAGCGCTTATCACATAGAGCTTTCGGCCTGTTTTTGTGCTGAAAGCAACGTCCACCAAGCGCAAGCAGCTCACAAAAAAAGAGCAAACCTGTCCCGCCCCATGATGAACACTGCCCACCGCAAACCCCTTGCCGGCACTGCCTTGCAGTATTTCGACGCGCACGAGGCCGTCGAACAACTCCAGCCCGGCGCCTGGGCCCAGCTGCCCTACACGGCGCGCGTACACGCCGAAAACCTGGTGCGCCGCGCCGACCCCGCCCAGCTGAACGACTACCTGCGCCAGCTCATCGAGCGCCAGCGCGACATCGACTTTCCGTGGTTCCCGGTGCGCGTGGTGTGCCACGACATCCTGGGCCAGACGGCGCTGGTGGATTTGGCCGGGCTGCGCGACGCGATTGCCAAGGAGGGCGGCGACCCGGCTGCCGTGAACCCGGTGGTGCCGGTGCAGCTCATCGTGGACCACTCGCTGGCCGTGGAGTGCGGCGGCTTTGACCCCGACGCCTTTGCCAAAAACCGCGCCATTGAAGAGCGCCGCAACGAGGACCGCTTCCACTTCATCGAGTGGACAAAGAAGGCGTTTACCAACGTCCAGGTCATCCCGGCGGGCAACGGGATCATGCACCAGATCAACCTGGAAAAGATGTCGCCCGTGGTGTACGTACAAGACGGCGTGGCTTTCCCCGACACCTGCGTGGGCACCGACAGCCACACGCCGCACGTCGATGCGCTGGGCGTGATCGCCGTGGGCGTGGGCGGCCTGGAGGCCGAGAACGTGATGCTGGGCCGCGCCAGCTGGATGCGCCTGCCCACCATCGTGGGCGTGGAGCTGACGGGCGCGCCCCCCAGCGGCATCACCGCCACCGACACCGTGCTGGCGCTGACCGAATTCCTGCGCCAGGAAAAAGTGGTGGGCGCCTACCTGGAGTTCTACGGCGCGGGCGCGCAGGGCCTGTCGGTGGGCGACCGCGCCACCATCAGCAACATGTGCCCCGAATACGGCGCCACTGCCGCGCTGTTCGCCATCGACGCGCAGACGCTGGCCTACCTGCGCCTGACGGGCCGCGACGAGGCGCAGGTGCAGCTGGTGGAAACCTATGCCAAAACGGCAGGCTTCTGGGCCGACACGCTGCGCGAGGTGCAGTACGAGCGCGTGCTGCGCTTTGACCTCGCGAGCGTGGTGCGCAACATGGCCGGGCCATCGAACCCGCACCGGCGCCTGCCCACCTCACAGCTGACCGAGCGCGGCATTGCCGGTGCCGTGAAGCTGGAGATGGCCCGCGCCGACGAGGCCGAAGGGCGCATGCCCGATGGCGCCGTCATCATTGCCGCCATCACCAGCTGCACCAACACCAGCAACCCGCGCAACGTCATCGCCGCCGCACTGCTGGCGCGCAACGCGCGCCGCCTGGGCCTGGTGCGCAAGCCCTGGGTCAAGACCTCGCTGGCGCCCGGCTCCAAGGCCGTGGAGCTGTATTTGAAGGAGGCCGGCCTGATGGAAGACCTGGAGGCGCTGGGCTTTGGCATCGTCGGCTTTGCCTGCACCACCTGCAACGGCATGAGCGGCGCGCTGGAGCCGAAAGTCCAGCAAGAGATCATCGAGCGCAACCTCTACGCCACCGCCGTGCTCTCGGGCAACCGCAATTTTGACGGGCGCATCCACCCGTATGCCAGCCAGGCGTTTCTGGCATCGCCGCCGCTGGTGGTGGCTTATGCCATCGCAGGCACGGTGCGCTTTGACATCGAACGCGACGTGCTCGCGGTGGTGAACGGCCAGCCCATCCGCCTGCAAGACCTGTGGCCCAGCGACGAGGAGATCGACGCCGTGGTGCAGGCCGCCGTCAAGCCCGAACAGTACCGCGCGGTGTACGGGCCCATGTTCGCCATCCACGCCGACGGTGGCGACAAAGTCAACCCGCAGTACGACTGGCGCGCCCAGTCCACCTACATCCGCCGCCCGCCGTACTGGGACACCGAAGGCGTGGGCGCGCTGGCGGCCTTCCCGCGCACGCTCCAGGGTATGCGCGCGCTGGCGCTGCTGGGCGACAACATCACCACCGACCACCTCTCGCCCTCCAACGCCATCCTGGCCGACAGCGCAGCGGGCGAGTACCTGGCCAGGATGGGCCTGCCCGAAGAAGACTTCAACTCCTACGCCACGCACCGGGGCGACCACCTCACGGCCCTGCGCGCCACGTTTGCCAACCCGCAACTGCGCAACGAGATGGCGGTGGTCGGTGGCCAGGTGCAAAAAGGCTCGCTGGCGCGCATCGAGCCCGAGGGCCAGGTGGTGCGCATGTGGGAGGCCATCGAGACGTACCTGCACCGCCGCCAGCCGCTCATCATCATTGCCGGGGCCGACTACGGCCAGGGGTCGAGCCGCGACTGGGCCGCCAAGGGCGTGCGCCTGGCGGGCGTGGAAACCGTGGTGGCCGAGGGCTTTGAGCGCATCCACCGCACCAACCTGATCGGCATGGGCGTGCTGCCGCTGGAGTTTGCGCCGGGCGTGAACCGCCGCACGCTGCACCTGGACGGCAGCGAAACCTACGACGTGCTGGGCGAGCGCACCCCGCGCGCCGACCTCACCCTGGTCATCCACCGCCGCAGCGGCGAAACGGTGCAGGCGCGCGTGACCTGCCGCCTGGACACCGCCGAGGAAGTGTCGGTGTACGAAGCGGGCGGCGTGCTGCAACGCTTTGCCCAGGACTTTCTGGAATCCAACCCCAAAACGGCCTCTGGCGCTCTGCGGTAAAGCGCAAGCAGCTATCAAAATATGAGCAAACTACCCCAAATCAAAATCCCCGCCACCTACCTGCGCGGCGGCACCAGCAAGGGCGTGTTCTTCCGCCTGCAAGACCTGCCCTGCGCCGCGCAGCACAGCGGCCCCGCGCGCGACGCGCTGCTGCTGCGCGTGCTCGGCAGCCCCGACCCGTATGGCAAACAGATCGACGGCATGGGCGGCGCCACCTCGTCCACCTCCAAGGCGGTGATCGTGTCGGCCTCCAGCCAGCCGGGGCACGATGTGGACTACCTGTTCGGCCAGGTGTCCATCGGCCAGCCGGTGGTCGATTGGAGCGGCAACTGCGGCAACCTGTCGGCGGCGGTGGGGCCGTTCGCCATCGCGGGCGGGCTGGTGGCCAAGGAGCGCATTCCCGACAACGGCATCTGTACCGTGCGCATCTGGCAGGCCAACATCGGCAAAACCATCGTGGCGCATGTGCCCATCACCCACGGGCAGGTGCAGGAGACGGGCGACTTTGAACTCGACGGCGTGACCTTCCCCGCCGCCGAGGTGCAGCTCGAATTCCTGGACCCCGCCGATGGCGGCGAGGAGGGCGGCGCCCTGTTCCCCACGGGCAACGTGGTGGACACGCTGGACGTGCCCGGCGTGGGCCGCTTGCCGGCCACGCTCATCAACGCGGGCATACCCACCATCTTCCTCAACGCCCGCGACCTGGGCTACACCGGCACCGAGCGGCAAGACGCCATCAACGGCGACGCTGCTGCGCTGGCGCGTTTTGAAGCGATCCGCGCCTGGGGCGCCGTGAAGATGGGCCTGATCGCCCAGGTGGCCGACGCCGCCACGCGCCAGCACACACCCAAAATCGCCTTCGTGGCACCGCCCGCCGACTACGTGGCCTCCAGCGGCAAGGCCGTGCAGGCGGGCGAGGTGGATTTGCTGGTGCGCGCGCTGTCCATGGGCCAGCTGCACCACGCCATGATGGGCACGGCAGCGGTGGCCATTGGCACGGCGGCGGCCATCCCCGGCACGCTGGTCAACCTGGCCGCCGGGGGCGGCACACGCAACGCCGTGCGCTTTGGCCACCCTTCGGGCACGCTGCGCGTGGGCGCCGAAGCCCGGCTGGTCAACGGCCAATGGACAGCCACCAAAGCCCTGATGGGCCGCAGCGCCCGCGTGCTGATGGAAGGCTGGGTGCGGGTGCCTGGCTGACCCCGGTTTTTTTGGCAGGAGCGGTCGCCTCGGGGGCCATGGCAAGCACTCCTGTTTTCATAGCTGCTAGCGCTTGCCCAGCGGGCGCTGGCGGCTCTTTTTATATAAATCCTACCGGCACGGGTGCTGGCTGCACGGCGCTGGCCTGTGGGGCGATGGAGAAAAAAGCAATGTCCACACGCAAACAACTCAAGCAACTTGTCGAGGCCCGCAGCGGCCTGATCGTTCCGGGCGCATTCAACGCGCTGTCGGCCACCGTCATTGCCGACCTGGGCTTTCAGGCCATTTACGTCACCGGCGCGGGTGTGACGAACATGTGGTTTGGCATGCCCGACCAGGGTTTCATGGGCCTGCACGAGATCGCCGAGCACACCGCCCGCATCCGCGACGCCGTGCAGGTGCCGCTCATCGTCGATGCCGACACCGGCTTTGGCAACGCGCTCAACGTGGTCCACACCGTGCGCACGCTGGAGCGCGCCGGGGCCGACTGCATCCAGCTCGAAGACCAGGTGGCGCCCAAGCGCTGCGGGCATTTCAACGGCAAAGAGGTCATCAGCACCGAAGAGGCTGTGGACAAGATCAAGGCCGCCGTGGATGCGCGGCGCGACCCCGATTTGCTCATCATGGCGCGCACCGACGCCGCCGCCACCCACGGCTTCGAGGCCGCCGTGGAGCGCGCACAAAAGTTTGCCGAGGCGGGCGCCGACATCCTGTTCGTCGAAGCCGTCACCCAGGCCGAAGAGGTGCGCGCCCTGCCCCAGCGGCTGGCCAAGCCGCAGTTGATGAACATGGTGATTGGCGGCAAAACGCCCCTCTTCAACGCCGACCAGCTGGGCGCGCTGGGCTTTGGCATCGTGCTCTACGCCAACGCGGCCTTGCAAGGCGCGGTGATGGGCATGCAAAACGCCCTGACCGTGCTGCGCGACACCAAGGAAGTGCGCGAGGACAGCGGCCTGGTCACCCCCTTTGCCGAGCGCCAGCGCCTGGTGGGCAAACCCCAGTGGGATGCGCTGGAGCAGCGTTACACCGGAGGCACCAGGGCACCGCAATGAGCGACTTTTTCTACCGCTGTGCGCCAGAACCGTGCGCACCGACCACCGCGCCAAACTTGCAGCCCCGCGCGCTGTACGAGGCCCTGGCAGACCGTGTGCGCGAGCGCATCCTGGCCCATGAACTGAGGCCGGGAGAGCCCATCAGCGAAACGGCCTTGATGCACGAATACGGCGTCAGCCGCACGCCGGTGCGCGAAACCCTCAAGCTGCTGCACCACGAGGGCTTGCTGACGGCGCGCCCCCGGCGGGGCATGTCGGTTCGCATCCTGGGCACACAAGAGCGCGAAGAGGCCATGCGCCTGCACCGTCTGCTGCAAACCCATGCCAGCGCCCATGGCGTGGCGTCCGAGGCGCAGCCATGCCAGTCGTTGCTGGGCCGCATCCTGGGAATGACCGAACTGCACCTGCGACTGGCCTATGGGCCGGCCTTTGAAGGGATGCTCCAGAAAGCGCAGGGCCAGCAGGGGCGCTGAAGGGCACCGCGTCAGGCCAGCAGCGGCTGGCGGGCCTGCGCGATGAAGGCTTGCAGGTAGTCGATGGCCGTGTCCCCCTCGCGCACGCCCAGGTAGATGTGCTTGGCAATACCACGCGGCCCCAGCCGCACGGGCACCACGTCCATCTTGCTGGCGTACTCCTGCACCAGCCAGCGCGGCAGTGCGGCCACGCCCCGGCCACTGGCCACCATCTGCAACATGATGTCGGTGGTTTCAATGGTTTTGTGGCGCTTGGGCAGTACGCCTGCGGGCAGCAGAAACTGGGTGTAGATGTCCAGCCGGTCTGTGGCCACCGGGTAGGTGATGAGCACCTCTTGCGCCAGCTGGCGGGGGTTGACGCAAGGCGCATCCGCCAGCGCGTGGCCGCGCGCTACCACCAGCACCTGCTCGTAATCAAACACCGGCTCAAAGTGCAGGCCCGGCTTGAATACCGGGTCGGGGGTGACCAACAGGTCAATCTCGTAGCCGTACAACGCGCCCATGCCGCCGAACTGGAATTTCTGCTTCACATCCACGTCCACGTCGGGCCACGCGGCCAGATAGGGAGACACCACCTTCAGCAGCCACTGGTAGCAGGGGTGGCACTCCATGCCGATGCGCAGCGTGCCACGCTCGCCTTGGGCGAACTGGCGCAGCCGCTCCTCGGCCAAGCTGAGCTGGGGCAGCACGCGGCCCGCCAGCGCCAGCAGGTACTGCCCGGCCTGCGTGAGGCGCAGGCTGCGGCCCTCGCGCAGCCAGATGGAGGTGCCCAGCTGCTGCTCCAGCTTTTTCATGCTGTGGCTCAGGGCCGACTGGGTGACGCAGAGCTTGTCGGCAGCCGCCGTGAGCGAGCCCTGGCGCTCAACCTCCTGCACCACGGCGAGATGGATACGCTCCAACATAAATATATGAATAAAACTAATCGATACGTGAGATAAGACCATTTTACTTCATCGATAACGGGGCCTACGATGCCCTTTTTTCGCTTGGATGAAGACCGACATGACAACGATTCACAGCCTTGGCTTTCCCCGCATCGGCGCCCGCCGCGAACTCAAGTTTGCGCTGGAGTCCTATTGGAAAGGGCAGTCTTCGCGCGACGCCCTCCTGCACCTGGGCGCGCAACTGCGCCAGAAGCACTGGGCAGACCAGAGCGGTCTGGACTGGGTACCCGTGGGCGACTTCTCGTTTTATGACCAGGTGCTGGACATGAGCTTTACTCTGGGCAACCTGCCCGAGCGGGTGCAGGGCTTCCAGGGCGATGCGCTGGACAACTACTTCCGCGTGGCCCGGGGCCGCTCTGCCCCAGCCGCTGACGGCACTCCAGACTGCTGTGGCGGCGTGGCTGCGGGCGAGATGACCAAGTGGTTTGATACCAACTACCACTACATCGTCCCTGAGTTCAGCGCAGCCACCACGTTCACCCTCGACGCCTCGCGCCTGCTGGCGCAACTGGCGGAAGCTGCAGCCCAGGGCGTCCAGGCCAAACCTGTGGTGCTGGGCCCCCTCACCTACCTGGCCATCGGCAAGGCCAAGGACGACTCGAACAAGCTGGCGCTGCTGGAACGCCTGCTGCCGGTCTATGCCGAGCTGCTCGACACCCTGGCCGCGCAGGGCGTGGAATGGGTGCAGATCGACGAACCGATCCTCGTCACG
>ERZ724525.2753-NODE-2753-length-10016-cov-9.462504_pt1 | contig 10016 bp, 6 predicted proteins | sample MGYA00376058_ERZ724525 | MGnify/ENA primary metagenome ERZ724525 (study PRJEB28724, sample SAMN07190888) | wastewater metagenome | isolation source: influent of sewage treatment plant in Hong Hong | place: USA: Christiansburg, Virginia | collected 2016-03-01 ...
CGGCGCAAGCCCGATGGGGTGGCCGTGCTGGTCATCACCTCGGGCGACCGGCGGGTGTGCGAAGCCAAGGTGGCGGCCCTGGTATGCGGGCCGGGCCAGACGCTGGGCCGGGCGAATGCGGAGTTTGTGAAAACGGCGACCGGGTTTTCCATCGGCGGGGTGTCGCCGCTGGCCCATGCCACCGCGCCGGTCACGCTGATTGACCGCGACCTGTTCCGCTTCGGTCAGATTTGGGCCGCAGCCGGGCATCCGCATGCCGTGTTTGGCCTGCAGCCGCAGAACCTGGTGGACTGGACGGCTGCGCCCGTGGCCGATGTGACCGTGATCAGCCCTTGATGATCATGACGGGCAGGCTGGCGTGGGTCAGCACCTTTTGCGCCACGCTGCCCAGAATCAGGGCTTCGATGCCCCTGCGCCCGTGCGAGCCCATCACGATCAGGTCGCAGCCTTCGGCCTGGGCGGTTTCCAGAATGCCTTCGTAGGCACTGCTGCGCTCGATGGTGTCGCCAGAAAAATGCACCCCCTTGGCGGCACACATGACACGGATGCCTTCCAGCGACTGGCCTGCGGCGGCCTGGGCTTCGGCCATGTAGGCCTGCAAGCCCATCGCTGAGGCATCGCCGATGCCGATGAAGGGGAAGGGGTCGATCACGTACACACCGACGACTTCGGCCCCCTGTGATTTGGCCAGGTCAGCGGCCACCTCGGCGGCCTTGTGGGCCTGGGTGGAACCGTCGGAGGGAACGAGGATTTTTTTGAACATGGATCGTCTCCAGTAACAACTATGAACAGGCCTTCAATGGTACGGCCTGACGGGGCCGTTCCCGCCCAGCGGTCAGCCCCGTGAAAGCCCGCTTGTCACGGGCGGCACATTCACTTCTGGCGGCTAAACTGGCAGGCTGCACTTTCTCGTTGCAGCACAGGGAGCTCACATGCAAAAACCCACCTCAACCGTTTGGCTCACCTTGGCCGCCTTGCTGATGGCGGCGGCAGTCTGGGGAGGCTGGAAGCTGAAACCCGGTGATGCCCCGGCGCAGCCGGTGGCCGTGGGCAGTGCGGAACCGTTTGCCTGGGTGGACTGCAAGCCCCGGCTGCTGGACGGCGCACCTGCGGTGGCGGTGATGTTCACCCAGCCGCTGGCCCGCTCGCAGGACTGGGGCAAGCTGGTGAAAGTGACCGAGGGCGAATCGGCCAGCAACGCCAGCCCGGTGCCTGGCCGCTGGGTGCTGGGTGACAACCCCCGCATGCTGTACCTGCCCTACGTCACGCCCGACCGCACCTACCGCATTGCGCTGGATCAGGCGCTGGCGGCTGCGGGTGGCGGTACGCTGGGCCAGGCGAAAGACTGCACGGTCAAGAGCGAGGCCATGCCCGAATCGTTCTACTTTGCCAGCCGGGGCGTGGTGCTGCCCGCCGGGCAGAACGGTGGTCTGCCCGTGGTCACGGTGAACACGCCCGAGGTGGATGTGCAGTTTCTGCGTGTGGATGCGGCCTCGCTGCCCACGTTTCTGGAGCGCGTGGGTGGCCGCCCCGACCAGCCCGCCGACAGCAGCCAGGCCAACGCATCCGAGGGCGAGGAAGGCGACTACCAGGATGGCTACATCGACCCTGGCCGCCGCCTCAAGGGCACGGTGTCGGGCTATGTGCTGGACGAATTGCGCGCGCTGGCCAGCAGCGTGTACCTGGGCCGCTTTGCCACCGATGCCCGGCCCAACCGGCGCAATGTGAGCTACCTGCCGGTGGAAAAAATCAAGGAACTGCAAGAGCCCGGCATCTACGTGGCCGTGATGAACCCGCCAGGCCGCTTTGGTTTTGACTACCAGGTGACCTACTTCTACGTCACCGACATCGGGCTGCATGTGCGCCGCCATGCCTTGCAGACCGATGTGTTTGCCACCTCGCTCAAAAGCGGTCAGGCCCTGCGCGGTGTGGCCGTCAATCTGGTGGACGACAACGGCAAGAGCCTGGCCCAGACCACCACCGATGGCGATGGCCACGCGGTGCTGACCGGCAGCACCGACAAGGCGCGGGCCGTGGTGGCGCGGCGCGACAAGGAAATGTCGGTGGTTGCGCTGCGCGACCCGGCGCTGGATCTGTCGGAATACGACGTGGGCGGCCACCCCTCGCGCAACCAGAAGCTGTTTGTGTATGCCGGGCGCGACCTGTACCGCCCTGGCGAAGAATTCACGGTCTCCATGCTGGCCCGCGATGCCGATGGCCAGCCCCTGCCCGCCCCGGCAGGTGGCACGGCCTTGCCGCTGACGCTGACCCTGAAAAAGCCCGATGGCGAAAAGGTGTCCACCCAGATCGTGCGTGCGCATGCCAGCGGCACGGCCTATTACCAGCACGCCATCCAGCTGCCGGGCGATGCGCCCACGGGCCGCTGGCTGCTGGAAGCCCGCATCGACCCCGCCGCCAAACGGCCCGATGCGGCCTGGGGGTTTCAGGTGGAGGAGTTTTTGCCCGAGCGCATGAAGCTGGACTTGCAGGCCCCCGAAGCTGTGCTGCAAGGCAGCGACCCGCTGCACATCGAGGTGACCGGCAACTACCTGTACGGAGCCCCCGCCGCAGGCAACCGGCTGCTGGCCTCGGTGGCGGTGGAGCGCCAGCGCCTGGCCCTGCCCCAGCCGTGGCCCGGCTTCATTTTTGGCGACTTTGCCGACGACAGCGCCAGAAAGCGCGAGGAGCTGCCCGAAACCGAGCTGGACGATGGCGGCAAGGCCAGTGTCGATGTGCCGCTGGACATGGCGGAGAGCAGCTCCCCCATGAAGCTGCGGGCATCCTTCAGCCTGCTGGAATCGGGCGGGCGGCCTGTGGTGCGCTCGGTGGAGCGCAGCTGGTGGCCCGCCGAGGCACTGGTGGGCATCCGCCCGCTGTTCGAGCGGGATGTGGCCGCCGAAGGCGGGCTGGCCGCGTTCGAGCTGATCCGCGTCAACCCGCAGGGCAAGGCCGTGCCTGCCAAGGGCTTGCAGGTGAAGCTGGTGCGCGAAGAGCGCCAGTGGTACTGGCGCTACGACGACCAGCGCGGCTGGCACAGCGGCTACCACACCGATGAGGAATTGATTGAGGCCCGCACCCTGGATGTGGGCGCACGCACCCAGATCGCACTGCCCGTGCGCTATGGCCGCTACCGGCTGGAGGTGCTGGACGCGGCCACCCGGCAGACGGCCCGCTACCGCTTTTACGCGGGCTGGGGCGCACAGGATGCCGACGACATGGGCAACCGCCCCGACCGCGTGGGCCTGAAGCTGGAAGGCGCACCCTACAAAGGCGGCGACGAGGCCCGCCTGACCATCACCCCGCCCCACGATGGCGAGGCGCTGGTGACGGTGGAAGGCGACCGCGTGCTGTACCAGAAGCGCGTGGCGGTGCGCACCAGCGGCACCACCATCGGCATCCCGATTGACCCGGCCTGGAACCGGCACGACCTGTATGTGGCCGTGGTGGCTTTCCGTCCGGGCAGTGCGGGCGACCGCATCACACCGGCGCGTGCGCTGGGGCTGGCCCACCTGCCGCTGGCCCGCCAGTCGCGCCAGCTCAAGCTGGCCATCACCGCCCCGGCCAAAACCCAGCCCGAGCAGCAGGTGCCGGTCAAGGTGCAACTCACCGGGGCCAACGGGCAGCCGGTGAAAGCGGGCGGCGTGGCGATGGTCACGCTGTCGGCGGTGGATGTGGGCATCCTGAACATCACCCGCTATGCCACGCCCAACCCGGCGGACTTCTTTTTCGGCAAGCACCGGTATGACGCAGACCTGCTCGACATCTACGGCAAGCTCATTGAAAAGATGGATGGCAACACCGCCAAGCAGCGGTTCGGTGGCGATGCGGGCAAGCGCGACACCCAGAGCCTGCCGCGCAAGGTGCGGCTGGTGGACTTGTTCAGCGGCCCGGTGCTGCTCAATGCCCAGGGCGAGGCCACCATCCCGCTGAACCTGCCTGATTTCAACGGCACCCTGCGCCTGATGGCGGTGGCCAGCACGCCCGACAGCTACGCCAGCGCCGATACCGAGATGCTGGTGGCAGCCCCGCTGGTGGCGGAGCTGAACATGCCCCGCTTCATCGCCCCCGGCGACCGCGCCACCATCGCGCTGGATGTGACCAACCTCTCGGGCAGCCCGCAGGATGTGCTGGTGAAGGTGGAGGCCGGTGCGCCACTGCGCATCACCGGCGGCCCGCAGGCCGCAGTGAAGCTGGCCGACAAGCAGCGCACCATCCTGCACTACAGCGCCGAGGCCACCGATGCCTGGGGCCTGGCCCCCATCCAGATCAGCGTCACGGCGGGCAAGCTGAAGGTGGTGCGCCAGGCCGCGCTGCAAGTGCAGCCCGCCACCCCGCCGGTGCGCGAAGTGCGGCGTGTGCGGCTGGAGCCCGGAGCCAGCTTCAAACCCGACCCGACGATGACCGATGCGTTCTGGAGCGGCTCGGCCACCGCCAACCTCACACTCTCCAACCAGCCGCCCATCGACGTGAAAAGCGCCGTGCAGGGTTTGCTGATGTACCCCTACGGCTGTCTGGAGCAGACCACCAGCAGCGCCTACCCGCTGGTGTTCATTGACGAGGCCGGGGCCACCGCTTACGGGCTCAAGCCCCTGAGCCGCGAGGAGCGGGCCAAGCGGCTGGATGTGGCCTTTGGTCGTCTGGCGGGCATGCAGCAGGCTTCGGGCGGATTTGGCCTGTGGGCCGCCAACAATCCCTATGAGGCCTGGCTCAGCGCCTACGTGACCGGCTTTTTGCAGGATGCCCGCGACGGCGGGTTTGCCGTGCCCGACAGCCTGCACCAGCGTGCCACCCAGGCGCTGCTGGAGCAGTTCCAGAAAACCCCTGGCCAGCAGACCCGCCCGCCCAAAGACGTGCGGCGCGATGACCAGGGCCGTGTGGCCGATTACCGGGATGGCGAACTGATCCGCATCGCCCACCAGCGGCTGGCCGAAGCGACGCACGCGGGCTACATCCTGGCGCGGGCCCAGAAAGCCCCGCTGGCCACGCTGCGCACCCTGCACGACGAGTACCGGGGCAATGCCCGCTCGCCGCTGGTGCTGGTGCATCTGGGTCTGGCCCTGCAACTGATGGGCGATGCCAACCGGGCAAAAGTCGCCTTGGACGATGCGCTGAAGCTGGACTACGGCATCAACCCCGTCAGCCAGAGCAGCACCTACTGGGGCGACTGGTTGGGCGACTACGGCTCCCGCCTGCGTGACAGCGCCATGGCCTATGCCCTGCTGCACCGCCACCAGGTGACACACCCCCAGCGCGAAACCCTGATGCTGACGCTGGCCGCCGAATTCGACAAACGGCAATACCACTCCACCCAGGAGAGGCTGGCCCTGTTTCTGGCGGCCCGCGCCGCAGGCGGCAGCCGCACCGAGCCCTGGCAGGCCAGCCTGCAAACCGGTACAGGCCCGGCCCAGGCCCTGCAAAGCCAGACCGCCGAACAGCGCAGCCTGAATGCGGCCACCTTCAAGCGCGGCATGGTGGTGGTCAACACCGGCACCAACGCCCTGTTTGTGGAGCTGGCCGCCGAGGGCTACCCGATCAAGCCCCTGGCTCCGCGCGATGACCGCATCGTGCTGGAGCGCAGCTGGTGGAGCACCAGTGGCAAGCCCGTGAATGCCCGCCAGTTCAAAACCGGCGACATGGTGGTGGTGCGCCTGCGGGTGCAGGCCCGCCAGTCCATCAAGGATGCGCTGGTGGTGGAGCGTGTGCCCGCTGGCATGGAAGTGGAAAACCTCAACCTGAGCCAGGGTGTGCAGGCCAGCGAGCTGGTGGTGGACGGCGTGAACGTGGGCGAGGCCATGGGCAACAGCCGCATCAAGCACAGCGAGTACCGCGACGACCGCTTTGTGGCGGCCACCGATCTGCGCGATGGCAGGCTGGACCTGTTCTACCTGCTGCGGGTGGTCACGCCTGGCAGCTATGTGGTGCCCGCCCCGTTTGCCGAAGACATGTACCGCCCCGATGTGCGCGGCGTGGGCAAGCCCGAAGCCGACATCACCGTGATCGACCCCAGGGCGAAGTGACGCAGACCGGCACCGATGCAGCCCCCACCGCACCCGAGAACACCAGGGTGCGGGCAGAGGCCATCACGGCTTTCTCGATATTCACCAGAATAGATTCAAACAAAAAGTGGCTTAGGCGCTTTTTGGGAATGGCTTTTTCGCTATGTATATTGATTATTCTGGATCGGGCTTTTCCACTGCCCGCAGCGGCGTTTCAAGGTGCCCACACACCCGGCACACTGGTGGTGCTGGCCGATGACGGCACGCCATTGCGCACCTGGGCCAGTGCCGACGGGGCCTTGCGCCACCCCGTCACGCCCGAAGCCGTGTCGCCCCTGTACCTGCAAGCCCTGCTGAACTACGAGGACCGCTGGTTTGACTGGCATCCCGGCATCAACCCGCTGGCGCTGGTGCGGGCGCTGGGCCAGTGGGTGCAGCATGGGCATGTGGTGTCGGGCGGCTCCACGCTGACCATGCAAGTGGCCCGCATTCTGGAAATGAACAGTCCGGACATCGGTGCAGAAAGTGGCCCTGCCCCCCGTACAGTGGGCACCAAACTGCGCCAGATGGCACGCGCCCTGCAACTGGAATGGCACCTGAGCAAGCACGACATCCTGACCCTGTACCTCAACCACGCCCCGATGGGCGGTCAGGTGCAGGGCGTGGAAATGGCCAGCCGGGCCTACCTGGGCAAACCGGCGCTGGACCTGAGCCACGCCGAGGCAGCCCTGCTGGTGGCCCTGCCGCAGAGCCCATCCCGTCTGCGGCCCGACAGGGCCCCGGCACTGGCCCAGGCCGCCCGCGACAAGGTGCTGCAACGCATGGTCAGCCTGAAGGTGTGGCCCGAGTCCACCGTGGCCGATGCACGACTGGAGCGCGTGTTTGCCCCGCCCCTGCGTGCCCGCTGGCTGGCTCCACTGGCGGCTGAGCGGCTGCGTCAGCAAGCGCTGCGCACAGCAGCCGCTCTCACACCCTCAGCCACGCAGGCCACCGCACAGGCCGACACACGGCCAGCCCCGCACGCCGCCACAACAGCCAATACCCGGTCAAGCGCCGTGGTGCGCAGCACCCTGGATGCCCGGCTGCAAATTCGGCTGGAACAAATGCTGCTGGATAGGCTGGCGAATCTGCCCCCTGCCGTGTCCATGGCCGCGTTGGTGGTGGAGAACAGCACGCTGGCTGTGCGAGGCTACGCAGGCAGCGCCGACTTTGGCGATCCGACCCGCGCCGCCCATGTGGACATGGTGCGTGCAGTGCGCTCGCCGGGCTCCACACTCAAACCCTTTCTGTATGCCCTGGCACTGGATGACGGGCTGGTGCATTCCGAAAGTTTGCTGGTCGATGCACCGCAGAATTTTGGCGACTATGCGCCGGGCAACTTTCAGGCATCGTTCAACGGCCCGGTGAGCGTGAGCGAGGCGCTGCAACGCTCGCTCAACGTGCCAGCAGTGGATTTGCTGGAGCGCATCGGCCCGGCCCGCTTTGCCGCCCATTTGCGCAATGCGGGCCTGAAGCTGCGCATGCCCCAGGGGGCCACGCCCAACCTGAGCCTGATTCTGGGTGGCGGCGGCACCACGCTGGAAGAACTGGTGGGAGCCTACACCGCCCTGGCACGCGATGGCATGGCGGGCCAACCACGCCTGACCCCGCACACTCCGCTGGTTGAAACCAGGCTGATGAGCCCCGGCGCGGCCTTCATCGTGCGTGAAATCCTGGAAAACGGTGGGCGACCCGATACCCCATTCCGCGAGTCAGCTACCCGCGTGGCCTGGAAAACCGGCACCAGCTTTGGCTTTCGCGATGCCTGGGCCATCGGTGTCACCGACCGCTACACGGTGGGCGTGTGGGTGGGCCGCCCGGACGGCACGCCCAACCCCGGTTTCTTCGGGGCCAACACCGCCGCACCGCTGGTCAGGGATGTGCTGGCAGCAGTGGACGTGGCTCCGGCGGCAGAGCGTCACCCCCCCGCCAGCGTGAGCGCACAGGAAATCTGCTGGCCCCTGGGAATGGCCGCAAGCCACACGGCCCCGGAGCACTGCCTGGAGCGCCGCACCGCCTGGACACTGGATGGCACGACCCCACCCTCACTGCCCGACCGGGTGGCCCACACCAGCCTGCTGGAAACCGCGTGGATCAATACACGAACCGGTCAGCGATTGCATCCCGGTTGCACGGAGGAAACCATCAACATAAAAACAGTCCAGTGGGCACGCTGGCCCACACTGCTTCAACCGTGGATCACATCGGCCCAGCGCAGTGCGGTGGAGCAACTCCGCCTGGCCCCTCCGTGTTTAGCACAGCAATCCGCTCCCAGCCGCAGCCTGCGCATTGCCGGGCTGGACAACCACAGCGTGTTGCTCGCTGCACCTGGCCGCACGCATCTGACGGTTGCACTGCAAGCACTCGGCAGCAACGAGGTGGTGCATTGGCTGCTGGATGGCCAACTGGTGGGAAGCACCATTGCAATCCCCCTCAAAACGCAGAAGCCACCAGGGACTGAACGGACTCCATCCTCCAGCCCCACCCTGCATTTGTCACTGACACAGCCAGGGCCACACACACTGACCGCGATGGACGGATCGGGCCGCTATGGGCAGGTGGTTTTTTCGGTGCGTTGAGGCAACCGCCGGATGGCCTCAAACGGACACAACAACGCGCCTCAAGCCTTGAGCGAAGGGGGCACGGCGGCAGAGGACTGGGCCTTGGCTGCTCCGACATCGGTGAGCTTGCGCAGAAAGGTCGGGGCCACGTTCCACTGCTGCCCGCCCTCGGTTATGAGGGTGACTGTCTTGCGGTTGTATTTGATGATGGTGGCAAACAGCACCGGATGCCCGTCTGGCTGGAAGCTCACCTTCTCGCCCACGCTGAAATCCAGCATGCGGGCGTGCAGCCGCATTTCATGCAGAAAATTCAGCCGCGTGACCACACGGCGGTTCAAATCCACCAGCTCGGCTTCGGTCAGGTGGTCGATGGGAATGGGGTTGGACATGGGTGGCTCGAAAGTAAAGGGCAGGGACAGAGGTGAGCTTACCGAATGGCATCAAGCTTGGATCAGATGAACTATTCCCCCATACAGAATCTCTGATTCAGATACCATCCACACATGATTCGCTCTTTCATCTGCACCGATACCGAAGCCCTGTTCAACAGCAGGGCCGTTGGGCGTTTCAGAAACATCGAGCGGGTGGCGCGACGCAAGTTGTTGCAACTGCATGCCGCCACCGACCTGCACAGCTTGCGCATTCCACCCGGCAACCAGTTGGAGGCCCTCAAAGGTGACCGCCTGGGCCAGCACAGCATCCGCATCAACGCCCAATGGCGCGTGTGCTTTGCTTGGCATGACGATGGGGCCTACCGTGTGGAAATCGTGGACTACCACTGAATATTCAGGAGCCAGACACATGACCACCGAACTGCTTGACGAGATTCACCCCGGCGAAATTTTGCTGGAAGACTTCATGAAACCACTGGGCATCACCGCACGGCAGCTGGCTGCTGACATGGACGTACCGCCCAGCCGCATCAGCGACATCGTGAACGGTACGCGCCCCATCAGCGCCGACACTGCGCTGCGACTGGGCCTGTTTTTCAGCATGGACCCGCGCTACTGGCTGAACCTGCAAACCGAGTACGACATGCGCACGGTCATGCGCACCAGCCACGACAAAATCGCGCCCCGCATTCGGGTGTTTCAGCCTGCGGCAGCGACTTTGGCGGGTTGAGATCAAGCCAAAAGACCTGTCTTTTTATCAACACCAACTTTGCATCCCGGGTGTAGCGTGCGCCGCAGCCAAGCGCCACACCCCAAGCCTCACACCCGCTCGAAAATCCCCGCCGCCCCTTGGCCCATGCCCACGCACATGGTGACCATACCGTAGCGCTGGTTGTGGCGGCGCAGGGCGTGGATGACGGTGGCGGCGCGGATGGCACCGGTGGCACCCAGCGGGTGGCCCAGGGCGATGGCGCCGCCGTTGGGGTTGACCTTGGCCGGGTCCAGGCCCAGCGTGTTCATCACGGCCA
>ERZ724525.2755-NODE-2755-length-10012-cov-4.669077_pt1 | contig 10012 bp, 8 predicted proteins | sample MGYA00376058_ERZ724525 | MGnify/ENA primary metagenome ERZ724525 (study PRJEB28724, sample SAMN07190888) | wastewater metagenome | isolation source: influent of sewage treatment plant in Hong Hong | place: USA: Christiansburg, Virginia | collected 2016-03-01 ...
CCTGGCTCAAAATTCAATCGGCACGGTGGCTCAATTTTGAATCGGCGCCAACAGTTGTGCTGTTCCAGGAGGCCAATATTGACACTACAAGGCACCGCCCCTTAGGGAAATACGGTTGTGCATGGAGTTGCTCCAATGCGGTCGGGGTCGCTATCCGAACACGGGCATTTTTAATGAGAAATCAGATGTTGTAAAGCTTGGCTGAAGGGCCGCTTCTGGCCGGTTGCGGCTGTCTCAGTTCGAACCAAAGCAGACCGTCAGCCAACTAATGGAAAAGGTGAGCGGCGCAGAGACTGGAAGGGCGACGAGTCACTCCACCTATTGGTTAGCTCATCTGGGTGCTACATAGTGGTACGGATCATCGTCCGCTGTACACGCCGCGCTTCACAGGTACTCAGCAACAAAGCGAGTAATGTCGCGAATCATGTCACTTACGTCAGCCTCGCTAAATTCATCGGGTTTGCCGTGTGCAGCTAAATTTCGAACGTCTGCGATGGCCGTGATGCGCTTCTGTTGAAGCTTGTTGAATACGCCTTCTTTTGCAAGATCGGCATTCATCTTGTCGAGCTTGCCGTGCGGGATGCTATGTCGATCGCATAGTTCGCGCAGTGAGGTCTCCAAAACAACACCTGCGACCACTGCTGAAGGAGATTTGTAGCCTGCATTAAGTAAAGCTTGCGCTTGTTCCAATTCGGAATCAAAGACTTCAGCTTGAATCAATGACCTCGTAGACCTAAGGTAGCCGCCTTCGTAGTCTTCACGTGCGGCCATAAAGATGGCTTTTAAGAGCCGAAGTGTGCCGAGGTTACTACCGTACGCCCCCCGGATTTTCGTTCTTGGAAAATGCTTGATAGTGCTCCGACTCGACTCCGCAAGCTTTGTTAAGCAAATTCTTCGCCTTAATCTTCCATTCGAGTAGGGCTGCGCCCTCAATCTCGATTTGGCTGCGGCTGAGAAATTCGTTGTAAACATTCTTCTGAGAAGCGAGGAGCGACTCCATCTGAGCATGCACTTCAGAAAAACGTTGTTTGTATAAATCGCTCATATGAAACTTAGTGCCTAACCAGATTTAGACGACAGGCCAACATGCCCGTTGTTCTGACAAGCATGAATCTATCCACATAGATGCTAGTGAGCAATTCCAAGCTACTTTGGGCAAACCTAAAAATACGAGGTTGGAGCTTGGAATGACTCACCCGGATCAATGATCGAAGACTGCTTCTGGCCGATAGTGTGAGTACGCGTCTGCACCAGGAAGCAGACAACCCGCCACGCGAGCCAGTTATGAAAGGTCCGCTCTCGGCGAGGTCCACGAACTGGTACTGCCGGCCATGAGCCGTCGGTCACCACCTTTGCCTAGCGGACTGCTTCAGGCTGATTGCAGTCGGTCAATTCAGAAAGATCAATGACTACTGTTGTCCAAAGCAGTCATGACGCGGAGACCTCTACGAAGGTCTGTTCTACACCTCAAATCTGTCACTGCAACCTAAAGAATTCGAATGTCGGTGACTGCGTGATTAGGATACATAGATGTATGTGAATCGTTGAAGCTCGGAGCTGTCCACTGAACCTATGACGACTCTGACCGATTCAAGTGGTTGGGTGTGTGGCTAGTGTTGGCTGTTGCAGTTTCCATGACCCGCTGTGCTTGCATCTGTGCGACTCGCTCTCGCAGAGTTGCGACAACGGCAAGGGCATCGGGCGATTGCTCCGCAAGTTCCTGCATCAAGGCCAGAGTTGTTTCGATTTTCCGAGGATTGATGTAGGTGACTACCTTGCACATCAGCTCGTAGGCACTCTTGCGTGACGCTGGTGCAAACTTTCGCGACAGGCGCAAGAGATTGATGCCGTCCATGGCGCATATCGAGATGGTTTCTGGTCCTTTGCTGCTCCCTAGAACCGGTACTATGCGGCCTATCTCGTCAAAACGCAGATGGTGGTCCCACTCATCGAGGTGTGGGTGAAGAATCTTGTAGTCGGCAGACGAGTTGGGAACGGTCATAGGCCGCACGGTGTGATCGGAAAGCACTGACTTCGCAGACTTATGCGTGTTGCATATCACGCAAGCTACTGAGATGTTTTCCGGGTGGAACATGAACTCCGGAAAACCAGATTTGTCCAGGATGTGCTCGGCATCGAATACGCGGGCATTCGGTTGGAGCTCCATACTGCAGTAGCAGCATCGGTTCGCCTGATGCCAGAAATAGTGGTCTTTGACTTCAGTCCTGAACTTGTCGACGAGGCCTCGGTGCTGATACTTGGTATCGGACCACAGGCGGTGATTTTGTGCGCCGTCGGTCTTTAGCGTGCCGTGCTCCACGTCGTCAAGCGTGGTCAGCTGAGTCAAGCGGGCTGCTTTATCTCTGAACGTCATCGTGCTCACCCGATGTGCTGACGCACACCCCCGGTGGGCGGAAGGTCATCCGGCGTATTTATAAGTCGTATCGCGTCTCTGACAAGCCGAGCTGTTTTCCCATTCTTCTCGTCCTGATATATCTGGCCGAGCTGGTCAAGCTTAGCGAGGGCCTCAGACTTTTCACGCCTGCTACCCGTCTCTCCCTTGAGAACCGCCTGGAATATTTCGTTTGAGACGTGTGCGCTGCCAGCAATTGGAGTTTGGAACACGTCAACCAGCGCCTGTTCAATCGACAGCGGAGTGTCCGAAAAGATGGGCAATGGGTGAGCGGAGTTGCGCGTCCTGTCCCCCATCTGCACTACGTCTGCGCCATGAAGCACGGCTTGTTGGACCACCAGAGGCGAGTGGGTCGCAACGACGATGTGAGCGTCTTGCACTGATTGGGCGATTCTGAAGAGCGCGTCGACATACTTCAGTTGCCACTCGGGGTGCAGGCTTAGCTCTGGTTCGTCCAGCAAGGCGAGGCAGCCCGGACTTATAGAAGTGGCGAGGCCGAAGATGGCACACAGCATTTGCTGCTGACCGGAACTGGTCTTGGCAACATCAATCGATTCAGCCTCGCTGGTCTGAAGCTCGCAAGACGTGAGATTCAGTAGGTCAAGGCGACGCAAGAGAGCAAAGGCCTGTATGACGTGGAAGTCCCGCCGCACATTCTCAAGTGAGATGGGAAGGATGTAGCTCTTGGCGCGTAGGTCGTGGTGGTCCCGGACGGCATCAATGGAGTGACGCAGTACGACAAGGAACTCGCTGCCTCTGCTTGAGTTCAGTTCGCGGAGTATCCGTGCGTCGCTTGGGCGGAGCTTGCCTTGGCTCTGCATGCCCAGCAGGTGCGACTCTATAAAACGAGCAGGGTCATTTTTCTCAAATGCATTCTTGAACCCCATTTTCAACTTGTACCCAAGACTGAATCGGGTCTGAAAGCCGAGCTCGTACAGCACGGGGAAGAGAATTTCTGCCGATTCTGGGTTTTCGCTCAACCTGATAAGTGCTTCTTCCAGAACCTTTCGCGACAGGCTGGCACCGACGCTTCGAGAGGACCGATGAAGACCAGCGCAGACATATTTGTCTTGCTCAATATCATCCTCGGTGTATCTCGCGGTGAGGGAGGTGATGTCGGCCTTGGGTGCTTCAAAGCGTGAAAAGGGGCTGAATGTCTGAACAACGACCTTGTCCGGCGTCCCGCTGGCGTGGACCACTGGCCATAGGTTGCGCTGGTTGGGACGGCTTTGATAGGGCGTTTTCGCGTACTGTAGAAGCACCTCCAGCAGCTCTGTTTTTCCGCAGCCGTTCGGCCCCGTGATGATGTCGACGTAGTTGCCGCTATCGGTGCGTTTGCGCCCGAGAGTGACGTCCAGCCGCTGGCTGATGACTTGTTGAACTTGCATTCCTCTTACTCCACCTCATCGCGGCCAGACCTGCGATGCCCTCTAATTTCTGTTCTTAGCGTGAGTTCTTCTGCTCTCGACGCGCTGTTCTATCTGCTACACGTCTAGGTAAATTATCTGTTGCAGTGTTTAGGCAAGCCTAATTTTTTGATCTCAGTCTTTAGTGAGTACAGAAGATGAATGATCGAGTAGCTGCTTCTCGCAGCCGTTTGCAACGGTCTAAGTCGGCCTGCAACATCTCCATGTGATTTCAGAGTGTGTCTAGCTAGATCAGAAACAGTCCTCAAGAGCGACTTGTTTAGCAGCTTTTATGGCCAACAATTGACCTAAATCCGCTTCTAGAACCTAGACCTTGGTTACCTGTTTGTCGGGCTTAGTGGGTCTCTGAAGTGATGTGTCTAGAGTGCTCAAGCAGCCAACAATGGTCCTGACGGTCGCGATATCGAAATCATGGTTGCGAGTTGAATCATGGGTTCCAGCGTTCAGGTAATACCATTCGATTGACTGTCCACTAATGCCCAGCAACCCGGACAGGCCGTCAATCATTTCTTCCGCTGCCGTGTGCGTTGCCGCAAGCTGTTGCTTTTTCAATGCAGCAGCAAGCTTTGTGCATTTGTTGTAAAGCTCAACCGGAGCACCTGGCCTGTCCATCTTCAAATCAAGCAAACCATCTCCAGCTTTGCCAAGCCATTTCCAAATGCGGTCGGTCAAGCTTTCAAGTGCAGCTCTGGCGTTGCGCAGTGCATCTCTCTTTTGATGATTAGCTACAGCCTCCTGCGCAAGCAGTACATAGTTCTTGCTGGGAGGAGTTGTGTCGACTCGAAGCTGATACTCACCCAAATGTGGGAGAAAGTGATAGCGGCTTATCTCAAAGGCCCTTTTTGCACCCAGCTCTTGCTGGATTCGCATCAGGAATTCCTCGGCATGAGAAGTTAGGATTACTTGCTTGCCATCGAGGCGCCCTTCCCCAAGAAAGGTGCGCCAGATACCATCGCGGTGCTCGTCGTCAATTGCGTTTACTACGTCATCAAATATGACGACCTGACAACCTTGCTCAAGGTTCTTGGCCAACAGTATGGCCAAGCCCAAGCAGCGGATATGCCCTTCGCTAAAGATGTGCAGCGCATCAAACCTTTGGCCTGGAGAGCCAGCGAGTTCAACAAGGATCTTATCGTTCTCCGTCAAGGGAAGGGTCAGTGCCACGAGCTGGTCATTCGGGTGGTCTCCACGGTTAAATGCGTTATAAAGCTCCGTCGTCTTTGCTCCTAACCCCATCACGAGCTGTGCAGGTAGCTCGGCGAGATACTCTTTGAGCTTGGCGAGATAGTCGTCATAAGCCGTCTTAACATCCCAGTGGTGCTTGACCTCCAGCTTTTCAGTCTCGACCTCTTCGAGGAGTTTTTTGTTCTGCTCATCGAAATTGGAAATCACATCTTGGGCTGTTGCGAATTCCTTCTTCAGCCCCTCAAAGCTCCACTCTTGTCTGGCGATTGATCTTTCCAAGTCCTGTAAGCGCTCTCTCTCTTGAACTAAGGGTATCCGCCTCGCTTCTTCATCTCTTGCGGCTTGGCTAGAGGTTTCGACTAGACCAAGCAGCTTAAGAAGTGCATTGAAGGCACGGTTATCGTCATCAGTCCAAACAGTCATCCACTTTCCGGTACTTTCGGCTGGCAATTCCGGTAGAGCAGCGGCGGCAAAAGCCTCAGGTGCTACATCCTTTGCAGCAATAGCTGCTGAATGCATTGCATTCAACAACCTATGGGCTTGATCAGCAAGCTGTTCTTTTAGCTCTGCCGCTTTATCTTGCAGGTCACTGAGCTCCTTTAGCTGTGCCATGCCATGCTCGGCACGCTCAAACGGATTGACGGTTACTCGGTCAAGCGGAGTGCGACAAGCGGGACATTCAACGGCACTTTGGGCTAGTTCGCTCACGGCTTTGTAGAGCTGACTAAACGACACTTCGCCCGCGCGTTGTTGCAACGTAGTGCGAATCTGCCCCAATTGAACTCCTGTGCCTTTGACAGCGTCAAAAAAGGCTTGCAAGACAGCTGCGGTGGCATCAAAAATTTTCGCTCTAGGCTTGTCTAGAGCCTTCTTAACCTCAGCAAGCCGACCAGGCTGCTCCGCAGTCCCGCGAAGCCAAGCGCGGAGCTCTGCAAAGGATTTTGTTTTATCGAAGGCTGCAGCCACTTGAATAGCTTCCTCGTTCAGTGCAGCCTTTCTTAACTCGAACTGCTCAATTACTTGACTTGATGCAGTGAGCGCGAGCTTTTTCTGAGCAAGCTCTTGAGCCTTTGGACCCAAGAGCATTAGATTTCCGTCCAGCTCTGTGTTGAAGCCCTTTACAAAGTTTGCGAATTGCTCAATCCCGAACAACGTGGCGATAAGAAGCTTTTGGTCACCAGGCGTCTTCGCAGCAATTCGTGCAAAGTCATCGAGACGGTTTTTCTCGATAAAGCAGAATCGAAAATCAGTTTCGTTGGGCTGAATCCGAAACGTCCCTCCCTGGGGCAACGCACCGGTCAACTGTGGGGGGACGTGGTTTTTGACGTGAGCGTTGTTGCAGTAGGTCTTTTGGTCTATTCGTTTTGCCTTAGCTTCACCAACGCTGCCGAGCATGGCGAGCTCAAGTGCTTCGCAAAAACTGGTCTTACCGCTTCCGTTGGGGCCATAGACGAGTGTGATGTCTCGACTAAGGTCAAACGTTTCTTGTGCCATGAATCCGCGAAATGGCCCAACTTTAAGTCCCGCGAGCTTAAAAGTCTGCTGGACCGCTTGTCCTATGGGACGAACTACCGGTTTGACTTGCAGCGGAAGCCGCATGCCGTCAATAACGATCGGGGCGAGTTTGACAGACCTAGCTCTGCGAGCTATGCCGACATCAGCTAGCGCATCCAAATTTTGGTGAACCAACTCAGCAATCCGCTGCACATTAGCTGGCGAGCCTCTTGCAGCAAGGTGTTCTATAAAGCGCTGATGCTCCGCTTCTACAGTCGCCATGTAGTCCCTCTTAATACAGTCATAGAGAAAGATGGATTAAATGTAACAGCGTTAACAACTGTATTGATTTCTGAAGATCGAGCACAGTGAACTGCCCCCGCGCCTCACGCTCGGGCGCGTTCAAATGCCTTGTGGTGGGCTGACTGCTACTCAGCTGAAACCTGCCATTCGTGGAGCAGTAGCCTTGATGTTCGTAATGCCCGCTATTTGGCCGCAATCTGTAGTTTGTCCTGTGGAACTGAGTAGCAGCTACCGCTGCACAGCGGTCCTTGATTGATGGAACGCGGATGACAGCAGTGGGTCGACAGCACCTATTCGCGGGCTGAGATAGCGGACTTCTAGCATCCCGAGGGCAGCCTGTTAGCGAGGGGCTGCTGCTGACCTGAAAGTTGCCATTGGAGAAGCGAAGGTTTTGGCGCTCTGAATGACCGCTATGGGGCGGTGACCGGTAGTTCGCCCTGCGGCCATGAGCAGCAGCAACCGCTGCATAGGAGTCTTTGCCTGCTGAAGACGGAAGGACCGCAACGGGTCGAACAGCGACAGCCGCAACCAGCTAGAAGCAGCCCTTTGCATCAATCCTCTACTTGGATTGGGCTTCGCGATCACTTACTACGGCAGGTGATGCCGCAGAACCGGCCAGCAAGCCACCGTCAATATTGAACTCACTGCCAGTGATATACGTTGCGTCGCCTGAAGCAGATAGCCCTGCAAAGGTTCTTATGAACGACTTTGTTTCTGACTGTGGGTTCAATTGATAGTTGTCTGATGGCTCAAAGCATCGCTGTGTCCACGGCTTGGTAGAACGATTGAACAGCTCAACCGGAATACGCACTCAATGAATCGATATGCGAAACAAGGGCATGTTCCAGAACATGCCCTTGTTTCGTAACTGAGGGTGTACCGAATTTTGCGTAAATGGACACTCCACAGCAGGCGTCCACACTACAAAAGGTTCAAGAACCATATGACAAACCAATGCGGAGGATGTATTTCGTCTAGCTACGCACCATGAGTTGTGGGTAAGCTGCCAAGCTTCTCAGGAGATCATCATGACATCAGAAACCAGCTCTAGTCCCAGTAAAGAAGCCGTTTTGAGCAAGGCGGCGTTCAACGCAGCTAAGCACTTGGGGCTGAACCATGCAGAGCTGGCCAAACTTCTCAGAATCAGCGAGGAATCAGTCCTTCAATGCGTAGCTTCCGAGCGCTTTCTTGATCCGAGCGGCCATGAAGGTGAGCGAGCTTTGATATTGGTTCAGATCTTCCGCGCACTTGATGCGCTTGTTGGAGGGGACGCGGACGCTCGTGTCAATTGGATGAACACGCATAACCAAGCAATAGGTGACTTGCCCAGGCACGCAATACAGTCGTTCTCGGGTTTGGTGCACACCCTGGCGTATATGAACAACTTAGTTGCGGCTGCCTCGGACAGGCAAGCAAGCCGCCTTCAATGAGTCGCACTAGTCCTAAGACTTTTATTCATCCGATAAAGGATGAAGCTGGTAATGACGCCTCCCCAACAGCGCAAGCGCCGATATATAGTAAAAACTATTTAAGCTGCACGTTACAGGCTGGGTTAGCGTGCTCTACTTCGGCTAAAAGCTCAGTGGGAGCGTAGACCATCAGACATGGCTGCATCCAGGGCGTTGCCATAGGCACCGCCAGAGAGCACAACGGACGCCACTTTGATGAAGTGCTCGATCCGTGTAACACCGGCAAAGAAGTGACGGCGGACAAGGCTTACCCTATGACGCGCAGGATGTCTACAACGCTTGCCATAGACGTTGAATCACACCAGCTTTGGCGCTCCAAATCTCGCATGAGGTGAATGACGGTTCCCAGCCTGAAAGACGTCACCTACAGGTATTCATATGAAGGCTGCTTCTGGCCGAACTCAGTCGGTCACGACCAGCAGCCTGGTCAGCCACAACGGTCAGTTCGACTGGAATGCGCACTTGTACTGTCTGTGGCTTCGCGCCTCGTCTCAATCGCAAACCTTCGGTTTGCTGGGCTGCGTTAGCCGCTCTTATGACTAAAGAGATGCCTACAGACGACGGTTACGCACTATGGTGGAATTGAATGCGCTTCACTGGTGGATTTGAAGTGCGATTGGGTGGTGGTTTTGCTATGCGAACGTCTGGTGGATTTGCTGCGAATACTCAGAAGCGGGCATCTGCAGCAAAAGATTGAAGGATGGCATGCGCTGCAAAGCGGGCCTTGGAATAGCCTCGTGGTCATGAATGCCAGTTCTAGCGTCCTGAAGTGTTCCGCATCTGCTGCGCAGGGCAACGCAATACCTAAATCCCATGAAAAAAGCGCTGATGTTGCCATCAGCGCTTGAAGTTACGATGTACTACGATGTATTTTTACATCACAACGCTTTGTCAATAAAATTCAATTATGACAAGGCACTACGATCAGCTCGCCCATCCTATGTATGTTTAGGGTGCAAGAACCGATGGGCGGTTTTTTATTTTTAAACTACTTATTGGCTTCCAGATGAATGATCCACAACGTGTACCTGCCTCATTACGCCACCTCATTGCACTCGCGCAGAAGTTTGGTGTCAGCGATGACCTCGCACGCGAAGCCATCGTTTCTTCAGCCTCCATGACAGAGATTGAAGCTCTCAAACAGGCAGTTCAAGCCAACGATGCATTACTGGATGCATGGCTTGCCGGGCCCGAGGCCACAGGCCCCTGCTTCTCGAATGAATACATTGCCTTCAGCGCAATGCGTATGGCAGCAGACTTTGCATGACTCTGCTGAACTTTTTTCGATCGTTTGTGCAGTCATCGAAATTTTCCGAATCGCCCACCCCTCATTGATAAATACGAAACAGCCATTGCAGCGCTTATCTAAAAGGCGTATGCAGCTATGCTCTTTTAATCCCAAAGCGCTTTGATTGATGACAGCCCCTATTTGACAGCGCCGTATTTCTTCTAGCATGGCTCCATACCCTACACTGCAAGCTGCATCAGCAAGGCATCAAAAATCGAGTTCGACAAGGAGTTCACATGCGCAAGCCTTTGGCTTTGTTGACAGCCACCGCCATGGCTGCGCTGCTGGCAGGCTGCCTGATACCGGAGCGCTTTACCGCCAAGGTCGATGTGCACCCTGATGCCAGCTTCAGCTATCTCTTTGAGGGCACAGCCCTCGATGCCATGGGCATGATGAAGCTGAGAAAACAAGGCCTGCTGAGCGAAAAAGACCA
>ERZ724525.2757-NODE-2757-length-10008-cov-3.323219_pt1 | contig 10008 bp, 8 predicted proteins | sample MGYA00376058_ERZ724525 | MGnify/ENA primary metagenome ERZ724525 (study PRJEB28724, sample SAMN07190888) | wastewater metagenome | isolation source: influent of sewage treatment plant in Hong Hong | place: USA: Christiansburg, Virginia | collected 2016-03-01 ...
AGTATGTTTTAGTTCATCACGAAGTTCAGGAGTAGAAAAAGGGTACTTCTCATTTTTCGTCAAACAGTCTAAAAACTTACTGACATCTGCTTCATAAGTCAGTTTACCAGAATCATTGGTTGAGAAAAATTCATTCAAATCAAAGAAATAGGGAATTTCTTCTTCATCAACTTTTGCGCCTTGATTAACCTTATCCACCATCATTTGAGAAAGCTGATAAGTGAAAAGGTTCAGCGTTGGTAATTTTTCATAAGGATTGCTATCCTCGCCTGATTGTTCCCATTCTTGCTTGGCTGACTGCTCATCTTCATAGGACCATGTATAAACTTGTTCTTTCGTGAATTTATCTGAAGCTAAAGCCTTGAATGGTGTACCTGACAAATGCAATGTCCATTTTCGATTCAAACGATTAAAAGCAGAATCTGTTTTGAAGGTGTCCACACCTTCATGCGCTTCATCTATCACGAGTAAATCCCAGTTGATATCACGTACCCATTTAAGCTTGTCATAACCTCCGCCAAAATATTGCGAGCCTTTCAAATCTTGCAAGCTGACAAAAGAAATTTGTTTTGCATTGTCATTATCTAAAGTCGTATTGATAAACTCAGCACGTTTCATTGTTTTACGGTCTGTGAGTGACTCTGATTCACTTACAAAGTAAAAATCTGTTTGCCATGCAATAAATTTCTCAAAATCATCAAACCATGAATTCGCAATCGCAGGGCGATTCGTTACGACTAAAACATTATCAGCTTCTAGTTTCCGAGCAAGGTCATAGGTCGTTAAGGTTTTGCCAAAACGAGGTTTCGCATTCCATAAAAATTCGCTGTTTTGATGATTTTGGAAATACTCTAATGTTTGTTTGACGGCTGATTTTTGCTCTTTACGTAAAGTATAATCTTGATGTTTTAACTCATCTGTTTGTTCAAACTTTTGAAAAACAAAATCCTGAAAATCCTGTTCTGACTTTTTCATGTCAGGCGTATAATCAAACCACTCTGAACCTTCTTCACGAGGTATTTTCTTAATACGTGTCAAATAATCATGTAAATCCTGGTCGTCAAAATAGCCTGAGCCATTCATGAAACGAGCGTCATAGTGCCACAAGACTTTTTTATCAATAATCATCTGACTCGCTTGCTCTGAAATTCGTTTCTCAGCTGTGCGTGTTGTGTAGCCGATTTTGAGCCAATTTTCGTATTTGGGTATATCAGGTGTCCACCACGCATAAATTTGCGGTGTGAGCGTGCGAGTGGTTTTAATCAACGTTTTATTCATCAACTTTTACCTCATCATAAACTTCTGTGATATTACAGTCTCTATATTTTTGAATAAGTTCTTCTCTCTCTGGTTCGAGTTCTAAATCAAAATCAGAAAACAAATCCATTTGTTCAGCTTCAACTGCTAATCCAAATGCCGTTCCCATTGCTTTATCGTTTCCTGAAAAGATTTCATCCAAGCTATACTCTGTGCGTTGAACTCTAATCATCGTTGAGGTTTGCTTTATGATTTTCCATTCTGAAAAAACAATCGGTTCGCCTGACGATAATTTGCGTGTTAAAAAATTACCTTGAACAATATTCTTAGAAATAATAGATTTTGCATTGTTCAACGTATCTTCACTTTGTTTATAATTATGCTTTTCGACCGCTTCCTCATAAAAATCTTTATAAACTTCAAAAAGATTCATGACACACATTTGTGCATTATCTTCGAGTAGTTCAATACCGTAAAGGGTAGACAAAGCGTATAAAGAATAATGCGTATATTGACGAATTGAGCTGTTGTATCGTCCAGAAACCATTGCCAATTTTCGTCTTAATATCGCTACAAGAAAATTACCATCGCCAGCGGCGGGTTCTAAAAACGTAGCCGCGAGATTCTCACACGCTTCTTTCACGCCTTCAGTATCAAGCATTTTTTGAACCATCCATGAGGGAGTGAAGACTTCGCCATGCTTCTGTACACGTTCTTTTGATTTAATCAATTTCTCAGAGGTCATTAATACCTCCAAGGTACGCAAAAAATCCGTTTGAATACTTTGTTCCAAACAGTATTTTTCTATATTTTTTGCTTCTTAGTGTTCCTTTAGGTGTAAAGCTAAAGGAAGGGGTTAACCCCTTCGATTTTTCTGATTTATTCATACCTCTATTATACCACTTATAATCCTTATCTTAAAAAACAAAAATCAGCCAATTTTGACTGATTTCAAGGTTTATATATGAATTGGTTCAATATCCTATTTTACAAGTTTTGTGTATTTTGTTGTGTATTTATAAATATTAGTGATTTTAAGGGTTCTCAATAGCTACTGTTACCACGTTTTAAGGAAGTCGAGCACTTTGGATACCAGTAAAATGTTTTCATGATTTTTTGATGATTCTCACTCTCACGATATTGTCTGAGCTATCAAACTCAGCAGCCAGTGCCCGCACTTTTGACTCATCTGACTCATCCAAATCAAGCAAGGTATAGGCATGGTGGTCTTTAGACCGGTTGATGATATTTGAAATATTGATGCCGGCTTCCGACACACGGGTCGAGATGCGAGCGACAATATTTGGGACATTATTGTTAATTAAGGTGATCCGGAATGGTGACGTCAAGGCCTGCTTGACATTCGGGAAGTTGACAGAGTTGATGATTTCACCTGTTTCCATGAAACGGCGAATCGTTTGACCTGCCATAATCGCACAGTTGAGCTCAGCTTCTTCAGTCGAGCCACCCACGTGTGGGAGAACAGTGATTTTCTCTTGATTGAGCAAATCTTCTGTCCCGAAGTCTGTGATATAGCGTTTGACAACGCCTGTTTCAATGGCATCAAACAAGGCTTCGTTGTCAACCAGCTCACCACGCGCGAAGTTGATAATTGTCACGTCTTTACCCATAACATCAAAGGCTTCACGGTTGAAAGTCGCTTTAGTTTCTTCAGTCAAGGGCACGTGAATCGTGATGTAATCACAATTTCTGAAGATGTCCTTGATATCATTCACACGACGAACGTTGCTTGAAATGTTCCACGCTGTCTCAATCGACACATAGGGATCGTAGCCGTAAACGTGCATACCTAGACGATAAGCATCATTTGCGATACGGGCACCAATCGCACCAAGACCAATGACACCGAAGTTTTTGCCTGTGATTTCTGAGCCTGCAAATTGTTTCTTGCCTGCTTCGACTTGCTTGGGTACATCATCACCAGTTAAGGTATTAACCCACTCGTTAGCAGCGATATAATCACGCGCACTCAAAAGTGTTGAAGCAATCACGGCTTCTTTCACGGCATTGGCATTAGCACCCGGCGTGTTGAACACCACAATCCCTTTGTCTGTTGCCTCATCAATGGGAATATTATTGGTCCCTGCTCCGGCACGAGCGATGGCTTTTAGATTTTCTGGAAATTCAGTGCCATGCAAGTTCTCAGAGCGAATGATATAAGCATCGGGATTTTCTTTATGATCACCATCGATCTGGAAGGCATTGCCAAGTTCACGGAGACCGATTTTATTGATATTGTTATAAGTTTTTACTGAAAATGTTGTCATCTACTTGCTTTCTATTTTAACTGAACCATGCGTCACATTTAAAGGACGCAATCAAACGCTAAACGGTAAACAAACTTAAGCTGAATTTCTAGCCTCAAATGCTTTCATAAAGGCTACCAATTCTTGTACCCCTTCAAGTGGAAAGGCGTTATAGATCGACGCACGCATGCCCCCAACTGAGCGGTGACCTTTGATATTTTTAAAATCATGTGCCAGTGCTTCTTTGTTAAACAACTTATCCAAGTCATCTGTTGGGGTCACAAATGGGATATTACAGATGCTGCGGTCTGCTTTTGTTGCAACGGGATTTGAGTAAAACTCAGACTGATCGATAAAGTCATAAAGCAAGTTGGCTTTTTCGATGTTTTTAGCTTGCATGGCGTCAACACCACCTAGGCTTGCCACGTAGTCAAACACAAGACGTGCCATGTAGATGCCATAAGTAGGTGGGGTATTGTAGAGTGAGTCGTTATCCGCTTGGATACGGTAGTCCAACATTGAAGAGAGAACCGGCTCATCGTTAAGTAAGTCTTCGCGAACGATGACAATGGTTACGCCAGCAGGTCCAATGTTCTTTTGTGCACCAGCATAAATCAAGCCAAAGTCAGCGACATTATAACGAACTGCCAAAATATTTGAACTCATATCTGCAACGATCGGTACACCATTTGTATCTGGTAAATCATAAATCGTTGTGCCTTCAATTGTATTATTGGTCGTCAAATGCACATAAGCCGCATCTGGATCAATCGTTGCTGCATCGAAAGTCGGAATATGGTTATAAACTGTTGCTTCTGAAGAGGCTAAGAGCTCCGGTTGGAAATCGATTGTCTTCGATAATTTAACAGCTTCTGTATAAGCTTTTTTGCCCCATGAACCACCCACGATATAATAGGCTTTTTTCTTTTTTTGTGCCAAATTAAGTGGAATCATAGAGAATTGTAGTGAAGCACCGCCTTGTAGGAAAAGGACTTTATAATTATCAGGAATCGCCATCAAGTCACGCAAACGCAACTCAGCAGCTTTGATAATTTCATCAAACTCGGAGGAGCGATGGGACAGTTCCATAACACTCATACCACTTTCGCGGTAGTCTAGCATTTCTTTTTGTGCTTGTTCCAGCACGGGTTTTGGCAAGACTGCAGGTCCTGCTGAAAAATTGTAAACTGTCATTTGGTCGAAACCTCCGATTTTTTTAGCGATGAGTTCAATATTAAACTCGCCATAATATTTAGAATAAACTAAATATTGATACTATTATATCATATTGTGAAAACTTATACACAAAAATCCCTTATTTCATTGAAAAATTTAGGGATCGTTCGTGTTTTACTTTATTTGGTTATTTTGCTGATGCTTGCGATAATTCAAAATTTGTCTTGACGAATTCCTCGATTTTACCGTCGGCCTTAAGTTGTGTGATCACTTTGTCGATTTCTTTTTTCAGATTTCCAGAATCCTTAGGCATCGCAATCGCATAACTGTCTGATTTCGATGAGTCAAAGCTAATATCAGTGACAATACTTAAATCAGGATTAGCAGCCACATAGGCTTTAGCGATGGGTTCCTCAAAGACGACACCCGAAACCGTCCCATTTTTTAGTTCATTGATCATTTGACCATTCTTAGTCAAACTAACTAGATTAGCTCCTTTGACTTGCTCTTTCACGATGTTTTCTTGAACCGTCCCTTTTTGCGCAGCAACTTTCTTGCCGTCAAATGCTGACAGGCTTTGATAAGTGTCTGTTTGAGACTTTTGAACGATCATGACATTTTTCGCCGTATAATAGGGCGTTGAGAAGTCATAGGCTTTTTGACGTTCAGGTGTTGCTGAAATCCCTGAGATGGCGATGTCAGCCTTCCCAGATTCGACTGATGCAAGCACATTGTTAAAGTCCATGGCTTGAAATTTAACCTTGACACCCAAGCCCTTACCGATTTCATTTGCCAGATCAATATCTGATCCTACGATCGTATTCTTACCATCTTTAATCACCTGAAATTCAAAAGGTGCAAACTCTGGATTCAAGGCAACTGTCAAGGTACCTTTATCTTTGATTTGATCGACATAATGATTTGGTTCAGCCTTTTTATTTGACCCACAAGCTGTTAATACAAGCACTGTCGTCGCGGCAACTAATCCTAAAATAACTTTTCTCATTTTCATATCTCGTCTCTTTTCTGTATATTTATTAGTTCATAGTATAATTATACATTAATTCAGATGCTTGTCAAGCTTTTTGCATATTTTTTCATTTTTAAGTGAATAAAAATAACATCTATAGATTTGAGGTCTATAGATGTTAGAATTTTAACACGTTATTTCGCAGTTTGTGCGAGTTCAAAGTTTTTCTCAACAGATTTGTTGATGGCATCTTTTGCTTTCAATTTTTTGATGACTGCATCAATTTCTTTTTTCAGCTTATCAGATTTTTTAGGCATAGCCACACAGTAGCTATCCGTATCTGATGAGTCTAGTTTGACGTCTGATAAAGCCAAATCTGAATTTGCTGCAATATAAGATTTGCCAATAGGTTCTTCTAAAACAACACCTTCAACAGTACCATTTTTCAACTCATTAATGGCTTGACCAGTTTTTATCAATGAGACAAGTGACGCATCTTTGACTTGTTCAGTCGCGACTTTCTCTTGAACTGAACCTTTTTGAGCAGCTACTTTCTTGCCTTTAAAATCAGCAATTGTTGCAAACTTATCTTGATGCTCTTTTTTCACAACGATAACATTGTTAGCTGTATAGTAACTATCTGAAAAATCATAGGCTTTTGCTCGATCAGGATCAGAAGAAATCCCCGAAATCGCAATATCAGCTTTTCCACTTGTCACACTCGCCAAGACATTGTTGAAGTCCATGGCTTGAATATTCACTTTCACGCCCAAAGCCTTACCAATTTCTTTTGCCAAATCAACGTCTGAACCAACGATTTCATTCTTGCCATCTTTTAACATTTGAAACTCAAATGGTGCGTAATCAGGGCTCAGAGCAACTGTCAAAGTCCCTTTATCTTTGATTTTAGCTAAGCTATCTTTTGATGATGACGACCCACAAGCTGCCAAAGTCACGATTGAAGTCAAAGCAACGACACCTAAAGCTATTTTTTTAAAGTTCATGTTTTCTCTTTTCTGCATATATATTATTTATCAGTATAATTATACATGAATATCATTAGATGTCAAGAATTTCTATAAAGATGATTCTTTAGCAAATACTAAAAAGTGATACCCTTCCAAGGTATCACTTCCGAGTCATGATAATCGTAACACGTTGTCTACACGACTGTAAACATGTGGATCGTGTGTTGCGATGATTAGTGTTGTCTCATCTCCAACCAGCTGCATCAAGATATCAATGATTTCTCGACCAGTATCTTCATCTAAAGCTCCGGTTGGTTCATCCGCTAAAATAATCGACGGTTGTTTTAACATCAACTTAGCAATGGCAACTCTCTGTGCCTCACCACCAGATAAAGAAAAGATCTTACGTTTCATATCATGATCAGATAGATCCACTTGCTTTAAGACTTGTACCATTAACGCCTCTTGCTCTGCACGACTTTCTTTTTTACCCACAAAAGCTAAAGTGAGATTATCTTTAATGCTCTCATTATCAATCAAGCCATAATTTTGAAAGAGGTAGCCTAAATAGTCCCTAAAATAAACTCTTTCAGAAAGTTTGTTCAAGTTTTTTCCTTCTAATAGCACTTCACCACTGTCTGGCATTTCTAGTCTGCCAATCATGTTGAGTAAAGTAGTTTTACCCGAACCTGATTTGCCTGTCAAAGCATAGCTCTTACCCGCTTCAAACTGATAATCAAAGTGAGACAAAACTTCATAACCATCATAACTTTTACCAATATCTTTTAATTCAATCATCTCATTCTCCTTTCAAAGTTGCAAGGCTTGCAGTTTTACTCGCATAAACCTGCCTGATAAAAACAGCCAAAATGATTCCTAAAAATAGAAATGGAATCAACAAGGTTAAGGCAGGTAGATGTGTCACGAAAATCATGACCACTGAAAAACCAATCATAATCAGTAGTTTCGTTAAGTAATGCTTGTGTATTTCGAACAAGGATTTGCCTGCTAAACACGCCACTGCAAATTTCTTACGATTTTGGTACAAATAAATCAGGTTCATGAGCGAGATTAGGAAGACAGCACTCATGAGTGCCATAATAGATGCAACCACCATAAAGAATTGCTGTGTTCTGACACCTGCCAATCTATTAGCGACTGCAAACTTACCATTTGAAAAAGAACCTAGGCTGTTTTCCAGACCATGTTTTTTAATCAAAGCATCTATCAATGGACCATCTGAAAATTGCACCTGCCCCTTGCTAATCCAAGAAAAGACCTTATCAGTTCCGTCAAAAGTCTGAGGCGTTACCACAATCAGTAAAGGATTTTTGATGAAAGATCTATTATCAACCGCAGTCCACCCGAACATCCGAAAAGTAAAAAGCTCTTTTGATGGTACCTGATAAATTGCTGATATAGCTTCTATGCCTAAAGGTTTATCTGAGTATGAATTCATCTTCTCAGACCACGCAGCTACCAGTTCCTTTTTCTGTTTACTTTGAGTTTCTGGTATGAGTATTCCATAGGTTTTATCTGGCATATTAGCCAGTTTTTCAGATAATGTGCTATCAAGTCTAATGCCTACCTTCTCTAAATAATTATATGTCACATAGAGCACATTTTCCTCAACATGTGGTGTGGGAAAGTATTGATCTATTTTTGATAAATTATTGAAGTTATCTGAGACGATGAGCATCTCTTCTTTCTCATTCGCTTCTAGTAGAAAATTTGACAATTGTTGTCTATATCCGTCTTTACTACCAGCTAATGAACTTGGTGCTATGTAGTCATATTTTGACCAAGCTACCTGTGCATGCTCTAATCGTTGAATTTCCTTGTGATTATTTAAGACATTAGCAAAGGAAAAAATGAGGCATATCAAAGCCAGCAATTGTAGGACTAAGACCATATTCATCAAGGCGCCTAGAGGCACTCGGTGTTTGATGACAAGATTAATTTTTTGACGTTGTAAAAACAGATAAGTGATGCCACCTACAAACACCTCTACACCTACCAAGACAAACACCCAAAAAAGCACTGGGAAAAGTAAAACTCCAAAATACATGGCATGCTTGAGATTAAGCATATATAAAATTAGACTGCTGATACCCAAAAGCAGACTAGCTGTTATGAATAAGAAAGCAAGACGCTGCCTGATGCCTGAAAAAGCAAGGACAAAACCTGACATGCCCGACAGACGCTGGATCCCTTGTTTTTTCAAGTTCGCCGTTACTTGAGCCATGAGTAAAGCTATATAGGAAATGATAAAAAGTATCGTGCCGATGATAAGCCGTAGATCAAGCATGGCTGAAATTCCCTGAAAACGCCAGTCAGTATCAGCAAGTACCGTCTGATTCCCTAAATCATTTAGGCGTTTAGATAAAGTCTTAGCATCAATCCCTTTACCGAATATAAAATAGTAAACATCATCACCACTATTTTCAAGATATTTTTTCCCTTTTTGCTCTGGAAAATCATGCGGCAGCTTTCCCTTACCAAACTTTTGAAATGTTGGTTGATTATCCTGTTTACCATCTGTACTTGCGACCATAATCTGCTTAGCGATTAAAACATGTTTTTCTTTGGCAATATCAGCCATGACCTCTTTTATGTTAGTTTTGGCTTTTAAAACAAGGACTCCTCCGTCTGCCCCTGCAAACATCTGTTTGTGTTTTGCAATCACAATAAAGGTACCCAGTGATACAACCATAGCAACTGGTAAGATGATGAGTATCTTGTCTAGTTTTTTATACATTGTAGATCCCTCTTTTGAAAAAAGACTGAGACTTGCGTCTCAGCCCCTTATTCTAGTCTTTATTACCAATAGTTATAATAGAAAGAACACTTCTCAGTGATATTACGACCAACGAGAGCTTTGGCCCACACACCCGCATCTTGTGTATCAGAGTCATCACGACCAGTATTATTATTTTTAACGGTCGCTGAATGGGTTTTACTTCCATGGTGGTAATTTGAGTACGCTGAACTAAAATTGTATCCATAGTTCCAAGTCCCCTCCGATGGCTCCGCTGCTTTTGCTGCAAGACCTCCTGTAGCTAGTAGTGTTGCTGCAGAAAGCGTCAAAAGTAATGTTTTAGTTTTCATTTTTGAAAATCTCCTTATTCTATTTGGGTGTTCTTACAAACACACTTGAAAAATAATGGGTAGAGACATATCAATGGCCTTAATATGTCTATTTTTTGTACTCTTAATTGCATTGCGCTCGGATACAATTTAAAACTAATTTTGCGCCAAATTAGTAGGGAATACAAAAATAAAGCAAGTGGCAAGAATTAGCTAAAAACTCACTTTCTTGCTTTTTCACCCTTATGATAACACCATCAAAAACACTTGTCAAGCGTTTTCA
>ERZ724525.2759-NODE-2759-length-9996-cov-7.105925_pt1 | contig 9996 bp, 7 predicted proteins | sample MGYA00376058_ERZ724525 | MGnify/ENA primary metagenome ERZ724525 (study PRJEB28724, sample SAMN07190888) | wastewater metagenome | isolation source: influent of sewage treatment plant in Hong Hong | place: USA: Christiansburg, Virginia | collected 2016-03-01 ...
TAAAACTCACCTTTACTAATTTCAGCATCCAGTTTAAAACGACGGCTTTTCCTCAAGCCCGATTTCAAATCTGCCTGTACGGAGTCAAACAAGGGCTTGAACACGTCAAAGTCATTACAAGGCGTGTTTTGCCCGATTTCCTCCGCTGCTTTTTTCTCCGCGCGAGGCTTCACATGCGTGAGCTTGGTGATGTCATGTTGATTCTCAACTGTAATACCTAACTCCGCGAGCAACTCGTCATCGCCTAAATCATCAAGGTTATTCTCGCCCAGTACCGTGGGTATAGAAAGCAACTGATGAACATCCAGCTCCGCCAACAGCGTTAAGAACTCATCCGATGAACGAAGTTTATCCAACCTGACCGCATACAAACGCTCAAAAATATCCTTATCCTCACCGTGTTCAGGCATACGCTCATGCTGTTTCACAAAGCGTACAATCTCATCAAACCCAGCAATCACCCGCTCATCGCGTGCCGAATGAGCGCTCGTCCGCCGCACCTCCACCTCAACGCCGAGTTCCGCCAACAGCTCATCATCTTCAGCCGTGAATTTTGCCTTAGCCATGAGCTGCCTCCGCTTTCATGCGGGCAAGAAAGGCAATTCCTTCCGCCATCTTCACCTCCCAAGGATCCGCAGCAGTCAGCTCAGGCAAACGCCCTCGTTCTTTTTTAAACGAAATCGCCCGTTTGACCAACTCACGCGCCTCCTCAAGGCTTAGATTCACTTTTTTGCCCGCAATGACTGCCGCCACTTGTTTCAAACTGTCTTCATTCATCGCTTTGGCTAAAATTGCATACGCCTCACCAAAAGGATTAATGCGATCAATCAAATCAATCTCCAAATCGCGAACATTCATCGAGAACTTCCGTACCCCTGAAATTAACGCCGTATTCCCACTGCTCTCGACTCCCCCATTGGGATTCGCCATTTTTTTGGCTTGTTGCGTCAAAACAAACGCAGCAACCGCCTGCTGTCGGATCGCTTCCCAATCCTCAGCATCAAGGTTTGGATACTTATCCTTAATTATTTTACCCAAACGGACTTGAGTCAACTCCTCTGGCAATACTTCAGCGTCAAACAAACCGCGCTCAAGCGCAGATTTATCCTGTACGAACGCCGCAATCACCTCATTCAAATCCTCTTGGCAAATGCGACTTGCTTCCTTGCTTTTTGGCTCGACCAAACCATTAATTTCAATTTGAAACTGCCCAGACTCTTGATTAAAGCCCACATTGGTTTTCGACGGCTGATAACCTGTCTCACCATAATCATAGCCATCAACAGGGCGACCATCAGCGCGTTTGCTGGTGAAGTTGAACTTCGGTGTAAGCACTTGCTCCATCAACAAACTCGCTGCAATCGCTTTCAACGTATCATTCACCGCATCCGTCACCGTATCTTCAGACGCATCAGGCTCCGCAATTAAATTCGTAAAGCGCGAATGTGTTTTACCCTCAGCATCACGCGTCGCCCGCCCAATGATTTGAATGATTTCCGTCAAACTCGAGCGGTAGCCAATCGTTAACGCATGTTCACACCAAATCCAATCAAAGCCCTCCTTCGCCATCCCCAAAGCAATGATGATGTCCACATGATCGCGGTTGTTTTTTTGCGCCACATCTTTCAACGCCGCCGATACTTTATCGCGCTTCGCCGCATCGTCATCGACCAAATCAGCAATACGCAGCACCCGCCCCTCTAAGGTTTTTACCAAATGAAACCCCGTTTGTGGGTCAACCCCCAACCACTCACCCAGCTCATGAGTGATGTGCTCCACCTCCTTGATTTTATCTTTTGTACTCTCTCGCGAGTTCACGTTCGGAATGTGAATAATGGTTTTCTCGTGCGGATTCAACACCTTCAAAATCTCATCCGCATACGAGCCCGTATAAAAATAATAACCAATGTCCAAACGCTTCAAATACTCATACCCATTCAACTGCTCATAATACGTATACGTCACGGTTTTAAACTTACTCTCATCCTCCGGCGTCATCACCGCCTCCGCATCCCCGCGAAAATACGACCCTGTCATCGCCACGATATGCACCTTATCCCGTGCCATAAACTGCGCCAAATGTGCCCCCAATTTATTATCAGGACTCGCACTTACATGATGGAATTCATCAATCGCAATCAAACAGCCATCAAACGCCTCTACCCCAAACTTATCCACCGCAAACCGAAATGTCGCATGAGTACTGACCAAAATCACATCATCAGACTTTAAAAAAGCCTCAACTGAATTCACCTTCCCGCCATCCTCACCGGGCGCATTGCACAGATTCCAACGCGGCTCAACCTGCCAATCCCAATAAAAGCCAAGCTGACTCAACGGCTCATTATTAAAGCTAGAGCCAATCGACTTCTCAGGTACAACGATGATCGCCTTTTTCACCCCTTGATGGTGCAATTTATCCAGCGCGACAAACATCAACGCGCGGCTTTTGCCCGAAGCGGGCGGCGACTTGATTAATAAATATTGCTCACCACGCTTCTCATAAGCGCGCTCCTGCATCACACGCATTCCCAATTCATTAGGGCGTGTAGATGAGCCATTTTGTGCATAAGACACCGAAACAGAAGGAACAACATGCGTCATAATTAAATTTCCTGAAAATGAACTTATGCACTGATGGCATAAGTACGATTGCTGTATTAAATTGTGTTTAGGTGACTTCTAAAAGCTGATTCCAGCATGACTTCAGCCATCATTCCCGTATGTTTTTAGCGGGAATCCGGCCAAACGAAAACCCTCAATCTTATCTTTGTTAATCAAAGACTTAAGGTGAATATTATATCCAAGGCCTCACTGGATTCCCGCTAAAAACATACGGGAATGATGAAGTAGGCTGTAAAATCGTTACTGTCTACTCAAACAACAATTTTTAGAGATCTCCTTTAAATGATTGTTAATGTGTTGTAAATAGTTGTTAAGTAGTTGTTAAACAGTACTTAAATACTGTTTAACGATTGATAGTGAGTCTTAACGATGTTACAATTCAATCAAGTGGATTGGGGGTTTCCCGATCGGCGTTATGGCTTCTGGGGGTTCCCGGAGGCCTTTCGCTTTTATGGAGTATCCTTTGCTTGCAGAGGGACGATTTTTAACCCATACCCCTCATAGTTCTCCCCCACTTGTTGCCGTCCACCACGGCACAAAAATTTTTGCTCAATAATTTCAAAAGCCCTATTGCTTTGATTGGGGCGTAAGTAGTGGATCCCAATCGGACGAGCGACTAAATCCGCTAATTGCAATCCCACCGCATTGGTTTTTTTATCCAAAAACACCACATCAAACGGCAGAGGCACACCTTTACGCTGATTACCATCGCACAAACGGCGAAACTCCAATTCCAACTCTTTATCCTCTTTTTTGCCACGGCATTCCACCAAGACATGGGTGCGTTGACTCAATTGTTCTTTTTCTTCTAAAAAATCATACAAGCCATCCAAGCAAAAATCCAAAGCAATGTGGTACGGATTATTGTCGTCACCTAAAGGGGGCTTTGTCTCTTTCAAACGATGCTTGTCAATCACGCAAGCGACCACCACATAATGGTTTGCATCCATTACTCTGGACAAATCTGCCATGAAAGATGAGCGTAACGTACGCTGAATCAGGGGCGTAAAATCCCCTGTTTGTTTGCGAATTTCATGCTCATGCAACACAATCGCATCATGACCAAAATAATTGAACTTGAATTTCTCGACGCTCGGAATGACCCGCTCCGCATAATGTCGCTTATGGAAAATACAAAACGCCAATACAAACACGGGATAATCAGGATTGATACTGGCTAAACTGTGGTCACCGCTTTCATCGACATACACCACATAGTCACTAAAACCCGTGGAGTGTGCGGTTGTCATCTCCATAGGATTGGCCTCATCTGCAAAGTCAAACAAAGGCAATTGTTGGTGTTTATTTTCTGTCATATTCGTTGTCATTTGATGTTTATTTTTTTGGTGTTTTTGCTGGTTGCGAGTACATGACCTTCTTTTTTACTTTGGCCATTATTTTGAGCATGGCACGTTTAAAAGCAATTGCACGTCTAAATCAAACACCGTTTTCGCTGAAGGTTTCAAAAGACAGCACCCTGATCTTCCATACAAGAGTGACAAGTATAGCCCCCCATCCATCCCGTCGGCTTTTTCTTGCCACAGACATCACACACCTTAAAATAAGTTTTAAGGTTTAATACCCGACGAATTTCCTTTTTAATGCGTTTTTGATCAGCACCCTCAGGTAAACAGGCCACCTTCACCCATTTTCTAGATGACGTGTGCGGCCCACGCCATGTGATCTGACCCACAAACACCTCAATCTCAGCAGGCGACCACGACTCTACCCAATGCATCAAAAACGACGATGGATCAATGGCATGGTTCGGGGTTTGTAGTGGCAAGGCTTTTTTGTTCGTTTTAATCCGAATGAAATCCGTTGTTAACTCATCATTTGTCATGTTGTGTTTAATTTTTGTTGGATGCTGTGTCATTAAGCTTTCGCCGTCATCTTCGTGTACAGCTCAAACAGCTTCTCCAGCCGCTCGGTATCGTTCTTGAATGTGCGGCCGATGTAGATGCGTTCGAGCACCTCATCGTTGCGATCGTGGGCGTGGCGCAGGTTGTCGGGCATGGATTCGGGATTGTACAAATCGGCAATCGTCGCGGGAAAATGCGCCTCGCGTGCCAGCAAAATGTCTTCGGCGCAGCGGGTTAAATCGGCTTTGTTTTTCTCTGTGAGCTTGGGGACGGGGAAGGTGTTCCAGCCGAGGGTATTGGAGTAGCGATAATGAATTCGCATTTTACCGCAGACCGTTGCAATCCATATGCGGTGAAGTTTTGAGGCTATAAGTGCCATACTCCACAGTGGTGCATCATAAAGTGCGAAAGCGAGGTTGCTGACAATTGTACCTACTGTAAGATAGCCCACTGGTAAATAGTCACGTGATTCAGTCGATACACTGGGAACTATAATGACAGTTTCAGCCCCTTTTTGTCGTACTTCACCAAAACGATGTGGTTGTGAAGCTAATTCAACGGTAGCTTGTTTTGTGCTAGTCAAACGCATTGTACGGACACCCTCAATCCGTTTTTTAATAGGCTCTATGCTTAAAGTTTCAGATAAGTCCGACTCTTCAATCCACAGGCAATAGCGTTCAAGCCCTTGGGTAAACTCGGCCGAACCGTAGATGCGATGAATGAAGTGACTTCTTTGTGTCTTCGTCAAACCAAGTGCATCAAGCTCATCGTGAGTCAAAAGTAAATGCCCACCGTCAACGGGCTTATTGCCAAACTTCATATCTGGCAGTAAGCTGATTGGTTTTGATATTTTGTCAACGATAACATTTTGTGCCGCAACTAGGTAGGCGTTGATGTATAAAGCTTCTTTTACAATTGTTTGACTGTTCTCATCCAAGGAGTAAAGTAAACGTGATGCGCCTGCTTGAGCAGAAATACCCACAATTGCAACTGTAATTCCAGCATTGTTGCTTGCCAAGTTAGCCCAGTTGAAGCTGGTGTGTGCGAAAGTAATTTCATGCCCCGTCTTGAAAATCAGCGGCCATAGGATGGGCACTTGTTGCCCTTGGCAAATCGAATTGGTTGAAACGAAAGCGGCGACGGTGGGTGTGTGCATGCCATAATCCGCCGCTTTCATGAACCAGCCTGCGACATAATCGAGCGATTTCCATGAGGTGCAGCGGTGGTCAAAGATGGCTCTGAGGTCATTTTTTTGTTCAGTGGATTGCCATGTGCTGCCTAAATATGGTGGGTTGCCGCAAATATAGGTTTCGCCGCCTTCGTTCGCAAAATCAATTTCGGCTTGCTCAAGCGGGGTGCTGAATAAGTCGTCGCCAAGCAGTTTCACGCCCGTGCCTGTTGGTGGGCAGACGCTGAGCCAGTCGATGCGCAGGGCGTTGCCACAGGTGATCCAGTTGTCTGAATCCAGTGGTAAAAATTCGGCGAGGGCTTCTTTTTGTCCTCGATATTGGACGTCGCATTGGTATTCGGCGATGATGAGGGCGAGTCGGGCAATTTCGGCGGGGAAGTCGCGCAGTTCGATGCCGCGAAAGTTGGTGAGGGGGATGTCGGTGCGGCGTTCGATTTCGTTGCGGCGGCGGTTGATTTCGGCTTCGAGGTCGCGCAGTTGTTTGTAAGCGATGACGAGGAAGTTGCCAGAGCCGCAGGCGGGGTCAAATACGCGGATGTGTGCCATGCGCTTGCGCAGGTTGAGCAGTTTGCGGGCGTTGTCGCCTGCGGCGGTCAGTTCGTTGCGCAGTGCATCGAGAAAAAGCGGATTGAGGACTTTGAGGATGTTCGGCACGGAGGTGTAGTGCATGCCGAGTGAGCCGCGTTCGTCGTCGTCGGCGACGGCTTGAATCATGGAGCCAAAAATATCGGGGTTGATTTTCGTCCAGTCCAGTCGCCCGACGTGCAGGAGGTAGGAGCGGGCGATTTTGCTGAATTGTGGGGTTTCGGTGCTGCCTGAAAACAGTCCGCCGTTGACGTAGGGGAATGCGTCCGCCCAGCGCTTGATTGGGTTGCTGGCGTGGTTGGTGCGGTCTGCGATTTTGGTGTTCATCGCTCGAAAGATTTCTTCGATGATGTTGTGCGTGTCGGCGGCGTCGCTGCTGCTCATTTGGTCGATGGTGTCGGTGAATAAGCCCGTGCCGTTGAAGATGTCGGTGTCTTCGGCAAAAAAGCAAAAAATCAGCCGTGCCATGAAATGATTCATGTCGCGCCGCCGCTCGGTCGTGCCCCATTCTGGGTTGGTTTTGAGCAGCTCAACGTAGAGCTTGTTCAGGCGGCTGGTCGCTCGAATGTCAAACGTGCTTTCTCGAATTTGCTTGACGGTAGATATACCTGCTAAGGGCAGGAAGAAGCCAAAATGATTGGGAAAGTCGGTGTAGGCGCAGGCGATGATTTCGTCGGTGCTGAGGTCTTGCGCTTCTAAATCAATGCCGTCGGTTGCCAATATGAATTTGGCTTTGGCTTTGGTCGTTGCCGGGCTGGCTTGAAGTTGTGCCAATGTGGTCTTGATGTGCCCTGCTGAACATACAGCGATGTGGATGTTGTTGCGCTGAAGAACGCCACCTTGAATGTCGGAGTCGTTGGATGAGCCTGTGCGCAATCTTTTAATTGTGGTGGCTTTGTTGCCAAACGCTTCTAAAAAAGCATAGGGGAACTCAAGCGCGTCAAACGGCTGATCGGCTAAGGTGCTAATGGCTTCTTCAATTTCTACAGCATTCAAGGTGTTCTACTTTCTCATCACATCAACGTTTCTCATGCGCATTTCTCATGTGTTTTTTTGTGCGCATGTTTCATTGGTATCAATTGGCATTCTACGGATGGTGAATTATAAACCATGCCTTGTACAAGTCGAAGACCAAAGTAGATCAAATGAATTGAGCAAAGGCTTGTTTCTTTGCGTTGTGGCGTGAGATGTTGTGTTGATATGGGTTGAGCCATTCAATTTTGGTGTGGTGACTAGAGTTGTCGTTGATTGGTTTTGAGGTGCTTTGGTTCGTGTGTTGTCTGTGGGCTGAGTGGTTGCTGCCTGGTAAAGTAAATCAGGATTTTCGACCGTATTTTAGTGGTCGCTTGTTTCATTTAGAAATGTTTGAAATGGTCGATACACACTGAAAGCTTCAGCAAAATGTGAAACAAAATCAGCATCTGATAATTGAGCATCGCTGACATCGTGCTGCACCCATAAAGCTTTGTGTTTCAGTAAGCTCAGGTGTGGAGAGTCCACCGTGTACCCAGCAGGTGGACGTTTCAGCACATCACCTCGTAACGCACCAAACCATTTTTTGAACGTCGGATCATCCAACAGGTGCTCCAACACTTGACCATTGAGCGCAATCTCTTGGCGAATGCATTGCAGCCATGCGCTGCTTGGGGCGTGTGCACCGCCGCCAATCATCGACGCATTGGGCTCAATGTGCAGGTAAAAACCCGCGCGTCCAAAGTCTGCACGATGCCCGCTGGGCGCGATGTGAATGCCAAAATGGGTTTTGTATGGGGTTTTGTCCTTGGAAAAGCGCGCATCCTTGTGTATGCGGAACAAACATTGCTTGGCCTCGATGCCCATGTGCTCAGGGGCAATGCTGGCTATTTCAGAAATCAATGCATCAATGAAGTCATACAGTTGTGTTTGCAGGGCGACAAAACGAGGTTTGTGGTCATGAAACCATTCGCGGTTGTTGTGTTGTTTAAGCTCATTTAAAAATGGCAAGGTGTCGCTGGGCAAGGGCACTTGAGTCTCCTTTTTTAATGGGTGTGACGCACCGCATGGTTCTTGTAACAGTTGCTAGCGGTTGTCGTTAACGGGTATTGTTAATGGCTGATGGTGTCTGCCCAAGCAAACAGCCGATCCAAATCATAATCGCCACTGTGGGGCACATTCCACGGCATGGCAAAATCCACGCGTTTGCCTTGGTTTTTCAGCGTGGTGGCCAGAATGACGGGGATGGCGAGCGAGGTGTCTCGGTCGGCCGTGCCATGGCGGATGCGCCAATGTGCGCTGATGGTACTGCCTTTGGGGCTGCTCAGGTAGTGCATGGCATTCATCATGTTGACGGTGGCGGGTGCGGCGTGTGTGCCGCCTGCGGTGCTGTTGCTCATGCCAAATGCTGTGAAATGTTGGGCTTGGGTGTTGGCTGTGCCGAACAGGTCGTTTTCACCGCTGCTTAAATCCAGTGCATCAAACGCAGGTGGGGTTTTCATGCGGACATTGGCTTGGATGTAGCCGTCGTAGTCAATGTCGGTGACTTTTTTACCGGAGAGGTGCACCCATGCGAGAGGGGACAGGTCTGTGCCGTTGTTCAGAGCGGTTTGTGCGGAGGCGATCACATAAGACTTCACGAGGTCTTTGAACGGGCCATGGCCTTGTGCATCGAGGGTCAGTGGTTGGCCATTTGTTTGTGTGAGTTTCAGAGCATTGAGGTAGGCGGGAAATAAAGTTTTCAGGGCATTTGAGGTGTTGATTTGTGTTGCGGTCAAAGCTCCTGTTTCCATTTTACGCTCTGCATGAAAATCAATCATTTGCGGCATGATCATTTTTTGATAGGTGTTGAAACCATTGAATTGCCATTCATACGCCATGTCTGCGTGGTCTAAATTGGTGATCGGGCAATAGGCGGACACAGCAAACACGTCATCACGGGCTTTGGCTGCGCCGAGTGCGTTGAGGTAGGGTTCATAATCGGTGTTGTTGCCGCTGGCGCCGAGCAGTGCAGACAAAGCGCCACCTGCACTGGTGCCGTTGGATATGATTTTTTCAGCATTGCCGAACATGACGGCATCATTGTGGCGTAAATAGCGCACGGCAGCTTTCAGATCAACGATGGCGGCTGGCGCTTTGCCTGTGTATTGACCCTTTTCGTCTTGCGTGGTGCGGCCACGCGCACCTGGGGTGGCGACCACATAGCCTTTGCTCAAGGCGATGAAGGCGGCGTTCGGGTTGTGTCCATCGCGTGCGACGCTGGGACTGTCGGGTTCGCTGGGCATGTAGCCGCCGACGGCATTGGGCATGAAAATGGGAGCGGTTTGGGCTGTGAAATGCCCGATGCTTTTGCCTTTGAAGTACGCTTCGGGAATGTAAATGTTCATGCGTTCATACTTTGCATCCACAGGGTGTTGCACATAAACGATGTGCTCATATGCGCGAAATGCGATCGTTTGACCGCCCAAGGTCAAGGTTTTTGAGGTGTGGGTTGCGTTGGCAAAATTCAGGTTGTAAGTGCTGTTTGCACGGCCGCCTGCACCGCTGTTTGTCATGGCATTTTGAGGGGCGACGGATGGGGTCTCTGGCATCGTCGGTTGCGCTTGCGCATTCAATGATGGGGCGGCCAAAGTCATGAGTGCTAAGGCGAGCGTGTGTGATGGGTTCATGTGATCCTCCTTGTGGTCGACATGTTGCAGTCATTGTCGTCGTTGCGGGGTTATCGTTGCTGGGCGGTCATTGTTGTGTTGATTGTGTTGTGAG
>ERZ724525.2760-NODE-2760-length-9993-cov-5.236064_pt1 | contig 9993 bp, 5 predicted proteins | sample MGYA00376058_ERZ724525 | MGnify/ENA primary metagenome ERZ724525 (study PRJEB28724, sample SAMN07190888) | wastewater metagenome | isolation source: influent of sewage treatment plant in Hong Hong | place: USA: Christiansburg, Virginia | collected 2016-03-01 ...
ATGCGTTGTTGCTGATTCCTGTCTATGCCTTGTTACAGGTGTTGGCGGGACTTTGGCTCAAGCGCCGACATGGTTTCAATGGCATTCAACAAGAGGTGTGGCGGCGTTGGTTGGCGGCGTTGTTGGCGGCGTTGCTGTCCATGTTGTTGGTGACTTATTTGAAAAAATGGACCAATCAAGCATGCCCATGGAGTTTAATCGATTTTGCAGGTCAGTGGCCATACACCGATTTATTTGCTGTCAAGCCTTGGGGGAAATCTGATATGGCGTGTTGGCCGGCCGGTCATGCTTCAGGGGGGTTTATTTTATTGAGTTTTGCATTTATTGGCGGTTGGCCACCCAGTGTATGGAATCCTCAACTGAGGTTGGGCACAGTTCAATCGCCCACTTTTTTAAGTGCGCGCGCATTTGTATGGTATGCCGTGGTGTTGGGGATGGTGCTTGGTTTTGCACGGGTATCGCAAGGGGCTCATTTTTTCAGTCATCAGTTTTGGGCGTTGTGGTGGGTGGTGTTGGCCAATATGGTGTTTGTGAAAACGGGTTTGATCCAATCGCGTTGGCTGGCGTCTTTGTTTTCGACTAAATGAGTGCAGACCTGATGAGCACGGATTGAATATGTTTTATTCATTGCATACCCTTAAAGAAGTCCCAAAAGGTGTTTGGATTCTTGGCTGTGTGAGCATGTTGATGGACATTTCATCTGAAATGATTCACAGCCTGTTGCCTGTGTTCATGGTGGGTAGCTTGGGCATGAGTGTTGCTTTGGTGGGTCTGCTCGAAGGGTTGGCGGAGTCGTTGGCATTGATCATTAAGGTGTTTTCAGGTGTCATCAGCGATGCCGTGGGTCGACGAAAAGGTTTGGCGTTGTTGGGATACTCGTTGGGCGCCTTGAGTAAACCATTGTTCGCAATCGCACCCACTATGGGTTGGATCGTCGCAGGGCGATTGATCGACCGTGTGGGCAAAGGCATTCGTAGTGCGCCACGTGATGCTTTGGTGGCGGACATCACGCCTCCTGAAGTGCGTGGTGCGGCCTTTGGTTTGCGCCAGTCTTTGGATACTGTGGGGGCATTCACTGGACCTTTGATTGCAGTGGGTTTGATGTTGCTTTGGCAAAATGATTTCCGAGCAGTATTTTGGGTTGCTGTGTTGCCCGCAGTGTTGGCGGTGATTGTGTTGGCATGTGGTGTTCGAGAACCCAAAAACAGCATTGCACTTGATCGACGCATGAATCCGATTTCAATTGTGAATTTGAAAAGGCTCAGCTTAAATTATTGGGCGGTGGTGATGTTTGGTGCCGTGTTCACATTGGCTCGTTTCAGCGAAGCTTTTTTAGTGCTGCGGGCACAGCAGTTGGGGGTCGCTTTGGCTTGGGTGCCGCTGGTGATGGTGGCCATGAATGCTGTGTACGCTTTAAGTGCTTATCCTTTTGGGTATTTGTCGGACAAGGTGAGCCACCGTGCTTTACTGGCAGGTGGCTTGTTGGTGCTGATTGCGGCTGATTTTTGTCTGGCCAATGCGGTGGATTGGAAAGTGTTGATGTGTGGTGTGATGTTGTGGGGTTTTCACATGGGCATGACTCAAGGTTTATTGGCGCGCATGGTGGTGGATGCTGCTCCTGCTGATTTACGCGGCACTGCGTTTGGTTTTTTTAATTTGATGACAGGCATTGCCATGTTGATTGCGAGTGTGTTGGCAGGCCATGTATGGGATGGTCTCGGTGCCGCTTATACCTTTTATGTGGGAGCGGGGATCAGTGCTTTGGCTTTGGTGGGCTTGTCTGCACTGAATTTTCAAGCAAAAAATCTTTGATGTGCTTGTGTAAGGCGCGTGTAACCCGTGGCACGTACAGTCTTTGAAAACAATTAAATTAAGCGTGAGACAAAATCTAAAATATGGGTCAAAATGGTGCAAAACTGTTTTACCGATTAAGTTGTATGGTGCTAGAATGCTGCGTTGCATATAGATTTTTCATGGATTTTCACGTTTAATTGCTCAGTTTTGTAAGAAGACGTGTTTATTCCACTCGCCCCCGATGTGCCTAGACAGTGGTACATTGGCTATTAACCAAGCGGTATGGCCGTAAAGTTAATGGGAGTGTGTTCTCCCTAATCCCCTTGTGCGTTGCGCACAGAAAGGACAAGCCCATCATGATGAATGACTTTTTGTCAAACTCATACCTCTTTGGCGGTAATGCGCCGTATGTTGAAGAGTTGTATGAACTCTATTTAGATAATCCCAATTCGATACCTGAGCAATGGCGCGCGTATTTTGACAATATGCAGCATGTGCCTGCAAGCAATGGCGAAACCGATGCGCGTGATGTGGCGCATGCGCCTGTCATTGAGTCTTTTGCACTGCGTGCGAAACAAAACAAATTCTTGGCGGCACAAGCTGCGAATTCAGACTTGGGTCAAGCCAAAAAACAAGTCAGTGTGCAATCATTGGTTGCCGCCTACCGCTTCTTGGGTTCTCGTTGGGCCGAACTCGATCCCCTCAAACGCCGTGAACGTCCTGAAATTCCTGAACTCGAACCTTCTTTCTATGGTTTGACTGAAGCCGATTTGGATGAGAAATACAGCACGTCCAATACTTATTTTGGTCAAGACTCCATGAGCTTGCGTGATTTGTTGCAAGCTTTGCGCACGACGTATTGCGGCACGTTGGGTGCAGAATTCATGTACATTTCTGATCCTGCTGAGAAACGCTGGTGGCAAGAGCGTTTGGAGTCATCTAAAGCAACGCCGCAATTCAGCGCGGAACAGAAAAAACGCATCATGTTGGAGCTGACTGAGGCTGAAGGCATCGAACGCTATTTGCACACACGTTATGTGGGACAAAAACGTTTCTCTTTGGAAGGCGGTGAAAGCTTCATCGCTTCAATGGATGCCTTGATTCAACACGGTGGTGCGCAAGGCGTACAAGAAATCGTGATTGGCATGGCGCACCGTGGCCGTTTGAACGTTTTGGTGAATATTTTGGGTAAAAACCCAGCCGATTTGTTTGCTGAATTTGAAGGCAAACATGGCGATGATTTACCTGCTGGCGACGTGAAATATCACCAAGGTTTTTCGAGTGATGTGACCACAGCAGGTGGTCCTGTCCATTTGTCTCTCGCATTTAACCCATCACACCTTGAAATCGTTAACCCAGTGGTTGAAGGTTCGGCGCGGGCGCGTCAAGACCGTCGTGGTGATGTTGATGGCACGCAAGTTTTGCCCGTACAGGTGCATGGAGATGCGGCATTCGCCGGTCAAGGCGTGGTCATGGAAACGTTGAATCTGGCCCAAACGCGTGGCTATGGTACGCATGGCACGCTTCACTTGGTCATTAACAATCAAATTGGTTTCACCACATCGGATCCGCGCGATAAAGGATCAACCATTTATTGCACTGACGTGGCTAAACTGATTGAAGCACCTGTTTTGCACGTGAATGGCGATGATCCAGAGTCAGTGGTTTGGGCGACACAACTTGCGCTCGACTACCGTCAAGCATACAAAAAAGACGTTGTCATTGACATCGTGTGTTTCCGTAAACTTGGTCACAATGAGCAAGACACACCTGCATTGACTCAACCTTTGATGTACAAAACCATTGCGAAACACCCTGGCACACGTGCGCTGTATGCAGACAAGTTGACCACACAGGGCGTACTCAATGCGGGTGAGGCGGATCAAATGACGGTCGATTTCCGTGCCGCGATGGATGAAGGTCGCCACTACCATACGTCAGTTTTGACCAATTACAAACACCAATATGCCACCAATTGGGATTCATTCCTCAATAAAAAATGGGCAGATGCAACCAACACATCAATTCCAGTTTCGGAATTGAAACGTTTGGGTGAAAAAATCACCACATTGCCTGAGACCGTTACACCTCATCCTTTGGTCGCCAAATTGATGAATGACCGCCGCAACATGGTTGAAGGTAAACAGCCTCTGGATTGGGGTATGGGCGAGCATTTGGCTTTTGCCTCATTGTTGAGCAATGGTTACGACATTCGCATCACAGGTCAAGACTCAGGTCGCGGCACGTTCACGCACCGCCACGCTGTTGTACATGACCAAAACCGCGAGCGTTGGGATTCTGGCAGCTACATTCCACTGCAACATGTGACGGATCAGGCATCTTTTACAGTGATTGACTCGGTCTTGTCTGAGGAAGCCGTATTGGGCTTTGAATATGGTTACTCAACCACAGCACCAAATACCTTGGTGATTTGGGAAGCGCAGTTTGGTGACTTCGCCAACGGTGCGCAAGTTGTGATTGACCAATTTATTTCCAGTGGTGAAGTGAAGTGGGGTCGTGCATCGGGTTTAACTTTGATGTTGCCGCATGGCTACGAGGGTCAAGGGCCAGAACACTCATCAGCTCGCATTGAACGTTATTTGCAATTGTGCGCAGACAACAACATGCAAGTGGTTCAACCCACTACGCCTGCTCAAATTTTCCACATTTTGCGTCGTCAGATGGTGGGCACGTTCCGTAAGCCATTGATTATCTTCACACCGAAATCGTTGTTGCGTCACAAAGAAGCGATTTCTGACCTGAATGATTTGGCCAAAGGCTCGTTCCAAACTGTGATTGGCGAATGCGATGCAACGGTTTCAATTGATAATGCAAAAGTGAAACGCATTTTGGTCTGCTCAGGTAAAGTCTATTATGATGTGCTGGCTTTCCGTCGTGAAGAAAAAGACCAAAATGTGCCTGTGATTCGTTTGGAACAAATGTATCCATTCCCGCACAAAGCTTTTGCTGCTGAATTGAAAAAATACCCTCACCTCGAAGAAATCATCTGGGTGCAAGATGAACCTCAAAATCAAGGTCCATGGTTCCAAGTACAGCACAACCTGTTTGAAAACCTTTCAGAAGGGCAAAAACTTGCTTACGCTGGTCGCCCAGCTTCTGCCTCACCCGCAGTGGGCTACTATGCAAAACATTATGAGCAACAAAAAGCCATGATGCAAACTGCATTTGGCAAGATCAAGAATTTCTTGAAGAAGTGATTCTAAGTTTTTGTTTTTAAATATATTATGAAAGATCGCGGAGGGTTAAGTAACCCACCGCCCCACAGATCATGCAGCGAGCCATATGCCCGCTCCAACTTGAAAGAGAAATAAAATGGCCATCATTGACGTTGTTGTCCCCCAATTATCAGAGTCCATTGCTGAAGCAACATTGCTCACATGGAATAAAAAAATCGGTCAAGCCGTTGTTCGTGACGAAAACTTGATTGACGTTGAAACAGATAAAGTTGTTCTAGAGTTGCCTGCACCCGCTTCAGGTGTATTGGTTGAAGTCATTGCTGCTGACGGTGCCACCGTTGCCAGCGGTCAATTGATTGCAAAAATTGATACAGAAGCCACAGCAGGTGCGAGTGCACCTGTGGCGCAAGCTGCAGCACAAGCAGCGCCTGCCGCTGTGGTGGCCGCCGCCGCTGCACCTGTTGCCGCATCGGCTGCTGGTGTTGCATCTCCAGCCGCTGCAAAAATCATGGCTGAAAACGGTCTGAATGCTGTTGCAGGCTCAGGCAAAGACGGTCGTGTGACCAAAGGTGATGCCCTCGCAGCAGCAGCCAGCGGCGCCGCTGTGACCGCATCAAGCATCCCCGCACCTGCAGCAGGCGCAAGCTTGCCAGCAGTCAAAGCGCCGATCAACGTCGGCAATATCTTGGCCGATCGCCCTGAACAACGTGTCGCCATGAGCCGCTTGCGCGCACGTGTCGCTGAACGTTTATTGCAATCACAATCGACCAATGCCATTTTGACCACTTTCAATGAAGTCAATATGGCACCTGTCATGGAGATGCGCAACAAATACAAAGACAAGTTTGAAAAAGAACATGGTGTCAAACTTGGCTTCATGAGCTTCTTTGTTAAAGCCGCAGTGGCAGCCTTGAAAAAATACCCGGTCTTGAATGCCTCGGTCGATGGCAATGACATCGTTTACCACGGTTACTTTGACATCGGCATCGCTGTTGGTTCACCACGTGGTTTGGTGGTTCCCATCATCCGCAATGCTGATCAACTCAGCCTCGCTGACATCGAAAAGCAAATTGCAGAATTTGGTGCAAAGGCCAAAGACGGTAAACTCACCATTGAAGAAATGACGGGTGGTACTTTCAGTATCTCCAATGGTGGCGTGTTTGGTTCGATGCTCTCAACCCCGATCATCAACCCACCTCAATCAGCGATCCTTGGCGTTCACGCGACCAAAGACCGTGCCGTGGTTGAAAACGGTCAAATCGTCATTCGTCCAATGAACTACCTCGCCATGTCATACGATCACCGTATCATTGACGGCCGCGAAGCAGTTTTGGGCTTGGTGGCCATGAAAGAGGCACTGGAAGATCCAGCACGTTTGTTGTTGGATGTTTAATAAGTTTCCATCATTGCGGGCTTGACCCGCAATCTCCAAATCATGGTGATGCCGTGTCAAGTCGGCAATGATACGGTGAGTAGGTTGGCGGTGAGCACAAAGAGAGCCCCAGCACTTGCAAGCACAGCATAATTATTGATGATTCATTGTGTTATTAAATATATGGGGGTTGGGGTTCACAAAAATGTTCACCCCAACTTACTTGCTGCGTGTTTGAATTGGTGAAAATTGGAGTTGAAATGAACAAAATAGCATCTGCACTGCTTTCTATCTTAGTATTAATACCCTTGAACTCTGGTGCAAAAGATGTCTCAAAGCCGATACCTGAAAATTCGGCGGCGGCTTTTTATGATTTAGATTATCTAGATTTTGTGAAAAAGTGGATGCCAAAATCCACATTCAACATAATTGGCAACATGGTAAATCCACTCCAAGCTTTATCTTCAACAGGAGATAACATCACGAGGAATTACTGGATTCGTGATAAGCCAAATTTGTTACAAGATGCCCAAGCTACATTCAATAAATATTGCGCTTCAAAAAAAGGTAAAGTCGAGTTAGTTTTTGATAATTTATTTTGTTTAAGCGAGCAAGAATCAAGCATGATGCGATGGGAGGAGAATGCATTTAATTTCCAAGGGCAAATCTATTTTTTCCACTCTGCTGGTGCGGGCGTTGTTAATCATTATACAAATCTAAAACAGCAGCAGACAGTGGCAACAAACCATTTATTGAAATTAATTTTCAAAGAAATCTACTCGTTAAAATCGGGAATGAGAATTAGCACAAATCACTATGGTACAGGTTTAATTGTTATGCTTATTGAGGTAGAAACTGATGGTAAGTTAATTATATTTCAGCCAGATTCTGGTCAAGCAAGAGTAATTAGTGTTGAAGAGGTAAAAGCAATATTAAGTCGCTAGATTAGAAATTAATTTTATTTTTAGGAAATTTCAAATGTCACAAAATTTCGACGTAGTTGTCATCGGCGCAGGCCCTGGCGGTTACATTGCTGCGATTCGTGCAGCGCAATTGGGCTTATCTACGGCATGCATTGAAGGCAATCCGTATGATGATCCAAAAGGCGAACCGCGTTTGGGCGGTACGTGTTTGAATGTGGGTTGCATCCCATCTAAAGCGTTGTTGCACAGCTCGCATTTGTTTGAAGATGCAAACCATCATTTTGAAGACAATGGCATTTCGGTCAAAGGCGTGAGCATGGATCCTGCCAAAATGGTGGCACGTAAAAATGCCATCGTCGACAAAATGACGGGTGGTATTCAGTATTTGTTTAAGAAGAACAAAGTGACTTTGCTCAAAGGTTATGGCGCGTTCGTCAAACAAGAAGGTGGCTTGACGCAAGTGCAAGTGACCGACAAAGACGGCAATGCATCGATTGTGAGCGCGAAGAATGTCATCATCGCCACAGGTTCTAAGGCGCGTCATTTGCCAAGCATCGCAGTGGATAACGTCCAAGTGTGCGATAACGAAGGTGCGTTGAATTTCTCTACCGTGCCTAAAAAACTGGGTGTGATTGGTGCGGGTGTGATTGGTTTGGAATTGGGTTCTGTGTGGCGTCGTTTGGGTGCTGAAGTGACAGTGCTCGAAGCCATGCCCGCTTTTCTCGGTGCTGCTGATGGCGCAATTGCCAAAGAAGCGAAAAAACTGTTTGAAAAACAAGGCTTGAAGTTTCAGTTGGGTGTTTCGATTGGTGATGTGAAAGCCAGTAAAAAAGGCGTGACGGTGAACTACACAACAGCCGATGGTGCAGAAGCCAAAGGCGAGTTTGATAAGTTGATTGTTTCTGTGGGTCGTACGCCGAACACGGATAATTTGAACCTTGAAGCGGTGGGGGTGAAAACCAATGAGCGCGGTTTCATTGAAGTGAACCACGATTGCGCGACGGCCGTGGCTGGTATTTGGGCGATTGGTGATGTGATTCCAGGTCCAATGTTGGCACACAAAGCGGAAGATGAGGGCGTGGCTGTTGCAGAGCGCATCGTCGGTCAAAAACCGCACATTGATTACAATTGTGTGCCTTGGGTGATTTACACCAGTCCCGAGATTGCATGGGTGGGTCAAACTGAAGAAGCGCTCAAAGCGGCAGGCCGTGAAATCAAATCAGGCCAGTTCCCATTCATGGCCAATGGTCGTGCTTTGGGCATGGGCGCAGCCGATGGTTTTGTGAAAATGATCGCCGATGCGAAGACCGATGAGATTTTAGGCGTTCACATTATTGGTGCAGGTGCATCGGATTTGATCGCAGAAGCAGTTGTGGCGATGGAGTTCAAAGCCGCATCAGAAGACATTGCTCGTGTATGCCATCCTCATCCAAGCATGTCAGAAGTGATGCGTGAAGCGGCATTGGCCGTGGATAAACGGACTCTAAACATGTGATTGTTGTGGATGTCCTGAGTTGGTCAAAACCCCTTGTGATGCACAAGGGGTTTTTTTATTAATGTTTTGTGTTTTTAAGTAAATAAGATGTTGCATTTAAATGCTTAAATGCTGCTATTCCAGTTAAAAATAATGCGGCAATCATGATGTCTTCCAGCCCCTTAATGTCGTGTGATCGATGTAGCCGATGTGGCATCAAATGCTTAGCCGATCATTCGATGAATGTCAGATGAATGAGATTGGATTGTTTGAATATAGACGGAAGGGTTGACTGAATTGCGTTAAAATTCATACCATAGGCTTGGCAATTATAAAAACAACTATAGCTGCATGTGTAGAAGCTATAGGTTAAGCATTATATTCAACTTTCCCCTTTGGCTGTTTTTTCAGGCCTTTTGACAAGCTCATGAAGCACAGTGGATAAGACTTTCATTGCTCTCATAGTTTGTCGAAAGGGGCTTGGATAGTTTGTTTTCATTTTTAGCTACCAAATCAATAACATTGACTTACAGATAAACAGAAGGTGATCCATGGATTCAAACAATTTAATTTCCGAAGACCATGATGTTGCACCCCGCATCGCATGTGTGCAAATGGTGTCGTCCACTGATGTGAATGTGAACATCAATACCGCGGGTGAGTTGATTGCGCAAGCGGTCGCTGACGGTGCGCAGATGGTGATTTTGCCCGAGTATTTTTGCATCATGGGACGCAATGAAACCGATAAGCTGGCTGTGGCAGAGGATTTTGTGGGGGAGGCGACGCATGCTGGAACACCTTTACAGCATTTTCTACGTCAACAGGCCATCCAACATCAGATTTATTTGATTGCAGGCACGGTTCCATTGAAAAGCAATGACCCCAACAAGGTATTCAATACGACAATCATTTATGCCCCAACAGGTCAGATTGAAGCGCGTTACGACAAAATTCATTTATTTGGTTTCAGCAATGGCATTGAATCGTACAGTGAAGGTGAGGCGATCATGGCGGGTGATGCCACTGCGCCGTGTGTGTGGAACAGCCCTTGGGGGCGAATTGGGATTGCGATTTGTTATGACATTCGTTTCCCTGAATTGTTTCGTATGGCGGGAGATGTGGTTGCTTGGGTGGTGGTGGCGGCTTTTACATACACCACAGGGCAGGCGCACTGGGAGATTTTATTGCGTGCACGTGCAATTGAAAACCAATGTTATCTTGCTGCATGTGGTC
>ERZ724525.2761-NODE-2761-length-9993-cov-4.917287_pt1 | contig 9993 bp, 10 predicted proteins | sample MGYA00376058_ERZ724525 | MGnify/ENA primary metagenome ERZ724525 (study PRJEB28724, sample SAMN07190888) | wastewater metagenome | isolation source: influent of sewage treatment plant in Hong Hong | place: USA: Christiansburg, Virginia | collected 2016-03-01 ...
TCACCTGCCGCGGTGAGGGCTTCGCCCCCGGCTGCGGTGATGGAGCCGAGCAGGCCGAGGCCTGTGACGAGGATGACGAAGGCGGAGGCGAGCCCGAGGGGCCGGGTCCAGCGGGCCTGACGCCTGGTGGCGGCTGCCGCGGCGCACGCGGCCGGGACGAGGAGGGGGATCCAGAGGAAGAGGCTCATCAGTCGTGCAACTCCCTCAGGTCGTGCAGATCGAGCTCGCCATGGGCCAGCTCCAGCCGGGCCGAGAGGATCCGCAGGATGAGCACGACGAGGACGACGTCGAGCAGCACCCCGAGCTCGACGACGAGCGGCACCCCGCCGGCGGTGAGGAAGGCGACCGTGGCGATCCCGTTGTCGATGACGAGGAACCCGATGACCTGGCTGACCGCGCGGTGGCGGGTGAGCAGGACGAGGAAACCGACCAGGACGAGGGTGAGCCCGGCGGGAACGGCGTGAGCGGCGGGGCCGGCGTCGAGGGCGACGAGGGGGCGGCTCACGGCATACGCGAGGGTGGCCAGGCCGGCCGCAGCGAGGAGCCCGCTCACGGGGTTGACCGCCGAGGAGTCCTCCCGGTGGATGCCGGAGCGCGCGATGGTGCGGGCGAGCACCCACGGCAGCAAGACGCCCTTGAGGGCGAAGACGACGACGGCGACCGCGACGAGCTCGGCGTGCCCTTCGGCCAGGCCGATCGCGCCCACGAGGAGGGCCAGCGCCGCCCCCTGGACGGCCAGGAGCCGGGTCGAGGCGTCGGTCGAGCGGCGCCACACCTGCAGCACTGCCGTGAGCATGAGCAGGCCGGTCGCGGTGGCGACGGTCTGGGCGAAAAGGCTCTCGGTCATGGTGGTCTCAGACGAGCAGGTAGGAGGCGGTGACGGACAGGAAGGCCAGGACGAACGAGCCGGCGAGCAACTCGGGCACCCGGAACAGCCGAACCTTGGCGAGGAACACCTCGGCCGCGGCGATCATCGACCCAGCGATGAGCAACTTCACGCTGAAGGCGAGGGTGGCGATGACGGTGGCTCCCACGCCCAGATCGGCGGCAACCCCCCACGGCAGGGCGAGGTTGACGACGAGCCCCAACAGCGCGGTGAGGCGCAGCCAGGAGCCCAACTCGAGCCACCCGAGATCGCGGCCGCTGCTTTCGAGGATCATCGCCTCGTGGACCATCGTCAGCTCGAGGTGCGTGGCCGGGTTGTCGACGGGCAGCCGCCCGGTTTCGGCGAGGACAACGATGCTCAAGGCGACCAACGCCAGCAGGCTCACCGGTGAGATGACGGTCGTCGGGTCGGACATCCGGGCCTGCAGGATCGAGGACAGGGCTGTCGTGCCGACCGGGACCGAGAGGGCATACACGGCCACGAGGACCGTCGGCTCGACGAGGGCGGCGATCATCATGTGCCGGCTGGACCCCATGCCGCCGAAGGCCGTTCCCGACTCGAGCCCGAGCAGGGCCAGGGCGACGGTGCCGACGAGCAGGACGGAGACGACGACGAACAGGTCGTCGGGAACCCAGGCCAGGGTGGCGATCCCCAACAGCGGCACGAGGGCCACGCTGACGAGGCTGCTGATGACGAGGATGACGGGGACTGCGGACATGAGCGGTCCGGCCCCCTCGGCGGCGAGCGGCTCCTTGGCCAGCAGTTTGCGCACGTCGCGCCACGGCTGCCCGATCCCGGCGCCGACCCGCCCTTCGAGGCGGGCGCGCACCTGACGCATGACCCCGACGAGGACCGGTGTGAGGGCGACGGCGACGAGGATCTGCCAGGCCACGGCGAGGGCGGTCACCAGGTCACCACCAACAGGACGACCACGAGGGCTGCGAACGAGAACCCGAGGTAACGGTGCACGCTGCCGTCTTGGAGCCGCCGGGCCTGGTCGCCGATCCGCCAGAGCAGCCTGATGACGGGCTCGTAGAGGCCGCGTTCCACCTGGTCGACCATGCGCTGGCGATAGGCAACCTCGCGCACGAGGTAGTCCGACTCCACCGTGTGGGTGACATCGAGGTCGCGGGTCGGTCGCAGGGCGTCGTCGAAGATCCGGACGAGGGGCTCGGCATACGAGGTCGCCGTGTATTGCATCGTGGGGTCAACCCGGACACCGCCGCACCCCCAGGGAAGGTCGACCGTTCGTCGTGGGGCCTTGCGGGCCGCCCGCACGGTGATGACGGCGATCGGCACCGCCACGGCAAGCGACATGAGCACGAGGGACACCGGGTCCAGCAGGGCGTTGACACTCGGGAGGGCGACCCCGGCCAGCCCGGCCGGCTCGATGCCGGAGGCACCCACAGCGGCTGCGGCCACCATCGCCACCCACCCGGGCACCAACCCCAGCCCGAGAACGAGCCCGGCTCCGACCCACATGGGCACGGTCATCGAGGCCGGGTTCTCGTGGGCGTTCGTGGCCTCCAGCGATCGCCCACGGGCGAGGAAGGCAATGCCGACGACCTTGACGAAGGTCAGCAGGGCGAGGCCCGCGGTGAGCGCCACGACGGCGACGGTGATCGGCAGGGCGATGGCGATCACCCGGTCGGCGGTCGGGCCTCGGGTGTCGCCATGGACCAGCGACTGCAACAAGACCCACTCGGCGACGAAGCCCGAGGAGATCGGGAGGGCGGCCGCGGCGAGGGCTCCGATCGAGGTGGCGAAGGCGGTTCGCGGCATCCGTCGGGCTAGCCCTCCCAACCGGTCGAGGTCGCGTTCGCCGGTCGCGTGCAGGATCGACCCGGCTCCGAGGAACAGCACCGTCTTGAAGGCGGCATGGCTGATGACGAGGAGCACAACGGCCACGAGCGCGACATCGGCGACAGCGCGCTGGCCGGTGCTGCGCAACATCATCGCGACGGCCAAGCCGGTGACCATGAGGCCGAGGTTCTCGGTGGTCGAGAAGGCCAGCAGCCGTTTGAGATCCGACGTGACCGAGGCCTCGAGGATGCCGTAGACCGCCGACACCCCGCCGAGGACGAGCAGCCCGATGGCCCACCACCGCGGCCCGTCGGGCAGCAGTCGCAGGGTGACCAGCAGCAGCCCGTAGATGCCGAGTTTGACCATCGCCGCACTCATCGCGGCCGACACGTGGCTGGGCGCCTCGGGGTGGGCGCGGGGGAGCCAGACGTGCACCGGCACCAGGCCCGCCTTGGTGGCGAACCCGCCCGCGAGCAACACGAAGGCCAGCGAAGCGCTCACCCCGGTCGGCGGCGAGGCGGCGAGGGCCTCCCAGGTCGTGCCGTTGGCCGACGCGATGAGGACCGCGAAGCCGGCCAGGAGCAGGACGAAACTCAGGTGCGTCATCGCGGCATACCAAAGGACGGCGGAGCGCACCTGCGGCCGGGTCGCGTGCTCGGAGTGCAGCAGGACCGTCGACCCGAGCGCCATCAACTCCCACCCCAGCAGGAAGGTCACCGCGTCGCCGGCCGCGGGCACGATCGACATGCCCCAGAGGAAGATCGGGTATGCCGCCCACGCGGCTCGCGTGGCTGTCGCGCCGTGGGCGTAGCCGACTCCGAACCAGGCGCTGAGGGCCCCGACGACCCCGACGACGACGAGGAAGATACCCCCGAGTCGGTCGGGGGCAAGGGCGAGTTGGCCGAGGTGGGCGATCCCGGGGATGCCGGTGGCGAAGGTCAGCGAGCCGGGCTCACCGAGCAGGGCTCCGACGCCGGTGGCGGCCGTGGCCAGGCCGAGAAGCGCGTTGAGAGTGCCGGCGATGGCCGAGCGGCGGGAGTCGTTGACGGCCAGCGCAGCGATGAAGGCCAGGCCTGCCAGTACCGGCTGGCTGAGCAGCCCGACGTCGGTGAGGGTCATTTGCCAGTGACCTGTCGCAGTGCGGCGACGATGGCGTCAGGAGGCGGCGGGCAGCCGCGCACGACGAGGTCGACGGGGACGATGTCAGCAACGCCGCCGACGACGGCATACCCCTGGGCGTAGGCGCCCTCCCCGGCGGCGCAGTCGCCGATGGCGAGGACGACCCTCGGGCGGGGTGCGGCTTCGACGCTGCGGCGCAACGGCTCGGCGAGGTTGCGGGTCGGTGCGCCAGTGACGGCCAGGACGTCGGCGTGCCGGGGCGAGGCGACGAGCCGGGCCCCGTAGCGCTCGGCGTCGTAGACCGGGCCAAAGGCGCCCGCCAGCTCGATCTCGCACCCATTGCATGAGCCGCAATCGACGTGCCTGACCTGGACGCTCCCGGCGAGGGCCGCGGGTGGCGTGTAGTCGGATGGTGATGCGGCGGTGTCGGTTTCGGTGATCCGACCGACGCGACGCAGGAGTTTGGCGATGTCGAGCGCGCTCATCCGCGGCCACCCCGCCGAGGGGCCTTGAGCACGGGAGGATCGAGCAGGTCGGCCAGCTGGTCCTGGTCGGCGAGGACCGCGCGCAGGACGTTTCGGCCGGCGCTCAGCAGATCTTTGGTGGCCGGGACGACGATCGAATAGACCACCTCGCCCCCCACTCGACGCTGGCGCACGAGGCCGGTGCGCCGGAGGATGGCGAGTTGCTGCGAGAGGCTGCTCGGCTCGAGCTCGATGGCGGCCAGGAGTTCGTGGACGGCGTAGTCGCGCTCGGAGAGCAGCTCCAGCACCCGGATCCGCGCGGGGTGGCCCAGGGTGCGGAAGAGCTCGGCCTTGGCCTGATAGAGCGGGACCGGCACGTGCATCACCCCTTCACCTGTTCATGTGACCAATTGCGCAACTGTTCAAGTCTGGCACATGAGGAAGGGTCGGCCAAGTGGGCCGGTCAGCGCTGAGGCGTTGGGGTCCTGGACTGGGTCTCGCGGCAGGTGCACCGCTCTGACACGGGGAACTGGGCCATGACGGCGTCGACGTGCATGCCGCACCCCCGCCAGGTGACCTTGTTGCAGGTGGAGCAGCGAGCCGGACTGCACATCGTGGAGCCTCCTTGTCGTCGTGTGGGGCTATGGTGACATATACCCCTGGGGGTATTCAAGTCGAGCCCCGGCGAGTTGCGTCATGCCAGACGCGCAACCTATCTCGCGTTCGGCATGACGCACCTGCCGTTGTGTCGGCGGTGGACAGGCCGTGGGCGGGCGGTGGGCGGGCGGCATACCCTCGGGGGATGGTGAGCGAGACGGTGGCGCACAACGGGCTTCCCGGCCCCCTGCCCGGCTCGCCGCCGCGTCGAGCGGGGGGCGTGCGGCGCACGACCAGCCTCGACCTGACTCGGCCACTCGGCCCCGACGGGCCTATCGAGGTCAACGGCCGGGCTCGAGACGTGCGCACCGCCGACGCGGGCGCCATGACCGTGCTCGATAAGGCTCTGCTGTCGCTGACCGTCACCGATGTCATCGTCACCCGGCTGCGGAGTTTTCCGGAGCGGGCCGCTGCGCCGCGCCTCGTCGGTCGCCAGGCGCTCGTGGGCTGGCGGACCGGTCTGTGGCGCGAGTTGCACGACGACGTCGAGTCGGGGTCGGCCTTGCACCTGCTCCTCGACGACCTTCCCGGCGGCATGGTCGTCGGCGGGTTCACCCGACGAAGGGCGCTCGCCGCGGCGGGTGAGCCAGTGCCCCAACCTGGGCGACGCCTGGACGTCTGCGCCGGATGGGCGGCCGATTCGCGGGCCGCCCAGATCATGGCCGACACCGGCACCCCGCCTCCGCCGGTCACCCCCGAGGCTCCCGACCTGGTCCGTGACGACGACCCCAACGGCTGGCACACGCTGGCCGCGCTGCCGCCGTGGGCGATGTCGCGTCGCCGCCGGGTCGATGCCCACCTCGACGGGGCCCAGATCGAGGTCGACGCGATGTTCCGCGACTCGTTCATCGACATCGAGGGGCGCGAACGGGTCCTGCACGAATACGCGGTCCACGCCACCTTGGAGGCCAACGAGGGTCGCGTCCTCGCCGTCCAACCGGCACCGCGGGTGCTCCCACACCTGGAATGTCCCGTCGCCGGAGCATCCACCCAACGCCTCATCGGTATGCCGTGTGCCGACCTTCGCGACCTCGTCTCCAGCACGCTGTTCGGGCCGTCGACCTGCACCCATCTCAACGACCTCATGCGCTCGATCGCCGACGTCCCTGCCCTGCTGACCCGTTGAGTTCCTGCGCCCGAGGGCGTCGGGCGCGTGGGGCAATCGCCGTCGTGCGGCCGGGCAAATAGGACAGACTGGCCGCATGCGGGTCATTCGGGGCGCCCTTCTGGCGGCCCTTCTCGGGGTGGTGAGCGGGTGTGGGGCGACAGCGGGCGGTAGCCCCCCGACCTCCGGGTCCGCGACAGGTGCCGGGCTGTCGTCCACGGCCACCTCGACGTATTCCAGCAGGGGCGCTGACATCCTGTTCGCCCAGATGACGCTGCTGCATCACGAGCAGACCGTCACCCTTGCCGACCTCGCGACCACCAAGGCCGGCATCCGCTCTGAGGTGCGCGAGTTGGCGCGGGACGTGCGGGCGATCGAGGAGCCAGACATCGCCGTCCTGCGCGCCTGGTTGCTCGAATGGAACGCCCCCGAGCGACTCAACGTGCACAGCGGGCACCCGATGAAGGGGATCCTTCTGGACGTCGAGATGGCCGGGATGGAAGCCTTGGACGGCGCCGCCTTCGAGAGCGCCTGGCTGGTGCGGATGATCGCTCACCAGGACGGTGCTGCCGAGTTCGCCGGGTCGGTGGTGCGGCGGACCGGCGACGACCGGGTCCGGACGATGGCCCGCAGGGTGATCCAGACCATGCCCGCCCAGGTCGTCCAGCTGCAGGCCCTGCGGTGACCTCGTCCGCGGCGACTCCTCTGCGGTGACCTTGCCTGTTGTGACTCTTATGAGAGTGACGACTTTGAGGACGGGCGCTCCGGCAGGAACCGAGGGTCGGCTCTCGACGTCCAACCCTTCATGGAACCCAGTCACGGCATACCTCCCTCCCTTACCGGTCGAGTGACACATCGGGACCTCACCTGTCGGGATCTCTCTCGTCGGGACCTCGGCCGGATCGTCGGCTGGATGAGCCTGGCCGCCGGCGCGGCCGCGGGCCTCGCGGCCTGCTCCTCGCCTGGAACCGGTGCCCCTGGGACGGGCGGAACCACCGGCAGCGGCGCCGTAGCCGGGTCTGGCGCTGGGACGGGCGCCGACGTGAACCTGGCCATGTCGAAGGTCGCCCGAGCCACCCCGGCGGCCGGCGCGGCGGACCCGGCCGCCAAAGCCATCACCGGTTTCACCGAGCGGATGGTCGCCTCTGTCCTTGCGGGGAGTTCCGACAACCTCGTCTGCTCGCCCTATTCGGTGGCAGCGGCGCTCGCGATGACGGCCAACGGTGCCCGCGGCAAGACCGCGACCGAGATGCTTGCCGTCCTGGGCGGGTTGACGGTCGACGATCTCGATGCCGGGCTGGCTGCGCTGTCGGCGACCTTCGCCAGCCGCGCCGGAGCCAAGACCAAGTCCGACGGCAACAAGGCCGACATCGCCCTGGACATCGCCAACTCCCTGTGGGGACAACGGGGCACGACGTGGGAGCAGCCGTTCCTGGACGCCCTGGCGAAGTGGTTCGGCGCCGGGATGAACCTCGTCGACTACGTGGCCGCCACCGAAGCCGCCCGCGCTCGCATCAATGGATGGACGGCGGCAGCGACCCACAACAAGATCAACGATCTCCTCCCGGAGGGTGCGCTCGACCCGTCGACCCGACTCGTCCTGGTCAATGCCGTATATCTCAAGGCGCCGTGGGAGGAGCCTTTCGCCGCCTCGGCCACCCAGAAGGCGCCCTTCACCCTGGCGGCCGGCGGCACCGTGCAGGCCGACATGATGAGGGGCTCGTTCGAGCGGGCGTCGGCGGCCACCGGCCCCGGCTACACCGCCGTCTCGCTCCCGTATGCCGGGGGCGAACTTGCCATGACCCTCGTGCTCCCGGGCCGCTCAAACTCCGAGTCCCTCATCGAGTGGCTCAAGTCTGGCCTCCTGAGCGCGGCGCTCGCAGACCTGCGCCCGCGCCCGGTCAACCTCGCCATGCCGAAGTGGACCTTCCGCAGTCGCCTTGCGCTCAAGCCGGTGTTGTCGGCGCTGGGGATGCCGAGCGCTTTCGAGGGGTCAGCCGACTTCTCAGGGATCACCCGAGAAGTCCAACTCGCCATCGACGAGGTGTTCCACCAGGGATTCGTCGCCGTCGATGAGGAAGGCACCGAGGCCGCTGCCGCCACTGCTGTGGTCATGAGTGAGGTCTCGGCGCCCGCGGATCCTCTCCAGGTGACCTTGGACCGCCCGTTCCTCTTCGTCGTCCACGACGTCGCCAGTCGCACACCCCTGTTCATCGGACGCGTCGCCGACCCGACTCGCACCTAGGTCGCGCCACACCGCGAACGGGAGCTGCGCGGCATACCCTGTGGGGGTATCACGAGCAGGAGGCGACATGCACGGGTATTCCGAGCGCAAGGATGCGCACCTCAAGCGGCTGCGACGTATCGAGGGGCAGGTCCGGGGGGTGTCCCGGATGGTCGAGGAGGACCAGTACTGCATCGATGTCCTCACCCAGTTGTCGGCGGTGACCCGCGCGCTGCAGTCCGTCGCGCTGGGGCTGCTCGACGACCACATGGCGCACTGCGTCGTCGCCGCCGCGCGGGAGGGCGGCGTCGAGCAGGAGACCAAACTCGCGGAGGCGTCCGCAGCCATCGCGCGCCTCGTGCGCAGCTGAGTTCCTTCGCCGGTATGCCGCGCACCTCGCCGCCGTCTGTGCCCGCGTCCCCGACCGCCTCGGCGTCGTCGCCGCGTGAGGCGCCGTTCGCCGTGATCGTCCAGGCCGCTGACGCCGTTGCGGCGACCACCTCGCGGACGGCGAAGATCGGGCTGCTGGCCGACGTCCTGGGCAGAGTGGCGGTCGACGAGGTCGAGCCGGCGATCGGCTTCCTCACCGCCTCGGTGCGCCAGGGGCGCCTGGGTGTCGGCTGGCGGACCATCGCCGACCTCGCCGAAAGAGCCTCGGCCCCCACCGATCACGCCTCTCTCACGGTCACCGAGGTCGACGCCGCGATCGAGCGGCTGGCCGCTCTCGGCGGCACCGGATCGGGGGCGGCGCGGACCGAAGAACTCACCCGGCTCTGGGGTCGCGCGACGGCCGACGAACAGCGGTTGCTCACGGGAATCCTCTTGGGAGAGTTGCGGATCGGGGCGCTAGAAGGGGTGCTCACCGATGCGGTGGCGAAGGCTGCCGGGCGCCCTCTGGAGGAGGTCCGGCGGGCGGCGATGCTGACCGGGAGCCTGGGGCGGACGGCATACCTCGCGCTGACCGGTGCCGACCTCGCTGGGGTGGGGCTCACGGTGGGCGTCCCCCTGCTGCCGATGCTGGCGGCGACGGCCTCCTCGCCCGGCGAGGCCGTGACGGCACTCGGGCCGGCGCCGGTGTCGGTCGAGGTCAAGCTCGACGGCGCTCGGATCCAGGCGCACCGCCATGGCGGGCCGGGCAGTCGGGTCGAGGTGTTCAGCCGGACGCTGGCCGACATCACCGCGCGGGTGCCGGAGCTCGTCGAGGTCGTCTCGGCCTTCCCGGGCGGATCGCTCATCCTCGACGGCGAGACGCTGACGCTCGACGAGGACGGCGCGCCGCGGCCGTTCCAAGAGACGATGAGCCGCTTCGGGTCGACGGGTGCGCGCGCCGAGATCCTGCGGCCGTGGTTCTTCGACATCCTGTACGCCGACGGTGTCGACCTCATCGACGAGCCGTTGTCGGTGCGTCGGGAGCGGCTGCGCGAGGCGGTGGGGGAGCACGGCATACTCGCGTTGGAGACCGCCGATCCCATTGCGGCGGAGACTTTTTCGCAGGAGGCGCTCGCCGCCGGTCATGAAGGCGTGCTGGTCAAGGCGCTCGATTCCCCGTATGCCGCGGGGCGCCGCGGCCGTCAGTGGCTCAAGGTCAAGCCGGTTCACACCTACGACCTCGTCGTGCTTGCGGCCGAGTGGGGCTCGGGGCGGCGCACCGGGTGGCTGTCGAACCTCCACCTCGGAGCGCGCGACCCGAGAGTGCCAGTGGGGGAGCCGGGCGCCTTCGTCATGGTCGGCAAGA
>ERZ724525.2765-NODE-2765-length-9980-cov-7.952141_pt1 | contig 9980 bp, 7 predicted proteins | sample MGYA00376058_ERZ724525 | MGnify/ENA primary metagenome ERZ724525 (study PRJEB28724, sample SAMN07190888) | wastewater metagenome | isolation source: influent of sewage treatment plant in Hong Hong | place: USA: Christiansburg, Virginia | collected 2016-03-01 ...
CGTCCAGCGCAGCCACAATGGCTCTGTGACCCAGCTCTTCCACCACGATCATGGCGGTATCTTGATCCAACGGTTGGTTGATGGTCACCATCTGACCCAACTTCATCAGCTGCTTGATGACCTCAGAAGACTTCAGGCTCATCTTGTGCGCCAGCTCAGCCACCGTGATGGTTTCTGGCACATGCACTTCAATGATCTTGACTTCGGGTGCCGACTGGAAATTGCCATTGCCAGAATCGCGACCGTCCCGTTCTCCACGGCGACCACGCGGACCACTGCGCCAGTTGGTGGAGCGACCCGCAGGGCTTGTGTCACCACGCGTCTTGATTTCTTTCTTCTTGGCAACCTCTTCTTTCCAAGTGGACGACAGGTTGGCCGATTTGACTTCTTTTTTCCCACCGGGAGCCGCAGCGGCGGGCGCTGGAGCAGCGGCAACCGCTGGACGAGCGCCACTTGCAGGTGCGGGTGTGCCAGCAGGCTTGTGCAAAGTGCCTTTCAGTGCAGGCTTGGCCTCGACCACCACGGGTTCTGGCTTTTTGGCAACAAGCACTTTTTTCGGAGCTGACATCATTTCACGGATGGCAGCGGCTTCAGCTTCAGCCTTGCGGCGGCGCTCTTGAAGGTCTTTCGCCTTGGCTGCCTCTGCCTGCTTCACGGCAGCCAGCTTCGCGGCTTCGGCTGCTTTGGCTTCGGCCACTTTTGCAGCCTGGACACGGCGCACATCTTCGGCAGATGGAGCTGGCGCAGGTGCGGGAACTGGCGCTTTCTCTACCGGCAAAGACACAGGAGCAACAGGTGGAACAACCACTTGGGCCTTGCTGACCACGGGTGCGGGAGCTGCCTGGGCGGGTGAAACCGGTACCACAGGTGCTGGCTGCGGAGCGGGTTGCACCAAGGTCTCCGGTTTTTTGTCGATGGGCCTGGATGCCGATTTGTCAGATCCCCTGTTTGAAGAAAACCTGGCGGCAGACAGCATGGCGGCTTCTGCTTGAGCAGCAGCACGTGATGCTTCACGCTGGCGCTCACGATCGGTCATCGCAGCCTCCTTGGCTTCTTGCGCTTCTTTGGCTTGTTTTGCCTCTTGAGCTTCCTTGGCCTCCCGAGCTTCTTTCGCTTCTTGGGCTTCGCGCTGCTCACGCTGTTGTTTCAACTCTTCCTCCTGCTGGCGCAGCAGGCTGGCTTGTTGAAGCGCAAGCTCCTCCATGCGCAGCAGTTCTGCCTTGTCAGGCACAGGTGGCTCAACACGCTCAGGAATGGGAGCTGGCACAGGGCTGGAGGCCACAACGGGTCTTGCAACGGGTGTGTCTTGCTGAACAAACGTGCGTTTCTTGCGCACCTCGACCTGAATAGTCCGGGCACGCCCGGCTGCATCAGCCTGCTTGATTTCCGAAGTGGATTTCTTCGTCAAGGTGATTTTTTTGCGTTCGTTCGAAGCCGTGCCATGACTATTTTGGAGATAGGACAGCAATTTATGCTTGTCAACCTCTGACACGGGGTCAGAACCTGACGATTTGGGAACGCCTGCGCTGGCCAATTGCTCCAACAGCGTGTGGGTTGTCTTGTGCAGTTCGGCTGCCAATTGTGCGACTGTGATGCTGGTCATGGGTTATGTACTCCGTTGCCTCCGGGATCAGGATGAAGCCTGTGTGTTTTCACCGGTAAACCAGTGCGCACGCGCCAACATGATCAGGGCTGTCGCTTCTTCGGGTGATTGACCCGTGATTTCAGACAATTCGTCAGTGGCCAAATCTGCCAGATCATCGCGCTGATGAATCCCGGCAGCTTCCAGCTTAACAATCATTTCTTCTGTCAAACCTTCAAGTGCGCGCAAATCCTGCGAAACCTGCTCGGCATCCTCTTCTCGGACCAGATCCATGGTGAGCAAGGCATCCTTGGCCCGATTGCGCAACTCATTGACCGTGTCTTCATCGAAAGCCTCGATTTCGAGCATTTCCTGCAAGGGCACATAGGCCACCTCTTCCAGGCTGGAGAAACCTTCTTCAATGAGGATGTCGGCCATTTCCTGATCCACATCCAGCTTGGACATGAACAACTTGCGCACAGAATCGGCTTCCTCTGCCTGCTTCTGGGCAGACTCATCTGCCGTCATGATGTTGATGCGCCAGCCCGTCAGATCGGATGCCAGGCGAACGTTCTGCCCACCACGGCCAATCGCAATAGCCAGATTTTCTTCATCCACCACCACGTCCATCGCATGGCGCTCTTCATCAACCACGATGGATTGCACATTGGCAGGAGCGAGCGCACCAATCACGAACTGTGCGGGGTCTTCACTCCACAACACAATGTCTACACGTTCACCGGCCAGCTCATTGGTGACACCTGTGACACGCGATCCCCGCACGCCAACGCATGTACCGATGGGATCGACCCTTTTATCGTGAGACAACACCGCGATTTTGGCGCGAGAGCCAGGATCGCGTGCGCAGGATTTGATCTCCAACAAGCCCTGCTCGATCTCAGGCACTTCCTGGCGAAACAGTTCAACCATGAAGGACGGTGCCGAGCGGGAAAGCAGAATGGGCGCACCGCGCAACGTCAAATCCACTTCGGTAATGATGGCGCGCACACGGTCTCCGGTGCGGAAATTTTCTTTCGGGATCATCTCGGAACGCTTCAAACGCCCTTCGACACGACCACTCTCGACGATCAGGTCGCCCTTGTCCATGCGCTTGACCGTGCCGACAAAAATCTTCTCTCCACGCGACATGAAATCGTTGAGCAACATTTCACGCTCGGCATCGCGGATTTTCTGCAAAATAACCTGTTTGGCCGCCATCGCACCGATGCGACCGATGGGCAAGCTTTCAATGGGCTTTTCAATGTAATCGCCAACCTCAATGTCAGCGATATCGTCCTGGGCATCCGACAAAAGCTCTTCAGCTTCCGGATTTTGCAGCCCCGCTTCGTCTGGCACAACCAACCAGCGGCGGAAAGTCTCATAGTGACCACTGTCGCGATCGATGACCACGCGGATATCCACCTCGCCTTGGTACAGCTTTTTCGTGGCAGAAGACAAAGCGAGCTCAACCGCTCCGAACACAACATCGCGCTCTACGTTTTTTTCACGAGAGATTGCGTCAACCAACATCAGGAGTTCGCGATTCATTTCACTGGCCTGCCTTTCTTTTTTCTGCCGTCAAATACATGGTTTCATCATCATTCTTGAAGATTGACTGGATCATCAACCAACGGAGGCACCTCAGCATTGGCAGCTGGTTTGCGTCCTTTGAAATCGACAATGGGGGCCAATCTGGCCTCGCGGATTTCGGCCAAGGTAAATTCCATGGCCTGCATGGGTATGGGGGGGCGTTTTTTGCTGACACGCTGACCAGGCTTCACCGGTGGCGCATCAGACCAAACTATTTGCCATGAGTCGGGCTGGGAGCCGAGCTCCAAAGTACCCCGGAATTTTTTCCGGTTGACTGCAATGCCTGTACCCGTTGCACCAATCGGCTGCTTGAGGGTGACATCAATTTCAGAACCGAGAAAACGCTGAAAGTCGGCCGCATGGCGCAACGGACGGTCAATACCGGGAGAACCCACCTCCAGCCTTTTGTAATCGACTTGCTCAACCTCCAGCAAAAATTGCAACTGCCTGGTCACGACTTCGCAATCTTCAACTGTCACGAATTGATCAGGCTGCCCATTGACATGGGGCATATCGATGGTGATGCGAAGCAAACCTGCCGGTGATCGCTCTATTTCTACGAGGTCGTATCCCAAACCTGTCACGGTCTGCTCTACAGAAGCTTGCCACGTCATGGATGCTGCGCTGGGGGTGTGAGTCAATGAATTCAAGGGGTTAAAAAATCGCGACCAAAAAAAATGGGCGGTAATTACCCGCCCATTTGGTCGTGAAGACCGTATTCTAACTGGACAAAGCTGCCCCAGCAAGCACCAAAGACCCGGCTGAGCGCCAACATGCGTTGGCGAGGGGATTTTGCTGCCTGAGCGACACCGAGAAAATGCATGGTCACAACCGAAGAATGACCAATTAGCTGGCTGTTACATGCCAAGCACCCACTGGATGATGCTTTTGGAAATGAACCCAAGCATTCCAAAAGACAAAACGACGAAAAGTATGAATGTTCCGAACTTTCCAGCCTTGGATTCGCGGGCCAAGTTCAGAACGATGAACAGCATGTAAAGAATAAAAGCAGTGACACCAACAGACAGGCCAAATTGGGCTATCTGTCCCTCGGTGTAACCGAACAGGGTGTTATCCATGAGTTTGTAAGCGAGATGAGAAGCATCCCCGGTGGGGACTGCCCCAAGTATCGCTTATGACACACCTGTCAGCTCACGGTAAGCGTGCCAGCTGGCATGGGCCAGCAGCGGAATGATGACGATCAAACCCAAAAGCCCGGTGAGCATGCCCACCCCCACCAGCATCATGATGATCAGCGCCCACAAACCCAAGGCTACAGGGTTGCTCGCCACTGCACGCCAGCTGGCGTGAACAGCCTGCATGACCGTGACTGGCTTGTCAACCAGCATGGGAATGGCGATCACACTGGATGCAAAAACGGGCGCGGCCAGCAAGCCCCCCAGAAATACCCACATTTCGAACAACCACGATGACCGAGAAAGCACCACATGGCGTAAAAAATCGGCAGGGCTGCGAATCAGATCTGGAGTGAAGACATGGATCAGGCCTGCCGAGGTCACGACCCAGCCCGTTCCCGCCACGCTGAGCAACAAGCCAAAGCGCACCAGGCGGCCATCACCGGAACGCCACAGAGAAATGACTTCCTGCATGCCCACGCAATTTCCCGTCGCACAGTTGCGACTGACCTGATACAGCCCGGTCGTGAGAATGGGGGCCACGATCAGAAACCCAGAAAATGCCCCAGCCAAAAGCCAGAATTGGTCGTGCGCCACCGCCAACAACAGCCAACCAAACATGGCCAGCAACAGGCCATGCGCCAATCCGGGGCCTGGATTGCGCCGCAAATCAGCCCATCCCAAACTCAGCCACCGCAATGGAGCAGTGATGTCAACGGTGGCCGGGGGATCAAGGGGAGTCAGCATTGGAATGTTCATGGCGAAAACAGTGTAGCGGCCACGTCTCCAATGTGCAGAGCGGGTAAATACGGAGGCTGAAACAGTGTGGGTACACGAAGCGCCGTGATCACCGCTGACTGACAGCCAACAGTGACCGGGTGTAGGGATGGCGTGCAGCCCCCATGATGTCTGAAAGTGCGCCTGACTCCACCACCTCGCCAGCCCTGAGCACCAGCACATGGTGGGCCATGGCGGCCACCACATCCATGTCGTGCGTGATCAGCAAGTAGCTCAGTCCACGCTCTTTTTGCAGGCGCTGCAACAGTTCAAGCACTTGCTTCTGCACCGTCACATCCAGGGCACTGGTGGGCTCGTCCAGCACCAGCACATCGGGTTTGACGATCAAGGCCCTGGCGATGGCCAACCGCTGGCGCTGTCCGCCAGAAAACTCATGCGGATAGCGCGACAGCAAACCACCCGCATCCTGCAAACCCACATCTTCCAGCGCAGTCATCACCCGCGACTGGCGTTCACTGGCAGACAACTGCGGCTCATGCACCAGCAAGCCCTCGCCCACGATTTGCTCCACCGTCATGCGGGGCGAAAGCGAAGAAAACGGGTCTTGAAACACCACCTGCACGCACCGGCGTTGCCGCCTGTTGGCCTGCGTCTGGCGAGACCAGGGCTGGCCTGCCACCAGAAGTTCACCCTGAAACGGCAACAAATCCAGCACAGCCAGCGCCAGCGTGGACTTGCCCGACCCGGATTCACCCACCACACCCAAAGTCTGCCCCCGGCCCAGCTCGAAACTGGCACCTTGCAACGCCACCGATTCTCCCCGCCGGAACCAGCCCCGGATGCCCGGCAGGTGTACCGGATAGGCCACGCGCAGGTTGCGGGCATGCAACACGGATTGTGCGCCGGGCACCTGTTCCGCCACCGCCGAGGCATCGCGCCGGGGGCGACTGTCGAGCAGCTTGCGGGTGTAGGGATGGCGGGGGCGCGCAAACACATCAGCTACCGCGCCCTGCTCCACCACCACGCCACGCTCCATCACAGCCACGCGGTCGGCAAACTGGCGCACCAGTTGCAAATCGTGGGTGATGAGCAGCACCGCCATGCCACGTTCCCGCTGCAAGGTGCTGAGCAAATCCAGTATCTGCACACGCAGCGTCACGTCCAGGGCTGTGGTGGGTTCATCAGCCAGCAGCAATTTGGGCTCGCTGGCCAGTGCCATCGCAATCACCACCCGCTGGCGCTGGCCACCACTGAGCTGGTGCGGGTACGCCCTGGCTTTCATTTCCGGCTCCGGCAAACCGACAGAGCCCAGCAAACCAATCGCCTGCTCTATAGACTGACGCGCAGGCAATGCCTTTTTGATTCGGAATATTTCAGCAATCTGATCACCCACTGTCATCAATGGGTTGAGTGCGGTCATGGGCTCCTGAAACACCATGGCCACATCGCCACCACGCACCTCGCGCCATTGCGGCTCGGACAAGGCCAGCAGATCACGGCCTTGCAGTCTGGCCGTGCCCAAGGTGCGGGCATTGGCAACCAGACCCAGCAGGCTGAGCGCAGTGATGGTTTTACCGGAGCCCGACTCTCCCACCAGCGCCAGCTTTTCACCGGCCTGTATCTGGAAACTCACACCCCTGACCACCTCGGTGGGGCCAAACGCAACGCGCAAGTCCTGCACATCCAACAGGGTCATGGGGCAGTTGCTCCGCGTTGGGCATCAGCACGGTCAGGCGCGACAGGCACGCTGCCAGACCGGGGTTCTGACTGAGTCGGGTTTGACGGCAATTCGGGCGGGTGCTCGCTGTCAGCCTTGCGCGGATCGAGGGCATCGCGCAGTGCATCGCCCATGAAAGTCAGCAGCAGCAAGGTCACCACCAGCACGGCGAAGGTGGACAGCGAAATCCACCACGCATCGATGTTGTTTTTGCCCTGCGACAGCAGCTCACCCAGCGATGGCGTGCCGGGCGGCACACCCAGCCCCAGAAAATCCAGGCTGGTCAAGGCCAGAATGGCCGCACTCATGCGAAAAGGCAGAAAAGTGACCACTGGCGTGAGGCTGTTGGGCAGGATGTGGCGGGTAATGATCTGCCAGTGCCCCACCCCCATGGCGCGGGCGGCCCGCACATAGTCCATCTGGCGGTTGCGCAGAAACTCGGCCCGCACATAGTCGGACAGGCCCATCCAGCCGAACAGGCTCAGCAGCACCAGCAGCAAAGCCAGGCTGGGCGTGAATACCGCCGAAAAAATGATCAGCAGATACAGCTCGGGCATGGAACCCCAGACCTCGATGAACCGTTGAAACGCCAGGTCGGTCTTGCCGCCGAAATACCCCTGCACCGCCCCGGTCAGCACACCCAGCACCACGCCGGTGAAGGTCAGCGCCAGCGCAAACAGCACACTCACCCGGAAACCGTAGATGAGCTGGGCCAGCAAATCGCGCCCTCGGTCATCGGTGCCGAGCCAGTTGTCCAGACTGGGGGCCGAAGGGTTGGGATACTTTGCAAAATAGTTCAGCGTTTTGGGGCCATAGGGGTTGGGCGGATACCAGGCCCAGTTGCCCTCGACACTGAACTGCTGGCGGATGAAAGGGTCCAGGTAGTCGGTGGGCGTGGGAAAGTCGCCACCGAAGGTGGTTTCGGGGTAGTCGGTCAGGATGGGCGTGTACCACTGCCCCTGGTAGCGCACCAGCAGAGGCTTGTCGTTGGACAGCACCTCGGCCAGCAGACTCAGCACCACCAGACCCGCAAACACCACCAGACTCCAGTAACCCAGCCGGTTGCGTTTAAAGCGCAGCCAGGCGCGGCGGGAGGGGGATAACGATAACGGCACAGACATGGGCAACCCTCAATCCAGCTTCACACGCGGATCCACCCACACGTAGCACAGGTCACTGATCAGCTTGGTCAGCAGGCCGATCAGCGTGAAGAAGTACAGCGTGCCCAGCACCACCGGATAGTCGCGCCGAATCACGGCTTCGTAGCTCAGCAGCCCCAGGCCATCGAGCGAAAACAGGGTTTCGATCAGCAGCGATCCCGTAAAAAACGCACCGATGAAGGCCGCCGGAAACCCGGTGATGATGGGAATGAGCGCATTGCGGAACACATGGCCGTACAGCACCTGCCGCTCGCTCAGGCCCTTGGCACGGGCCGTCAGCACATACTGCTTGCGGATTTCTTCCAGGAAGGCGTTTTTGGTCAGCATGGCCGTGACGGCAAAACTGCCCAGCACCATCGCCGTGACGGGCAGGCAGATGTGCCACAGGTAATCGGTCACCTTGGCCCCCAGGCTCAGCTCATCCCAGTTGGCCGAGGTGAGCCCGCGCAGCGGAAACCACTGCAACTGACCGCCAAACACCACCAGCAAAGCCACGCCCAGCACAAAGCCGGGAATGGCGTACCCCACCAGCACCAGCAAGGTGGTGACCAGATCGAACCGCGAACCGGCCCGCACCGCCTTGGCCACACCCAGCGGCACGGCCACGCCATAGCTGATGAAAAACGTCCACAGCCCCAGGCTGATGGACACGGGCAGCTTTTCCAGCATCAGCGACCACACATCCTTGTTCTGGAAAAAGCTGCGCCCCAGGTCGAAGGTGGCAAACTGGCCCAGCATCTGCACAAAGCGTTCAGCCGGTGGCTTGTCAAAGCCATACAGCGCCTTGATCTGCTCCAGCCGCTTGGGGTCCACCCCCTGCCCGCCCCGGTAGCCCAGCCCGCCACCTTCGGCACCACCGCCGCCCGTTGCGCTGGTTTTCGCCTCGGCCAGATACTGCTCCACCGGCCCGCCGGGCACAAACTGGATCACCACGAAAGTCAGCAGGAGCACACCCAGCAGCGTGGGCACCATCAGCAACAGGCGTTTGAGAATGTAGGACAGCATCACTTGGCCCACCAGGTGTCCAGCGCCCACACTTCCGGGTTCTGGGTATAGGGAGGAACGGCCTCGGGTCTGGCCAGCCGCTGGGCGCTGTAAGCCATGCGGTGGGTGACGGCGGACCATTGCGGAATGAGCACATGGCTGTGCGCAATCACCCGCTCCAGCGCCCGGCAGGCGGGCAGCAGCTGAGCTTGGCTTTTGGCGGCGGTCATGGAAGTGATGAGGGCATCGACAGCGGCGCTTCTGACCCCGGCAAAGTTGCCGGAATCTTCGGTATCGGCGGCCTTGCTGCCGAACAGGTCGGCATATTCCTGGCCGGGGTTGTGCGTGCCGCCAAACGCCATGCTGGTGATGTCGAACTCGAACTTCTGCAACCGCTGCTGGTACAGCGCAAAGTCCACCGGGCGAAAACGCAGGGTGATGCCCAGTTTTTCCAGATTGCGTATCCAGGGTGTGACCACGCGGGCACCGCCTTCGTTGCTGTCCAGGTATTCCAGCTCCATCGCCTGGCCCTGGGCATTGCGCAGCGCACCGTCCCGGTAAGTCCAGCCCGCATCGGCCAGCAACTGCTTGGCCCTGAGCAGGTTGCCACGCAGCGACTGCTCGCCATCGGTGCGGGGCGGCACGGTCATGGGGCCGAACGCGGCATCGGGCACCTGGCCGCGCCAACGCTCCAGCAGCGCCAGCTCTTCAGGGCTTGGTGTACCGGTGGCCTGGCAGTCGGTGTTACCAAACAGCCCGTTCACACGCTGGTAAGCGTTGTAGAACATCTGGCGGTTCATCCATTCATAGTCCATCGCCAGCCCGAGGGCCTGGCGCACCCGCAGGTCTTTGAGCACATCGCGCCGGGTATTGAGCACATAGCTCTGGAAACCCGTGGGCAGGCGGTGCCTGAACTCCACCTTCACCAGCTCGCCGCTGTCGAACTTTTTGCCGGTGACACGCCGCGCCCAGTCGCCCGCCGAGAAAAACCGCATCAGATCGAATTCCCCGGCCTTCAGCGCCTCCAGCCGGGCGGTGTTGTCGCGGTAAATCTTGACGGTGACACGGTCAAA
>ERZ724525.2767-NODE-2767-length-9977-cov-6.946281_pt1 | contig 9977 bp, 12 predicted proteins | sample MGYA00376058_ERZ724525 | MGnify/ENA primary metagenome ERZ724525 (study PRJEB28724, sample SAMN07190888) | wastewater metagenome | isolation source: influent of sewage treatment plant in Hong Hong | place: USA: Christiansburg, Virginia | collected 2016-03-01 ...
CTGTATCACAAAAAAATCACGACAAAGAAGTATTTATATTTATATACAAAATCAAGATAAAAAAAGTCAAACCTTCTGCACAAAAACCATTGAATACACCTCATGAAAAACAAATAAAATGCATACAAAACAATAAATTAAAACCAAAATAAGCAGCCTTTTGCAAAAAAACGAGCCCTCAAAAAGGGCTCGTTTAAAAATCAAAAGATATAAATCACTACTTTGACTCAACTTCGATTAAATACCCATTTAACCACGCCAAAAATTCATTCGAAGTCCGCGCCACATTCAAGCGCATGAATGTTGAAACACCTTGATTGGGTGAAAACAAACCGCCTGGTGCAATCAGCCAACCATCATTCATGGCTGCAATCGCAAGGGCATTGGTGTCCACCCCAACATCCACCCAAATGAACAAACCATCTTGTGTCAGAGGTGGATACACCAAACCAATTTTTGGCAAATTTTCGCGCAAACGGGCATGTGCATTGGCAATGCGCTGACGCAAACGTTCAAGGTGACGGCGGTGCTGGCCATCCGCAAGCAGTCGATGGACAATGCGCTCATTCAACTCAGGACTGACCATATTGCACAACATTTTGCGCCCCGTGATGCCTTGAATGTGTTCGGCTGGACAACACAGCACCGCGACGCGCAAATCAGCCGCCAAGCTTTTGGCAAAACCGGCAATATAAAACACCCGTTTAAATTGATCCAATGCGGCATAGCGCAATGCAGGCGCACCTTTGGCGGCACCCGCATGAAAATCACCGTAAATATCATCCTCTAACACATAAGCATCGTGCTCATCCATCAAACGCAGCACTTGATAAGCCCGTGCAGGTGTGACCCCCCACGAGGTTGGGTTGTGCAGAACACTGTTGGTGACATAAAGCTTGGGTTTGTCATGCTGCATGATGCGCGTCATGACTTCAATGTCAGGCCCATCTGGATCACGTGGCACGCCAATCACACGCAAGCCTTGGGCGCGCAGACTGCCGTACAACCAAAACCAACTGGGATCATCGACCAACACCGCATCACCAGGTCGTAAAAAATAACGGGCGACCAAATCAATTGCGGCAGACACCCCTTGCGTGGTCACCATGTGCTCAGGTCGTGCAGCCATGCCAATTTTGTGCAATTGCACCACCATCTGTTCACGCAAAGGCGCATACCCTTGCACATTGCCATAATCATAAATGTGCTCATCGCATGAGCGCACCACCGCGCGCGCAGCCACACCAACCCGCTCATTCTCCAGCCATGATTTTGGCAACAAACCACTGCCCGGCGACCGCTCCTCAGCCACATGGGAAAAGATATGGCGCATCAACCATGTTGTGTCCAACGCACTGACATTGGCTTGCTCGTTCAATGCATCCGCTTTTGGCGCCGCCACGATTTTTTCGCTCACCGATGAAGCCACATAAAAACCAGAACCCGCACGCGACACCAAAACACCCGCTGCAACCAGTTTGTCATACGCATGGACGATCGTAAAACGGCTGACATCCAAGCGTTCTGCCAACTGCCGCACCGACGGCACGCGCGCGCCCGGGGCATAAAAACGCATGTCAATGCGCTCACCCATCCACGCCACCACTTGGTCGACTTTATTCAAACGGGCATCCAACCCTTTGCCCATCGAGCTCACACCACTGTGCACACCAAGAGACGATTCTTGAGCGGTGGCGATTTCGTTGTAAATTGTATCGTTGTTCATTTCAGTACAGTTCTTAAATTGTTCGAATGATTGTATCGGTACTGTACTGTATATTTGGAGTAAAGTACAGTCCACATCATACAAAAAGCAGCATACACTTTTTCACAAAACAAACCACCTCATGCGCCCACTGGACACACCATGCACATCGCCATCCTCACCTTTGACGGTTACAACGAGCTCGACTCACTGATCGCTTTGGGCGTGCTCAACCGCAGCCGACCTGAAGGCTGGCGCATCAGCATCGCGGCACCCACGCCCACCGTCACCTCGATGAACGGCGTGACCATTCATGCGCACATTGATTTGGCCGAAGCGTGCACTGCAGATGCCGTCATCATCGGTAGCGGTGTGAAAACCCGTGACATCATTCAAGAGCACAGCATCATGACCCAACTCAAATCGCTTGATCCATCGCTCCAACTCATTGGCGCACAGTGTTCAGGCGCATTGATTTTGGCAAAATTGGGGTTGCTGAACAACATCCCCGCCTGTACCGACACCATCACCAAACCTTGGGCCATCGAAGCGGGCATCAACGTGCTCAATCAAGCTTTTTTCGCACAAGACAATATAGCCACCGCAGGCGGCTGCTTTGCCTCTGCGTACTTGGGGGCATGGGTGCGATTGCGTCTAGACAATGAACAAGCGGCGCGTGATGTGCTGCATTACCTCGCGCCAGTGGGTGAAAAAGACGACTATGTGGCGCGTGCCATGTCAAATATTTTGCCTTACACATAAACACAAGGCCGCTGCGAAAAAATTAAAACCTATTTTTTTGTATGTTTTATTCCCCATGTTTTTTGTATGAACTCGGCAATTCAACATTGAATCAGTAGATTGAATTGAAGAAACAGACTGAATGCACTGGCTTTTCGTTTCAAAAGTCTTAGAAACTTCAATTCATTTATTCACTTCCTTCAACCTTCAATGGCCAAATCAATCAGCACTTGTTTTCAGCATTTGTTTTTTATGGCTTTCAACTCGCATTTCAAGAACCACTGAGGAGCATCCATGTACCACGTTCAAAGTTTTCATGAGTCTGACCCACAAGCGTTGCGAAGCATCATCGCCGCACACCCGTTGTCGACGCTGATCACCCTTGACACAGAGGGTCTTAATGCCAACCTCATCCCTCTGATGTGGTTTGATGACGGCTCTGAGCATGGCGTGTTGCGAGGACACGTCGCCCGCGCCAATCCATTGTGGCAAAACTTCTCAAAAGAGATCGACACATTGGCGGTGTTCCAAGGACCAACGGCCTATATTTCACCCTCATGGTATGCCACCAAGGCCGAAACCCACAAAGTCGTGCCCACGTACAACTACGTCACTGTGCAAGCCTATGGCGCACTGACCGTGCACGACGATGCGGCTTGGGTATTGGCGCAAATCACTGCCTTGACCAACAGCCAAGAACAACGCTTCGCCGAGCCGTGGCATGTGAGCGATGCCCCCGAAGACTATGTGGCGCAAAACATGCGTGTGATTGTCGGTATTGAACTGAAAATTCATCGCCTGACAGGCAAATGGAAGGTCAGCCAAAACCAACCTGCGAGCAACCAGCGTACCGTCCACAACCACCTAAAAACAGAAGGTGACATGGCCATGGCGGCCTGCGTGCATGCACGATTCAAGGATGAAGCATGAGCAGCACCTCACCCCTATCCACCATCGGCCTGCTTGGCGGCATGAGCTGGGAATCATCTGCTGTGTATTACCAGCAAATTAACCAGCACGTCCGCGCCGCACTTGGTGGTTTGCACTCAGCACCGATGATTTTGGACAGTGTTGATTTTGCTCAAATGGCGGTATGGCAACAAGCGGAGGAATGGGACAAAGCAGCAGCCCACCTGAGCCAACGCGCACAAGCCCTTGAAACCGCAGGGGCAACCTGCATTGCCATCGCCACCAACACCATGCACAAAGTCTACGATGACATTGTCCGCTCGGTCAATGTACCCGTCTTGCACATCGCCCAGCCGACCATTGCCGCGCTTGAACAAGCGGGCATCCAACGCACAGCCTTTCTGGGCACGCGCTACAGCATGGAGCAGGACTTTATTCGCCGCGTCTTTGAGCAGTCAGGCATCACCCTGCTGATGCCTGACACAGCGAATAAGGCGCTGGTGCACGACATCATTTTCAATGAATTGTGTCAAGGCACGGTGAATCCATCCTCACGCGCACAGCTTCAACGCATCATCACCGATCTGGCAGCGCAAGGTGCGCAAGGCGTGGTGTTGGGCTGTACTGAAATTGGTTTACTTCTGGGCGAAAACGATGTGAAACTGCCCATGTTTGACACCACCCCTTTGCACACCAAGGCTTTGGCGGACGTGGTGTTGAACGGAGCACATCATGCGCATTAAACCAGAAGGGGCTTTAAAAACCCTTGAACAAACCCATTTGCCTTTCGCCGAAATGTTCAAACACGGTTCGCTGTCCGTTGAAATCTATCGCCCCGTGGGTCAAGATTTGCAACAGCCACACACCCGTGATGAGGTTTATGTTGTTCTGTCAGGTCATGACATGTTTAACAATGATGGTGTGATTCACCCTTTTGCCGCGGGTGATCTTATCTTCGTGCCTGCTGGGATTGAGCATCGTTTTGAAACTTTTTCGGCTGATTTTGCAACTTGGGTGATGTTTTATGGGTCAGAAGGGGGTGAGCGTGACTAAAACCATCTCAATCATTCGGGCACATATTGAAGATGCTGAGGCTATCTTGGCCTTACAAAAACGTGCCTACCAATCAGAAGCCATCATTTACAACGACCAATCATTGCCGCCCCTCGTTCAAACAATCGAATCTTTGAACGCAGAGTTCGTTGACTGTGTCATTTTAAAAGCAGTGGACAATCAACACATGGTTGGTTCAGTCCGAATGAAGCTAAAAAATGATATTTGTTATATTGGTCGTCTCATCGTTGATCCAAACCATCAAGGACTAGGCATTGGCACACAATTACTTCAAGCCGCTGAATCGTTTTGGAACGATGCGCACTCGTTTGAATTGTTTACAGGCAATCGAAGCGCGCGCAACATTCAGCTGTACAAACGACATGGCTACGAAATTATACGAACAGAAATGATGACCTCTGACTTTGGCCTCATTTTTCTACAAAAGCACACTTTGAAAGATACGCATGTCTAAGCACCATGACACCAAAAGCCTATGGCTCGGCTTCGCCGCCGTTGCGCTGTTCGCCATGACCCTGCCCATGACCAAATGGGCGATGGGCTATCGTCCTGATGGTTCATACGAAGCGGCTTTGTCGCCGTGGTTCATCGCCTTTGGCCGCGCTGCCGTGGCGGGGTTATTGTCGGCGGTATATTTGTACACAGTGAAAGCGAAACGTCCGACGCGCTCGCAATGGCGAATTTTATCCATCATGGCCTTGGGCAATGCGTTTGGTTTCCCAATTTTTCAGGGCTTGGGTTTGCTGTATGTCAGTTCAGCTCACGCAGCGGTGTTCAATGGTATTTTGCCTTTATTGACGGCGGTCATGTCAGCTCTATTGTTCCGCCAAAAACCGTCGTTCGGCTTTTGGTTCTGCGCCGCACTGGGCGGCTTGCTGGTGGTGTCGTTTGCCGTGTTTCGCACGGGTGCGATTGTGCTGCATTGGGGGGACATGTTGATTCTTTTGGCGGTGACACTGTGTGCGATGGGCTACGCGTTTGGCGCGAAATTGTCACAATCCATGCCTGCGCCCGAAGCCTTGTGCTGGATGCTGGTATTGGCGTTGCCCATCACCGTGCCCGCCAGCGTCATGACGATGCCTGAGCATCAGGTGAGTGCGTTGGCCTGGTCTGGCTTTGCTTATTTGTCGGTGGTGTCGATGTGGTTCGGCATGATGGTGTGGTATCACGCCTTGACCCTGGGCGGCGCGGTGCGCGTCTCGCAAGTGCAATTGCTGCAAGCCTTCATGTCTATCGCACTGGCCTTTCCGTTACTAGGCGAAACCATTGATGGCGCGACCATTGTGTTTGCGGTGGCCGTGGTGGCGGTGGCGTTTGTGGGGAAAAGGATGCCAACGCAAACCACACAAATGAACGCAACCGAAGCCAAAACCATTTAATTTATCAGGAGAATCCCATGATGCCATTGCACGAACTGCTGCTGTTTTCAGGTACGGCTTTACTCTTGGCCGTATCACCTGGTCCCAACATGGTTTATTTGCTGTCTCGCTCCATTTGCCAAGGACGACAAGCGGGGGTGATATCCCTTGTGGGGGTGTTTGCTGGTTTTTTGGTGCATATTTGTGCGGCCGCCATTGGTTTGTCCGCCTTGTTTTTAGCCATTCCCGTGGCTTACGTGATTTTAAAGTGGATGGGTGCGCTGTATCTGTTGTGGCTCGCTTGGCAAGCCCTCAAACCAAATGCGACCTCGCCCTTTCAAGCACAAGATTTGCCCGATGACTCGCCCTCAAAACTGATTCTAATGGGGTTTTTAACCAGTGCGCTCAATCCAAAAATTGCGGTGTTTTATGTGTCGATTTTTCCGCAATTCATTTCACCGCAATACGGTTCCATCTTTTTTCAAGGGATTGAACTGGGGCTCACTCAAATATTTGTCAGTTCCTGCGTCAACCTGACGGTCATCTTTTCCGCTGCTGGGCTGGCCTCTTGGTTCACTCGACACCCACTTTGGTTGAAGATACAGCGCTACGTGATGGGCGGTGTTCTCGCGGGTTTAGCTGTACGATTGGTGCTTGAGCAACGTAAAAACACTTGAGATAAAACATTTAAAATAAACCACAAAAATACAATACGAAAGTCACACAATGATTGAATTATTCCACTTCACTGCCGCCGGTTTATCTGCCTTAATGATCTTCGCTTTTGTGTCATCCATCACACCGGGGCCAAACAACTTGATGCTGCTGTATTCAGGCGCGCGTTTTGGTTTCGCGCACAGCTTGCCGCATTTACTGGGTGTGAGTTTGGGCCTTGGTTTGCTGTTGGCTTCGTGTTGTTTGGGTGTGGCAGGGATTTTTTGGAAAATCCCTCACGCGCAAGATGCATTGAAAGTCGCGGGCTGTGCTTACATGCTGTGGCTGGCGTATAAATTATGGAAAAACGGTGCATTGCCCGCAGGCGGCGATTTGCCTGATGCGAATAATAAGGGGGCGGCCAAACCCATGACCTTTGTGCAAGCCTCGCTGTTCCAGTACGTCAACCCCAAGGCATGGGTGATGGGCTTGACCGTACCAGCGGCGTATTTACCGAATGACGGGCATTTGCTCATTAATACCTTGATTGCGACATTGGTTTTTACGGTCATTAATTTGTTCTGCTGTGGCACTTGGGTGCAAGGTGGCGCGCTGCTGCAAAAACTCATGCACAAACCGACATTAGCGAGAATAATAAACGCCACCATCGTCGCCATGACGGTGTATTGTGCGGCCGCTGTTTGGTTATGAAGTAAATGCGAAAAAAGTGAGCACCTACTTTTTCGTGAACAATTTTAGAGTTTATGTCAGAAAACAAGCGCAGCGCAGCTTCACGGGTTTCAAAACCCTGACATCAATTAAAACATTAAAAGAAAATCAATCAAATGGAGTTGAAATGAACCCAGCTTACCTGAACCACCTCACCGAAACTTTGACGCAAATTCGTGCCGATGGCTTTGAAAAACCAGAACGCGTCATCGCCACGCCGCAAGGCGCGCACATCGAATTGGCCGATGGTCGCTCCGTTTTGAATTTTTGCGCCAATAACTACTTGGGTTTGGCCGATGACGCGCGTCTAATTGCTGCGGCCAAGAAAGGTTTGGATGATTACGGTTATGGTTGCGCCTCGGTGCGCTTCATTTGCGGCACGCAATCGATTCACAAGCAGCTTGAAACACAAATTTCTCGACTGCTCGGTACAGAAGACACGATTCTGTACTCCAGCTGCTTTGACGCCAACGGCGGCGTGTTTGAAACCTTACTAACTGAGCAAGACGCGGTGATTTCGGATGAACTCAACCATGCGTCGATTATTGACGGCATTCGCTTGTGCAAAGCCGCGCGCTATCGTTATAAAAACAATGACTTAGCTGATTTAGAAACGCAACTCAAGGCTGCGCAAGCCGCAGGTGCACGTTTTATATTGGTCGTCACCGACGGCGTGTTCTCGATGGACGGCACGATTGCCAATTTGCAGGGCATTGCTGAGTTGACCGAACGTTACGGTGCCTTGCTCATGGTCGATGACTCGCACGCGGTCGGCTTCATCGGCGCAACAGGCGCAGGCACGCCTGAGCATTGCGGCGTGTCGGACAAAGTGGATATTTACACCGGTACGCTGGGCAAAGCCTTGGGCGGCGCGTCGGGCGGCTACGTCTCGGCCAAAGCTGAAGTGGTGCAATTGCTACGTCAACGTTCACGCCCGTATTTGTTTTCCAATTCACTCGTACCCGCGATTGCCGCGGCGAGCTTGAAGGTTTTGGATGTGTTATCGTCCGACGAAGGCACAGCTTTGCGCGCGCAACTCAAACGCAACGCCACGCAATTTCGCACGGCCATGAGCGCAGCTGGTTTTGAGTTGCTGCCGGGCGAGCATCCGATCATCCCCGTCATGCTCGGCGACGCCAAACTGGCAGCGGACATGGCGGCGGAGCTGCTCAATGAAGGCGTGTATGTGATTGGTTTTTCTTTCCCCGTCGTGCCCAAAGGTCGCGCACGGATTCGCACGCAGATGTCAGCGGCGCACACGCCTGAAGATGTGGAAAAAGTCGTTGGCGCATTTATTAAAATTGGGCAAAAATTGGGTGTAATTAAACATTGACCTGTGTCAGCAAAAGGCTTTTTATGTCCACCACAACAATCACCATTCGTCAGGCCACAGCAGAGGATGCAAGCGCCATCAGTTCGCTTATTCTCAGCGTGGCTCACTTTTTCACGCGCCATCCACAAGGGCATGGGGCAGAGGTGTTTTTAAACAGCCTTCAACCCGATGCGATTCTTAAACTGATCGAGGACAATCGGTTTTTGTACTGTGTGGCTCATGTGGATGATGTGTTGGTTGGTGTGGCCGCAATGAAAGACAACACGCACCTGTATTATCTGTTTGTGTCACCTGCGTTTCAGAAACAAGGCATCGCCAGACAACTGTGGCAGCACATGCATCAAATCGCCATTCAACAAGGCCACCAAGGGATATTTACAGTCAATTCAACACCTTATGCACAATCGATGTATGAGCATTTGGGTTTTTGTGCAACAGCACCTCAAGTTCAAATGAAAGGCATTGCGTTTATTCCCATGTCTTTGAACCCACATGCTTGAATGACCCACTGAGCACTTTTTAACGCACTGCCCATGACTTTACCTCTAAATGCTTTGTTATTGATTCTTCTTGGTGCGCTGTGCCATGCCACTTGGAACATCTATTCCAAACGCGCAGCGATCAAAGGCATTTCGCCGACAGCATTCATTTGGGCGGGCAATGTGGTGAGCTTGATTGCTTTTGCCCCTTTGGTTGCACGCACCCTGTGGCAGGATGCGCACGCATGGTCGGCATTGGCGTGGGGGTTGATTATATTGTCCGCGACCTTGCATCAGCTGTACTCTGTTTTACTGCAACAGGGCTATCGCCATGCCGATTATGGCGTGGTGTATCCATTGGCTCGGGGTTCGGGTGCATTGTTCGCCAGCCTATTGGCCATTGTGCTGCTGTCCGAATGGCCGCAAGCACATCAATGGTTGGGTTTAGGGCTGATCATTGTGGGGATTTTTGTGGTGTCTGGGATTCATACCTTGTTGCAAGCCATGAGTCAACCCACAAAAGATGCGCGCTTGTTCAGCGGATTGCGGTATGGCGTGGCCATTGGTGGTTTGATTGCCTTGTACACCGTGGTGGATGGTTTTGCGGTCAAACGCTTGGCTTTACCTGCTTTGACTTATTATTGGAGTGGTATTTTGGTGCGCACGCTGATCATCAGCCCGTGGGCTTTACAACATCCTGCTGGCGTGTCCTTGTGGCGACATGTCGTTGCACTCACATGGGCAGCCCCTTATCGCCGCAGCATTGTGGCTGTCGGCATCCTTTCGCCGCTGGCGTATTGGCTGGCGTTGCTCGCTGCACAACGTGCACCCGTGTCGTTTGTCGCCCCTTTGCGCGAGGTGTCGATGCTGTTTGCCATGTTGTTGGGGGCTTGGCTGTTGAAAGAGAAACAACCGATCAGTCGCATTGTCGGCGCCTCACTGATGGTGATTGGCATTTATTTTTTAATTTAAACACCAGTGCATTGCCGTATTGC
>ERZ724525.2768-NODE-2768-length-9976-cov-7.845882_pt1 | contig 9976 bp, 8 predicted proteins | sample MGYA00376058_ERZ724525 | MGnify/ENA primary metagenome ERZ724525 (study PRJEB28724, sample SAMN07190888) | wastewater metagenome | isolation source: influent of sewage treatment plant in Hong Hong | place: USA: Christiansburg, Virginia | collected 2016-03-01 ...
GACCCTTGCAATGATGGTCTTGATAGGAAAGACGAGTGCTGCCATGAGCGTGCGGAGGTCTGAGGGCCGCTCAGTTGCCGCCACAATAAGGGCTGTCTTCGAGATGACTTGGGGCGCATCTGAATCGTGCAGTATTCGCTGGGCTCTCGCAGCTTGTGCAAGCCGAATGGGCCGCCCGGGGCATCAAGACGTCTGCCGCCCTTGGCTGCCTTGCTCGCCAAAGTTCTGCCGCTCTGAACAGGTCAATTTATCCTCTATCTGGACGACCGTCTCATGCCACGTACCAAACTACCTGTCTCGCCCCACGGTGGCTCGCCCGATGAGACGGAAGCCATGTTCTATGAAGCCCTGCAAAAGGGCGATGTAGACCTGCTGATGTCTTGCTGGGCAGAGGATGACGAAATCGTATGTGTGCATCCTGGCGGTTCCCGCTTGATGGGGGCCGCCGCAATCCGTGCTGCGTTTGAGGGAATGTTTGCGCAGGGCAGCATCCGGGTGACGATTTCTCAGGTCCACCGTGTGCAGTCGGTGTCCAGTGCCGTGCACAACGTGGCCGAGCGGGTGGAAATCATGTTGCCTGATGGGCTGCACGCAGCCTTTCTGATTGCCACCAATGTCTACCACCGCACGTTGGAGGGATGGCGCCTGGTGGCTCACCATGCCAGCACCGGCGGCTCGCCGGAGGGTATCTCCGGTACTGAAACTTCGCAGTTGCTGCATTGAGCGATGTGGCGCGGGCTGCTGATGGTTCTGGAATTTGAATAAAAAGTGGCTCTAACGCCCGTTGAATAAGCGCTAGCAGCTATGAAATATGTAGCGCCTTGGTGGCTCCCTGGAGGTCAGATGCAAACCATCTGGCCTGCGGTGTTTTCGCGACGCACGCATGGCCCCACTCCGGTTTTTCGACGTGAACGCTGGACAACGCCCGACGCTGATTTCATTGACGTGGATTTCTTGGCGGGTGGCGAAGATTGCCCACCCGCTGCGCACTCTGCCGAGATTCCGATGCTGGTGGTGTTTCACGGGCTGGAGGGCTCTTCACGCAGCCACTACTGTCAGGCATTTGCTGAAGTGGCCCAGGAGCGGGGTTGGGCGTGTGCTTTGCCCCACTTTCGTGGCTGCAGCGGTGAGCTCAACCATGCCCCGCGTGCCTATCATTCAGGCGATTACGAAGAGATTGCCTGGATACTGGCCCAGCTCCGTGCTCGCCATCCTGGGCCGGTGATTGCTGCTGGTGTATCGCTGGGCGGCAATGCTTTGCTGCGCTGGGCTGCGGAGGCTGGTTCAGACGCATCGAGTCATGTGAAGGCCGTGGCGGCGATTTGCTCTCCCCTGGACCTGGCGGCCGGTGGCCACGCCATAGGCCGCGGCTTCAATCGCCAGATCTACACCCGCATGTTCCTGCGAACCATGATCCCCAAGGCATTGCGTAAATGGGAACAACACCCGGGTCTTTTTGACCGGGACGCGCTCCTGGCAGCGCGTGATCTCTACGCTTTTGACAACGTATTCACCGCGCCGCTGCATGGTTTTCGCAATACCGAAGACTATTGGCATCGCGCCTCTTCCAAGCCACTTCTCTCCCATATTCGGGTGCCCGCCTTGGTGGTGAATGCGCTCAACGATCCATTCGTGCCTGCAAGCAGCCTGCCCCGGGCCGGGGAGGTCAGGCCATGCGTGACGCTGTGGCAACCCAGGCACGGTGGTCATGTAGGTTTTGCGCAAGGCCCGTGGCCCGGGCATGTGCGCGCCATGCCAGATGCTGTGAGCGCTTGGCTGACAGCGCAACTGCCCGGATGAAAGGCACAATTCGCCCATGGATGACATCGTCAAACAAGCATTGGCCAAATGGCCAAACGTACCGGATTGCTACGGATGGCTGGGGCTGGATGCGCGAGGGCGCTGGTTCATGCGCGACGACGCCGCGCAGGCCGCTGGAGATTTTCCGCAAAGCCGTGGTTCGTGGCTGCGGCACGAAAAACTCATTGATTTCATCGGCCGCAATTACGAAAGCGACGATGAGGGGCGATGGTTCTTTCAGAACGGACCGCAGCGGGTGTACGTCGAGTTGGAGTGCACTCCGTGGGTCTGGCAGGTTTTGCCGGACTACCGCCTGCAGTCCCATACCGGTTTGCAAACCAGTGCGGGGGAATGCCTTTTGGACGAAGAGGGGCGTTTGTATATCGCTTCGCCCCAAGGACTCGGTTTGGTGCACTCGCAGGATATGGTGCTGGCCGCGGAAGCGGTAGAGCAAGGAGTCTGGGTGCCCCGTGATGTGATGTCTGCCGACTTGCCGGTGCAGTACGGCTTTGTTCGCAGCCCTGCCAAGTCACAGCGACGTTAAGTTCCAGCAGCTGCGCACAGAGATCTGACGCTGGCTGCTGATCGTTATGGTTTTTTGAAGAGTGCCTGGCCGCTGCTTGTTCGGCATGCGCCAATAAAAAAGCCGGTGCAATGCACCGGCTTTTTTGATCAATAGACTTGGCTCGCCTTGATCACTTGGCCTCTGCAGCAGCAGGTGCAGCGGGTTCCTCGAACTTGGCACCGGCTGCATTGCCCATGTAAGCCACGGCACGTGCAATTTCTGTGTCATTGAAATCACCACCACCTTGTGGCGCCATGGCGCCCTTACCCTTGAGTGCAGATTGCACCAGCGCTTCAAAACCAGTCTTGATGCGAGGGGCCCAGGCTGCCGCGTCTGCGAGCTTGGGTGCGCCCGCAGCGCCCGTGGCGTGGCAAGCGGCACATTGGCCCTTGTAAACCTCTTCGCCTGCACGCAGGGGGCGGTTGGCGTCGCGCACTTCCACCATGCCTACTTTCTGGATGCGCTCAGCCAAGGCCTTTTCAGGGTTGGACGCGCCCGGTGCGGGCTTGTTGCTGGACGAGACATACAGCACCAGGCCGATGATGGCAAAGATCGGCACCACGAACGAGAGGAATCCCGCCACGAGTAGTTGCTTAGGGGTCTTGATCGGGCCTGTATGCGCTTCTTCGTGGTGGTTGTCGCTCATGACGTCCTCTGGAGTTTCGGGGGCTTTGATGAAATCAACCTTAAATTATATCTACAGGCTGCGGAACTTTGTCCCCCATCAAGGCTTGGCGCTTGATGTCTCGTCGGTCCAGCCGCCGCCGAGTGCCTTGAATAACGACACCTGGTTTTGCAACTGGCTCAACCGAACTTGCACCACGCCCTGCTGGGTGCTGAACAGAGACCGTTGCGCATCCAGCAAGTCGAGGTAGCTGGCCACGCCATTCTGGTAGCGCAGATCTGCCAGCTTGAAGCGGATGGATTCCGCTTCGGCTTGCTTGCGCTGCGCCTCCAACTGCTCTGTGAGCGAGCTTTGGCTGGCGAGCGCGTCCGCCACTTCTCTGAACGCTGTCTGGATGGCTTTTTCATACTGGGCAACGGCTACGCTGCGAGACGCCTGTGCGCTCTCCAGATTGGCCTGATTGGCGCCCGCATCAAACAGCGGTAGCAACAGCGAAGGCGCGAGGGTGAAGCCCCAGGAGCCGTTCTTGAACAGGCCGGACAGTTCACCACTCGACGTTCCGGCTTGGGCTGTCAGTGAAATGCGTGGAAAGAAAGCGGCCCGCGCTGCACCAATGTTGGCATTGGCGGCGATCAGCTGTTGCTCTGCCTGGCGGATGTCAGGACGCTGCACGAGCAGATCGGAGGGGAGGCCCGCAGGTACGGCCTGGATGACTGGCGCTGCGTTCAGGTCACTGCGTCCCAGGGTGGCGCGGATGTCTTCGGGCAAGGGCTGCCCCAGCAGCAAAGCCAGCGCATTTTCATCCAGTGCCCGCTGGCGCTGCTGCTGGGCCAGCGTGGTCCGCGCAGCTTGCGCCAAAGATTCGGCCTGCCGGTAGTCGAGCTCGGACGCAGCACCAGAATCCAGCCGCAGTTTGGTCAGGCGAACCGACTCTTCGCGGGTAGCCAGAGTGCGTCGAGACAGTTCCAGCAATTCCTCGTCGGCCAGCAAGTTCAGCCACCCGTTGGCGACGGAGCTGATCAGGCTGACCTGGGCCGCATTGCGGCCTTCTTCGGTAGCCAGGTACTGCGCAAGCGCCTGTTCCTTCAAGCTGGCCACCCTGCCGAAGAAGTCCAGTTCCCACGCAGTCACAGCCAACCCAACGCTGAAGTTGTTGGTGATGTTGCCTGTGCCGGACGCAGGTGCGCGAGAGGCGTTGGCCGCCAGTCCCACGGCTGGGTATTGCGCAGCACGACGTACCTGGAACTGGGCTCGCGCTTGCTCTACGTTGAGGCTTGCAATGCGCAGGTCGCGGTTGTTGTTCAGCGCCAGCTCAATCAACTGCTGCAGCCGTGGTTCGGCAAAGTAGGTACGCCATGATGGCAGCGTGGCAGGACTTTCCGAAGCGGTCACGTTGGGGAAGCCGGTGGGTACGGGCGCGGCGGGGCGCTCGTACGTCGGGATCATGGAGCACCCCGTCAGCAGGGTGACCAGGGCCAAAGCGAGAGGCGTGATTTTCTTAGTCATGGTTTCCAATTCCGGCTTCTTCTGCGTGGCGGCGGTTCATCTCCTGCTGGCGTGCGCTGCCTTTGAACAGGCTACGCACCACCACGAAGAACACCGGAACAAAAAACACTGCCAGTACAGTGCCCGTGACCATGCCACCCAGCACACCGGTGCCGATGGCGCGCTGGCTGGCGGAGCCCGCGCCGCTGGCGATGGCCAGGGGCACGACACCCAGACCGAATGCCATCGAGGTCATGATGATGGGACGGAAACGCAGATGAGCGGCTTCCAGGGCAGACTCGATGAGCCCCTTGCCCTGTGCCTGCAGGTCTTTCGCGAATTCGATGATCAAAATGGCGTTCTTTGCCGACAAGCCGATGATCGTGATCAGGCCCACCTGGAAATAAACGTCATTGGCATAGCCGCGCATGAGGGTGGCCAGCAGAACACCCAGCACACCGAGTGGCACCACCAAGATCACCGCCAGCGGTATGGACCAGCTTTCGTACAGGGCCGCCAGGCAGAGGAACACGGCCAGGATCGCGAAGCTATAGAGAATCAGCGACTGTGAGCCTGCCAGTTTTTCTTCGCGCGACTGTCCGGTCCACTCGAAGCCAAACCCTGCCGGCAGTTGGCCAGCCAGCTTCTCCATTTCAGCCATGGCCGCGCCAGTGCTGTATCCGGGGGCAGGGCTGCCCGAGATGCGCATGGCCGGATAACCGTTGTAGCGCACCGTTTGCTGGGCACCCTTGACCCACTTGGTGGAGGCGAAGGCCGACAGTGGCACAGGCTTGCCTTGGGTATTGCTGGCGTTGAGTTTCAGCAAGTCGTCCGGCTGCATGCGCGCGGGTGCATCGGCTTGCACCACCACGCGCTGCAGGCGCCCTTGGTTGGGGAAGTCGTTGACATAGCTGGAGCCCAAAGCAGTGGACAGCGTCGAGTTGATCGCATCGAAGGTGACGCCCAGTGCGTTGGCCTTGTCGCGGTCGATGTCGATTTGCAGTTGCGGGGCATCCTCCAGCCCGTCTGGCCGCACCTGCGTCAACACCTTGCTCTGCGAGGCCATGCCCAGCAACTGGTTGCGTGCATTGACAAGTGCCTCATGGCCTGCGCCGCTGCGGTCTTGCAGTCGGAAGGTGAAGCCGCTGGCATTACCCAACTCCGGGATGGGGGGTGGGCTCAATGGAAAGATGAATGCATCGCGAATGCCGGACAAGCCGCCAAACGCGCGGCCTGCGACCTCTTGTGCAGACTGGCCAGGGCCATGGCGTTCACTCCAGTCCTTGAGTGTCACGAAGGCCAACGCGGCGTTCTGTCCCTGGCCGGAGAAGCTGAAGCCCAGAACGCCCACCATGCTTTGCACTTCGGGCTGCTTCAGGATGAATTGCTCCACCTGTTCCATCACAGCCAGCGTTCGCTCTTGCGTGGCGCCGGGCGGGAGCTGCACGTTCACGATGATGTTGCCCTGGTCTTCGCTGGGCAGGAAAGACGTGGGCAGGCGCATGTAGACCACGGCCACAGCACCCACGATGGCTGCGTAGATCACAAGGTAGCGAACCGCACGCTTGAGCATGCGGGCCACCCAGCCTTCATAGCGCTTGGCGCCAGAGGCGAAGCTGCGATTGAACCAGCCAAAAAAGCCGCTCTTTTCGTGGTGATGGCCTGCTTCGACAGGTTTGAGCAGCGTGGCACAAAGGGCCGGCGTGAGCGACAGCGCCATGAATGCCGAGAACCCGATGGAGGCCACCATCACGGCCGAGAACTGCCGATAGATGTTGCCTGTGGAGCCCGCAAAGAAGGCCAGTGGGACGAACACCGAGATCAGCACCACGGTCACGCCGATGATGGCGCCTGAGATCTGGCGCATGGCTTTGCGCGTGGCGTCCAGCGGGGACAGCCCTTCCTCGCTCATGATGCGTTCGACGTTTTCCACCACGACGATGGCATCGTCCACGACGATACCGATCACCAGCACCATGCCGAACATGGTGAGCACGTTGATCGAGAAGCCCAGAGCCAGCAAGGTGGCGAAGGTACCCAGCAAGGCGATGGGGACCACAATGGTGGGGATGACGGTATAGCGCCAGTTCTGCAGGAACAGGAACATCACCAGGAACACCAGGGCGACGGCTTCAAGCAGCGTCTTGGCCACCTGGGTGATAGAGATATCCACGAAGCGAGAACTGTCGTAAGGAATGCTCCAGCTCATGCCTTCTGGGAAGTAGCGCGAGAGCTCGTCCATCTTGGTGCGGACTGCTTTTGCGGCCTCCAGCGCGTTCCCACTGGGCGACAGTTGGACGCCGATACCCACGGCGGGTTTCCCGTTCAGTCGAGCCGCGGTAGCGTAGGCTTGGCCGCCCAACTCCACGCGCGCCACATCCTTGAGGCGAACGGTGGAGCCATCGGCGTTGGCCCGAAGAATGATGTTGGAGAATTGCTCGACGGTAGACAGCTGCCCGCTAACGACCACGGTTGCTGAGATGCCCTGGCCAGACAGGTTGGGCAGATCACCGATGGTGCCGCTGGCAACCTGCGCGTTCTGCGCCCGGATGGCGGCAGTGATTTCCGCGGTGGAGATGTTGAAGCTCAGCATCTTTGCGGGATCGATCCAGATCCGCATGGCACGTTCTGTGCCGAAGAGTTGCGCTTGCCCAATGCCTTTCAGTCGCAGCAACTCTGGCACCACGTTGCGGGATGCATAGTCACCCAGAGCGACGGTATCGGTTTCGGGGTTGCTGGACGAAAGCATCGTGAACAGCAAGAAGTTGGACCCCGACTTGTCCACGCGCACGCCTTGTTGCGTGACGGTAGAGGGCAACCGTGGAGACGCGCGGGACAGGCGGTTTTGCACGTCCACCTGTGCCAAGTCGGCGTTGGTTCCGGGTTGGAAGCTCAGGGTGATGCTCCCAGAACCATCGGCCTGGGCCACAGACTCCATGTAGATGAGCCCTGGTGACCCGTTCATTTCACGCTCGATCACGGAAAGAACGCTGTCCTCCAGCGTTTGCGCAGAAGCGCCCGGGTAAGACGCATTGATAACGATCGAAGGCGGTGCAACCGGGGGATATTGCGAGATGGGCAGCTGCGTGATGGCAACGCCCCCCAGCACCATGATGAACAGTGCAATCACCCACGCGAAGATGGGGCGGTCAATAAAAAACTTGGCCATGTGTATGCCTCTCAGGGCTTAGCGGCGGATGCGTCGGCGGCAGGCGCAGGTGCTGCTGCTTGGCCTGGTGCTTGCCAAGGGACCGCTTTCACGGGCGTGCCAGGTGGAAGCATTTGCAGCTTCTGGAAGCCGTCCACCATGACTTTTTCGCCCGCCTGTAGTCCTTCGCGAACAACCCAGCGGTTGTTCTTCGCCGCGCTGATCTTGACTGCGCGCTGGCTGACTTTTCCGTCTTCAGCGACTACGTTGACGATGTCCCCTTGCTGTGTGCGTGTCACGGCCTGCTGCGGAAGGGTGATGGCATTGCTGGCCTGGGCTTGCTCCAGCTTGACCCGCAGGTACAAGCCTGGCAACAGTTCACCCTTGGGGTTGGGCACCTCGGCGCGCAAGGTGATTTGGCCTGTGGTGGAGTCCACGGTCAGGTCGGAAAACAGGAGCTTGCCAGGGTGCTCGTACTCAGTTCCATCGCTCAAGATCAGGCGCACGCTCGCTGCGTCTTTGCCCTCCGCGCGCTTGAATTGGCCGCTGGCCATGGCTTTGCGCAGCTGAAGAATGTCGTTGGCAGATTGAGTGAAGTTGACGTAGACGGGGTCAATTTGCTGGATGACAGCCAGAGGAGTCGCCTCGCCTTGACCTACCAGCGCACCTTCTGTCACAAGGGCCCGGCCGATTCGGCCTGAAATCGGTGCTGTGACCGTTGCGTAACCCAAGTTGATGCCTGCGGTACGCACCGCTGCCTTGGTCGAGGCTACGTCTGCCTGGGATTGTTTGACTGCAGCCTCTGCGTTGACGAAATCTTGCTTGCTGATCGCATTGGCTTCGACCAACGGACGGTACCGTTCCAGCTGCGCTTGCGTTTGTGCCAGGTTGGCTTCTGCCTTGGCTTGGTTGGCCTTGGCGCTGTCCAAGGCCGCCGCGTAGGGGGCTTCATCGATACGGAACAGGGTTTGTCCCGCCTTCACGTCGCTGCCCTCTTTGAACATCCGTTGCTGCAAGATGCCTGCTGCCCTGGCGCGCACTTGAGCCACCTTGGAGGCCTCCACGCGCCCCGGCAACTCGGTGACCAGACCCACATCGCCTGGAGTCGCCGTGACAGTACCCACTTCAACGGCAGGCCTCTGTCCTGCAGCGCTGGGTGCCGTTGGCGCTTCCTTGGTGCAGCCAGCCGCTATCAGCGCGGAAGCGAGCATGCCGACAACAAGCCGTGCTTGCATGCGAGGTGGATGGTGTGGTGTGGATGGCGCGTCATGCAAGCTCTTCATGGAATTCCTTTGAAGCTGGAGCGAGGGCAGGTCGATCATTTCAGAAGCCGAAGAAGATGACCACAGTAGATTGCAGTCGAACGAAAGCCCGACGGATAAGGTGCGGGATTATACATACAATCGTGAATGTATAATTGAATGGTGACCGCGGATTTTCGGGTTGCCGTTAAAGAAATGGATGGTGGAGATGGCGCGCAGGTCCAAGGAAGACGCAGCTGCGACACGCAATGGATTGATTGATGCGGCCGAGCGTGTGTTTTGTGAAAAGGGCGTGTCGCGGGCTTCGTTGAGTGACATTGCCTCGGCGGCGGGGGCGACGCGCGGGGCGATCTACTGGCACTTCAAAGACAAGGTCGATCTGTTTAACGCCATGATGGATCGCGTGACGCTGCCTTTGGAGGAGGGCTGTGCTCAGTTCTCGTGTCTTGCGAGTGGCGATCCTGTGGGGCGTCTGCGTTCGGTGATGGCGTTCGTTTTGGGGGTTGTGGCATCGAATGCCCAGGCCCGGCGTGTGTTTGAAATTGCCATGTACAAAGTTGAGTATGTGGAAGAGATGGCTGCTATCCGGGATCGGCACATTGCTGCGTCGGGTGCTTTCACGGCGCAGCTTGCCAAAGACTTCGCTTTGGCGGCTGAAGTGAGTCCATTGCCGGTCTCTCTGTCTCCGCATGAGGCTGCGGTTGCTTTGCATGCTCTGTTTGATGGGCTCATTCAAAACTGGATCTTGTGCCAGGGGGCGTTTGATTTGGTGAAAGTGGGTGCGAGTGCGACAGACGCTTTTTTGTCTGGCCTGGGTCTCAAATGGGGTGATGGCACGGTTTGATGTTCCCGCGTCATTGTTGTCGTGTGCTTGCGTGCAATAATGTTGAGCTTGCACGTCAATTAGCGCGGCTGTAGCTCAGTGGATAGAGTATTGGCCTCCGAAGCCAAGGGTCGTGGGTTCGATCCCCGCCAGCCGCGCCAAATCTTTTGTCTTTTTGCCGATTTTTGTGGGTGTTGATGAAAGTCGTGCTAGAATTCGAAATTCTTCGGAGGGGTGCCCGAGTGGCTAAAGGGGGCAGACTGTAAAT